>WNFW01000206.1_pt1 | contig 45272 bp, 44 predicted proteins | sample 5400131 | NCBI WGS metagenome assembly WNFW01 (sample SAMN13153362, study PRJNA577476) | soil metagenome | isolation source: 20 cm soil or saprolite under grassland replicate 1 | place: USA:California | collected 2016-06-15
CCGCCGCCCCTGCGACTCCGACGCCTTCGCCACCTGGTCATAGGTGATGTAGGTCGCCAGCCCCTTGTCCGCCGCCACCTTCGTCAGCGCCGCCGTCAACGTCGTCTTCCCGTGGTCCACGTGCCCGATGGTCCCCACGTTTACATGCGGCTTCGTCCGTTCAAACTTTGCCTTCGCCATGGTCTCCCTCTAACTGGTGCGCGGTACGCAGTGCGCGGTTATCGCCGGTGCGCGCGCGGGGCTCCGCCGATCAGCAGCGGCAACCGCGCACCGCGCACCCCGCACCTGGTCCATCTCTCGTGACGCCCTTCCGCGACGTCTCTCCGTGACGGTTCTCCGTGACGTAACTCCGATGTACAAGCTCGCGACCGGGATTGAACCGGTGACCTCGTCCTTACCAAGGACGCGCTCTACCGACTGAGCTACGCGAGCGAGAGCGGGCGACGGGGCTCGAACCCGCGACCCTCAGCTTGGAAGGCTGTCGCCGGCAGATTTACAGTCTGCTCCCTTTGGCCACTCGGGCACCCCACCGCGCCGGCAGCGCTGGCACTCCCCCACGGCATTGCTTGGCCCCAGTGACGACGCACCCCGCGTTCGCAACAGCGCGGGGTGTGTGTATCCCTCCAAACTCGACAAGGGTCGGGGCAGTGTGTTGTTCCTCTTCGGCAACGTGAGCTGACGAAGGGACTCGAACCCTTAACCTGCTGATTACAAATCAGCTGCTCTACCAGTTGAGCTACGTCAGCTGGTCGACGCCAAACTTTCCAGACTCGAAGCTTAAGGGGGGAACGCCGCCAGTGCAAGTGGCTGTGGCGTTAAGCACTTAGACCCGTCGCCACTTGGTCCCCGCCGGCGTGTCCTCGATCTCCACGCCCCGGCCCGCGAGCTCGGCGCGAATCTGGTCCGCCGCTTTGAAGTCCTTGCCTTTGCGGGCTTTGTCGCGCGCCGCGAGACGCTCCTCGACCCACCGCACCAACGCCGGATCCACGGTCTTGGTGGTGGGCAGGATATCGAGCACCGCCATCGCCCGTTCCACACTGACCCGCGCCGCGGCGGCGCCGCCGGCCCCGACATCGAGCGCGGCGTGCCCGTCGTGCACCAGCTGGAACAGCGCGGCGCAGGCGCGCGGCGCATTGAGGTCGTCGTCGAGCGCCGCGCGGAAATCGGTTTCGAACCTGGCGGCGAGTTCCGCGAGCCGCCCCGACGCGTCCCCCGTCCCCCGTCCCCCGTCCCGCGTCAGTCGCTCGTAGAACTCTCCCACGCGCTGCACGCCCGCCCCCGCGCCGGCGAGCGCTTCGTCGGTGAAGTCGAGCGCTTTGCGATAGTGCGTCTGCCAGAACAAGAGCCGCACCGCCGCGGCGTCCACGCCCTGCTCGCGCAAATCCCGCGCGGTGAGAAAATTCCCGAATCGCTTCGACATCTTGGTACCGCGCACGTTCAGGAACTCGCCGTGCAGCCAGTAGCGCGCGAACGGCCGCCCGGTCGCCGCCTCCGACTGCGCGATCTCGTCTTCGTGATGCGGAAAGATCAGGTCGACGCCGCCGGCGTGGATGTCGAGCGTCTGGGTATGACAGCATGCCCCGATCTGCTCGAGCGACATCGCGGAGCACTCGAGGTGCCACCCGGGGCGGCCCCGCCCGAACGGGGCGTCCCACGCCGCGCCGACCTGCTCGTCCGCCGGCTCGGCCTTTTTCCAGAGCGCGAAATCGCGCGGATCGTCCTTGGCGTACTCGTCGCTCGCGACCCGCGCGCCCGCTTTCAGCTCGCGCGTGTCGAGCCGCGACAGCCGGCCGTAGTTCGGGAACTGGGCGATCGCGAAGTAGATCGAGCCGTCCTCGCCTTTGTAGGCGACGCCGCGCTCGAGCAGTTGTGCCACCAAACGCACCATCGCAGGCACGGACTGTGTGGCGCGCGGGTAGACCTGCGCCGGCAGGATCCGCAGGTAGTCGCGATCCTCGAAGAACGCCTGCACGAACGGCGCGGTATGCTCGTCCAGCCGCTTGCCCGCGGCCGCGGCGGCCTTGATGGTGCGATCGTCGACGTCGGTGAGGTTCATGATGTGAACGACGTCGTAGCCCGAGGCGCCGAGATAGCGGCGCAGCAGGTCCTCGAACAGGAAGGTGCGGAAGTTGCCGATGTGCGCGTAGTTCCAGACGGTCGGACCGCACGTATAGAGGGTGACGCGGGGAGGCGCGAGCGGTGCGAACGGCTCGACGCTGCGGCTGAGCGTGTTGTAGAGCGCGAGGGTCATCGGTGCGGCTGAAACGTAGGAGCGCCCCCGAGGAGCGTCAACGCGCAAGCGGCCCGCGCGTGTGCAGCGCCACATCGAGCACCCACGCATCGGGCGGCCGCTCGCACACGACGGGGCCGCGACAAAGACAGGGGCTAGGGGTTAGGGCTTGGGGGCTAGCGGCTTCGACGTGACACCCGACCCCTGACCCCCGACCCCCGACCCCGCTGCACCGCGCTCGATCGCCTCCACGAGCGGCGCCGAATCGAACCGCACCGGATCCGTCGCCGGGAGCCCGGTCTCCTCCGCCGCGCGCTCGACGGCCTCGCGCGCCCGGGCCTCGCTCAGGTCGTACGTGTTGAGGCTGATGCCGATCACCTTGGTCGGTCGCACCGGTGCGGCGGCGCGCTCGTAGATCTCCACCAGCTCCGACAAGGGAGGGATCTTGACCCACGGCTCGCGGCCATGGTAATCGCCGATGTACTCGCGCGTGGCCTGATGGCACAAGATCAGGGCGTCGGGGCAGCAACCGTGCAACAGCCCCAGGGTGACGCCGGAGTAGCCCGGGTGAATGAGGCTGCCCTGCCCCTCCACGAGAATGACATCGGCGTCCTTGGCCGCTTCGAGCACCAGCCATTCCGACGCCCCGGCGATGAAGTCGGCCACCACGGCATCCACGGCGATGCCCCACCCTTCGATGAAGATCCCCGTCTGTCCGGTGGCGACGAAGCGCGTGCGAGCCCCTCGCTTGATGAGCGCGTTCCGCAGCTCCACCTGGGCCGTCATCTTGCCGACGTTGCAGTCGGATCCCACGGTATGTACGACGTACGCGTCCACCTCGGCCGCGAGCCCGTCGGCCACGGGGAGATTCGCCGGGGGCTTGCGGGCGTCGAAGATGCGGACGCCGCGCTCCCGGGCGAGCGGGCCCAGTTCGGGGTCGTCGCCGATGAACGTGTGCAGGCCGCTCCAGATCTCGAGCCCATGCTCGAGGGCGCGCCGCAGCCAGGCGCGCCATTCGGCCGGGAGGCGGCCTCCCATCGGCGCGATGCCGATGAGCACGGCGGTGGCGCCCAGGCGGAGGCCGGCTTCGAAGTCGCCCACCACCGGAATCGCGCCGCCGAAGCCCAGGACGTCCTGCACTGTTTTCCCGGCGTGGCCGCGGTCGAATACGCCCACCACCCGCTCCGGCATGTAGCGGATGCAGCAGTTGGCGGTCTTCGAGGTCATGGGCTCGAACTGGCCGTCGGCGATGATGAGAAAGCGCTGCGTCTTCGCCGGGGGCATCAGACGGCCACCTTCGACCGGGGCGCGACGAACTCGCCCGTGGCGCGCAGCACCGCCGGCTCCGCGTGGCCGGCGTCGCCGTACACCTCGCCCTGCACCACGTGCCGCAGCACGACCATCGTGACCGCGAGCACCGGCACCGCGACCACGAGGCCCACGACGCCGATCAGGATACCCATGGTCAGCACGCTCGCGATCGTGAGGACCGGCGGCAGGGCCAGGCGTCGCTCCATGATCCGGGGCACCACGACATTCGCCTCGACGACGTGTACCGCGACGCCGAGCAGGATCACCGCGAGCACCTTGACCCAATTCCCCGTGCTCACGACGAACAACGCCGGCAAGAGCGTCGAGACGAGCGTGCCGAAGAACGGCACCACGGCGACGAGCCCTGTGAAGATCCCGAACGCGAGCCAATAGGGCACGCCCAGCACCCACAGGCCGATGGCCGTGAGCAGCGCCAGCACCAGCATGGCGAGCAGCTGGCCCACGACCCAGGCGCGCAGCGTGGCGCCCGCGTCGTCCAGGACCCGGGCGCCGACCGGCCGGTGCCGGGGAGGGAGCAGCGACAGGATGCCGTCGCGGTACAGCCGCGGCTGTACGGCGAGATAGAGCGACATGACCACCACGCTGGCGCCCTCGATGAACAGCTTGCCTCCGGCGGTGACGTAGGGCAGGATCGATCCCCGCAGAAAGTTGGTCGCGTCGTTGATCAACGAGGCGACGAGCCCGGACGCGGGATTGGCCAGCTCGGTATCGCGCAGCACCGCGTACTCGCGGGCCCACCCGGCGATCACGTTCTGGATGTTGGTGAGCGTCTGCGGCAGCCCCGAAATCAGCGACTGCGTCTGCTCGAGCACGGGTGGTACGATGACGGCGCCGATGCCCACGACGGCCGCGAGCGTGGCGACCACGGCGATGGCGAGGCCCAGCCAGCGCGCCAGCCGGAAGCGCCGCTCCAGTATGTCGGTGACGCCCGAGAGATAGACGGCGCACAGCACGGCAATGAAGACGAGCAGCAGGACTTCGACCACCCGGACGATGAACCAGATGGCCAGGGCGGCAACGAAGAGCGCCACGAACGTGGCGCCCGACGACCGAGAGGCGGACGGCTCCGTGTTCAGCGGTGGGGCTCGGGGGGCGCCTCGTCGTCGTCGACCAGCTCGGCCTCGGCGGCGCCCTTGCCGAGCTGCTTGGATTCGCCGGACGACCCCGCCGGCAGCAGCCCCAGCTTGCGCTTCAGGTCGAGCAGCTGCTGGTCGGCGTCCGCCTTCACTTCGAGGCTCTGGAACTGCTTCACGAGTGTATCGCCCGACAGGTCCTCGTGCACTTCGGCCGCGGCGATCAGCTTGCGCTCCTCGTGCTCGATCTGCTCGGTCATGCGCTCGAAGGTCTCGAACACGCTCTTGTCGCCGATCGAGGACATGGTCTCCTGGATGCGCTTGTGCGCTTCGGCGCGCTTCTGGCGGGCGATGAGAATGTTCTTCTTCCGCTTCGCCTCCTCGATCCGGTCGTTGAGCTGGCGCAGCGACAGCTTGAGCTTTTCCGTCTCCTCGCGATGCTTGATCCACGTCTCGTGCAGCTGCACCGCGCCCTGCGCGTGCTCGTTGTGTCGCAGCAGCGCCTGCTTGGCGAGATCGTCGCGCCCCTCCTGCACCGCCAGCACCGCCCGGCGCTCCCAGTCCTCGGCGCTCTTTTTTTCCGTGTCCACCTGGGCCGAGAGACGCTTCTCGTCCGCGATAGCCGCCGCGACCTGCTGTTTTGCCTTGGCCAGCTGACTGCGCATGTCCACGATCAGCTGGTTCAGCATCTTTTCCGGGTCCTCGGCACGGTTGATCAGGTCGTTGATGTTCGACCGGATCAGCGTCGAGAGACGGTCAAAGATTCCCATGAGCACCCTCGGTGTGCTGGCGGGGCGTCACTGTCCCGCGCCCAACTTGCGCTCCCGCCGCTCGGCCAGCATGCGTTCGGCGAAATCTAAGCGCTCAGCGAGCTCGCCGACCTGCGCCTGCAGGTGCGACACCTGCTCCTCCAGCGCCGCCACCCGCTGCGGGTCCTCTCCGGCCACCGCCCAGCGTCCGGCCGAGCGGTGCCGGATACGCTCGGCGAACGCCTCACCTATTCCGGTCGAGCGCAAGACCCACCGCACCCCGACGAACACGACAATCAGCGCGACGAACGGCGACACCTGATGGACGAGGTACTGCAGGTCGGGCGTCGGGGGCAGCGGTGGAAATTGCATCAGGTAGACGCCGTACGCCTTTCCCCCGGGCCCAGTTTCCCACCCTCCCCATCCCGCGCCTTGGCCAGCAATCGCTCCGTAAAATCTACGCGCTCCGCGAGTTCCGCCAACTCGTGGCGCAGCGCCTCGACCGCCTGAAGCAGATCCTGCCGCTCCGCCTCGTCCACCGGACGGGCCTGGTTGCGCAGCCGCTCGGCGTAGGCCTTGCCGATGGGCGAGATCGCGATCATCCAGGCGAAGAACCCGGCGACGCTGATGATCGGGATGAACAGCGCGACGACGCCTTCCATAATTAGCGGTTCCCCTGTCCGAGCCGCGGCTGCTCGCTTTGCTTCGCGAGCAGCCGCTCCGTGAAGTCGACGCGCTCGGCAAGATCGCCCACCTGCTGGCGCACCTGCTGCAGCTCGTCCAACAGCTCGGCGCGCAACATCGCAAGCTGATCGGCCGACGCCTCACGCTTGGGGCCGTCCGCGATCCTCTTGGCGACTGCGCCAACGAGGGGTCGGAGCACACCATAGGCGCCCCACAGCACGCACAGCCCGAACACCGTCAGCAGCAGGTCCTTGGCGTCCATCATCCCGGTCCGATCCGCTGTCCTTCACGCTGTTTGGCGAGCAGCCGTTCGGCGAAATCCACGCGCTCGGCCAGCTCCGCCACCTCGCGCCGCACCGCCTCGAGCTCCTGCTCGAGCGCCTCCTTGTGCTCCACCAGCTCAGACCGCACGTCCCCCCCCTGCCCGCGGGCGCGGATCCGGTCCGCGAACGCCCTGCCGATAGGGGAGATCGAGAGGAGGAACAGCGTGCCACCTCCGAACAGGAAGATGATCGCGAGAATGCTTTCGTAATCCATGATCAGCGCGGCGGCGCGAGACGGTCTGGATCCCGCTCTCGCGCCAGCAGCCGCTCGGTGAAATCGAGACGCTCTTCCGCGTCGGCCAGTCGCCGCTTGAGCTCGTCGATCTCGCCGAGCAGTCGCTCGGTGTCGCCCCCGAGCGCGACCCCGTGCTTGGCGGCCTTCACGGCCAGCCATTGCTCGTCGGTTTTCGACCATCCGCGGATCCACTCCGCCAGCGCCTTGCCGACCGGGCCCGACAGCACGAGTGTCGCCCCGATAACCAGGGCCACGCCGACAATGCCCACCGCGGGTACCCACATTTCCATGCGACCGAGTCCTCCTGCTCGTGAACTTACCGACCTAGTCCCCGACCGCCAGCGCCTTGCGCAGGAACTGCCCGGTGAACGACCCCTTCACGCGGGCCACGTCTTCCGGCGCCCCGGCGGCCACGACGGCGCCGCCCGCGGCACCCCCCTCGGGCCCGAGGTCGATCACCCAGTCGGCGGTCTTGACCACATCGAGGTTGTGCTCGATGACCACGACCGTGTTCCCCTTATCCACCAGGCGGTGCAACACTTCGAGCAGCAGGCGCACGTCTTCGAAGTGCAGGCCGGTGGTCGGCTCGTCCAGGATGTAGAGGGTACGGCCCGTGTCGCGCTTGGCCAGCTCGGTCCCGAGCTTGACCCGCTGCGCCTCGCCACCGGAGAGCGTGGTCGCCGATTGGCCGAGATGGATGTAGCCCAGCCCTACGTCGTTCAGGAGCTCGAGTTTCGTGCGGATACGCGGCTGGTTCTCGAAGAAGTCCAACGCCTCCGCCACCGACATGTCCAGCACGTCGGCGATCGACCTTCCTTTATAGCGTACCTCGAGCGTCTCCCGGTTATAGCGCCGCCCCTTGCACACCTCGCACGGCACGTACACGTCCGGCAGGAAGTGCATCTCGACCTTCACCAGACCGTCCCCCTGGCACGCCTCGCACCGCCCGCCCTTCACGTTGAAGGAGAACCGGCCCGGACCATACCCCCGGATCTTGGACTCCGGGAGGTACGTGAACAGCTCGCGGATCGGTGTGAACAGTCCCGTGTACGTCGCCGGGTTGGACCGCGGGGTCCGGCCGATCGGGCTCTGGTCGATGTCGATCACCTTGTCGATGTGGTCCAGCCCCTCGATGCGGTCGTGCGCGCCGGGCATCACCTTGGCGCGGTAGAAGTGGCGGGCGAGGGCGCGGTACAGGATGTCGGTTACCAGGGTCGACTTCCCCGATCCCGACACGCCCGTCACGGCCACGAACAGGCCAAGCGGAAACTCCACGGTGAGGTTCCGGAGGTTGTGCTGGCGAGCCCCGATCACCCCGAGCTTGCGCTCGGGGTCAGGTACGCGACGCCGGGGCGGTAACGGGATCCGCAGCTCGCCCCGCAGGTAGCGTCCGGTGAGCGAGTCGGCGTGCTGCAGCACCGCGTCGAGCGTCCCCGCCGCCACCACTTCCCCCCCGTGGCGACCGGCGCGCGGTCCCAGATCCACCACGTGGTCGGCCGCGCGGATGGTTTCCTCGTCGTGCTCCACGACCAGGACCGTGTTGCCGATATCGCGCAGCTCTTTGAGGGTCGCGAGCAGACGCGCATTGTCGCGCTGGTGCAGGCCGATCGACGGCTCGTCGAGGATATACAGGACCCCCACCAGTCGGCTGCCGATCTGGGTCGCGAGCCGGATGCGCTGCGCCTCGCCCCCCGACAGGGAGTCCGCGGACCGGCCCAGCGTCAGGTAGTCCAGCCCGACGTCGCGGAGAAAACGTAGCCGGTCGTTCACCTCCTTGAGGATGGGCCGGGCGATCTCCGGGTCCAGCCCGCCCCCGGCGCGGCCGTTGCGACGCAGCGGCACGCTCTCGAAAAACGCCAGCGCGTCCGCCACGGGCAGGTCGACGACGTCGCCGATGCTCTTGCCGTGCAGCAGCACCGACAGGCTCTCGGGACGCAGCCGCTTGCCGTGACACGTCGGGCACGGCTGCTCGACCATGAACTCCTCGAGCTGCTCCCGCACGCTGTCGGACGCGGTCTCGCGGTAGCGGCGCTCGACGTGCTTGAGGACGCCGTCCCAGCCCGATTCATACTGGCCGTGCCAGCGCTCGCTGTCGTACTGGAACGTCAGCGTCTTCCCGGGCGCGCCCGACAGGACGACCTTCTTCGCCTGCGCGGGCAGTGTTTTCCACGGCGCATTGAGGTCGAACTTGAAGGCCCGGGCCAGACTCGGCAGGATGACCTTGCGGATGTAGCCCGAGGGCTCGCCCCAGGGCAGGATCACGCCTTCCAAGATCGACAGACTGGGGTCGCCGAGCACGAGATCCGGGTTCACCTCGCGGCGCGTGCCCAGGCCCGAGCAGTCGGGGCATGCCCCGAACGGCGAGTTGAACGAGAACTGCCGTGGCTCGAGCTCGGAGAGGGACAACCCGCATCTGGGGCATGCGTAGCGTTCGGAAAAGAGCGTGGACTTCGAGCCCTGGACGATCTCCACCGTGCCGTCGGCCGCCTTGAGCGCGGTCTCGATCGAGTCCGCGAGGCGTGCGCGATCGCCCTTGCGCACCACCAGCCGGTCCACGACCACGGCGACGTCGTGATTCTGGCGGCGGTTGAGTTTCGGCACGTCGCCCAGCTCGTACGTTGCCCCGTCCACGCGCGCACGTACGAATCCCTGCTTTTTCGCCGCCTCGAACACGTCGCGAAACTCGCCTTTACGGCCGCGCACCAGCGGTGCCAGCACCTCGATCTTGGTCCCCTCCGGCCAGGCGAGCACGAGATCGGTGATCTGGGACGCGTTCTGCCGCTCGATCGGCGAGCCGTCTTTGGGACAATGAGGCGTGCCGAGCCGGGCCCACAGGAGGCGGAGGTAGTCGTACACCTCGGTGATGGTGCCCACGGTCGAGCGCGGATTGTGGCCGCCACTCTTCTGCTCGATCGAGATCGCGGGAGAGAGGCCCTCGATCGCGTCCACGTCGGGTTTCTCCATCAGTCCGAGGAACTGACGGGCGTAGGCGGACAGCGACTCGACGTAGCGACGCTGTCCCTCGGCGTAAATCGTGTCGAACGCGAGGGAGGACTTGCCGGATCCCGACAACCCGGTGATCACCGTGAGGCTGTCACGTGGGATCTCGACCGTGATGTTCTTGAGGTTGTGTTCGCGGGCGCCTCGAACGACTAACGACTCACTGGACATAGACTCGTAGGCTAGAAGGCTCATGGCGGCTGGGTCAACTCTGCGGGGCGCGGGAGGGCGCGGGACGCCGGGGGAGGGCGCGATCGCTCCGTTCGCGCCCTTCCGCGCCCTTCCGCGCCCTTTCGCGCCCTCCCGCGCCCTTCCGCGCCCTCCCGCGCCTTGCCTAACCCCCCTCGCCGTCCTAGGTTAGCCCTCCCCATGCCTACGACCGCTCTGGTGGCGCTTACGACGCTCGCGAGCGAAGGCGACGCCCGGGCCTTGGTCACAGCACTCTTGGGCGATCACCTGATAGCTTGCGGGACGCTCCTGCCCGGCGGGCACTCGCTGTACCGCTGGCAGGGGAAGGTGACGGAGGAGGCCGAGGTGGTCGTGTTGCTGAAGACCGATCGATCGAAGTGGGACGCGCTGTGCGCCGCGGTGCGGGATCGGCATCCGTACGAGGTGCCGGAGCTGCTCGCGTTGCCGGTCGAGCGTGGTCTGGATCGGTATCTGGCGTGGCTCACGCAGGAGGTGGTGGGTGATCCGCAAGCGTGAGCCGCGCTGGCAATCGGCGGCCGATCGGGCCCGTGTCGCGGCCGAGCTGATCGAGGAAGCCGCATCGCTCACGGACGAGAGCACGATCGCGTCGCCCGCCGATGTGGCGCGGGCAGGCTTGCCGCCGCCGATCAGCGCCGAGCTGCCGTCCTCCGCGCCGCCCGGCGGGGGGGCGGCACCGGCGCCGGACGCCCCGCCGGCTGGGCATACGCTCGACGATGCGCTCGCCCGCGACCCGGACAACGTCGCGCTGCTGGTGGAGCGCGCGGCCCGGCTCGGGGCGGCCGCGCACTACAGCGCGGCGCAGCTCGATTATGAGCGGGCGCTGCGGGTCGACCCGGCGCACGGCGAGGCGCTGATGGGTCTGGGCGTGCTGCTGTCGCGCCGGGGGCTCTGGACCGACGCGCTGCCCCCGCTACGGCGTGCCACGGAAGTCGACCCCGGCCGGGCGGCGGCCTGGTATTACCTCGGCGAGGCGCTCAATCATGTGGACGATCTCCCGGCCGCCCAGGCCGCCTACGAGCGGGCGGTGGAGCTCGAGCCCCGCAATGCGCGGGCGCTGCACCGCCTCGGCATCGTGCTCGATCGCCTGAACCGGCCCGCCGAAGCGACGCGGATGTATCGCCGCTCCCGGGAGGCCGCCGCCCGGTGATTCGCGTGGTCGTGGATGACCTCACGTTCCTCTCCGCCGACGCGATCGTCCGCCCCGCCACCACCCGACTCGACCCGACCACCCCCGCGGTGCGACGGCTCGAGACGGTGGGGGGTGCCGAGTTCTCCAGCCACCTCCGGCTCCAAAAGGAGCTCCCCGTGGGCGCGGCCGTCGTGACCGCGGGCGGGGGCGACCTCCCGGCGGACTTCGTGATCCACGCCATCATTCGGAGCGACACCGAGCCGGTCACCCGTGACGGCGTCGCGCGCGCCTGGCGCTCCGCGCTGCAGCAGGTGCAGGAATGGGAGTTCGGCACGGTCACCGTGCCGCCGATCGGCACCGGGGCGGGCAACCTCACGGTCGAGGACGCCGCCGAGATCATGGTGCCGATCCTCAAGGTCCACCTCGACAGCGCGGCGTTCCCGGCCGACGTCTGCTTCGTCGTTGAGACCCCCGCCGAGCGGGACGCGTTCGAGGCCGTGCTGCGCCGCAGCGAGGCGGCTCGCTCGTGAGCCGGCGCACCCTGACCGCGGTGATCCTGGGCGCGTGGATCGTGTCGCTCGGGTGGCTCGTGAAGCGCGAAGTCTTCCGGCCGACGGGCGCCCGCCTGGCGGAGGCCGCGTTACGCGTGCCCCCCGGCGCGGTGTATTACCGCCTCGCCGTGGCCGAACGGCAGGTCGGGTTCTCCTCGACCACCATCGATACCTCGGGCACGAACATTCGCGTGACCGATATCCTCGTGCTCCAGATACCGGCGCTGGGTGCGTTGCACCACGTCGCCACGATGAGCCGGGCCACGTTCTCGCGCACGCTGCGGTTCGAGAGCGTGGACGCCAAGTTCGCCGGCGACCCCGGCGTCTACGCCGCACAGGGCCGGGTGAACGGCGACACGGTGTTCACGGTCAGCCTGGCGTCGGGTGCCGACTCCGAAACGACCCGCGTCCCGCTCGTCCGGCCGATCGTGCTGCCCACCATCCTTCCGCTGCGCCTCGCGTTCGGCGGTGAGCTCAAGCCGGGGAAGGTCTACACGAGCGTCGTCTTCGACCCCATGCTGCTCGCCCAGCGCGTCGTCGACGTGACGATGACAGCGGAGTCCACGCTCGTAGTGCCCGACAGCGCGGGTTTCGATTCGACGACGATGGCCTGGGTAGCGGTGCACTTCGACACCGTGCGCGCCTTCCGCATCGAGGAGACCTCGGGCGGTAGCCCGATGACGGCCTGGATCGACGGTCAGGGACACATCGTGCGGGCGGCGAACACGGCGGGCTTCTCGATGGAGCGCATGGCGTTCGAGCTGGCGTACGTGAACTTCCGACATCGCGACACGGCGCGCGTCGCCCGGGCGAGCGCGAATCCGGGGCCGGGAGAGGTGGTAGCCACCACGGCGCTGGTCGCGCATGTACCTCCCGACGCCCGCTCCCGCCGCGACACCCTGTCGCTGTTGCGGGCCCGGCTCTCGGGGGCCGCCCCCACGGGACCGGACTTCACGACGGGACGGCAGCGCCTGGCGGGAGACACCCTCGTGGTGCGGCGCCAGGCGGGGGCCGAGCTCACGGCGCGCTACCGCTTGCCGGCGAGTGAACCGCGGCTGGCGCCGTTCCTCGCCCCCGAGCCGTGGATCGAAAGCGAGGACGCGCGCATTCAGGCCCAGGCCCGGCTGATCGTGGGGCGCGAGGGGGATCCCGCGAGCGCCGCCCGCCTGATCCACGATTGGGTGGCGACGCACATCGAGCCCAGGGTGGTCACGGGCGCGGCGGGAGCGGTGCGCGTGCTCGAGACGCGGAGTGGCGACTGCAACGAGCGCACCGTGCTGTATGTGGCGCTGGCGCGGGCCGCCGGGCTGCCCGCCCGCCCGGTCGCCGGCCTGCTCTACCGGGGAGGGCGTTTCTACTATCATGCCTGGCCGGAGGTGTACCTCGGCGACTGGGTCGCCGTGGATCCCACGCTGAACGAATTCCCCGCCGATGCCGCGCATGTGCGGTTCGTGGTCGGGGGCCTGGCCCGTCAGGCCCAGCTCGTGCGCCTGATCGGCAGTCTCAAGCTCGAGGTGCTATGATCCGGCTCGAGAACCTGACCAAGCATTACGGCAGCTTTGTCGCCGTGGACGACGTCTCGCTCGAGGTGTCGCGCGGCCTGCTGTACGGATTTCTCGGGCCCAACGGCGCGGGCAAGACCACCACGCTGCGCATGATCGCCGGCATCCTGCGACCGACCGACGGGCGGGTGCTGTTGGGGGGCGACGACGTGCACCGCGATCCGATCGCGGCCAAGCAACGGCTCGGCTTCATCCCCGACCGGCCGTTCGTGTACGACAAGCTCACCGGCGCTGAATTCCTGCGCTTCGTGGCCGCCCTATACGGCCAGGAGGGCGAGATCGTCGATCGGCGGGTCGCCGAGCTGCTCGAGGTGTTCGAGCTGGCGAGCTGGAAGGACGAGCTGGTGGAGGCCTACAGCCACGGAATGCGCCAGAAGCTGATCATCTCGAGCGCGCTGATCCATCGGCCCGAGTACATCGTGGTGGACGAGCCGATGGTCGGGCTCGACCCGAAGGCGGCGCGACTGCTCAAGCACATCTTCCGCCAGTTCGTGAGTCGGGGCGGCACCGTGCTCATGAGCACCCACACGCTCGAGGTAGCCGAGGCGATGTGCGACCGCGTCGCCATCATCCAGCACGGCAAGATCGTGGCCGAGGGGACGGTGGACGATCTGCGGCAGCAGCACCGTGCCGGCGACGCCAGCCTGGAGGAGCTGTTCCTCAAGCTCACGGGAGGCGCCCAGGTGCGCGAGCTGGCGGAGGTGCTGGGCCACGCGGGGGGCGACGGCGCCGCGTGAGCCAGCCGTCGCTGTGGCGCGTGCTCGAGCCCAAGTGGCGGACCGCCCTGCAACGGGTCCGCGAGGAGCGCTCGCGCGGCGGCTCGGGCAAGCTGCTGCTGCTCGCCGTCGTGGGCACGGCGTTCTGGCTCGCCGTGTACTGGGTGCTCTACCTGGTGCTGCAGCACCTCCGCGCCGACCCCGACCTGGGCCCCCTGCTGGCCGGGAAAGTGCTCGGGGTGGTGCTCTTGTCCTTCGTCGCCATCCTCGTGCTATCGAACGTCATCACCGCGCTGTCGAGCTTCTTCCTGGCGAAGGACCTCGACCTGCTCGTCTCGGCTCCGGTCGACTGGCTGCGGCTCTACTTGGCGAAGCTCGGCGAGACGCTGCTGCACTCGTCGTGGATGGTGGCGCTCATGGCGGTGCCCATCCTCACCGCGTATGGAGTGATCTATCGCGGCGGCTGGCTGTTCGCGCCCTACGCCATCCTCACGCTGGTGCCGATGCTGGTGCTCCCCGCCGTCGCGGGCTCGGCTCTCACCCTGGTGCTCGTCAACGTGTTCCCGGCACGCCGCACCCGCGACCTGCTCTCGATCGTCGCCCTGGGAGCCGCCGGTGGACTGATCCTGCTCCTGCGCGTGATCAAACCGGAGCGGCTCGCCTCGCCCGAAGGATTCCGGAACCTGCTCGACTTCATCGCGGAGCTGCGCACGCCGACCTCGCCGTTCCTGCCGAGCGAGTGGGCCACGAAGGCGATCATGACGTTTCTGCGCGGGGAGCCCGACCCGCTCTCGTTGATTCTGCTGTGGACCACGGCGGCCGCGCTCCTGACGCTCGGCGCGATGCTGCACCGCGTCCTGTACGCGCCGGGCTTCACCAAGGCGCAGGAGGGCGCCGAGCGCTTCGTGCGGGGCGCGTGGTGGCGCTGGACCGTCGGCACGCTGCTCGGCTTCCTCCCGGTCGCGAAGCGCGAGTTCGTGATCAAGGACATCAAGCTCTTCTTCCGCGACACCACGCAGTGGAGCCAGCTCATCCTGCTGGCGGTGCTCGTCGTGGTGTACCTGTTCAACATCAAGGCCCTGCCGCTGCACCGCGGCGAGCCGGTCGGCTTCTTCTTCGTCACCCTGGTCTCGTTCCTCAACCTGGGTCTCGCGGGCTTCGTGCTCGCCGCCATCGCGGCGCGTTTCATTTTCCCCGCGGTGTCGCTCGAAGGCCGCCACATGTGGCTGCTCCGCTCGAGCCCGCTCGATCTGCAGACGCTGCTGTGGTCCAAATACTGGGTGGGCACGGTGCCGCTGCTCGTGCTCGCGCTGCTGCTCACCGGGCTCACCAACGTGCTGCTCCAGGTGCGGCCGTTCATGATGGTCGTGAGCATGCTGACCATCTGCGGCCTCACGTTCGCGATCGCGGCGCTGGCGCTCGGCTTCGGCGCGCTGTACCCCCAATTCGAGACCGAGAACGCGGCGCAAATCCCGACGTCGTTCGGTGGGCTCGTGTACATGATGACCACGATCGCGCTGCTCGGCGGGGTGATCGTGGCGTTGTGGCAAGCCGTGTACGCCTACGTCCGGGCGGTGTACCAGGGACAGCCCGTCGTGGTGGACGGCTGGATGATTTCGTGGTTCGCCGTCGCGGCGGCGCTGTGCGCGGGAGCGACGGCGCTGCCCCTGTGGGTGGGGCTGCGCCGTATGGAGCGGTTCGAGTTCTAGCTAGAGCGGAAAGTTGAGCCCGGCCTCGACGTTGAACGAGCTGTTGTCGGCGAACACGAATTTCGCTTCCAGGAAGGGCTTAAAGGGCCGCGCCCGCCGCCCCTCCCACCCCGCGAACAGGTTGGCGCCCGCGTCGCCCGCGCCGGACGCGTGCCGGTAGGCGAACCCCCCACCCACATAGAACATTCCGTACACGGTGGGCGGGTGGAACTTGAGATCGGCGTTCAGGCGGAACGGCGAGCCCGTCAGGCCAGGATAGAATTCCGCGGACGGCACCAGCGCCCAGCGCCGCCCCACCGGCAGGTTCAGCTGGCCTCCCACGAACACGTGGTCGGCGTCGAAGTCGTAGCCCACCCGGGGGCCGACTGCCGGCCGGTCGACCAGCACCGCCCTGCCGCCTCGGACCCGACGCTGCCCCTGTGCCGTCGTGCTTAGGGCGACCAGTCCCGCGACCACCACCCCGATCCGCAGTGTGAGACGGGTCACACCGACGCTCCGTGATTGAAGGTGGGACAGTGATAGGGAGCGAGATGCGTAAATGCAAGAGGATGGTAGAGGTTCTAGAGGGCGGTAGAGGACGGTACGGCGGACACCTCTACCGTCCTCTACCGTCCTCTACCGCCTTCTACCGCCTTCTACTCGATCCTGTACGGAATCCCCACTTCGCTCGCGCGATAGTTATCCGCCGTCCCCTCGAGCAATGTGGCCGAGTCGAGCGCGTCCACCAGGAACCGGTCGATCCCCGTGCGCCGCGCGATCCAGTTGCGCTGATAGGTGCCATCGCCGTTGTCGGTCATCTGCACGCGATGCCAGCTGGTGCCGCTGAGCGCGGCGTGGCGCACGTGCAGGTACACGAAGGTCGGCGGGGCGAACCCCGAACTGGTCGTGTTCGTGACGCCCGCGACCACTTTCACCGTGTCGCCCAGGCGGAACCGCGGCACGCGGCTCGTGACGTCGAACAGGGCCGCGGGATCGGTCACCTCCACGAGCAGCGTATCGTTGCGGTACACCTTCACGTCCGTCACGGTCACGGTCTGGCGGCTCGCATCCACGACCGTCCAGTCCTGGGGCGAGAGCTGCGCCACCCGCCAGCCGCGAGGTCTCGAGTCGTCCCGCACCAGCACGGCGTGCTGGGTCATGTGGTCGGCCAGCGGCTTGGCGGTCGGGTTGAACACGCCGTCGGCGCTGGTATCGACCAGCAACAGCCCGTCGAAGGTGATGTCGTGCTGGACGCGGGCCGTGTCTCCTTGGATCGTCACGTCGCGATGATAGATCGGGCGCGGGCCTCCCGGAACGACGCGGAGCCGGCCCCAGAACGAGGGCGCCGTGTCGCCGGGCGTGGCCGCGAGGTCGGCGGAGAGACCTGCCCCGGCGGGGGCGGCGTCGGTCGCTGTGGCACCCGCGGCACCGAAATCGGTATCCACCATGGCGCCGAGCTGCTCCTGCTCGGCGGCGAGCACCTGCGCCTGTTGCGAGGAAGGCGCCGTGCCCTCGCCGCAGGCGAGCGCCACCGCGGCGGCGGCGGCCACGGCCAACTGGACGGTGTTACGCATGGGTGAGCGTCTCCTCTCGAAGGTGCGAAGGTCGGTCAGCACTCCGAGCGGTACAGACGAGGGGTTGCGAGGGATGTTAAAACGCGAGGGCCGTCACCCTCAGGCGGCTACGCGTGCTCCACAGGAATGACAATAGCGCGCGTCGGACTCGAGCGAGGTGCCGCAGTGCGAGCAGTAGCCAGGGGCGCTCGCGAGCCGGGCGCCGCACTCGGAGCAGAACTGGGCATCGGTCTCGGGCCGGGTACCGTGGGTTGGACATGCGGGACGAGGGACGGGGGACGAGGGACGAGTGACCACCGGGGCAAGACCCGTCCCCCGTCCCTCGTCCCCCGTTCTCGGCTCCGCGCGGAGTGCCGCTAGGGCTTCCGCGGTGTATTTGTCCTTCAGCGTCTCGTAGTCCGCGTCCGAGAGTTTTCCCGTCGCGCGGTCGAATTCGATCTCCTTGAGCGCACGCAGGGCGACGGCCCGGGGAGAGAGGTCGTCATCGGGGTCCTCCCCTTCGTCTGCGGGCCCCCGTCCCTTCTCCCCCGTCCCCCGTCCCGCGGTGTCGGGTCGGAGAATCGGCTCCAGCACGAAGAAGATCCCGCCTGCGGCGAGCAGGATCCCGGTCACGAGTTCGAGCAGGCCGCTCAGGAGGGGAGCCGCTCGAGCTCGCGACGCAAGCGCGCGAGCTCTTCCGGCGTGGCATCCGCATCGCCGCGTGGTGCCGCCACCGCCCCGGGCTGGGCCGCGCGCACCCAGCGGCGCAGCACGAGTGTCAGGGCGACGCCCGCGACCACGATCGCCACCGATGGCACGAAGTACCCCGCGAGGTTGAACCCCCGCTTCGGCGGCGCCATGAGGATGGCGATGCCGTTCTCGCGCACGAACTGATCGATGATCTGCTGGCCGCTCCGCCCCTGCTGCGCCAGCGTGAGCACGCGCTGGTGCATGGCGGGACTCACGGTGCAGCTGAAGTCGGTGGTGCGGCACGTATACACGTCGAGGTTGCAGCCACAGGTGCAGTGAATCTGCTTCTCGATCACCTGGATCGCGGCGTCATTGTCCGCGGCGGTGACGGGGGGGAGGGAGCGCCCCGCGCGGGCCGGATCCCACAGGCGCCCGGATGGTCCCGTGCCAGGAAGCGAATCGGGGCTTTGCAGCGTTACAGGACGCCACGACGCCACGACGCCAAGCAAGGACCCGGCGCCGAGCGTGAGGAAGTCGCGACGGCTCACCTGTAACGTGGCGTCCTGGCGTCGTGTCACGCCTTCCCTTCCTCTCCCACCAGCCGCACCGCGTATCCGGCCTGCGCCCGCCGCGCCGCCGGCGAGCCGCCCGGCCACATCACGATCAGTCCCCCCACGGCCACGATCATCCCGCCGTACCACACCCACCAGACCAGTGGATTGATCGTGAAGCGGAACACCGCCTGCTCGGTGCCCGCGACCGTACCGCCCAGCACGCCGTACAGGTCCTCGCGCAGCATGCTCATGATCGCCGGCTCGGTGGAGGGCTGGAACGTGGGGCGGCCGAGCCCGTCGACATGCTGTCGCTTCTCGGGCGTGAGGAATCCGATCGGCTTACCGTTGCGACGCACCTCGACCGTGGCGGCCGTGATTTGCCGGTTCAAGGCATCGTACTGCGAGATGCCGAGGTGCGTCAGGGTGTAGGTGTGGCCATACGGACTGCGCAGCGACACCGACTCCCCGGGCCGCAGTGTTGCTTCGGTCTCCGTCTTGAACGCCATGCCCGCGAAGGCGACGAACAGGATCACCATGCCGGTGTGCACGATGTAGCCGCCGTAGCGGCGCCGGTTGCGGGCCAGCAGGCGCGCCAGCGCGAGCGCGTAGGCCTCGCCGTACTGCCGGTGCCGCGCCCGCGTGCCGCGCGCGAATTCCTGGACGATCGTGGCGGTGACGAACCCGCCCAGCGCGATCGCGAGCAGCGCGTAGAAGTCGCGCATCCCGCCCACCAGCAGCACCAGCAACGTGAACCCGCCGGCCGTCGCCGGCACGGCGAACTGGCGCCGCAGATTGGGGAGCGAGGCACGACGCCAGGCGATGAGCGGACCGATCCCGGTGAGGGCCAGCAGGGCCAGGCCGAGCGGCACGTTCACCTGGTTGAAAAAGGGCGGTCCGACCGTGACCTTCGTGCCCTGAACGAGCTCCGAGAGGATCGGGAACAGCGTCCCCCACAGCACCGAGAACGCGATTCCGATGAACAGCAGGTTGTTGAACAGGAAGCTGGCCTCGCGGCTCACCATCGACTCGAGCCGCGTCTCCGCGGTGAGTAAGGGGAGCCGGGTCGCGTAGAGTGTGAAGCTGGCGGCGGCGGCGACGAGCAGGAACGCGAGGAAGAAGTAGCCCACGCTCGACTGGGTGAACGAATGCACACTCGAGATCACACCCGAGCGCGTGATGAACGTGCCGAAGATCGAGAGCAGCCAGGAGCCGATGATCAGCGCCAGGTTCCACTTTTTCAACATGCCGCGCTTTTCCTGGACCATCACCGAGTGCAGGAACGCCGTCATGGTGAGCCACGGGAGCAGCGACGCGTTTTCCACGGGATCCCAGGCCCAGTAGCCGCCCCACCCCAGCTCCACGTACGCCCACCACATCCCCAGACAGATCCCGATCGAGAGGAACAGCCAGGACAGGAGGGTCCACTTGCGGATCGCGACGAGCCAGTCGGCGTCGAGCCGTTTCGAGAGCAGCGCGGCGATCGCGAACGCGAACGGGATAGTGATCGAGATGTAGCCGAGGTACAGCATCGGCGGATGGAACACCATCCCCGGATTCTGCAGCTGCGGGTTCAGGCCGCTGCCGTCGAGCGGGGTGTAGGGCAGCCGCTGGAACGGGTTGGCGTGGCCGAACAGCATGACCGAGATAAAGAAGCTCGCCACGAGCGAGACGACGCCGGCCACGGTCGGGAGCAGCTCGGCGTGGCGGCGCGGCGTGAGCACGAGCGCCAACGACCCGAACACGGACAGCACCGTGGCCCAGAAGAGCAGGCTCCCCTTCTGACCCGCGTACAGCGCCGACCACGTGTAGAAGATCGGGAGATTGCGGCTCGTGTACGCCGCGACGTACTCGACGTTGAAGTCGTGCTGGAACAGCGCCCATTCGAGCGCGAACACCGCGACGAGCAGGGCGCCGCACATCGCGAACACCGCCCGGCGCGCGCTGTGCGCGAGGTCGGGCCGGCCCGGGCGACCGCCCACGAATCCGGCCAGCGCGCCCCACACCCCGACGAGCAGGGCGAGCCACAGCGCCAGGTTGCCAAGGACCGTCATCTAGGCCTTGGGCACGGATTCGTAGCGCGACCCGCACTTGGCGAGCACGCTGGTCGCGTGAATCACGCCGTCCTGCTGCAGGCGGCCTTCGACCACGACCTCGACCGAATCGGTGAATGTGTCGGGCGGGAGCCCATGGAACACGACGGGATAGCGCGCGCTCCCGTCGGTGACCTGGAAGCTCAGCGTCTGCGTGGCGATGTCCTTGGCGACGGAGCCGCGCACGACGTGCGCGCCCACCTTCATGCCCACGTTGTAGAACGACGGATCGACCGCGATTTTTTGCGACAGCTCGGTCGGCGTGAGGAAGTACTGCCCCGTTTGCTTCACGCCCGAGGCCATGAGGTAGCCCACCGAGGCGACGATCAGCGCCGCCCCGATGGCGAACTTCGTACCCGCGTTCATCCCGAATTATACCCCGCCGGAGCCGCTCGGCGCCCCGTCGCGGAACGGCGGGTGCTCGACGCCGCGATCGGTGATGAAGGCCGTCACGTAGCGGGCCGGCGTGACGTCGAACGCGGGGTTCAGCGCGGCGGCCTCCGCGGGGGCTATGGCCCGACCGGCCAGGCTCTTCACTTCGTCCGCTGCCCGCTGCTCGATCGGGATGCCCCCGCCGTCCGCCAACGCGACATCGATCGTAGATGAGGGCGCGGCGCAGTAGAACGGTACGCCGTGGTGCAGCGCCAGCACCGCGAGCGAATAGGTGCCGATCTTGTTCGCGAAGTCGCCGTTCGCGGCAATACGGTCGGCCCCGACGATCACCAGATCCACCTGCGCCTGGCGCATCAGCCACCCCGCCGCGCCGTCGGCGATCACCGTGCACGGGATGCCGGCGTGCACCAGCTCCCAGGCCGTGAGCCTCGCGCCCTGCAGCACCGGGCGCGTCTCGTCGACGAAGACCTCCACGCGCCGGCCGGCATCGTGGGCGAGATAGATGGGCGCGAGCGCCGTCCCGATCCCGCCCGTGGCGAGCGCGCCGGCGTTGCAGTGAGTGAGCAGCTTCGCACCCTCCGGCACGAGGGGCAGGCCGGCTTCGCCGATGCGGCGGCACATGGCGCGGTCCTCCTCCCAGATGGCCGTCGCTTCCATCTGGAGACGCTCCCAGACGGCCGCCCCCCCTGCCCCGCCCGGCGTGGCGGTCGCGACGCGCAGCATGCGGTCGAGGGCCCAGCGCAGGTTCACCGCGGTCGGCCGGGCGGCGCCGAGCAGCGCGGCCAGCTCGTGCACGCGGGCGAGGAACGCCTCGCGCGGCGCTCCCCGCAGCTCGCGGGTGCCGGCGACCAGGCCCATCGCGGCGGCGATGCCGATGAGCGGCGCGCCGCGCACCTGGAGCGTGCGGATCGCGTCCGCCACCGCTTCGCCGCTCTCCAGGTCGCGCTCAATCCGCGCCTCGGGCAGGGCGCGCTGGTCGACGATGCGCACTGCACCGCTCGCACTCCACGCGATCGCCTGAACGCTCATACGGGCAACGTATGGGCCGGCGGTGTGCGGTGCAAGCAAACAAGCGGACTCGAGGTGTGACGCAGGCCGCGCGTCGGTGGGTATCCATTTTCGCCGTCGTTCACTTCTCACGGGAGGTACGATGCGACAGAAGCTCGCGGCTTTCATGGCCGCCGTGGCGATCACCGCCGCCGCCTGCAGTGACGAAACCGGACCGAACCGCCGCCTGTCCCCCACGCTGGCGGGCGACTCATCGGTAGACTCGACGCCGCCCGGCAAACCAGGGCCGGTCGCGTCCGTGACGGTCACGCCATCGGGCGACACCGTCGCCGTCCGAGACAGCGCCGGGTTCTTCGCCACCCTGCGCGATGCCCAAGGGAATGTCATCAGCGACTCGCACGTGAAGTGGAGCGTCGCCGACCCGACCGTGGCACGCATCGAAGGGGAGTTCGGCCAGTCCGTGATCCTGCGCGCGCTGCGGTCCGGCTCGACCCTGGTCACCGCCAGGAGTCATGGCAAGCGCGGCTCGGCGGAGCTCGTCGTGGTGGAGTCGCTGCCGCCTCCGCCGCCCGCCGATTCCGTCGCGAGCGTCACCGTGACGCCGGCGGCCGACACCGTCGTCCGAGGCGACAGCGCGATCTTCTTCGCCCTGGTGCGAAACGCCCGGGGCGACACGCTCTCCGGGCGCACGGTGACCTGGTCGGTGAGCGATTCCACGGTGGCGCACGTGCAAGCGGCATTCGGTCAAACGGTGGTGATCCGCACCTCGGGAGCGGGATTCGCGCTCATCACCGCGACGAGCGAGGGCAAGAGCGGCTCGGCTCAGCTCAGCGTGACCGATTCCTCGCCACCCCCGCCGCCCAATGATTCCGTGGCGACGGTCTCGGTCACACCCGACACCGCCGTGGTCGCTGCGGGCGACACCGCGAGGTTCTTCGCCACACTACGCGACGCCCGGGGAAACATCCTCTCGGGCCGGCCGGTGGCCTGGTCCGTCAGCGACTCCACCGTAGCCCGCGTCGAAGCCGTTGCGGGCGAATCGGTCGTGATCCGCGCGCTGCGATCAGGGTCGTCGCTCGTGACGGCCGCGAGCGAGGGGAAGAGCGGGTCGGGAAGTTTGTTCGTGCGGTAGTTTCGAGTGCGGAGTGCGGGGTGCGGAGTGCGGAGTGTCAATGAACGGTCGGATCGCAGATCGACCTTCCCTTGAAACACCGCATTCCGCACTCCGCACTCCGCACGTAGCTTTTGTCTGATGAGCTACCAAACCCTCCTCTTCGAGATCCGCGACGCCATCGCGCGCATCACCATCAACCGGCCCGACAAGCTCAACGCGCTGAACGACCAGGTGGTGGACGAGCTGGCCGACGCCGCGGAGCGCGTGGCGACGGAGCCGGCGATCAGGGGTGCCATCCTCACGGGCTCCGGCACCAAAGCCTTCGTCGCGGGGGCCGACATCGCGGATCTCTCGAAGCAGGGCCCGTTCGACGGCAAGGCGCGGGCGCAGCGTGGCCAGGCGATGCTGCGCCGCTTCGAGACCTGCGGCAAGCCGGTCATCGCCGCCGTGAACGGGTATGCCCTGGGCGGGGGGTGCGAGCTCGCCATGGCGTGCCATCTCCGGATCGCGAGTGAGACCGCAAAGTTCGGCCAGCCGGAGGTGAAGCTCGGCATCGCGCCCGGTTATGGCGGCACGCAGCGCCTGCCGCGTCTCGTGGGCAAGGGGAACGCCCTGCACCTCATTTTGACGGGCGACATGATCGACGCCCACGAAGCGCACCGGATCGGCCTCGTGAACCAGGTGGTGCCGGGGGCGGAGCTGTTAGCCGCGACGGAAAAGACCCTGGGGGGTATACTCGCGATGGGCCCCCTGGCCGTGCGCCTCGCCTTGGAAGCCGTGGACCAGGGGCTGGAGATGACGCTCGAGGAGGGTCTGCTGCTCGAGGCCAATCATTTCGGGCTGCTCGCGGCCACGGAGGACATGAGGGAGGGGTTGACCGCGTTCTTGGAGAAGCGCCCGCCCAAGTTCCGGGGAAAATGAGTAAGTCTTGCCACGACAATAACTTCTGAGTACTTTTAGCTGCTTATCTGGGGCTCTCGCGGCACGCCCGCGCTGCGCCACGGGAAGCCCCGTGGCGCGGTTCGTAGGGGGGTACTCATGGCGGAGCGTAGACGGGGCCGGCCCACGGCGGTCGGCGAGGCGCTGCACAGCTACCTGGCCAAGTCGGGGCTGGTAACGCGGGTGGCGCAGGCGCAGGTGATTCCCGATTGGCCCCGGCTGGTGGGGACGCAAATCGCGGCAGTGACCACCCCCGAGAGCGTGACCCCTGACGGCACCCTGTTCGTGCGCGTGGCGACGAGCGGTTGGATGACTGAGCTGCAGCTCCAGGGCCCCCAGATCATGGCGGCGATCAATACGGGCCGCGGCGCCGGACGGATCAAGACGATCCGCTGGCTTCTCTCACGATAGAGCGCTATGGCGAAGGCGAAACCCCGAGCCCCGAAGGCAAAGGAACAGGGTAACGGCGACTACCAGGCCGACTCGATCCAGGTCCTGAAGGGCCTGGAGGCCGTGCGGCGCCGGCCGGCGATGTACATCGGGTCGGTGTCGGGCCGAGGGCTGCACCATCTGGTCTACGAGGTGGTGGACAACTCCATCGACGAGGCGCTGGCGGGCTTCGCCACCCAGATCGACGTCACCATCCACGCCGACAACGCGATCACGGTGGTCGACAACGGCCGCGGCATCCCGGTCGATATCCACAAGACGGAGAAGAAGCCGGGCGTCGAGGTGGCGCTCACGGTGCTGCACGCCGGCGGCAAGTTCGACAAGAGCACCTACAAGGTGTCGGGCGGCCTGCACGGCGTGGGCGTCTCGGTGGTGAACGCGCTGTCGGAAAAGCTGGAGGTGTGGGTCGACCGCGACGGCCAGCGGCACCATATGGCGTTCGAGCGGGGCGAGACCAAGAAGAAGCTGGAGGTCATCGGCAAGGCGAAAGGCACAGGTACGACCGTCTGGTTCAAGCCCGACACGAAGATCTTCACGGAAACGCGCTTCGACTACGCCACCATCGCCACTCGGCTGCGCGAGCTTGCGTTCCTGAACAAGGCCCTCACCATCACGCTCAAGGACGAGCGCAAGGGACAGCAGAAAGAGGAGACGTTCTTCTACAAGGGCGGGCTTGCCGAGTTCGTGAAGCACCTGCTCGGCAACCGCAAGTCGCTGCACCCCAAGCCGATCGTGTTCGAGACCACGCGAGAAGGCGTCGTCGTCGAAGGCGCGATCCAGTACGACGACGGCTACAACGACAACACGCTTTCCTTCGTGAACAACATCAACACGCACGAAGGCGGCACCCATCTCACGGGGTTCCGAGCGGCCTTGACGCGCACGATCAACGAGTGGGCCAAGAAGGATGGGATCCTCAAGAAGGAGGAGTTCACCCTCACGGGCGACGACATCCGCGAAGGTCTGACCGCCGTGCTGCACGTCAAGGTCAAGGATCCGCAGTTCGAAGGGCAGACCAAGACCAAGCTCGGCAACTCCGAAGTCGAGGGGGTCGTGAAGACCGTCGTCAACGACGCCCTGGGCGATTTCTTCGACAAGAGCCCGAGCGTGGCGCGCACGATCATCGCCAAGGCGGTGAGCGCGGCGCGGGCGCGCGAGGCGGCGCGCAAGGCGCGCGAGCTGGTCCGCAAGAAGAGTGGGCTCGAGGGCGGGTTGCTCCCCGGGAAGCTCGCGGACTGCTCGGTCTCGGACCCCAAGCTCACGGAGCTGTATCTCGTCGAGGGCGACTCGGCCGGCGGCTCCGCCAAACAGGGACGGGACCGCAGCTTCCAGGCGATCCTGCCGCTGCGGGGCAAGATCCTCAACGTGCAGAAGGCGCGCATCGACAAGATCCTCTCCAACGAGGAGATCCGGACCATCATCACGGCGATCGGCACCGGCGTGGGTGAGGACTTCAAGGTCGACGACGCGCGCTACCACAAGATCATCATCATGACGGATGCGGACGTGGATGGGGCCCACATTCGCACCCTGCTGCTCACGTTCTTCTACAAGGAGATGAAGTTCCTGATCGATGCGGGGTATATCTATATCGCGCAGCCGCCGCTGTACCGGGTCGCCAAGGGCAAGGAAGAGTTCTACGCCTACGAAGAGAAGGAGCGGGACGCCTACGTGAAGCGGCTGACCAACGGCGAGGCTGCGCACGGCAACATCATGATTCAGCGGTACAAGGGACTCGGGGAAATGAACCCCGATCAGCTGCGCAACACCACGATGGATCCGGAGCGACGCACGCTGCTGCAGGTCACGATGGAGGACGCGTTCGAGGCGTCGCAGCTGTTCGAGACGCTGATGGGCGACGAAGTCGAGCCGCGGCGCAAGTTCATCGAGGAGAACGCGAAGTTCGTGAGAAACCTGGATGTGTAGAGAACCGGGGCAGACGCACAGACGCACGGTGGTGAACAGATGACCGGGTTGCTGGTCGGCCTCGCCGTCCTCGCTATCGTGCTCGCCCGGTTCCTCGTGGGTGGCCGGGATGCCGCGCGGGAGCCCACTGCGAATCGTTCCGTCAGCGAAGAGATCGATTATGCCGAACTCGAACAGGCCGAGCGGGAGGTGCGGGAGGCCCCGGACGAGGAGAGCGTGCGGGATTGGGGGCCGGGGGTGCAGAAGCCGCCTATCGCTTGAGCGCCCTCACGCCATCCTGCCTGGCGGTTGAACCCGCGATTACTGATTGGAGCAGCCAGCAACCCCCTTGACCCTCACTCGCTCACGCTATCTCACCGCGTCTGAACTCTGGAGTCGCCGGTAGCCTCCAATTCGACACTCTGGCCGCTTGGCGAACACACACCGGGGAAACACCTGGTGCTGCGCAACTACCTGAACGCGTGGTTGCCGATCCTCGGAATGACCCACGATCGCATCGTCTTCATCGACGGCTTCGCTGGTCCGGGGGAGTACGCGGGAGGCGAGCCGGGCTCTCCGATCATTGCTTTGCGGGCGCTGAAGGAACACGTCGCTAAAACCAGGTTCTCCGCGGAGGTGAAGTTCGTTTTCGTCGAGTTGGAGCCGGACAGAGCCCAGCACCTCACGCGCCTAGTGGAAGCCGAGAAAAAGGATCTGCCGGGTAACTGCGATGCCCTGGTGGTGCAAGGACGTTTCGATGCCACCATCACGACGCTCTTGGACGACCTCGAGAGCAAGATGAAAACTCTTGCTCCGTCCTTCCTCATGGTTGATCCATTCGGCGTGTCTGATACGCCGATGAGCATCATCCAGCGTGTCCTCCGCCACCCGAAGAGCGAAGTCTACATCTCATTCATGTACGAAGCGATCAACCGGTTCAAGAACACGCCGGAATTCGCGCCGCATCTCGACGCGCTGTTCGGTTGCCCAGATTGGCGGCAGGGCATGGACATCGCGAATCCTGAGCGGAAAAAGGATTTCTACTACAGTCTGTATCGCAATCAGCTCAAACAGGCAGGGGCGAACCAGGTCCTGCACTTCGAGCTGTACCAAGGCGGCCGCCTAGTGTACGCGATCTTCTTCGGCACGAAACACTTGCTCGGCTGTGACCGGATGAAGCAGGCGATTTGGAAGGTCGCCCCGTTTGGAGACCATGCGTTCCGCGGTACTAGAACTGCGCAGTTGGGGTTGGACCTCGAAGCCGTCGACCCCGCTGCCCTTGGGAACGAGATAGCCGCCGCCTTCAAGCGTGGGGAGTGGATTCGTGTAGAGGATGCCAAAGGATTTGCGCAGTCTGATCTCACAGATTACCACTCTGGGCATCTCAAAAAGGCACTGGCCCACCTCGAGACCTCGGGGCGCATGGATATCAAGCCGGGGAGCCGCAAGAAGGCGCGCACTTTTCCGGACGGCACTAGGTTTCGGCTCAAATAGCGGCGTCCGCGGATAGGGGGACCGGGTATTCGTTCCACTCCTGACCATCTAATAGACGTCCGCCTGCCTTAGCCGTCCTCCCTCCCCATTGCTTCCAGAAAAACGCCACACCGCGACTTGCGCAGAGGTCCCTGAGACTTCGAGCCCAAGCGGGATCGCAGGGCCGATGCCCGAGACCGCTCTCTCCGCCGCCGATCACCCACTCGATTCCGTCGAGGTTGAGTTCATCGACCGGCCCGAGAAGGGGCTCGGCACTGATGAAGCGCACCGCCGCCGGAATCTGCCTCAGGTAGTCGGCCCGTTGTGCAGCCTCCATGTCCTCGATGGATGTCCCCATCCAGATGTTCTCCGTCCAAGAGAGCCGATCCGAAAGACGCAGGGCCCGCTCAGGTCTCTTGGTAAGCACCTGGAACTGATGCCAGTGCGCGCGATTCATCACGTCGAAAACGCGCCGAATAAGGTCGAGTGAGAAATGGGCGTGGAACACATCCGACATGCTGTTGACAAAGACACGTCTCGGCTCGCGCCACCGGAGCGGCTGCTCGAGCCGCGACTCCCAGAACCGCGGAGCGAAGGGGTCCTGTCTATTCGTTGGCGTGTCCCTCACTGGGGTTCCGCGAAGGTAGGCGTCGCGCACCTTGGTTTGTGCCAGCGTCAGGGCGTAGCAGTTGTCGCAGCCGCGGGAGATCTTCGTACAGCCCGTCATCGGATTCCAGGTCGCGTCGGTCCACTGGATGCCGGTCTTCAGACCCATCGAGACCTCCTGTAGGGGTGCCGGCAAGTACCCGAAAGAATACCGAATATACCATTGGAAGTCAATGTTTTACAGGCGATTATGGGCGAGCCCCTGGGAACGTGGCATATGGGTCGTGGGAAAGCGGATCACCGGTGACGTCATTAATATTGCCAATAAATGTCAATACAATCAACAAGCGGCGCCGCGATTCAACTGAATCTGGACGCATATGGATCGGGACACGGGACACGGGTGTTACGTGTCCCGTTTCCCCTTTCCCGTTTCCCGAGTCAGTTCCTCGATGCCGGCCTTCGATACGCGATGTGAGACCAACGGGAGCGGTTTGTCGGTGAGCTTGTCGGCCACCACGATCGCCTGACCCAGCGCTTCGAACCCGAGCTTGATCCCCGCCGGATCGCGCGCGAACACCGACGCGATCGGCTCGCCGGCCAGCACTTTGTCTCCGGGATTCACCGTGATCACGAACCCGACCGTGGGATCGACGTGGTCGTCGACTTTGAGGCGCCCACCGCCCATCGCCACGACGGCCCGCCCCACGACCTTGGGGTCGACCCTGACGACGACGCCCGTGCGCGGCGCCTTGTACACCTCGACTTCCTTGGCCTGCGGCAGCACCGACGCATCCTCCACCACGCCGGGATTGCCGCCCTGCGCCTCGATCATACGCTCGAATTTCTCCGCCGCGAGGCCGGAGCCGAGGGCGTTCTCGAGCCGCTGACGCGCCTTCTTGGACGTCCGTTCCACGCCCGCGGCGAGCAGCATCTCGACGCCCAGGGCGTAGGTCACGTCCATGAGGTCGGGGGGGCCCTCGCCCCGCAGCGCGAGGATCGCCTCCTCGGTCTCGAGCGCGTTGCCGCAGGCGCGGCCGAGCGGGCGATCCATGGCGGTGAGCAGCGCGACGGTCGGGCAGCCGCGGTCCTCGCCCAGGGCGATCATCGTCTGCGCGAGCTCCAGGCTCTGCTCGAGCGCGGGGAGGAAGGCGCCGCTGCCACGCTTCACGTCGAGCACGAGGGCGTTCAGCCCTTCGGCCAGTTTTTTCGACATGATGCTGGCGGCGATGAGCGGGATGGCCTCGACCGTGCCCGTCACGTCGCGCAACGCGTAGATGCGACGGTCGGCGGGCGCGATCTCCGGCGTCTGCCCGATCATCGCGCATCCGATCTTCATGACCTGGGCCCGAACCTCGGCGAGCGACAGGGCGGTGCGGAACCCCGGAATGGCTTCGAGCTTGTCGAGCGTGCCGCCGGTATGGCCGAGGCCCCGCCCCGACATCATCGGCACGGCGACGCCGCACGCGGCGACGAGCGGCGCCAGCACGAGCGACACCTTGTCGCCCACCCCTCCCGTCGAATGCTTGTCGACGCGGGGCGTGGCCCACGAATCGAACGAGAGCCGCTGGCCCGAGGCGAGCATGGCGTCGGTGAGTGCCGCCAGCTCGTGACGCTCGAGTCCGCGCAGCAGCACCGCCATCAACAGCGCCGACATTTGGTAGTCGGGAATGCGCCCGTCGGTATACGCGGCGACGAGGGCGGACCATTCCTCCGGGGTGAGGGCGCCGCCGTCGCGCTTGCGCTCGATGAGCGGGACCACCAACATTACCGCCCCGCTCCCGTCCGGAGTCGCTGATGCGCGGTTTCAGGTTCCTCGTGCTCGTGTGCCTCGCCGGTCCCACGCTGCTCGCCGGCCAGGGGCGGCCCACGGTGGCGGAGCACATCGCGCGGGGCGACAGCGCCTACACCGCGCTCGCGCCGCAGCAGGCCCTGGCCCACTATCGCGCGGCGCTCGCCCTCGACTCGCTCAACTACCAGGCGCTGTGGAAAGCGGGCCGCGAGCTCGTGGACATCGCCAAGCAGATCACGGGCAAGAACGATTCGTCCAAGCACCTGCGGGACAGTCTCTATACCGAGGCGCGCGACTTCGGCGAGGCCGCCGTGCGCGTGAACCCCAACGGAGCCGACGGTCACTTCACCATCGGCCAGGCCCTGGGTCGCCTGTCCCGCACCAAGGGGGGCAAAGAGCGGGTGCGCTTCGCCAAGATCATCTATGATGAAGGGATGAAGGCGATCGAGCTCGACTCGACCCACGACGGCGCCTGTCACCTGGTCGGCGCGTGGCATGCCGAGGTCAAACGGCTCTCGGGGTTCGAGAAATTCTTCGCCAAAACGCTCTTTGGGGGCGGCTTCCTCGACAAGGGCAACTGGGACGACGCCCAGAAGTACCTCGCGAAGGCCGTCGCGCTCAAGCCGCAGAACGTCTTTCACCGGTTGGAGCTCGGCGAAGTGTACGTCGATCTCGGGCATTACTCCAAGGCCCGCGAGCAATTCGCCGCGATCGCGTCCCTTCCCATCGCCGACGTGCTCGACCACGAATACAAGCAGGAAGCCAAGCAGCTCCTCGAAGACATCAAGGGTGAAAAGGACGAGACCTAGCGCTTCATCAGGCGCTCGATCTCGGCCGTCGTCTTCGGCGCCTTGCCGGAGAGCCACTCCGCGCCCGTGGGCGTAACGAGCACGTCGTCTTCGATCCGTACCCCCAGCGCTTCCGCCGGCAGGTAGATCCCCGGCTCGAGCGTGAGCACCATCCCCGGCTTGAGGGGCGTGCCGTAGTCCCCGACGTCGTGCACGTCCATGCCGAGCCAGTGCCCCAGGCCATGAATGAAGTACGCGTCGCACGATTGCTCGCCGCACAGCGTGCCCGAATGGGCGCGCATGTATTCCCGGGCGATGCGGTTGAGCTGGGCGACCGTGGCACCGGGACGGGTGGAATCGAACGCCGCCTGCTGCGTGGCCAGCACCAGGTCGTAGATCGCCTTCTGGCGCGGCGTGAACTTCCCGTTCACCGGAAAGGTGCGCGTCACGTCGGCGGTGTACTGCCCCCACTCGGCCGCCGCATCCACGACGACCAGGTCGCCGTCTTTCGTCTGGCGCCGGTTCACATCGTAGTGGAGGGTGGTGCTGTTGGGACCGCTGCCCACGATCGACGGGTACCCGACGCGGTCCGCGCCGTTGCGGCGGAAGCCGGCCTCCAGGGCGGCCTCGATCTCGTACTCCCACATGCCCGGACGTGCGGCCTGCATCGCGGCGACGTGCCCCGCCGCGGAGATATCGACCGCACGGCGCATCCGGGCGATCTCGTCGGCGTCCTTCACGAGCCGCATCGAGTCGACCAGGGGCCGCAGGTTGCGGACGTCGCGTCCGGCGAAGACGAGCTCCTTGAGGCGCGTTTCATCGCGCGTGGTGACATCGAGCGGCGCATACACCGGCCCGGCGGCGCGGAACAGGGCCGTCGAGAGCATGCGGTCGAGCGAGTCCGTGGGCAGTACGCGGCTGATGCCGGAGAGCCGCACCGCGGTGCTGTCGGGCCCGAGCCGGAGGCCGGTCCAGCGCTCCTGCGATGGGTTGCGCGGCGAGAGGAAGAGCACGGTGCCCGCCGCGTCGCCGCCCGCCACGATCAGCAGCCACGCATCCTGGGTCTCGAGCCCCGTCAGATAAAAGAAGGTATTGCTCTGGCGGAAATCGTTGTCCTGGACGTAGTCGCGCTCGAGGTCCCGCTCGTGCCCCGCGGGAATCAGTGCGACGCCGCGGCCGATGCGGGCCGCGAGCATGCGGCGCCGGAGCGCGACCGCCGCCGTGTCGACCGGGCGACCCATGCCCGGCAATTCCGGGACGGGCGTCCACGCCCCGATCGGCTGGACCGGCACGGGCGGGGGGGGTCGTGGTGGCGGCGCATTGGAGCGGGCCTGCGCGCCCGCGACGGCGGTGAACGTCACGGCGACGACGACGAATGCGGAAGGTCGCATGGGCTCGGAAGCTACCGCGCGCGATGCGACGCGGCAACTTGACGCCGCCTCCGCCGCGGACGCAAACTATGCCATGCCTTCGTCCAGCGCGGCCGCGACTGCCGACGGTGAACGTCTCGCGGCACGGGTGGCCGAGCTCGAGCGCGAGCGCACGCATCTCCTCGCGGTGATCGAGATCCTCAAGGAAGTCTCCACCTCGCTCCACTTCATCGACATCCTGCAGGCGATCGCGCGCAAGCTGGGCGAGGCGTTCGGCCTCGACCGCTGCTCCATCTTCCTCGCGGAGCGGGGCGGCAAGACCGTGCGGCTCGTGGCGTCCTACGAGGATCCGACGATCCGCAACTACATGGTGGACCTGGAGCGGTATCCGGAGCTGAAGCGCGCCATGCAGAGCGGCGAGACGGTGTTCATCCCCGATGCGGCGACCGATCCGAGCTTGAAACACGTGAAGGGCGAGCTGATCAACCGCCGCGTGAGGTCCATCACCGTGGTACCGATCACGTGGCGTGGCGTGTCGATCGGCGCGATCTTCCTGCGCACGTTTCGCGACGGACCCACCTTCTCCGACGACGACGTCCGGTTCGTGCAGGTGGTGGCGTCGCTCACCGCCCAGGCGCTGCGCAACGCGCACCGCTACGAGCGCCTCGCCCAGCGGCAGCAGGAGACCGGCGAGGCGATGCGCCGCATGGAGCTCGAGCGGGTGGCCTTGCTGTCCTTCCTGCGGCGGCTGCTCGGCGCGTTCGGCGAGCGCGAGGGCGCATGGGCGGAAGGGCTGCTGCCGCGCGCCAGCGCGGAGGAGCTCGACCGGCTGGTCGGCGTCGCGATGGCCGTGATCCAAGAAGAAGCCAAAGGAAGGTGAAGGGCCCCGCCGCCCGAGCCGCCGAGCTGCGGCGGCTCCTCGAGCGCGCCAACCACGCCTACTACGTACTCGACAAACCGATCATGTCGGATGCCGAGTATGACCGCCTGTTCCGCGAGCTGCAGGAGCTCGAGGCCGCACACCCGGAGCTGCACACCCCCGACAGCCCCACCCACCGCATCGGCGCCGAGCCGTCCGAGAAGTTCCGCAAGCATCGCCACCTCGTGCCCATGCTGTCGCTCGCCAACGCGTTCAGCGAAGCGGAGCTCGTCGAGTGGGAGGACCGGAATGCACGTCTGGCGCCGGAGGTCCGCGCCGCTGGGTACACGCTCGAGGTGAAGATCGACGGCGCGGCGGTGAGCCTCACCTACGCCGATGGCCTGCTCACCGTCGGCGCGACGCGCGGCAATGGCATGGAGGGCGAGGACGTGACCGCCAATCTGCGCACGATCGGGGAGATCCCGCTGCGGCTCAAAGGAAAGATCTGGCCCAAGCTGATGGAGGTGCGCGGCGAGGTGTATCTCTCCAAGTCGCGGTTCGCGGAGCTCAACCGGGAGCGCGAGCAAGCCGGCGAGCCCACGTTCGCCAATCCCCGCAACGCAGCGGCGGGAGCGCTGCGCCAGCTCGACCCCAAGGTCACGCGCAGCCGCGGGCTCCGGATGTTCTGCTTCCACATCGAAGCGCCCGGTCAGAAGCTGACGGTGGAGACCCAGCACGCGCTGCTCGAGCGGCTGGTCGTCTGGGGCTTCCCGGTGGAGCCACACCACACGTTGGTCCCCGACCTGGCGCAGGCGCATCCGGAGGTGGCGAAGCTCGAGGCGCTGCTGCCCCAGCTCGACTACGGTGCCGACGGCGTCGTCGTGAAAGTGAACCCCCTGCGGCTGCACGCCGAGCTCGGGACGGTGGGACACCGGGAGCCGCGCTGGGCGGTGGCCCGCAAGTTCGCGCCCGAGGTGCAGGTCACCCGACTCAAGGAGATCCGCATCAACGTGGGCCGCACCGGGGCGCTCAACCCGTACGCCGTCCTCGAGCCGGTCGAGATCGGCGGCGTCACGGTCTCGACGGCCACGCTCCACAACTTCGAGTTGATCAAAGCGAAGGACATCCGGGAAGGCGACCTCGTGGAGGTCACGCGCGCGGGTGAAGTCATTCCCCAGGTGCTGGGTCCGGTGATCAAGAAGGGAACGCGCCGGGGCAAGCCGTACCAACCGCCCGAGCGTTGCCCGGTCTGCAAATCGAAGGTGGAGCACCCGAAGGACGAAGTGATGGTGTACTGCCCGAACGTTTCCTGTCCCGGCCGGGTGTTCGAGAGCATCGTCCACTTCGCGTCGCGCGGCGCACTGGACATCCGGGGGCTCGGGCCCGAGCGCGTCAAAGCCCTGCTCGACGCCAAGCTGATCGAGAACGTGGCGGACCTGTACGATCGCAAGAAGGTGAACCTGATGCACCTGCTCGCGCTGGAGGGATTCGCCGAGAAATCCGCCCAGCAGCTGCTCGACGCCATCGAGGCGTCCAAGCGCCAGCCGCTGTCCACCTTGCTGTTTGCCCTGGGGGTCCGCCACGTCGGCGCCCAGGGCGCGAAGCTCCTGGCGCGGGATTTCGGCGCCATGAAGGCCATCGCCAAGGCCAGCGCCGACGAGATCGGCAAGATCCGCGGTATCGGGCCGGCGATCGCGGAGGCGGTCGTCGGGTTTTTCGCCGACCCCCAGAACCAGAAGCTGGCGAAGCGCCTCGAGGAGCTCGGCCTCAATATGGAAGAGCCGACGACGGCCGAGTCGAAGGGGCCGCTCGCCGGTCAAACGTTCGTGATCACCGGAACGCTGCCCTCGCTCTCGCGCGCCAGGGCCGCGGAGCTGATCGAGGCCGCGGGCGGGCATGTCACCGACAGCGTGTCGAAGAAGACCACGGCGGTGGTCGTCGGGGCCGACGCGGGGTCGAAGCTCGAGAAGGCGAAGGCGCTCGGGATCCCGGTCATCGACGAGGCGGAACTCTTGCGCCGCGCCCGCGTCAAACCCTAAGTTGGCGTCCCATATGAGCGCCCCGGTCCACCCCACGGCCGCGACCGATGGCCTCACGATCGGCCGCGGCGCCCTACAGCAGCTCCACCGCAGCCTGCTCCGCGACGCCGCCGATGCCGCGATCCCCATTCTTCAGGAAGTCGGCTTCGCCGCCGGCGAGGGCATCTACCAGGCATTTTGCGCCTGGCTGCCCCGCGAGGGCGGCGTGCCACACCCCGGCGACCTGGACGCCGGCCGGCTGAACGACGTGCTGTCCGCCTTCTTTCAGGCGATCGGCTGGGGCGCCGTGAGCGTCGCCCCGATGGGCAACGCGGCACTGGTCGTGGATTCGGTGGATTGGGCGGAAGCCGATCCCGGCAGCGCCCAGACGCCGATGTGTTTTTTTTCGTCCGGCATGCTGGCGGACTTCCTGGGGCGGCTGTCGGGCGAGCCCGTCGCCGTGATGGAAGTGGAATGCCGCTCCCGCAACGACGGGCGCTGTCGCTTCCTGTCGGCGTCGCCCGATACGCTCAACACCGTCTACGCGCAAATGACCGAAGGGCGAGACTACACGGAGGTGTTGGGCGGCCGCCACTAAAAATCGAGCGGAACACCAGACCCCGGCACGGTGCTTGCACAAAGTGAGCGTCGAACGAGGAGGTCTGGATGCTCGCTTTGAATCTCAATCGCGACGAAGCGGCGTTACTCACGCAGATCGTGGACGTCTACGCGGCCGAGCTCAAGAAAGCGGCGGCGGACGGGGGCCGGGGAGACCTGGTTGCGCGGCTCGCGCGGGAGCAGCCGCTGCTGCGCGACGTGCTCGCGCAACTGGTGTCGCTGCAGCGCGCCGCGTAGCTCAGCGCCGGGCCACGCTCACGCCGTCGAGCAGCACCGACGGCGTGTAGCGTGCGCCGGCCCACCGCGCGTCGGTTCCGAAGCCACCCACACGCTTCCACAGGTGGTAGGCGTTTCCCGCGACCGCGGCGTCCTTCACGCGGCCGCTGATCGCGCCGCGCTCCACGCGGTAGGCGAGCGCCACCGGATGGCTGAATGCCCCGCCGATGACGTTGCCCTGCCCTACGCCGATCAATTCGTCGACCAGGAGGCCGTCGCGGATCTCCGCCAGCAATCCGCCCCCTAATTGTAGGGGCGCAGCATGCTGCGCCCCTACATCACCCAGCGCCCCCTCATGCCCCAGCACCAGGCTCGTATATCCCGGCACCGGCTTTCCGAAGATCGTGCGCTGTCCGTGGCCCGTGCTCTGGGTGCGGGCGCGCGCCGCCGTCTCGAGGTCATAAACGAACCGTCGCACGACGCCACGTTCCACGAGACAAGTGGTTCGCGAGGGGACACATTCGTCGTCCACGGGACGGGAGGCAGCACGACCGGCGCGCAGCGCATCGTCGGTGAGCGAGAAGCTGGTGTCGAACACCTGCTCGCCGATGCGCGCGGCCAGGGGCGAGATGCCCTGCAGCACGGCCTTGCCGGAGAGCGCCTGGGTGACGGGCAGCATCAGCGCGGACAGGCCGAGCGGCGTGAAGATCACGGGCAGCGCCCCCTGCGGCGGGGCCACCACGCGGAGCGCGTGCTCGAACCGCGCGTTGACCGAGCCGACCAGCGCGGAGAGGGCGTCGTCGCCGGGAAGGTCGGCGCCCTCGACGGCGTCCCCGATCGCCAACACGTCGTCGCCCGCGATGCGCCACAACTCGGCGCTGATCCCGATCGCCGTCGAGCGGTACGCCCCGGCGGCACCGGCCGAGTTGGCGACCCGCGTCTCGGCGGTTTCGCGCTCGATCGTGACGTTGACCCGGCACCCCTCGCGCTCGAGCCGCTCGAGGAGCGAGCGCCCGATGCCGATCAGGTCGTCCAGGGAGGCGTTGGCCGCACGGTCGAAGAACGTAGCCATGGCCGGCAGTGGTGCCTGCGCCGGAAACGCCAGGTCCAGCTCTTCGCCCAGCGCAGCGGATGCGAGGGCGCGATCCAGTAGGGGCGCAGCATGCTGCACCCCTACGTCGTCCGTGGCGCCTCCCGCCGTCCCCGCCACCGCCGTCGTGCCCGCCACGCCGACGCGTCCGCGATGGCGCACGCGGACATTCACGCCCGCTTCTTCCGCGACACCGGCCGCCTTGAGGCGACCCCATTCGAACGCCACCGACGTCCGCTCCACCTGCCGCCACAGCGCGTCCGCTCCACCGTCGGCCTGGCGGCGCGCCCGCTCCAGCAGCCGTTCGATCACGCCGAGCCCGCGGGCACGTCGCCTCCGACGAGCGCCTCCTCGATGCGCACGTGCGGCGCCCCCTCGGTGACCGGCAAGGGCGCTTGCCCGCCCTTGCCGCACCCGCCGCCCATCTGATTCCAGCGGAAGTCGCCGGCGATGTGGTCGATCCGGTCGAGCGTCTGGAACAGGTTGCCTGCGAGCACCACATCCTTCACGAGCTCGGCGAGGTGACCGTCCCTGATCATGCGGCCGTAGGCCGCCGTGAAGGAGAAGTTTTCGAGCAGGGTCTGGCCGCCGAAGGCGCCGCAGGCATAGACGCCGAGCTTCACGTCGCGGATCAGGTCGTCGAAGCTGCCCTGCCCGTTCGCGATGTAGGTGTTGGTCATGCGGACGATGGGCGGGTGCCGGAACGAAATGGCGCGCGCGTTGCCCGTGGCCCGCTCTCCCATGGTGGCCGCCGTCTCGCGCGAGTGCAGCCGGCCCACCAGGATGCCCGCTTTGATGAGCGGCGTGTCCTGCGTGGGCGTGCCTTCGTCGTCGAACGGCAGGGTGCCGCGCAGACCGGGGGCGGCGCCGTTGTCGCCCACGCTCAAGGCCGGCTTGCCGAAGCGCCGGCCCAGCGTCATCATTTCCCGCGCCTGCGGATTCTCGTAGACGAAGTCGGCCTCGGAGAGATGTCCGAACGCCTCGTGGATGAACACCCCGGCGAGCTCGGGGTCGAGGATGACGGGGTACGCGCCGCCCGTCACCATGGGCGCGTCGAGCAGCTGCACGGCGCGCTCGGCGGCCTGCCGGAACCCGGCGGCCTTGTCCTGGACCGAGCTCCAGCCGCGGCGCAATCCGATGGACTCGAGCCCTTTCTCGATCGTCCCGTTGCGTCGCGCCACGGCCGTTCCCGAGAGCGTCACTTCGGGCCGGAGCTCGTGCAGCGCGGTGCCATCGATGGGGATGCCGCGCACGTCGCCGTCGAGATCGAGGATCGCATCGGCCTGGTGGGGCGCGACGTCGGCGAGGCGGATCGGGGGCGTCACGCGCACGGCGCGCGACAACTCCACGGCGCGGGCCACCATCGCCTCGAGCCGATCCAGCGACGTGAAGGAGGCGACGCCCCAGCCGCCGCCGGCGGAGAGGGCGCGCACGAAGCCTCCCTGGTCCTCGCTCGCGGTGGCGGACTCGAGCCGCCGCCCGCGAAACGTCACGGCGGTGCTCCAGGTACGTTCGACGCGGATTTCGGTGTAGTCGGCGCGGGAGCGCCCCAACGCCGCGGTGAGCCGGTCGATCAACCCCCGAGTTCCTTGAGCTTCGCGGCGTAGTCGGGCCGCATCACGATCTCCCCGTCGATGATCACCTCGCGGTCCCAGGGGAGGATGATGAAGTTGTCCGTCTGCAGGGCGTAGAAGTCCGGCTGGTACTCGCCGGTGCGGAAGGAGACGGCCGTCTTGACGGCGGCCGGCTTGAGCTCGCGCACGGCGTTGAGGCCGAGCTTCATGGTGGCGCCGGTGTCGCACGTTTCGTCCACGATCAGCACGCGGCGACCGACCACGATGCGCGGCGGGCCGGCGATCACCACGGGCCGGCCGCCGCTCTCCGTACGCGTGATGGCCATCGACGCGAAATCACGCTGCAGGATGGTCGCCACCACCGCCCCCGGGATGACGCCCGCGCGCGCGATGCCGATCACGACATCGGGATCGTACTCCCGGAAGATCTTGAGCGCGAGCGCGCGGCACATTTCACCGAAGAACGGCCAATCCACCTCGAGCACGCCGTGCGGCGCCTTGCGGACGGTGCCGCGCGAGTTGCGGGGTGGTGGAGTGCGCGGCGGGGGCGGCATGGGGGGAGAAGCTACATTGCACAGTCACGCGGCCGCAAGCTATTTTCGGCCCATGGGTTTCTGGCGCCGCCTGCTCGGCGGCTTGGGCGCAGACGACATCGCACCGCAGCGCCTCGACTATCTCAACGAGGCGCTCGCCCTCGAACGCCAGGGCGATTTCGAGGCGGCGCTCACGTCGTACCGGCTGGCCCTGCGCGATCACCCCAACGATGCGCGCATTCTCCAGAACATGGCCATCGCGTTCACCAAAACGCGTCGCATCGACGAGGCGATCCGGCACTACCGCCGCGCGCTCGAGCTCGAGCGCGACCTCGCGGGGGCCCACTACGGACTCGCGTTCCTGCTGCTCAAACGTGGCGATCCCGACGGGGCCACCCAGCACCTGCGGGCGTTCCTCGCGCACCCCCCGAAGGGACCGGACGCCCAACGCTGGATCGAGCACGCCACCCAGGCGCTGCGCGACCTGGGAGGGGGAGGGGGCGCCTCGGGACCGACCCAGGCCGCCGCGGCGGAGGGGCCCTGAGGGCTGGCGTCCTGATCCTCGTGCTCGCGGCGGCCGCGACGTGCAAAGTCAGCACCGATCTCTCGCGCAACATCGCCATCGAGGTCACCGCCGCCGACAGCCTCGAGGAGTACGACACGCTCACGCCTAAGGCACGGGTCCTGACGGGTCACGGCGACTCGTCCGCGACCGCGGTCTTCTGGTTCTCGCCCGACAGCGCGATCGCCGTGCTCGACAGCACGACCGGGCGGACCGTGGTGATCCACACCGGGCAGACCGGACGCCTGGTGGCGAGCGGCGGCGGCCTCGTTTCGAACCCCCTCGCGATTCGCACGCTCGCCGCCGCGGATACGGTGTTCCCCGCCGGGCCGACGCTCGACACCGTCGACATCGCGGGGCGCACGGCGCTGGATTCGCTGTCCGACTCGCTCCGGATCGAAATCGCGGACACGGTAACCGCCGGCGCCGCCGGCGGTAATCCGATCGTGCCGCTCGCGGGCCGGCCGGTGGTCTATACCATCGTTCATCCAGTGGTCGCGGGCCCGGTCACGCTGGTGAGAAGCGACAGCGACACGACGCGCGCTGCGACCATCGATACGGCCGCGTCGAACAGTTTCGGCATCGCGTTCGTGAAGGTACGCCTGCTCGCCCCCGACACCATCCCGGACAGCGTGGTGGTGGTCGCGAGCGCGCAGCGGGCGAACCACGCGGTGGTCCCCGGCTCGCCTGATACGTTCGTCGTGCGGTTCCGCGGCGTCGCGGTGGCGGACACGCTGCGCGCGGCCGGTCCGATCGTCGACACGGTGCACGTCTCCGCGGCCCCGCCCGACTCCCTGTCCGACTCCTTGAGCGTCGAGGTGGGCGACACGGCGGCCGCCACCGGCTCCATTACGCCGCTTCCCGGCCGCGCCGTGGTGTTCGCCATCACGTCGCCCGGCACGCCCGGACCGGTGACGCTGGTGACCAGCGATACGGCGCGCACCCTGGTCACGACCGACACGGTCACCACCGACGCGCGCGGCGTCGCCGCGGTGCAGCTGCGCCTCATCGCGGGCCCCGCGCCCGCGAGCGTCGAGGTGACCGCCAGCGCCAAGCGGGGCGTGAGCGCCCGCCTGCCGGGCTCTCCGATCCGGTTCACCGTGCGGTTCGTGCCATGAGCGCCCGCACCCTGACCGAGCTGTTCTTCGGCGCTGTGGAGCGGTACGCCGATCACCCCGCGGCGTTCCGGTACAAGGCCGACGGGACGTGGCGCGCGGTCACGCACCGGGAGGTGGCGGAGCGGGTGGAGGCGTTCGGCGCCGGCCTGCTCGAGCTCGGCATCCGGCCGGGCGACCGCGTCGCCATTCTCGCGGAGACGCGCCTCGAATGGGCGCTGAGCGATTACGCGTGCCTGTGCGTGCGCGCCGCCGACGTGCCTATCTATCCTACGCTCCCCGCCAACCAGGCCGAGTACATTCTGCGCGACTCCGGCGCGGTGGCCGTGGTATGCTCGACGGCCGCGCAGGTAGCGAAGGTGCGCGCGGTGCGCGGCGGGTTGCCCGCCCTGCGGCACGTGATCGCGTTCGAGGCCGCCGCCGCCGGCGAGGGTGTGCTGTCGCTCGCCCACGTCGAAGCGACCGGGCGCGCGGCCGCGGCCCGGCACCCCCGCTTCCCGGAGGACGCGCTCGCCGTTACGCCCGCAGACCTGGCGACCCTGATCTACACGTCGGGCACGACGGGCCAGCCGAAGGGCGTCATGCTCACCCACGGCAACATCTGCTCCAACGTGCGCGCCTGTCTCGAGGTGCTGCGGGTGAGCGAGGGCGACAGCTGCCTCGCCTGGCTGCCGCTGTCGCACATCCTCGAGCGGATGGTGGACTACTACTTCTTCGACGCCGGGGTGACGATCAACTACGCGGAGTCCGTCGACACGGTGGCGCAAAACCTCCAGGAAGTGCGTCCCAGCGTCGTCGTGGCGGTGCCCCGCCTGTACGAAAAGGTCTACGCGCGCGTGCTCGAAAGCGCGGTCACGGGGAGCGCGCTGAAGCGCCGCATCTTCCAGTGGGCGAAGCGCACCGGCGAGGCCTGGACGGCGCATCGGCTGGCCGGCATCCCCGTGCCGCTGACGTTGCGGCTCCGGCAGGCGATCGCCGATCGCCTGGTATTCTCCAAGCTGCGGGCGCGCACCGGGGGGCGGGTGAAGCTGTTCGTGTCCGGCTCGGCGCCGCTGGCACCCGAAATCGCGCGTTTTTTCTACAGCGCGGGGCTGCCCGTGATCGAAGGCTACGGCCTCACCGAGACCTCGCCCGTCCTGACGCTCACGCCGCCGGGGCGGCCTAAGCTCGGGGCAGTCGGGAAGCCGATCCCCGGCGTCGAAATCAGGATCGCCCCCGACGGCGAGATTCTCGCCAAGGGACCGAACATCATGCGCGGCTACTACAATCTCCCCGACGCCACGCGCGAGGCGATCGACGCGGACGGCTGGTTCCACACAGGCGACATCGGCGAGCTCGATTCCGACGGCTACCTGAAAATCACCGACCGAAAAAAGGACTTGCTGAAGACGGCGGGGGGGAAGTACATCGCGCCCCAGCCGATCGAGAACACGGTGCGTCTCAACAAGTTCGTCGCCAACGCCGTAGTGCTGGGCGATCAGCGCAAGTTCCCGATCATCCTGGTCGTGCCCAACTTCGACGTCCTCGAGCAGTGGGCGAAGGAGCGCAACCTCTCCGATACGTCTACGTCGCGCGCCGAGCTCATCGGCCTCGCGGACGTGAAAGCGAAGATGGAGCGCGAGGTGATCGACGGGTTGCGCGACCTGGCGAAGTTCGAGATGCCCAAGAAGGTGGTGCTGATCGAGCGGGACTTCACCATCGAATCGGGCGAGCTCACGCCATCGCTGAAGGTGAAGCGCCGCCAGGTGGAGAAGAATTACAAAGACACGATCGATCGTGTCTACGCGGCAGCGGATCCCACGGCCGCCGCGCTCGAAGGCTGACTCAGCGCCGCTCGCCCACAAATAGCCCTTCGCCCGCCGCCAGGCGCGTGAGCCCGACCGGCACGGGAACGTCCTCGCCCTCGATCACCACGCGGCGGCCCGGCAACACGACCCGGCGGGCTTCCGCCAGCCACTCGGACCCCAGCCGGTCCGACCCTACCACCGCGCCCCGCGCGATCGTCTGCCGCAGCGGAATCATGCCCGGGCACACGAGCAGGCTCAGTATGGGCAGCTCCTCCACATCCGCGGGGGCGTTGATCCCGATGAAGTGGATGCCGCCCATGAGTCCCGCGAGGCCGACGGCGTGCCGCGCCGCCGCGCCGACGAGCACGATGTAGCCGCCGGGGCCGCTCAGGTCCAATAGCGCTTGGAGCGTCTCCGCGTCGACGGGATGGGGGATGCGGGATGCGGGATGCGAACCCCCCGTTGCCGCCCCCCCTCCCGCATCACGCATCTCGCCTCCCGAGAAATTCACCACTCCCTTTGCGATCGGAAACTCCCGCCGGCAAATCGGACACCCGAGAATTCCCGACCGCACCATCCGCCCCAGCATCTCGCCCGTCGACATCACCAGGAAGGCCTCCCCGTGGGACTCCGGGCATCGCAGCATCTCCGTCAGCTCGATGTGCACGGCGGGTCAGCCTCGGGCGGCGTACACGGTGGGCATGAGGCGGATCTCGGTGACGTCCACGCGCGCGGGCTGCTCCACCGCGTACCGCACGGCCGCGGCGACGTCCTCGGCCCGCATCATGTCGCGTCGCTTGGTGAAGCCCGGCTTGGCATCCGGGTCCACGGCATCCCAGATCGGCGTGTCGACGGGGCCCGGCGAGACGAGGGTGGTCCGCACCCCCGTGCGCGACAGCTCGGCGCGCAGCACTTCGTGCATCCCCCGGAGGCCGTACTTGCTCGCCGCGTAGGCCGTGGAGCCGGTGTAGGCCACGTGGTCCGAGACGGAGCCGATGGTGACGAGATGCCCGGAGCCGCGACGCACCAGAAGTGGGACGAAGGTGCGGGCGATCAGGAACGGCCCGGTCAGATTCACGGCGATCGTCCGGGCGAAGTCGTCCGGCGTGGCGTCGGCGACGGGCTTGATGAAGAAGATGCCGGCGTTGTTGACGATGATGTCCGGGACGCCGCGCTCGGCCAGGATGCGGGCGGCAATCCGCGCCACGGCGGCGGGGTCCGAGACGTCACAGGGGAGATCGGTGCGCCGGTCGGCCGAGGCCTCGACGAGGCTGCGCGCCAGGCGGACCACGTGCGCTCCGGCCGCCTGGAGCTCCTCCGCCACCGCGAGCCCGATGCCGCGCGAGGCGCCGGTGACGAGGGCGAGCTTGCCGACGAGCGGGGGGGGCGCGTCGCTCACTCCCGGCCCCGGCCGCTGTACACCAGCCGCAGGAATTCGTCGCGCGTCTTCGCGTCCTGCAGCAGGGCGCCCCGGAGCGCGCTCGTGATGGTCTTGGAGTTCTGCTTCTCGACGCCGCGCATCATCATGCAGAGGTGGTAGGCCTCGATCACCACGCCCACCCCGCGGGGATCGAGCACCTCCATCAGCGCGTCCGCCACCTGGTCGGTGAGGCGCTCCTGGACCTGGAGCCGGCGCGCGAATACCTCGATGACGCGGGGAATCTTCGAGAGGCCGACCAGGCGGCCGTTGGGCAGGTACGCGACGTGCGCCCGCCCGAAGAACGGCAACAGGTGGTGCTCGCACAGCGAGTAGATCTCGATGTCGCGGACGCACACCAGGTTCTCGTGCCGCTCGTTGTACAGGGCGTCGCCGATGACGTCCGCCACGGCCATGTGGTAGCCGCGCGTGAGCCACTTGAGGGATGCCTCGACCCGAGCCGGCGTCTGGCGCAGCCCCTCGCGCGTCGGATCGTCGCCCAGCTGGGCGAGCATCTCCCGCACCAGAGTCTCGAACGGCGTGCGCGTTCCCGGCGCGGGCGTGGGGGGCAGCGGCTCCACGTGCTCGTCGTGAAAGCCGTGCAGGCTCGCGGACTTGATCTTGTCTCGTCCCATGCTTGTTGGGCCTCCGGCGCAGGACTATCTTCGGCGCTCGTGAAACTAAAGCTACTCGCTTTGCTGTGGACGGCGGGAGGCTCGGCGGCGTCCGCGCTGTGGACGTTTCCCGGCATTCTCGGGTCCGCGTTCCTCGTCGCCTGGGGCGCGGAAGCCGCGCAGTTCCTCATTTCTCAAGGCCTCGCGCTGGCGATTCTCGCATGGCTGCAGACGCTGCCCGAGTTCGCCGTCGAGGCCGTGATCGCCTGGGAGGCGGGGCGGGATCCCGAGCGGGCCCACCTCGCCATCGCGAACCTCACGGGGGCGATCCGGCTGCTGCTCGGCCTCGGCTGGCCGATGATCTACTTCGTGTTCGCGGCCGCGGGTCGCAAATCCGCGGCGCGACGGTTCCCGACCATCCGCCTGCAGCGCGAGCACGCCGCCGAGATCGTCGGGCTCGTGCCTCCGCTCGTCTACTTCGCGGTGATTCTCCTCAAGCGGCGGTTCGGCTGGATCGATGCCGTGGTCCTGCTGGGGTTGTACGTCGCCTACCTGTGGGTGCTGTTTCGCAACCCGCCCCACAACGTCGAGAGCCTCGCCGATACGCCCGCCGTATCGCGCTGGGCGTACCGCCAGCCGGGGTGGCGCCGGCCCGCCGCCAT
>WNFW01000274.1_pt1 | contig 45231 bp, 43 predicted proteins | sample 5400131 | NCBI WGS metagenome assembly WNFW01 (sample SAMN13153362, study PRJNA577476) | soil metagenome | isolation source: 20 cm soil or saprolite under grassland replicate 1 | place: USA:California | collected 2016-06-15
CCGCGATTATTGCGGGGCTCACGTTTTGTGCCGGGTGCGGCATGCTGTGCCAGACGATCTCGACCGGCTACGTGACTGAGATCGCCAGAGAAGGACGCTCGTCTGCCGTCGGTCTTTACGTGACCTCGTTTTATGCGGGCGGCAGCATGGGCGCGTTTCTGCCGGGGCTGGCGTGGGACTGGGGCGGATGGCCGGCAGCGATCGCCATGGTACTGGCCATGCTGGCGGCAATGGCGTTGATTGCAACCGTCGCGTACCGAGGCGCGACGCCGTAGGGTTTGCTTCCATCAGCTTCAGGGGCAAGCGAATGACTGTACCGACACGAAACCAGCTCGATTTTCTGCAATCAATCGACACCCCCACGGTATGCAACCTGATCGAGATCGTTGCGCCGGAGCGCCGCGGTTTTGGCTACACCGTCAAGCACCTCCATTGCCCGTTTCCCGAACTCCCGCCCATTGTCGGCTTCGCCAAGACAGTGACGTTCAAGGCGAAGGACGCGGTACCGCTCGGACAGGGCAGCTATATGCAGAAGCGGCTCGATTACCTCGATTATGTCGCAGGTCCGCCGCAGGCAAGCATCATGGTGATGGAGGATCTCGATGGCGAGCATGTCGGCTATGGCGCATTCTGGGGCGAGGTGCAGTCGAACGTGCACAAGGCGCTCGGTTGCCTCGGCGTGGTCACCAACGGATCGGTGCGCGACATTCCGATGATCGCGCCAGGCTTCCAGATGCTAGCCGGCTCGATCGTTCCCTCGCACGCCTATGTCCACGTCGTGGACTTCGGAGTCGACGTCACCGTGCACGGCATGGCGGTCAAGAGCGGCGATCTCATCCACGCAGACCGCCATGGCGCGGTGGTCGTCCCAACCGACAAAATCGAGTCCATGCAGGCGGCGCTCGAGGGGATTGCCGCGCGCGAAGCAAAGATCATTGCGGCGGCGAAAGCGGGAGGCGACGTCGCGGCGATCAAGGCAGCGATGAAGGGGTAGGCCGGCGAGGAGCAGCCCAATCGGCGCGGCACGGGAGGAGGTGCACTATGGACACGCGCGACGAACTCAGCGTTTGGCACGCTCTATATCACCTGGAGGCGCGATATTGGCACGAAGTCGATTGCAATGCCGGTCGGCGCGCACACGAATTTTATGCAGCGGACGGCGTAATGTCGGTCGGCCACAACCGCTTCGAAGGCCGTGATAAAATCCGAGAATTCTATGCTTGGCGTGAACGCCAGGCCCTTACCGCTATCAGCAGCGTAAAAACCACGCGGCACCTGATCAATAATCTGTTCCTCGAATCGAGCGACGGAACGCGCGCGAAGGCATTGGGGATTGTCAGTTTCTACGGGGCCGCCGTGCGCCCGCCGGCGCCACAAACCAAGCCGCCGATGCTGATCGCGGACTTGATCAGCGAATGCGTGCTGGACACACAGAGCGGCTGGCAATTCAAATCGCACACGCTCCAGCCGGTGTTCATGAGTCACGAGGCGCCGCCCTCGATTGCGGTCGACACTCGCCGGTAGGCGTTGCTGATCGCCCGCCGATGAAGGCGTATGCGGAACCGCCGTGAAAGGCCTCAAGCCTGCGGCTGCGGTTCGAGCCCGCCCGTCTCGGGGCGCGGCCGCGGTTTACCGGCGGGAGGCACGGCCGAACCACGGGGGGTTGCAGGCTCGATCACGGATTCGCGCGACGGCCGCTTGCCGGCGAGCAGATCCTTAATCTCGTCGCCGGTCAGCGTCTCGAACTCGAGCAGCGCCTTGGCCAGTGCTTCGAGATCGCCCCGCTTCTCCTCGAGAATTCGCTGCGCCTCGGCAAAGCCCGCCTCGACCAAGCGCTTGATCTCGCCATCGATCTTGCGGCTCGTCTCTTCCGACACGTTCTGCTGGCGCGCTACCTGGTAACCCAGGAACACCTCGTCTTGGTTCTCGCCATAAGCGACCGTGCCGAGCGCCTCCGACAGACCCCAGCGCGTCACCATCATGCGTGCAAGCTTGGTCGCCTGCTCGATGTCGGAAGCGGCACCTGAGGTCACCTTTTGCCTGCCGAACACCAGTTCCTCGGCCACGCGCCCACCCATCATGATAGCCAACCGCGAAGTCATCTGCTCGAGGCTCATGGAGAGCTTGTCGCGCTCAGGTAGCTGCATGACCATGCCCAACGCGCGGCCGCGCGGAATGATAGTCGCCTTGTGCACCGGATCGGTCGCCTGCACGTTAAGTGCAACGATGGCGTGGCCGCCCTCGTGATAGGCGGTCAGCAGCTTTTCCTCCTCGGTCATCACCAGCGATTTGCGCTCCGCCCCCATCATGACTTTGTCTTTGGCGTCCTCGAACTCGACCTGCGTAACCATGCGCTTGTTGCGTCGCGCCGCCATCAAGGCCGCCTCGTTGACCAGATTCATGAGATCGGCACCGGAAAAACCCGGTGTGCCGCGTGCCGTGGTCTTCAGGTTAACATCCGGCGCCAGCGGAACCTTGCGCACGTGCACTTTCAGAATCTGCTCGCGGCCGACCACGTCCGGGTTGGGCACGATGACTTGGCGGTCAAAGCGGCCAGGGCGCAGCAGTGCCGGATCGAGCACATCGGGACGGTTCGTCGCGGCGATGAGGATGATGCCCTCGTTGGCCTCGAACCCATCCATCTCGACGAGGAGCTGATTGAGGGTCTGCTCGCGTTCGTCGTTGCCGCCGCCGAGCCCGGCGCCGCGGTGCCGGCCCACTGCATCGATTTCGTCGATGAAGATGATGCAGGGGGCGTTCTTCTTGGCTTGCTCGAACATGTCGCGCACGCGCGAGGCACCCACGCCGACGAACATCTCGACGAAGTCCGAGCCGGATATGGTGAAGAACGGCACGTTGGCCTCGCCGGCGATGGCGCGCGCGAGCAGTGTCTTGCCGGTTCCGGGTGGACCAACCAGCAGCACGCCGCGCGGAATGCGCCCGCCAAGCCGCTGGAATTTGCCGGGATCGCGCAGGAACTCGACGATCTCCTGTAGGTCTTGCTTTGCCTCATCGACCCCGGCGACGTCCTCGAAGGTGACGCGGCCGTGGGCCTCCGTGAGAAGCTTGGCACGGCTTTTGCCGAAGCCAAGCGCCTTGCCACCCGCCCCTTGCATCTGGCGCGAGAGGAAAATCCACACCCCGATCAGCGCGATGAAGGGGAGCCACGAGACCAGCAGCGACACGAACCAAGGCACGTCGTTCTGCTGCGGGCGGGCGGTGATTGACACGCCTTTGCCGTAGAGCCGCTGGATCAAGCTTGGATCACTGGGCGCGTAGGTCTGAAAGCTGCGCCCGTCGGTAAATGTGCCGTGGATTTCCGGGCCCTGGATCAAAACGTCGCGCACGCGACCCTGATCGACTTCATTCAACAGCTGCGAGAAGGAAATATCCTGCGACGTCGTGCGCTGGCCCGGATTCTGGAACAGGGTGAAGAGCGCTAGCAGCAAAAGAACGATGATCACCCAGAGGGCGAAGTTGCGCAGATTGGCGTTCATCCCGTGGTCCTTCACGGCCCGGTGCAGGGCCCGCAGCCGGTTCTACGGCAACTTATAGGCCGATTCACGGCCCTCCGGATAGAATACGAGACACAATCTATGTGCCGAACCGACCCGTGCCAAGGGAACGCGGTTAATTCCTGGGCCCCATTCTGCCGCGGGTTGCAGATGTCCGGCGGCGCCGTTTGCCTGCCATTATGGCAGGCGAGCGGCTCCTGCGCGGCGGCGCACGCTCGACGACAAGCTTGGAGCCGCTCAACGTTACCAGCGCTCCACCCAGCGTACGGCGCAAACGAGAGGTTTTGCTTGCATGCACCTCGGCGAGCGCCTCGTAGAGTACCTCGAGCTTGCCGAGCCGAATCAGCCCCTGCGCACCGGCGTGGGCGATCACGCGCCCGAGCAGGCGTAGTCCCACTTCCGCGGGCAGGCGGACTAATTCATCGGCATTGATGAGGGTTCGACGGTGATCGGCGCAAGAGCGACACAAGTTTTCCATCGCCTCGTCGACGGCCATTTCGATCGCGGCGTCCGCGCGACGAAGCCGGCCCGCAAGGCGCGACAAACTGCGTGCGCTTAGCCCCTCGCGCGCGAGGGAGGGCATCAGCTCGCGCAGGCGCGCACGGGTGAAGCGCGGATCGCGGTTGGATGGATCGTCGGCAAACGTGATTTTCCCTCGCTCGAGCGTTGCAATGAGCCGCGCCTTCGGAACGTCGAGCAGCGGACGCACGAGAATGATCCCGTGTCGCGGCAGCGGCGACTCGCGCGCCATGGCGCTCAGTCCGGTGAGCCCGCTGCCCCGACTCAAGCGCAGCAGCACGGTTTCGGCCTGATCATCGAGCGTGTGTGCGGTGACAATGGCGCCAGCGTTCGCCGATCTGGCTGCGGCCGCCAGCAGTCGGTAACGCGCATCACGCGCCGCCTGCTGCAATCCGCTGGCGGGCTTCTTGCCTTCCCATCGCATGGTACGATGAGGCACGCCGAGCCGCCCCGCCAGGACCTTCACCGAGCGCGCCTCGGCGGCGGATGTCCGCCGCAAACCATGATCGACGGTGACCGCGAGCAGTTTCGGCCCCCGCTTCAATCCGCGTTGCCAGCGCGCCATGAGCAGCAGCAGCGCCGTGGAATCGGGACCGCCGGATACTGCCAGAACGACGGCGGGATGGCGGACGAGCGGTGCAAACAATGTCTTCGCCTCTGCTGCGGAGACGGGCGCCGCATCGTCAGCAACGGGCACGCTTCTGTTCTCGCTCGACCCCCTGCTTCACCCCTGCTGACGCGCGCGGAAATTTGCGCAGAACTTCGCCGAGCGATGCGCAGGCCGCCTCCTTCTCGCCAAGCGCAGCCAGCGATTGCCCAAGTCGCAGCAGCGCATCGGGCGCCTTGGCGATGGATTCGTATTTGGTGGAGACGTTGAGGAAAGCCTCCGCGGCGTCGCGAAAGCGCTGCCGCTGGAACATGCTTTCGCCAAGCCAATATGTGGCGTCGCCGACGAGCCGATCATCCGGGTACTTGCTCAAAAAACTGCGAAAGGCCTCTTCGGCCAGGGCATAGTCCTTCCGCAGCACATAGCCATGGGCGAGGTCATACTCATCGCGCGGCGTCTGCGAAGGCGCGAGCGTCGCGAGCGCAGCGCCGCCGGCGACCGCGCTGCGTGCCGACTGCGGCACGGGCCCGCTGGGCGGGCCTACGGTCGCAAGATCAAGCGGCGCGCCACCCCCGCGTCCGCCGGGAACCCCGAACGGCTGCTCGCCCGCGTCGCCATTGACGCTCGGCGCCCCGGCGGGAGCGCCGAGCGAGCCGAGCGTGTGCGGCACACCAGGTGCATTCGGATTCTGCACGGGATCGAAGGCGTCGCCGCGCCTCGCAGGGCTTGCCGCGGGTGCCGAGGACGGATTCTGCGGTCGGACTTGCGCGCCCGGCCGTGGTGCGGCCTCCTCCTGCATGCGGCGGATTTGGCCCTCAAGTTGCTGGTTGCGAAATTGCAGTTGCTCGATGGTTCCAGTCAGCTGCCGGATCTGTGTTTCGAGGCGCTCAAGACGCAGCACGAGATCGGGACCCGACATTTGCGCCATGCGATCCGCTCCGGCAGGCGGCGGGCTGCGCTCGCCGCCCAGGCGCTCGCTTCCATTGAAAAGGCCGAACAAGCCAAATGGTCGCTCATTCTCTTGGGCCCGAGCCCCGCACACAGCCGCGATCAGCGTCATCAGGACGAGCGCGGATGCCAACGTCACATGGAACGTGAAGCGGGTCATGACTTTTGCGCTGTTGGAGCCCTGCAAACAGGATACGAATCCCTGCGTCCAAATTGTGACTGCGGGCCGTTAACAAAATCCACAATTCCTGCAAAGAGGGCGAGGTCCTGCGGCGGATTACTCCGCCGGCTTGCGCGCAGGCGCAGGGATCTTGCTGGCTTTGCGCCATTCCTCGAATCGCTGCACGACTGCGAAGAATGGCGGTACGAACAGCACCGCCAGGCAAGTCGATGCGAGCATGCCGGTGAACACGGTAATGCCAATGGACACGCGCGCGCTGGCGCCAGCGCCGCTTGCGAGCACGAGCGGCACGACACCGAGAATAAAGGCGAATGAGGTCATCACGATGGGACGGAAGCGCGCCCGCGCAGCCTCGCTCGCCGAATCCAGGATTGGTTTGCCCGCTGCACGCAGCTCGCGCGCGAATTCGACGATCAGGATTGCATTCTTTGCCGAGAGTGCCATTAGAAGAACGAGCCCGATCTGAACGTAAAGATTGTTGTTGAGCCCGCTCTCAGCCAGCGCGGAGAGCGCCACAACGGGCCCAATGAACGACAAGGGAACCGCAAGAATGACCGAGATCGGCGCGTACCAGCTTTCGTACTGCCCGGCGAGGACGAGATAGACCAGCAAGAGTGCCAGTCCGAATACGATATACATCTGACTACCCACCAGCTTCTCCTGATACGACATGGCGCTCCATTCGAAGCCAGTGCCGGCAGGAAGGGTGCGACGGGCAATCTCCTCCATCAGCGTCAGCGCTTGGCCGGACGAGACCCCCTGTGCCGGCAGGCCGATGATCGTCGCGCTTGGACGTAGATTATACAGGCTGATGAGGGACGGACCGACAGTCGGCGTGATCTTTACGAGCGTGCCCAGCGGGACCATTTGTCCATCCCTGTTGCGCACGAACATGTTCTCGATGTCCTCGAGCCGCACGCGGGATTGCGAGTCGGCCTGCACGTAGACCTGGAACACCCGGCCGAACTGATTGAACTGATTGACATAGGTCGATCCCAGATAACCGGCGAGCGCGGCAAAGACCTGATCGAGGGAGACCTGCAGCGCCTCCGTCTTCACCCGGTCCACTTCGAGCCTGTACTGCGGCACGCTCGAACGGAACGAGGCCAGCACCAGCTGCAGCGCCGACTGCGTCTTGGCGTTAGCGACGATCGCGTTGGTGACGCTCTGCAGCTTGGCCATGTCGAAGCTGCCGTCGCGCAGCTCGACCTGCATGGTGAAGCCGGCATCGTTACCGATGCCTTGGATCGGCGGAGGCGGCATCACCAGGATATCCGCGTCCTGGATAACGGCGAGATCTGCATTGAGCTTGTTGAAGAGCGACATGAGGTCTTCGCCCTCGCCGCGCTCGCTCCAATCCTTGAGGATGATATAGGCCACGCCAGCGCTCGACAGCGTCGCGCTGTTGTCGAGCGCCGAGACTCCGGCAATGTTGACGACGCGCGCCACCCCCGGCGTCTGCCGCGCGATCTCGAACACTTTGTCCAGGGCCTTTTGCGTCCGCTCAAGCGAGGCGCCATCGGGCAGCTGCACGAGCGCGATCATATAGCCTTGGTCCTCGATCGGCAGAAAACCCGTCGGCACCCGCGAGAACCAGTAGCCGGTAGCGGCGATGAGCGCGATCGCTGCGGCCGCCATCAAGCCGCTGCGCCAAACCATGCGAGCGATCAAGCTTCCATACCATCGCTCGACCCGCTCATAACCGCGATTGAAGGCGCGATAGACCACGTTGCGCTGCTGCGGCGGCACCGCCGGGCGCAGCCATAGCGCGCATTGCGTAGGCTTCAACGTGGCGGCATTGATGGCGCTGAGCAGCGCTGTTGCCGCGATCACCAGCGCGAACTGGGCATACATTCGGCCGGTCAAGCCGGGCAGAAACGCGGCCGGCAGGAATACCGACATCAGCACCAGCGTGATCCCGATGATCGGACCGAACAACTGACGCATAGCGGCGCTCGCCGCCTCGCGGCCCGACATGCCCTTCTCGACATTGTGGACGGCGCCTTCGACCACTACGATCGCATCGTCCACCACGATGCCAATCGCCAGCACGATCGCGAACAGGGTCGAGAAATTGATGGTGAAGCCGAGCGCAGCCATCGCCGCGAAGGCGCCGATGATGGTGACCGGCACGGTCGTCCCGGGACCAGCATCGCGCGCCAGTCCTGCAGGAACACGAGGATGACAACGAGCACGAGGAGCGCGGCTTCGTACAGTGTCTTGTACACCTCGTGAATCGACTGCTCGACGAACTTCGTGGTATCGAACGGAATTTCGGCGATGAGCCCCTGCGGGAACTCGCGCTCCAGCTCGCTCATTTTTTCGCGAACTTCGCTCGCCACATTGAGCGCGTTCGCACCGGGGGCCTGATAGATCGCCAGTCCCGCCGCCGGCCGACCATCAAGCGTGAACACCTGCGCGTAGGTCTGCGAGCCGAGCTCGACTTGGCCTACATCGCCGAGCCGCGTGATCTCGCCGGCACGGCCGGTCTTGACGATCACCTGCGCGAACTCGGCCGGATCGCTCAGTCTGCCGAAAACGTTAAGGGTATATTGGAAAGATTGGCCGGAAGGCGCGGGCGGCGCGCCAATCTGACCCGCCGTGACCTGCGTGCTTTGCTGCTGCAGCGCCTGAATTATGTCCTGCGGCACTAGTCCGCGTGCCTGCATCTTGTTCGGATCGAGCCAGATGCGCATCGAATATTGGCCGGCGCCGGACACGACGACATTGCCCACACCCGGCAACCGGGCGATCTCGTCCTTGAGCTTGATGGTCGCGTAGTTGGCGAGGTAGAGGCTGTCGTAGCGCGAGTCGGGCGCCGTCAAAGTGACGATCTGCAGGATCGCCGTTGAATTCTTCTGCACGACGACCCCTTGCGACTGCACCGCCTGCGGCAGTGAGGAGAGCGCGCTCGTCACCCGGTTCTGCACCAGCACCTGCGCCGTGTTGAGGTCGGCGCCGATCTTGAACGTCACCGTCAATGAATAGCTGCCATCCGCGCCGCTGTAGGACTGCATGTAGATCATGCCCTCGACGCCATTCACCTGCTGCTCGATTGGCAAGGCGACGGTGTCGACGACAGTGCGGGCGCTTGCCCCAGGATAGCGCGTGGTAACTTGCACGGTCGGCGGGACGAGGTCGGGGTATTGCGCCACTGGCAGCGCGAACATGGCGACGCCGCCGATCACCATCATCAAGATGGCGAGCACGTTCGCCAGCACGGGCCGCGCGATGAAAAAATCGGAAATCATGTGCGGCTGCTACCTAGCGGTGACACGGCCCCCCGGCGTCGCAGTAGCGGTCTCGAGCTGAGGATCGACCTTCTGACCCGGAACTGCGCGCAGAATTCCGGCAACAACGATGCGGTCATCCGGTTTGAGCCCACTCTCGATCACGCGGAGGTCGCCGACTTTGGGACCGATCGTGATCTTGCGCTGTTCGACGACGTTCTCCTTGTCGAGCACGAGCAGGTAACGCCCGCCCTGATCGGTACCGAGCGCGGCATCCGGCACCAGTAAGGAGTCTTGCTCGTCGGCGGCGCCAACGCGCACGCGCACGAAATTGCCGGGCACCAGTACCTGATCGCGATTCGGCAGGACCGCGCGCACGGCAAGCGTCCCGGTCGCCCGCTCGATGGTGGGAGACACGTAATTGAGCGTGCCCCGATACGGATATCCTTGATCGGTCTGCAAGCCGACTTCGATCGGATACTGCTTCAGCTCTTCTTGGCTGATGCCGAGGCGCCGCATGTCCGCACGAATATTCAGCACCTCCTGCTCATTGATATTGAAATTCACGTAAATTGGAGCGGTTTGCACGATAGTTGCGAGTTGGGTCGGGCCATTGGCTCCACCATTTCGCCCAGCGAGACCAGACGCGCGCTGACGATGCCATCGAAGGGAGCCTTGACTTCCGTGTAGCTGAGGTTGAGCGCGGCCTGCGCGGTATCGACCTCGGCCTGCTTGAGCCGAGCTCGCGCGGAGTCGCGATTGGCCGTTGCGTCGTCGAGCGCCCGTTTCGATGCGACCTGGCGGCTTGCGAGCTCGGCCTGCCTCTCGTATTCCAGTTCAGTTTGCTTCAATGTGGCTTGGGCGCCAGCCTCGGCAGCCCGCGCCTGCTCGAGCTTGAGCCTGTACGGCTCGGGCTCGATGACGAAAAGCGTTGCCCCCTCCTTCACCTCCTCGCCGTCCTTGTAGTTGATCTTTTGCAGAAAGCCCTGCACTCGCGCCACCAGATTGGTGGTGCTAATGGCGGATGCGTAGCCGGTGGCCTCAAGGTAGCGCGTGACCTTCTGCTGCACCGGACTAGCGACGGTGACCTTCGGGGGCGGCGGTGCGACGTAGCGATTTTCCTGCCCGCAGGCGGCAAGCACCATCGCGAGCGCGCCTGCAGCAACGCAAGCGGCAAGCGGCGCACCGGCACCCGTTGGCCTACGGAACATCGCGCGACCCTCACGAAAGTCGAAGTTACGATCCCAGGTTCGAAAGTGGAAGTCTCGAAACACAGCCGGCGCCCGAAGGCGCCGGCTGTCCCCTTCCCCCGTGTCTCTCTCGCTCAGGAGCTGGTATTGAGTACCGTGACCGCGCGGCGGTTCTGCGACCAGCAGGAAATATCATTGCACACGGCGACCGGACGCTCTTTGCCGTAGGAGATGGTGCGCATTCGTTGCGGATGAACCCCGCGCGAAGCGAGGTAGTCCCGCACCGTCTGCGCACGGCGGGCGCCGAGCGCGATATTGTACTCGCGCGTGCCGCGCTCGTCGGCATGGCCCTCGATGGTGAAGGTGTATTGGTTGTACATCTGCAGCCACTGCACCTGCTTCTCCAGCGTGGCGATGGATTGCGACGTGAGTTCTGAAGAATCCGATTCGAAAAAGACCCGATCGCCGACATTGACGACAAAATCCTGCTGGCTGCCCGGAGCGGCATACCCCGCACCGGCTTGAGGATCGTTCGGTCTATTCGCGCAAGCGGACGCGGCGAGCGCCAACGCCAGAAATCCAGCGAGCCTTGCCGCGCGGACGACGCGCACAACGACATTCGCCATTCCGCTGCCTCCACCGTTGCGTCGTTACCGCACCCTGCCGCAGGTCTAGCAGGTGCGTGGTTAAGCGAAGGTTCTTGCTGACCTTCATCGGGCGTTGCCCGGATCGCTCAACCGCAAGGAAAAAGCGGAAAACCCCTACCTGTGGTTAATGGGCGGTGAATGCGGCGCCTTGTAGGCTTCGTGAGTTCCATTTCGGCGCGCCCCCCAACTCAACGCCTCACTGCAAAAGCGGCGACCACGCAGGATCGGACGCGTAGCTCGGCGTCTTCAGCATCTGTTCGTTACGGCCGGTCACATCCACGGTGTAGAGCGCTGGCCCGGCGTTGCCGCCCGGATCGCGGAAGAACATGATCACGCGGCCGTTCGGCGCCCAGGTCGGCCCTTCATTGTGGTACCCCTCGGTTAGAATCCGCTCGCCTGAGCCGTCCGCCCGCATGATGCCGATCGCGAACTTGCTCTCGGTCTGCTTGGTGAACGCGATATAGTCGCCGCGTGGCGACCACACCGGCGTCGAATAGGCGCCTTCGCCGAAGCTGATGCGTTGTGCCTCCCCGCCCGTCGCCGCCATGACGTAGATCTGTTGCTTGCCACCGCGATCGGATTCGAAGCTGATGCGCGTCCCGTCCGGAGAATAGGAGGGCGCGGTGTCGATGACCTGCGTATCGGTCAAACGCGTTGTCGCTTTCGAGCGCAGGTCCATGACGAACAGGTTGGAACTGCCGCCGCGCTGCAGACTGAATATCACGCGCTGACCGTCCGGCGAGAAACGCGGACTGAATGTCATGCCGGGAAAGTTGCTGACGATCTCGCGCTGCCCGGTCTCGATGTTCATGAGATAGACCTTAGGATCGCCCTCCCGATAGGACATATAAGTGATGGTATCGGCCGACGACGAGAAGCGCGGCGTGAGCACCAGGTCGTCCCCGCGCGTGAGATAGCGCACATTCGCGCCATCCTGATCCATCAATGCGAGCCGCTTTATTCGCCGCTCCTTCGGACCCGATTCGTCGACGAAGACAATTCGTGTGTCAAAATACCCTTTATCGCCGGTGATGCGCTCGTAGATCGCATCGGAAATGATGTGTGCAATGCGCCGCCAATTGTCCGCGGTAGTGTTGTATTGCTCGCCGCGCAGCTGCTGCCCCGCGAACACGTCCCACAACCTGAACTCGGCCTTGAGGCGCCCCTCTGATTGCGTGACACGGCCAGTCACCAGCGCCTGAGCATTGATCTGCCGCCAATCGCCAAACCGCGGCAGTGTGTCGATGGCGACGATTTTCTCGATATGGGCGGCCTGGTCGATCGGGGCGAACAAACCGGAGCGGCGCAGGTTCGACGCGATGATCTGGCTTACATTGCGTCCACCCGCGGGGTCCGGCAGCCCGACCGCGACGAAATCCGGGATCGCAATCGGCACTGGTTGGACGTTGCCTTGGGTGACGTCGAGCTTCAGCACCGCCGCTGCCGGGCGGGGCAAAAACGTTGCCACCGCTCCCGCCACTCCTCCCAACATGATCAGCCTGCGGCGGCTCATGGAGCTTGTCGTCGAGGCGGCGCCGACGGCCTGGCGGCCGGCTTGGGCACCAGCAGCGACAGCTAGCCGCGGATCATGTCGCGGGGGTCGAACGTGATCTCGACGTCTTTCCATTGCTCGTAATGCTCGGGCTTGAGCATGTCATAGGGCTGCCCTCGAAACAGCGCGCGAATGGCGCTGTCGCGGGCAGCCATGAACAGCGGGCTCTTTCCACTGGTCAGCACTATCGGTGGGGCGGCCAGCCTCCCGTCGGGCTTGAGCTTGATTCTGATCAGCACGACGAGCTCCTGCGGATCCTTTGCGCCGGCGGGCACCGTCCACAGCTGCGCGAGGCGTGCGCGTAAAGCGTCAAGCTCGCTCAGTGACAGCTGCGCCGCGGCGCCATTCGACAAGCCGAGCGAAGGAGCGTTGTTGAGGGTCTCGCCGGCGGCTGCGAGCCGCGCCGAGTCTCGCTTGTCGAGCAGCGCCGCCACCTGTTTGGGATCGAACTTGGGCGCCGGTGGGGCGGGTTTCTTGGGCGGGGTTGGCGGCTTGGCGTCGGCCTTCTTTGGCTCGGGCTTCTTGGCCTCGTCCTTCGCCAGCGCGTCCGCGATTGGATCAGGCGGCGCCTCGGCTTGCTTTTTGTCCGATTCCGGTTCGGCCGGCTTGGATTCAGGGGCCGGCGGCGGCTCGCGCGCGGCTTTTACTTCCCTCTTTTCCACCACTTTCGCGGTGGGGTCCTCGATCGGCTTTGCCTCTGCGACCTTTTCGACCAGAGGTTTTGCCGTATCGGCTTTCGGTGCGCTCTGCGTGCCAGCAGTAATTTTGGAGAACTCGGACGCGGTCACCAGGTCGACCGGCAGACCCTCGTTCGAGACCGGGAGCGGCTTCGCTGCAAGCGACCACACGCTCCACAGCAATACGGCGGCATGCCCGATCGCCGATATGGTGTATGCCGTCCTCATGCCCTCCAGTCACGCATCAACGCGCAGAGGCCTGCTGCTCGCTCTCAGTCACCAGAGCCACGCGGTGGAAGCCGCCCGCTGATATCCGTCCCATCACCTTCATCACGGTGCCGTAGTCGATCTGCCGATCGCCGCGCACGAAGATGCGCTCCTCCGCCCCCCGGCGAGCCTCAGTGATGGCCTTGAGCTTTGGGACCAGTTCCTCCGCCGCAATTTCGGTATTTTGGAGGTAAACCTGCCCGTTCGCGTTGACCGAAACCGTCAGCGGCTCTTTGTCCTGATCGAGCGTCTTGGCCTGGGTCTGTGGCAGGTCGAGCGGCACCCCCACCGTCAGAAGCGGGGCCGAGACCATGAAGATGATGAGCAGGACCAACATGACGTCGACCATCGGCGTCACATTGATCTCGGCCATGACCGGGCGACGGCGATGCCGCCTGCCGGCGAGCGCGGCAGTGCCGCCGTTCATCGCCATTTGCGTCCCCCTATCCCCGTTCGTCGATCTGCCGCGACAAGATCGCGGAGAATTCGTCGGCGAACCCCTGCAGGCGCTGGGCCTGCTTATTCACGTCCGAGACGAACTTGTTATAGAAAATCGTCGCGGGTATGGCGGCGATGAGGCCGATTGCGGTCGCAAAGAGGGCCTCCGCGATGCCGGGGGCGACTACGGCCAGCGAGGTCGACTGCTGGCCCGCAATGGCCCGAAAGCTCGTCATGATGCCCCAAACGGTTCCGAACAGGCCGACAAAGGGCCCAGCCGAGCCAACCGTCGCCAGCACCAAGAGATGCCGCTCCAGGCGGCCAATTTCGCGCTGGATCGTGACCTCCATTACTTTTTCGATGCGCATTTGCAGCCCGGCAAAGGAGCGCGGCTGACCCTCGATGCTGCGCTTCCATTCGCGCATGGCCGCCACGAACAGCGCTGCCATCGAATGGCTCGGACGCGAGGCGAGCGCCCGGTAGAGTTCCTCCAAGGACTGACCGGACCAGAACGCCTGCTCGAAGCTATCCATCGCGCGTCGGGTGCGCGAATAAAGGAAGAGCTTCTCGATCGCGATCGCCCAGACCATTACCGATGCGACGAGCAGCCCGACCATCACCAGTTTGACTATCAGATCGGCATTCTGGAAGAGATCCCAGATTGAAAGCGGCGCGGCGGACGGCATGGCATCTCCTTCCCGCTGTCCACGTCTTTCGCTGTCCCGCGAAAGGTGACCAAACTAGGGCGCAGGATGCGCCATTGCGAAGTTAGCTGGCGCCGATTGCATTAACGAGCGGTTACCGGGCGCGACGGCAGCCTATGCGAGCGCCGCACGCTCGCGATCGCTATTGTACACGTGCCAAGGCGCAGTCGGGCGGCCGCTCAGCGGCCAGCACGCTCCTGATCGGCGCGCATGGCGGTACGCAGCGGCTTGGGGATGGGCCGCGCGCGTCCGTTGCAAACGAACGCAACCCGCACATGCGCCTCGACGAGGAGTTCATCCCTTCGCAGGATGCGCTGGTGCAGTACGATCGACGCGCCCTTGACGTCCTGCGGCCCAGTCACCACCACCAACACGTCGTCCATCCGTGCGGGTTTGAGGAACTCGATTTGCATCGACCGTACGACGAAGGCAAAGCCCGGCGTCTGCGCGCTCGCCTCTTCGAATAGGGCGCGATGCTGCGCTCCAAGCAGGCGCAGATGGTTGGTGCGGCCTCGCTCCATGAAACGCAAGTAGTTGGCGTGGTAGACGATGCCGGAGAAATCAGTGTCCTCGTAATAGACGCGAACCGACATGACGTGACGCCCGTCCCGCAGCTCGCCATCGAGCGCGTTCATCGCTACGGCACGCGCCTGCGCATCGCCGCCTCCCAATGCTTACCATCGAATGCTTTTGGGGAAATTGCGGCAAGATCTATATCGTCGAGACAACGCACATTGACGTCGATTTTGTCCGGATCCGAGCGGGGCACGTAGAAAGGATGGATGCCGCAGTGCTTGCAAAACGTGTGCTTTGCGGTCCCGGTATTGAATTCGTAGGTCGTCAGCTCGTCCTTGCCGCTGAGAAGCGCGAAGCGTTCCGGCGGCACGATGAGATGCAGAATTCCTTTTTTGGTGCATATCGAGCAGTTGCAATCGGTCACGCGATCGAGGTCGGCGGTGACCCGGAACCGCACGCGTCCGCAATGGCAGCCGCCCTCCATCGTCCTGAGCATGGTCGTCGCCCCTCAGACTATCTTGCCGCCGCGCTCTCGATCTAGTCTTCCGTTCCCTCGCTGAAGAAGCCGAATTGCGCGGGATCGCGCGCCGGCTCGGCAAGACCGAGATGGCGGAACGCGTGCGACGTCAGCAGCCGACCGCGCGGGGTGCGCTGGAGCAAACCGCGCTGGATCAGGAACGGCTCTATAATTTCCTCGATTGCGTCGCGCGGCTCCGACAGCGCCGCCGCTATGGTCTCGACTCCAACCGGCCCACCGCCGTAGTTCTGAGCAATCGTCGTGAGATAGCGTCGGTCCATGGCATCGAGCCCAGCAGCATCGACCTCGAGCTCGACCAGTGCACGGTCGGCCGTGCCACGGTCGATTGCGGTTGCGCCCGCGACCAACGCAAAGTCCCGCACCCGGCGCAGCAGCCGGCCGGCAATACGCGGCGTGCCGCGCGCCCTGCGGGCGATCTCGTTCGCACCATCGGCGGTCATGCCGATGCCGAGCACGCGCGCGCCGCGCTCGACGACCTCTTCGAGCTCGCGTTCGGAATAAAAATTGAGTCGCACTGGGATGCCGAAGCGGTCGCGCAAAGGATTGGTCAGCAGACCGGCGCGTGTAGTCGCCCCGATCAACGTAAACTTGGCGAGATCGATCTTGACCGAGCGCGCGGCGGGTCCCTCGCCGATGATGAGGTCGAGCTGGAAGTCCTCCATCGCCGGATAGAGAATCTCCTCCACCACCGGATTGAGCCGATGGATCTCGTCGATGAAAAGCACGTCGCGTTCTTCGAGATTCGTCAGCAGAGCCGCAAGATCGCCGGCCTTGGCGATCACCGGTCCTGACGTGGCGCGGAAATTCACGCCGAGCTCGCGCGCCACAATCTGAGCGAGGGTCGTCTTACCGAGGCCAGGCGGACCGACAAACAGTACGTGATCGAGCGGCTCGCGCCGCGCGCGCGCCGCCTCGATGAATACCGAGAGGTTCGAGCGCGCCTGCTGCTGCCCGATGAACTCGCGCAGCCGCTGCGGGCGTAGCGAGCCCTCAGTGGCATCGTCATCGCGGCGGTCGGCCATCACCAGCCGGCGGGAGGTCGGGTTCAAGGAAGCACCCTCACAGCGTGCGCTCGCGGCTATATTTGTTGGGCAGCAACTCGCCGATGCTGCAGACGGCGGGGCCGTTGGCGCCGGGTACGATCACGCGAGCGTTGCGATCGTAATCCCAGATCAGCTCGCGGCAGCTCCCGCACGGCGACACTACGACGATGGCCTGATCGGCTTCGTCGGCATCTGGATGGCGCACTGCCACGATCGTCTCGATTCCAGTCTCACCCACGTCGGTCACCGCTCGGCCGAGGGCCACCGCTTCCGCGCAGACCGCCATGCGGCCCAGATACGCATCGAGATTGACCCCGGTATAAATGCGTCCATCGCGTGTGCGCAGGGCAGCGCCGACCTCCTGCCAGTCGTTGCGATAACAGCGCTTTATCGCCTCACGGGCGGCGGCGATCAGCTCCTGGTCGCGCTGGCTGAGCATCGAATAACGCTCACATGCGTCATTTCGCGAGTTCCTTCAATCCGAGCCGGATGAGCCGCGCGGCATCGGCTCCCTCGCCCGCGTTGCGCGTAGCCGCGGCGATGGCAGCCGCGGCCTGGGGCTGACCGTAGCCGAGATTGATCAGCGCCGAGACAGCGTCAACGATCGGCTGCGGCGCGCGCCTGTCCTCGACCGCGCCGGAGAGCCGGATCACCACCGGATCGACGGTCGCATAGGCCGGAGCCTTGTCCTTCAACTCTGTAACGATCCGCTCGGCGACCTTGGGACCGACGCCGGGGGAGCGCGCGACCATGGACTTGTCGCGCATGGCGATAGCGGAAGCGAGATCGGCAGGCTTGAGCGTGCCGAGCACGGAAAGGGCAACCTTCGCACCCACGCCCTGCACGGTCTGCAGCAGGCGAAACCATTCGCGTTCCACGTCGGTGAGAAAGCCGAAGAGCCTGATCTGATCTTCGCGCACGTGCGTTTCGATTGAAAGGGCGGCGGGTTGGCCCGCGCCCGGCAGTTCCTGCAGCGTGCGCGCGGAGCATTGCACGAGGTAACCCACGCCATTGACGTCGAGGACGATGAAATCCTCGCCGTAGCTGTCGATAATACCCTTGAGCTTGCCGATCATGCGCCCCTTATCCCACTGCTTCGAGCACAGTGCTGCGGCGATGATGTGCATGGCACACCGCAATCGCAAGCGCGTCGGCCGCATCTTCCGATTGCGGATCGGCTTTCGGGAGTAGCACCCCGATCATCATGCGGATCTGTGCCTTCTCGCCGTGACCGGCACCGATTATAGTTTTCTTCACCAGATTCGGGGCGTATTCGGCGACGGGAAGTCCGGCGATCGCCGGCACCAGCATCGCGATGCCGCGCGCTTGGCCGAGCTTGAGCGTTGCAGATGCGTCCTTGTTGACGAAGGTCGCCTCCACTGCGGCTTCATTCGGCGCATGCTCATCAACCACTCGCCGCAAGCCGTCGTGAATCGCGAGGAGGCGCGCGGCGAGCCCCGCTTTCTGATCTGTTGCAACCGAGCCGCAGGCGAGGAAACTCAGGCGGTTGCCGTCGAGGGCCACCACGCCCCAGCCGGTACGGCGTAGCCCAGGATCAATGCCGAGGATGCGAATCAGGCGGCGCATGATAGCCCCGTTGATAGCGCTGCCGGCGGCAACAGCCTAGGCCGGGGGGCTCTCCAAGGGCAGCCTTCCACTTATACTCTTCGCAGAGCGGAGGCGCAGCTTAGGGCTTGGATTTGCAGCGTAAGCGCGTTTATGCACGAAGGGCCTGCACGCCCTTGACCACGTGCTATGCGGTGGAATGACCGAGCTGTCCTTGCCGGTCAGCGGGCCGTAACAGACCGGCTTGGTAATTCCTCAGCGCTGAGCTTCTGCATCAATGCGTCCGAGACTTCGAAATTGGCGTAGACGCTCTGCACGTCATCGTGCTCGTTGAGCGTCTCGATCAGCTTGAAGAGTTTCTCGCCCTGCTCGTCGTTGACAGCGACGGTGCTCTGCGGTTTCCAGACCAGTGCGGCTTTGTGCGGCTCGCCGAATTTTGCCTCAAGTGCCTTCGCCACCTCTCGCAGCGATTCCTGCGTGGTATAGATTTCATGTCCGCTCTCGTTCGACACAACGTCTTCGGCGCCTGCCTCGATCGCGGCCTCTAGCATCGCATCGACGCTTGCCACCTTGGCATCGTACTCGACCACACCGACATGATCGAACATGAAGGAGACCGCGCCAGTCTCGGCCAAATGTCCGCCAGACTTGGTGAACGTCGCACGGACTTCGCCGGCGGTGCGGTTGCGGTTATCGGTCAGGACCTCGACGATGATGGCAACGGCACCGGGTCCATACCCCTCGTAACGAATCTCGTCGTAGCTCTCTGCGTCTCCGCCCATCGCCTTTTTGATGGCGCGATCGATATTATCCTTGGGCATGTTCTCTGCGCGGGCGGCGATCACCGCCGCACGCAGGCGCGGGTTCATGGTGGGATCGGGCGATCCGAGCTTTGCCGAGACGGTAATTTCGCGCGCGAGCTTTCCGAACAGCTTGGATTTGGCCGCATCCTGCCGCCCCTTGCGGTGCATGATGTTCTTGAATTGGGAATGGCCGGCCATAGCGTTGCTCCTCGACGGTCCGGCCCGCGCAAGAAGCGCGATCGCGCGAAGCCGCGGATGATGAAAGATCTATGGCGCGCGATAGCACGCCTCCCGTTGAAAATAGGCTGCGCCTGCGCCGAAATCCAGAAGCAGATCCAGGGCGCAAACCGGCGCCGGACGGCGTTACTCCCAAAACTTAGGCCGCGCTTCTTCCAGCCGGCCCCCCAAACGTACGGCGGCGACGCGACGCGCGAGCCCGCTGCCATCATCGGTCTCGACTGCAAGCGCGCACAGGGTTGCTTCGCCCAGGGCCGGCTCGAAGCGTGCGCCAGAAATTCTGCGCAGGAATCGCGCCAGCGGTTCCTCCTTGTCCATTCCGATCACGGAATCATAATCGCCGGTCATGCCGACATCGGAGATGAAGGCGGTGCCGCGCGGCAGGATCTGGTGGTCGGCGGTCGGCACGTGCGTATGCGTGCCGACGACGAGACTCGCGCGTCCGTCGCAAAAGTGGCCCATTGCCTGCTTTTCGCTCGTAGCCTCGCCATGAATGTCGATGATGATCGCGTCGACCGCCTGCTTCAACGGACAGACGGTAAGCTCGCGCTCAACAGCGGCGAACGGATCGTCGAGCGGGTCCATGAAGATGCGGCCCATTGCATTGACAACGAGCACCCGCGCGCCGTTCTTTGCGTCGATCAGCGCGACACCGCGGCCGGGCGTACCGGCAGGATAATTGATCGGGCGCAGCAACTTCGGCGCCCGTTCGATGAAGACTAGCGCCTCCTTCTGGTCCCAAGAGTGGTTGCCGCCCGTAATCACGTCCGCCCCGGCGTCGATGAATTCCTGATAAATCGTTTCCGTAATACCGAAGCCGCCGGCGGCGTTCTCGCCATTGAGCGCGACGAAATCGAGCTTCCACTCCCGCACGAGGGCGCCGAGACGGTCGAGCAAAATAGCGCGGCCGCTGCGTCCCACGATATCGCCGATAAAGAGGATGCGCATCCTCACGCGGCCCGGCAGTCGATGACCTCGCGCTCCGTTAGCACGAGATCGAGGCGCACGTCGCGCGGAGTCGTCGGCACATTCGCGATTTCCTGTGCGGCGAAGGCAAGGCCGCAGGCCGTGATGGCTTTGCGCGCGCGCAGGGCCGCGATCGTCAAGTCGTAGTAGCCTGCGCCGTAGCCGATGCGATGACCACTGCGATCGAACGCTAATAGCGGAACCAGCAGGACATCAGGGAAGACTTCTGTCGCCTCGGGCGCAGGCTCGCGGATGCCCCAAGTGCCTGTGATAAGCCTTTGGCCAAAGGCAAAGGCGCGCATCGTGAGCGGCTTGCCGCGCCCGGCGACCGCAGGCAACGCGAGCTGCGCGCCCAGCGCAGCGAGGTTGCGCATCAGCGGGATCGGATTGATTTCGTTCCCGATCGGCATGAAGCCCGAGACGATTGCCTTCAGCGTGAGCGAGATCGGAAACGGCCGCGCCGCGATCGCCTGCGCGGCGGCGGCGCGCATGTCGGCAGGCAACGCATCACGGCGCACGCGTGCCTCGCGGCGCAGCTCGGCTTTAGCTTCTTCGATCGAGGTGGATGGAGCCATCGAGGCGAGGAATTAGTGCGGAGCCGCAACGGCCGTTGGAGCATCGATCCCGGGTTCCCTACGAAAGTAGGTGGGCGCCATATGTCCGAGCCCACGAGCCCGGTCAGGGACAGCTCCCTTGAGGATCGATAAGGCCCCGGGGATATGGCTCCTGACGCACCTCGCAGCCCCGCGCGAGCAATGTAGTGTGTGTGCGATTTCGATGCTAGCCGCGAAACGAAACTCTTCGCTAACCCATTGGAACGCTTGCATCGACAAGGGTCTGATTGAGCCGTCTGGCGAGGCTCTCGATGCGCTCCGCGGCCGCATTGAGCGCGGCAATCACCGCCGCCTGCGTCGCCTGCGCCCGGTCGGCGGAGACAACGCTCGCCTCCTGGAGCTTGGCGAGTTCGGGCTCGAGCCGCTCCAACTTCTCCTTGACCTCCGAGAGTTCATCGGCAAGTGCGAGCGCCGCCATGACCGTGAGCCGCATGTCACCAATTTCGCCGAAACGCGCGCGCAGCTGAACGATGCGCCCATCGAGATCTTCCGCGAGGTGCGTGACACGCGCCTCTTCGCCGTCCTCACATGCCATCCGAAACTGGCGGCCGTTGATGGTAACGCTGACCTGCGGCATGGCACCCTCAGGGCTGGTTCGCCGCGAGCACGGATCGGATCGTGTCGATGGCGGCATCGAGCCGCTGAGCGACTTCACGATTCACGCTTTCCAGCGTGCGGCTGCGCGCGGTCGCGGCATCAAGCTCCGCCGCAAGCCGCGAGCGGTCGGCGCCAAGCGCGTGCAGTTGCGCGTCAAGAGTCTGCTCGCCGCGATCGGCCTCGTGCCGCCGCTCGACAGCGGCGGCGAGCGCATCGAGCGCAAGCGCAAGACGCTTGCTGGCGACGTCGATGGCGCTCCCTTCGGTCATCCTCCATGGCCCCTTGCTCGGCCGATTACAGTGCGGATTCGTCAGCCGTGTGGCGGGAAAAATCTTTCGCGTCAGCAAGCAGTTACAAGGAGAAGCCTACGTTGCGTGTGGGCTCGCAGTCAACGTTTGACGCAAATTCACCCTCGCCCCTGTGAATGCCGCGCCCGCCAAGGGCCGGCATTCTTTGACTCCCCCGGTCCGCGTGCTAGAGCCTCGCTGAGCAATACCGTTGGCTCGGCAATGACTAGTCCGAAATCGCTTTTCGCTGCGGCGGCTTCTCCTGCCGCGCAAACCGTGGCCGTCCGCCGGGACGACCATGCAGTTGCCCCGCGCGCGCGCCATGACCGCATGGCGAACGCACTGCGCGCTCTCGCCATGGACGCGGTCGAACAGGCCAAATCCGGCCATCCCGGCCTACCAATGGGCGCGGCGGATGTCGCGACGGTGCTCTTTACGCGCTATCTCAAGTTCGATGCGACCGATCCCACCTGGCCCGACCGCGACCGTTTCGTCTTGTCGGCGGGTCACGGCTCGATGCTGATTTACGCGCTGCTCCATCTCCTCGGTTACGAAAGGATGACGATCGAGGAGATCAAGCGCTTCCGCCAGCTGGGCTCGATTACGCCTGGTCATCCCGAGAGCTTCGTCACACCCGGCGTGGAGACGACCACCGGACCGCTGGGGCAAGGACTCGGGAATGCAGTGGGCATGGCGATTGCCGAGCGCCATCTCGCCGCGGTGTTCGGCCCTGAACTGGTCGATCACCGTACGTTCGTGCTCGCTTCCGATGGCGACTTGATGGAAGGCGTCTCTCAGGAGGCGATCGCGCTGGCCGGCCATCTCAGGCTTAATAAGCTCGTCGTGCTGTTCGATGACAACGGCATCTCGATCGATGGGCCGCTCTCGCTTGCCGACTCGGTCGATCAGGTGAAGCGCTTCGAGGCTGCCGGTTGGGTTGCGAGACGCATCGACGGCCACGATCCAGAGGCGGTCGCTGCCGCGCTCGAGGAGGCCCAATCCTGCGATCGCCCGTCCCTGATCGCCTGCCAGACCATTATTGGCTACGGCGCGCCGATCAAGGCTGGCACCGAAAAATCCCACGGTTCACCGCTCGGCAGCGAGGAGATCAAGGGCGCGCGGGAACGGCTCGGCTGGACGGAGCCCGCCTTTGCCATTCCTGCCGATGTGCGCGAGATGTGGCGCAGCGCGGGATATGCAGGCAGGGCGGCGCACCAAGCTTGGTGCGATCGTCTCAACGCGGCACCTGCGGCACGTCGCGCCGAATTCGAGCGTCGGATTCGCGGCGATCTACCGAAGGACAATCTCCTCACTGCAGTGCGCTCGGTGAAGGAAAAGCTTGCGGCCACGCCCAAGGAGGTTGCAACCCGTGTCGCATCGGAGACTGCACTCGAAGCGCTGAGCGCTGCGGTGCCGGAGATGATGGGCGGCTCAGCCGACCTGACCGGCTCCAACAACACCAGGCCCAAAGGCATGACAGTCTTCTCGGCCGGCGATTATTCCGGTCGCTTTATCCATTACGGCGTGCGTGAGCACGGGATGGCCGCGGCGATGAATGGCATGGCGCTGCACGGCGGCATTATTCCCTATTCGGGCACGTTCCTCGTGTTCTCTGATTATTGCCGTCCCGCGATCCGCCTCGGCGCGCTCACGGGGGAACGCGTGATCTACGTGATGACCCATGACTCGATCGGACTCGGGGAGGACGGCCCGACGCATCAGCCGGTCGAACATCTGGCCGCGCTGCGCGCCATGCCGAATCTCTACGTCTTTCGCCCGTGCGACGCGGTCGAGACGATCGAGTGCTGGCAACTCGCGCTCGAGCATTCGCAATCTCCGAGCGTTCTTGCGCTCACGCGGCAGAACCTCCCGCAGTTGCGGCTTGGGATCGAGGAGATGAACCGTTGCGCCGCCGGGGCCTACGAGATTGTCCCCGCGCGAGACAACGCCGAGGTCTCGCTGTTCGGCACGGGCTCCGAGGTCGCCATCGCGGTCGAGGCATGCAAATTATTGCGCGAGCGCGGCGTCGACGCGCGCGTGGTCTCGGTGCCCTGCTTCGAGCTTCTGCAGAAGCAGCGCGACGCCGAGCGGACAAGAATTGTCGGCACGGCCAAGGTTAAGGTCGCTGTCGAGGCTGCGGTACGACAGGGTTGGGATGAGATCATCGGCTCGGACGGCGCCTTTGTCGGGATGACGACCTTCGGGGCAAGCGCCCCCTACAAGGAGCTCTACAAGCGATTCGGCATCACTCCGGAGAACGTCGCCAAGGCAGCGTTGAGCAAGCTCGGAAAGACTTAAAGACCGCGCCGAACGTCACTATTTAATGCTCATGCCCCCGCGCAGCCGTTCCTGCGCGAGGCGGGACGTGGAGGGGAGAAGGAGCCGGGCATGTCAGTTCGTGTGGGCATCAATGGATTCGGCCGCATCGGGCGCAACGTGCTGCGCGCGATTGTTGAAGCGCGGCGCAGCGATATCGAGGTCGTCGGTATCAACGATCTCGCTCCGGTCGAGACCAACGCACATCTGTTGCGATTCGACTCGGTGCACGGCCGCTTTCCCGGCGAGGTGGCGGTCAAGAGCGACGCGATCAACATCGGCAACGGCCCGATCAGGGTGACCGCGATCAAGGACCCGGCAACACTTCCGTGGAAGGAACTCGGCGTCGATATCGCGCTGGAGTGCACGGGCATCTTTACCTCGAAGGAGAAAGCGGCGGCACATCTGGCCGCCGGTGCCAAGCGCGTCGTCGTCTCGGCACCAGCCGACGGGGTCGACCTCACGGTTGTCTATGGCGTCAACCACGACAAGCTCACGCGGGAGCACAAGGTCGTCTCCAATGCCTCGTGCACCACGAACTGCCTCGCGCCGGTCGCGAAGGTGCTCAATGATGCGGTCGGCATCGACAAGGGTTTTATGACCACCGTGCATTCCTACACCAATGACCAGCCCTCGCTCGATCAAGTGCACAAGGACCTGTACCGGGCACGCGCCGCGGCGATCAACATGATCCCAACCTCTACTGGCGCGGCAAAAGCCGTCGGGCTCGTCTTGCCGGAACTCGCCGGCAAGCTCGATGGGGTTGCAATCCGGGTGCCAACCCCGAACGTCTCGGTCGTCGACTTCAAGTTTGTCGCCAAACGCTCGACCACGAAGGACGAGATCAACGGCGCCGTGAAGCGCGCCGCTGAACAGCAACTCAAGGGCATCCTTGGCTATACCGAGGCGCCCAACGTCTCCAGCGATTTCAACCACGATGCGCACTCCTCCGTATTCGCCATGGACCAGACCAAGGTGATGGACGGCACGCTGGTGCGGGTGATGTCGTGGTACGACAACGAGTGGGGCTTCTCCAACCGGATGATCGATACCGCGGTTGCGATGGGCAAGCTGATCTGATCGCGCTGGCGATGAGCCCTCTTCTCGTTGGGGTCGTCTCGGCTCGACTGCCCAGCCTGCCAGGCGGCTGACATGTTCCGCACGCTCGATGACGTCGACGTTAGCGGCAAGCGCGTGCTCATGCGCGTCGACCTGAACGTGCCCGTTGAGAACGGCCGGGTCTCCGACCTGACCCGCATCGAGCGCGTCGCTCCTACCATCAGTGAGGTCGCGGACAAAGGCGGAAAGGTTATCCTGCTCTCCCATTTCGGGCGTCCCAAGGGACGCGACGCCGCGCAGTCCTTAAAGCCCGTTGCACTGGCGATCGCCAACGTTCTCAAGCGGCCCGTCGCGTTCGCCGACGACTGCGTCGGCGACCCAGCCATGGTCGCGGTCGGGGCTATGAAAGCGGGCGATGTCCTGTGCCTGGAGAATACTCGCTTTCATCCGGGCGAGACGCGCAACGATCCTGATTTCGCGACGCAGCTGGCGGCTCTCGGGGACATTTTTGTCAATGACGCTTTCTCGGCGGCGCACCGTGCCCATGCTTCGGTCGAGGGGCTCGCCCGCCGGTTGCCGGCCTACGCGGGGCGCAGCATGCAGGATGAGCTGGAAGCGCTCACCAAAATATTGCAAACCCCGATTCGTCCGCTTGCCGCGATCGTCGGCGGAGCGAAGGTGTCAACCAAGCTCGACCTGCTCGGCAGCCTGCTCGCGAAAGTAGACGTCCTCCTCATCGGCGGCGGCATGGCCAATACTTTTCTCGCCGCGCGCGGATATTCCGTAGGCAAATCCCTATGCGAGCGCGATCTCCTGCCGACGGCGCGCGAGATCATGGACAAGGGCACGGCCAAAGGCCGAGAAATTGTGCTGCCAGTCGACGCGGTCGTGGCCAAGCGTTTCGAGGCGAACGCGCCCTCGCGCGTCGTCGCGGCGGACGGCATCGGCGATGACGAGATGATCCTCGACATCGGACCTCGCAGCATCGAGTATGTCTGTTCCGTGCTCGCGCGCGTGGAGACCTTGGTCTGGAACGGACCCTTCGGCGCGTTCGAACTCGAACCGTTCGATACCGCCACCGTCGAGATCGCCGAAGCCGCGGCGGAACTCACCGCCGCCGGAAAAATTAAAAGTGTGGCAGGCGGCGGTGATACGGTCGCCGCGCTCAACGCCGCTGGGGCGGCCGATCGCTTCACTTACGTTTCCACCGCCGGGGGGGCCTTCCTGGAATGGCTGGAGGGTAAAGCTTTGCCGGGTGTCGAGGTACTCAGAGTCAGCTCGCGGCCGAAATGAAGGAATACGCCCTTTGCCAACCGCGTGAAGAGCCGGCAAAATCACCATGAATGCTCCATGAGATGGAGGAGGTTGCGATGAACCTCGCTGAACTCAACAAAGTCGCCCAGGCCATGGTCGCGCCGGGCCGTGGCATTCTTGCCGCCGACGAATCGTCCGGCACCATCAAGAAGCGCTTCGATGCGATCGGGGTAGAATCGACGCCCGACAATCGACGCGACTACCGCGAGCTGCTCTTTCGCTCGTCGGAGGCCATGTCGAAATACATCTCCGGTGTCATCCTTTACGATGAGACCATTCGCCAGAACGCCAACGATGGTACTCCGCTGGTCAAGGTAATCGAGAACTCGGGCGCGATCCCAGGTATTAAGGTCGACAAAGGCACGAAGCCGTTACCATTCTGTCCCGGCGAAGTTATCCCTGAGGGGCTCGACGGGCTCCGTGAGCGCCTCGCCGAATATCGCAGGCTCGGCGCCAAATTCGCCAAGTGGCGCGCGGTGATCGACATCGGCCCCGATATTCCGAGCTACGCGGCCATCATGACCAACGCAAATGCGCTCGCACGTTATGCCGCGCTCTGCCAGGAGGGGGACATCGTTCCGATCGTCGAGCCGGAAGTTCTGATGGACGGCGATCACGACGCCGAACGCTGCTATGTGATCACCGAATGGCTGCTAAAGACCGTGTTCGAGCAGCTTTACTATCAGAAGGTGGCGCTCGAAGGCATGGTGCTTAAGCCCAACATGGTGATCGCCGGCAAAAAGGCGAAGAACCGCGCGAGCGTCGAGGAGGTGGCTGAGAAGACCGTGCGAGTGCTCAAGGCTTGCGTTCCCGCCGCGGTGCCTGGCATCGCTTTCCTCTCCGGTGGCCAGTCCGACGAGGAGGCGACCGCGCATCTTGATGCCATGAACCGCATCGGCGGCGTGCCGTGGCGGCTCACGTTCAGCTACGGCCGCGCGCTGCAGGCGGCACCGCAAAAGGCTTGGTCGGGCAGGAGCGAAAACGTCGCCGCCGCCCAGCGCGCCTTCACTCATCGCGCGATGATGAACAGCCTCGCGACGCGCGCGCAATGGAAGCACGATTTGGAAAGGAAGGCTGCGTAAGCGAGAGCTGCCGATAGGGCTCCCCGGCGGCCCCGCACCCAAAATTCCTGCGCCGATCCGCGTGTTAGCCCCGCCATGCATCTCATCTTGGCGCTAAAACCCGGGGCATTGCGCGCGCCTGCGATGCGCCGGCGGCGGCTTAAGGCCGAAATCCTGCCGGCACGGCATCAGCCGTCCTTTACCGTCTCGTAGGGTTGAGCCTCTATAAACGCCCCCAAACTGCCCGATTGCGAGGGCAATCGACTTCAATGGCTTCCCGAGGAAAGCAGGCCGAACCGAGGCGTCCCCCTCCGCGCCTTTATCTCGTGACTCCGCAGGATGCTGCAGGGCTTGCGGACCGACTCGCCGAAGCGCTTGCGGCGGCTGATATAGCCGCCGTGCTGCTGCGCCTGCCGCAGGGCGAGGAGGCCGTGCGCGCTGACCATGCCAAGGCGATCGCGCCGACGGTGCAGAATAAAGGGGCTGCTCTCCTCCTCGACGGTGACGCCGAGCTTGTGGTGCGCGCCGGCGCCGATGGCGCGCATCTCGGCGGAATTGAAGCCCTCGCGGCAGCGCTGCCAACCCTTAAACCTGCACACATTGCGGGCTGCGGGCGACTCACAACCCGGCACGAGGCCATGATTGCAGGCGAGGCCGGTGCCGATTACGTCATGTTCGGTGAGCCTGATGCGAGCGGCCGACGGCCTTCCTTCGACGCCGTTGCCGAACGGGTAGCGTGGTGGGCCGAGTTGTTCGAAATCCCGTGCGTGGGATTTGCCACCTCGCTGGACGAAGTCAGGCCGCTTGCCTCGGCCGGAGCAGATTTCGTCGCGGTCGGAAATTGCATCTTCGACGATGAGCGCGGCGATGCTGCAGCGGTTGCGGACGCGGCGCGACGACTCGCATTCGCGGAGACTGTCGCATGAAAAGCGCCGCTTGCTTGCTTGCGCTTGCGCTCGCGGCGACCGACATCGCGTCTGCCGCGGCACAGACACCAAGTCACCCTCCCCCGATGCAGCCGGCTGCGAAATCAGTCGCAAAACCGCGCAGTCCCGCTGCGGCCCAGCCGACGCCTGCGCCGGCACCAGCCGCGGCGCGGCCCGAGCTTGATCTCGCGTACGGCGCCTATCAACGTGGTTACTACATCACCGCCTTTTCGACCGCGACCCGCCGCGTCGAGGAAATGAAGGACATCAAGGCGATGACGCTGCTGGGCGAACTCTACGCCAACGGGCTGGGCGTCGAGCGCGACGACAAGAAGGCGGCCGATTGGTACCGGCTGGCCGCCGAGCGGGGCGATCGCGAGGCGATGTTCGCGCTCGCCATGTTCCACTTCAGTAGGCGGATCGAGCCCGCGAGCCGCGAGGAGGGGGCCAAGCTGCTCGCTGCCGCGGCCAAGTTGGGGCAGGCTGCCGCGGCATATGATCTCGGTCTCCTCTATATCGAAGGCCAATTATTCCCGCAGGATTTTGCGCGCGCCGCGCAACTCTTCCGCAGCGCAGCCCAGGTCGGAAATCCGGAAGCCCAGTACGCGCTCGCAACCTTGTACAAGGAAGGCCGCGGAGTGCCAAAGGATGCGGTGGAGACGGCTCGCCTGCTAGCGGCTGCCTCGCTCGCCGATAACACCGATGCGCAGGTCGAATATGCAATCGCGCTGTTCAACGGAACGGGTGTGACGAAGAACGAACAAATGGCGGCAATCCTGTTGGCCAAAGCGGCGCGTAAGGGCAATCCCGTTGCGCAAAACCGTCTCGCCAACATTCTTGCAGTCGGTCGCGGAGCGCAGGCCAATCCGATGCAGGCGATCAAATGGCATACCATCGCCAAAGCCGGCGGTGTGAGCGACGTCCCGCTAGATGTATTTGTGCAGCAGCAGCCGGCGGACGTCCGCGCCGCCGCCGAGAAGGCGGCAAAGCCCTGGGTGGATGCCCTAAAAGAGTCGCGCCAGCCCCGCTCTTGACGCGAAGCCTATCTGCGGGCACATCGCAGCCTCCATGCCCGCCTGAGCGGGCGGAAGCTAATCTAGGTAGGCCTCGCCGCCTTGATGTGGCGATCCATCCGTCTGCAAGAAGCTTGCGAAGATGGGTGCGGGTCAAGCCCGCGCATTCTGGCTGGAGAAGCTTCTTAAACTTGGCCCCATGCACACATCGGGTTTTGCTCGCGCGACTGATCATGCTCCGCTCCGCCCTCCTCAACGTGATGATCAAGGCCGCGCGCAAGGCGAGCCGCACGCTCAAGCGCGACTTTGGCGAAATCGAGCACCTGCAGGCCTCCCTCAAAGGGCCGGCGAACTTCGTAACCGCCGCGGATCAGCGCGCCGAGGAAATTTTGCGCGAGGAGCTCGAACATGCGCGGCCAGGGTATGGCTTTCTGGGTGAAGAAGGCGGCGCACGCGAAGGCAGCGACAAGACGCATCGCTGGATCGTCGATCCTCTCGATGGCACGCTGAACTTTCTACACGGGATTCCACATTTTGCTATCTCTATCGGGCTCGAGCGCGAAGGAACGATGGTTGCCGGGCTCGTCTACAATCCCGTCACTGACGAGCTTTTCACCGCCGAGCGCGGCAAAGGCGCGTTCCTCAATGACCAGCGGCTGCGTGTGGCGGCGCGCAAGCGGCTCGCCGACGCGGTGGTCGCCTGCGCGCTTCCGCATCCAAGTCGGGGCGATGTGGAACTCACGCGTAGCGAGCACTACACGGTGCAGGACAGGGTCGCCGGACTGCGGCGGCTCGGCGCTGCCGCTCTCGATCTCGCCTGGGTTGCCGCCGGCCGCCTCGACGCCTATTGGGAGCGCGGACTTTCGCCCTGGGACATGGCGGCGGGGATCGCGCTAGTGCGCGAAGCGGGCGGTTTCGTTACCGACCTCAATGGGCGCGACGACATGATCAATACGGGCAGCGTCGTTGCGGCCAACGAGGATATTCACGGTCACATGCTGCGGGCGCTCAGAGAGGCGGCCCCATTGGCCGCGCGGCGCTCGTCGGCATGATGCATCCGCGCAGCCCACGCGGACCCCACTTCATCAAACGTTTCCGCGCACCGCGACCTTCCGTCCGCCGCGGCCGTGCCTTATTGTGAGTCGAGTTAAGGGCGCTGATCGCCATGGCGCAAGACATCGATCCATTCAAATTGTCCTCGCCCCGGATTTTTCTCGTCCGGATGGTGGTGTTCCTGGTCCTGTGCGCGCTGATCGTGATCGTGCTTTACAAGCAGATCTGGACCGCCTTCCTGGCAAATCCCGGCCTCAATGCCTTGATCATTGGGGTGCTCGTCATTGGCATCGCGCTGGCCTTCCGGCAGGTGATCCGGCTATTTCCCGAAATCGATTGGGTCAACGGATTCAGGCTTGCCGACCCCGGGCTTGCGGTTGAACGCCCGCCGGTCTTGCTCGCGCCGATGGCCGTGCTGCTGCGCGATCGCATCGGCCGCATGACGATCTCGACGCAAATCATGCGCGGCATTCTCGATTCGATCGCGGCGCGGTTGGATGAGGCGCGCGATATGTCACGCTACATGACCGGCCTCCTCATATTCCTGGGCCTGCTTGGCACGTTCTGGGGATTGATCGAGACGGTCGGCTCGGTCGGCAATGTGATCAACAGCCTCAAACCCGGCGGCGATGCCGGCGCGATTTTCGATTCGCTCAAAGAGGGACTGGCCGCGCCGCTCGGCGGAATGGGAATTTCCTTTTCTTCCTCGCTGTTCGGACTTGCCGGCTCGCTCGTGCTCGGCTTCCTCGACCTGCAAACGAGCCAGGCGCAGAACCGGTTCTATACCGAACTCGAGGACTGGCTCTCCACAACTGTTCACGACCTTGGCGTGGGCAGCGACGCGGCCGCGCCCCTCTCAGGCGCAGGGTCGAGTGACCTTCGGGTGGCCATCGAGCGACTGCGCGAGGCCATTACTGACGGCGGCTCGAGCCGCGCGACCACGACCGCCATGGCCAATCTCGCGGAAGCGATCCAGGGGCTGGTGCATCACATGCGCAGCGAGCAACAAATGATCCGCGACTGGGTCGATTCGCAGGCCCAGCAGCATCGCGAGGTGCGCCGCCTGCTCGAAATCCTGGTGCGCGAAAACGTCAATAAGTAATTAGCGAAGAAGGCGTAAGTAGGATCCAATGGCACTCGCACGCGCACGCCGCGACAGCGGCATGAACTACTGGCCTGGCTTCGTCGACGCTCTGTCGACATTGGTGCTCAGCATCATTTTCCTGCTTAGCATATTCGTCATCGTACAGTTCTATTTGACCCAGGAAGTCACTGGCAAGGATACCGCCCTCAGCCGCCTCACCGCGCAGATTGCACAGCTCACCGAGCTTCTATCGCTCGAAAAGACGGGCAAACTCGACCTCGAGGAGCAGCTCACGTTGATGCGCTCGAGTCTGGCGAGGGCGGAGGGCGAACGCGATCGCTATAAGGGTCTTTTCGAGGGCTCAGCGCCCGCGCGCTGGCGCAGGTCGAGGTGCTCAACCAGCAGATCGCGGCGCTGCGACGCCAGCTCTCCGCCCTCGAAGAAGCGCTCGATGCCAGCGAAAAGCGCGACAAAGAAGCGCAAAATCGCATCGCCGATCTTGGCCAGCGGCTCAACGTGGCGCTCGCGCAGCGGGTGCAAGAACTTTCACGATACCGTTCGGATTTCTTCGGCCGACTGCGCGTCATTCTCGGCAATCGACCTGACATTCGCATCGTCGGAGACCGCTTCGTGTTCCAGTCGGAAGTTTTTTTCGACACCGCCAAGGCTACTCTCGACAATCCGGAAGGTCGCGCCGAACTAGACGGGCTCGCCACCGCTCTGCTTGAACTGGAAAAAAAGATTCCGGGCGAGATCCCCTGGGTACTGCGCGTCGACGGCCATACCGACGTGCGGCCTATCAATAGTCTGCAGTTCAAGAACAATTGGGAGCTTTCGGTCGCCCGCGCGATTTCGGTCGTCCAATACCTTGTCGGCAAGGGCGTCTCACCGCAGCGGCTCGTCGCCGCCGGCTTTGGCGAATTCCAGCCAATTGATGCCGACAAGACCGATGACGCCTATAGTCGCAACCGCCGCATCGAGCTCAAGCTGACGGAGCGGTGAGCGCGTGTCGCAGAGGAGCCAACGCATTTCTGTCGCCCCAGACGCGATGGTGGCCGCGTCTTTCACGCTTCGCCGCTATACGCCCGCCGATGAAGCCGCGGCGATCGAATTATGGCGGCGAACTTGGCAGCTCGCCTACCCCCACATCAATTTCGACGATCGGGTCGTCTGGTGGCGCCAGCGCTGGCGCGAGGAACTCGTGCCGGCGGCCACGATCACGGTGGCAGAAGCGAACGGGAAAATGCTCGGCTTCGTCACCGTCGATCCGTGCACGTTCGATATTGATCAGACGGTGGTCGCTCCCGAGGCCTGGGGCATGGGGATCGCGGCGGCGCTCCTCGACGAAGCCAAGCGGATATCGCCGGCCGGGCTCGACTTGCACGTCAACAAGGACAATGCGCGCGCTATCCGCTTTTACAAGAAACACGGCTTCGTAATCTCAGGCGAAGCTCTCAATTGGCGTTCGGGCGCGCCCGTTCACAAGATGAGCTGGCGGCCATGACAGCCGCGGGCGGGCCATGGTCATTTACCGTGGAGTTTTCGATCCGCAGACGAATGGACGCTGCAGCAAGCCCACGTCAGGGCTGGAACTGCAAACGCGCCAATCGCGCGTAGAGGCCACCGGCAGCGACCAGCGTTTGGTGGGAGCCCTCCTCCACGATTCGGCCCGCCTCCATGACCAGAATGCGGTCGCAGGAGAGGACTGTTGCGAGGCGGTGCGCGATCACGAGCGTCGTGCGACCCTGCATCAGCCGCCCGAGCGCGTCCCTCACCAGCGTCTCGCTCTCGGCATCGAGCGCGGATGTGGCCTCATCGAGCAAAAGCAACGGCGCCCCGCGCAGGATGGCGCGCGCGATAGCAATGCGCTGGCGCTCGCCGCCAGATAGCGTCACGCCGCGCTCACCGACCGTCGTGTCGAACTTTTCCGGCAACAAGCTGATGAATTCCAGCGCATGCGCGAGCTCGGCGGCGCGCTCAACCTCCGGATCGCTCGCCTCCGGCCGGCCGAAGCGGATGTTGTCACGAATCGAGGCGGCAAACACGATCGCCTCCTGGGGGACCAACGCGATGCGCCGGCGTAGCGCAAGCGGATCAACATCGACGAGCGGAACGCCGTCGAATTTGGCCACGCCCGAGCTCGGATCGTAGTATCGTAGAATCAAATGAAAGATGGTGCTCTTGCCAGCACCGGACGGGCCGACGATCGCAACTCTCTCGCCCTGCCGCACGACAAATGACACGCCGCCGAGCGCCGAGCTCGCTGACCGGGCGGGATAGGAAAAACGAACGTCCACAAACGCGACTTCGCCGCGCGGCGGCTCCGGCAACGCGATCGGCCGCAGCGGCGGCACGATTGCTGGGCGCAGATTTAAGATCTCGAATAGCCGCTCTGCCGCGCCCGATGCTTGTGACAGCTCGCCCCAGACCTCCGACAGCTGGCCGAGGCCAGCGGCGGCAAACACCGCATAGAGTACGAACTGTGATAGTCGCCCCGCGCTCATGCGGCCTGTGAGCACGTCCTGCGCGCCGACCCACAGCACGACCACAACGCTGGCGAAAACGAGGAATATCGCAATCGCGGTGAGAATTGCCCGCGCCTTGATCGAGTCCTGCGCGGCGCGGAAGGCGCGCTCAACTGCGGCGCCGAAGCGATTTTTGGCCACCGCCTCATTGGTGAAGGCTTGCAGCACGCGCACCGCCCCGATCATCTCGGACGCGTAGGCGGTGGCATCGGCAAGCGTATCTTGCGCCCACCGCGAGCGACGCCGCACCGCGCGGCCGAAGCCGTAGAGTGGCAACACGATCACGGGTATGGCGGCAAGAACGAAGGCGGAGAGGCGCGGACTCGTAACGACCATCATAGTCGCCGCGCCAATGAAGAGCACCGAGTTGCGCAACGCAATCGAAACCGAAGCGCCGACCGCGGCCTTGATCTGGGTCGTGTCGGCTGTGAGCCGAGAGACAAGTTCCCCTGTTTTCGCTTCGTCGAAATAAGCGAGCGAAAGCGAAACCAGGTGCCCGAATACGCCCTCGCGCAGATCGGCGACGATGCGCTCACCCAGCGTGGTGACGAGATAGAAACGCGAGGCGCTCGCCAGCGCGAGCACCGCCACGATGACAATCATCACCGCGAAATAGCTGTCGATGAGGTTCGCGCTCTCGCGCGAGAACCCGAAATCGATCATGCGTCGGACCGCGATCGGCACAAGCAGTGTGGTGACTGCGGCGATCACCAGCGCCATGAGCGCCGCGATCGCTTGCCAGCGATAGCGCGCAACATAGGGCAGAAGCGACAGCAGCGGCTTGAGCCTGCGGCTTTGCTGGCGCTCGGCGGGGGGCACGACGGCGTGCTGCGCCTCGTCGAGCGCTGGTGGGATGGCGCGCGCGGTGTCTCGATCGATTACGTTCATTTCAATCGGCCATTTGGGGGCTACGACAGCCGCCGAAGCCGGCGCGACAATGCCTCCTCGGATGGCAGGTGGCAATCGGGCGCCAGCCGCTCAGGCTGGCGCTTGTTTCCGCTGTCGCGCTAAGCTATAGAGCCGCGGCATTTCAATAGCCCTGAGTTCAAGAGACGCGCATCGCGCGCAGGATGATCGCCATGAAGCCCGACCTGCATCCGGATTATCACACCATCAAGGTGGTGATGACCGACGGCACCGAATTCACCACCCGCAGCACCTGGGGCAAGGAAGGCGACACGATGCACCTCGACATCGATCCGAAATCGCATCCGGCCTGGACCGGCGGTCAGCAGCAGCTGGTGGACCGCGGGGGGCGTCTGTCACGATTCCAGAAGAAATTCGCGGGCATCGGGCTCAAAAAATAGCGCTTACGTCTTCCTTGGCGCGCAAACTTCGCCCGCGAGCAACAGTCCCGATTAAATCGGTCACTTGTCAGCACGCGCGCATATAGCGTCACCACGGGAACCAACGGCGGCTTCGCGCCGTCAGTTTCTCCCAGTTCCCAGTTGATCGATCCCTCCCGGCTGGTCGGACGACCTCGTCGTCTTTACCATCAGAGCGTAACAGCGATAGGATCAAAACAACGCGATTGGAGGCGGAAGAGTGACATGGACAGCTATACGGTCCGCATCAACGGCTTCACGCGCTCGGTCGAGGCGTCCGATCCCGATAAGCCGCTACTGTACGTGTTGCGCGGCCTCGGGCTGACTGCCGCCAAGTACGGATGTGGGCTGGGACAATGCGGCGCCTGCACGATTTTGATCGAAGGAAGGGCTACCCGATCCTGCCAAACGACCATAGCGGACGTGCGCGATAGGGCGGTAACAACGCTGGAAGGCTTGGGCTCGAGCTCGTCACTGCACCCGGTTCAAGCCGCCTTTATAAAAGAGCAAGTGCCGCAATGCGGCTACTGCACGAGTGGTATGATCATGAGTGCCGCCGCGCTGCTCGCCGAAAAAGCAAAGCCCACCGAAGACGAAGTGCGCTCCGCCCTCGATGGCAATCTATGCCGCTGCGGCACTCACGTCCGAGTTGTCCGAGCCGTCATGGCAGCATCGGGCCAGGCAGGCTGACATGACCCTCGCGATGGAGCCGTCTCATTTCTCTCGCCGTGCCGTTCTCAAGGGTGGCGCACTCACCATCGCCTTTGCATTGAGCGGCGAGCGCGCTGATCTTTTCGCACAAGATGGCGGTGGTCCGCCACGCATCCTCGATGCAAAGGAGGTGGACGCCTTTTTTGCTGTGAATGGCGATGGCACGGTGACGGTATTCTGCGGCAAAGTTGATCTCGGACAAGGCTTGCGGATCGCTATCCGACAGATGGCGGCCGAGGAACTCGGGATCGGCGTTGACAAGATCAAGTATGTGGAGGGCGATACGGCTGTCACCCCTGATCAAGGGCGGACCTCCGGTTCGAGTGGTATCCAACGCGGTGGCGTGCAGATCAGGCAAGCTGCCGCGACGGCGCGCAAAGCGCTTATCGAACTCGCGGCACAACGCCTCGGTACCAAACCCGATGATCTCATCGCGGTTGATGGACAAATACGGCCGAAGGTGGGTGGGGCCGGCATCCCCTTTGCAGACTTGATCGGAGAGCGCCGCTTCGACCTCAAAATTGATCCTAAAGCGCCGCTCAAAAATCCCTCCAGTTACATCATTGTCGGCAAGTCTCTCCCACGACCGGACGTGCCGGCCAAATGCACGGGCGGCAACATTTACGTTCACGATTTCACTGTTCCGGGAATGTTGCACGCCCGAGTGGTCCGGCCCCCGGCGATCGGCGCCAAGTTCATCTCGGTTGACGAATCTACAGCCGAAAACCTCGGCGCGAAGGTCGTGCGCATCAAGGACTTTCTCGCGGTTGTTGCCGCCGACGAGTGGATGGCGGTGCGCGCTGCGCGCGCGCTTCGTGCGCAATGGAGCGCGTGGTCGGGCTTGCCCGAACAGGACACGCTTGCGGCAACGCTGCGCAGCGCTGCCGATATCACTGACGAAATCTTGATCAACAAGGCCGCACCAGACGCGCCCCGCCCGGAGGGTGCAAAGACGATTGCTGCTAGCTACTTCTGGCCAATGCAAAGCCACGCCTCGCTCGGCCCTTCCTGCGCCGTAGCCGATGTGCGCGCTGATGCGGCGACGATTTGGACTGCATCGCAAGGCACGCATGGCAACCGTGCAACATTTGCCAGATTCCTCGGTTTGCCGCGGGAAAAGGTGCGGCTCATCTATCTCGAGGGTGCCGGCTGCTACGGGATGAACGGGCATGAGGATGCAGCAGCCGATGCGGCGATCATTTCGCGCGCTATCGGATGGCCGGTTCGCGTGCAATGGTCGCGCGAGGACGAGCACGGATGGGACCCCAAAGGTCCTCCCCAACTCCTCGACATTTCCGGCGCAGTCGCTGGCGACCGCATCCTTGACTGGCGAGTCGAGATGTGGCTGCCGCAGGCGACGCGAGGATTACCCAACATTCCCCTGCTCGGGCCCGAGGCTGCCGGGCTCGACCAGGTGCGTGGTCTCAATGCTGGCCAGATCTCGCAAAATGGCGATCCGCCCTATGCTGCCGACAACGTAAGGATACTTGTGCACTGGCTCAAAGACGCGCCGTTGCGCCCCGCCCCGCTGCGTTCACCCGGCAAACCGGCCAACTGCTTCGCCGTCGAGAGCTTTATTGATGAATTGGCTGTTGCGGCGCGTGTCGATCCGGTCGAGTTTCGATTGCGCGGCCTCAGCGATGCGCGTGGCGTTGAGGTCATCAAACGCACGGCCACTTTGATGAAATGGCAAGCGCGGCCTTCCCCCGGCCCCGACAAAGATGCACCTATCGCACGCGGACGCGGCATGGCCTATGTCCATTATAAGCACGACGAAACTTATGTTGCGATAGGCATGGAGGTGGCCGTCGACCGGTCGAGCGGAAAAATCACGGTCGAACGTGTCGCATGCGCGCATGACTGCGGCCAGATCATCAACCCGGACGGGGTACGGGCGCAGGTTGAGGGCTGCATTTTGCAGACGCTCAGTCGGGCACTGAAGGAAGAAGTGAAATTCGATCGCTCGCGCGTGCTGAGCGTCGATTGGTCAAGCTATCCGATCCTGACCTTCTCGGAAGCTCCCAAGGTCGAAATTGAACTGATCGACCGGCCGACCTTGCCGCCACTCGGTGCCGGCGAAGCCGCCTGCACGCCGGTCGCGGCTGCGCTCGCAAATGCCATCCACGATGCGAGCGGCGTACGGCTGCGTACGGTTCCTTTTACACCAGAGCGGCTGAAGGCAGCGCGGAATCAGCAATCCACCTAACTCGGGCTACGACTTGCGTCCGGTTTGGCACGGTACCAAATCGCTGTACGAGCCGATTCACCGAGGCGTGCTTACCCCTCCTGCTCGAACGCAGCTTTTAGGAGGTCGATCTGCCGCTCGACCGGATTGACGCGATCCGCGCGGCTGGGAGTTGCGTGCATGGTGGCATCGATCCGGCGCACCGCTTTTTGCAACCTCTTGGACCGCTCGATCAGCAGGCGCAAGCGTTCCGGCAAAAGCTTGATGTTCTGCTCGTCGTTGTGCTCGGTGCCTGCGAGCTTCACCTTGGCTTTCTCCTTGTTGGCTTGGGCGAGCGTCATCTCGCCCTCCTTGACCGCGCGATGGAGCAGAAGCCAGGACGCGAGCTGCATGAGCCGCGTCGTGAGGCGCATGCTCTCGGTCGCATAAGCGAGGGCGGCGCTGCGGGAAAGCCTTTTCGATTCCTGTCGGCCTGGGCCGTCGAGATACGCTGCCGTCTGCTCGACGAGTGCCATACCGTCACGGAACAGGTCGGCGAAGGCCTGTGAAGCCGCGAGCCTTTCGCCGAACGAAACGGCCGGATTGACCGACTTCTCGGACATTTCCACGCCTCACGCTACGCACACGTTTTTAGTTTTGCGCCAGCCCCTGGCGAGAGTGGAAGCATCGCGCAGGCACCGATGCCTGTCCAGCGCGGGCCGAACAAAGCTTCACGCATAGTTGCCGGACGGCTACGCACCCGGGGCGAGAACATATCGGGAAACGCGATCTCGTTCGCGCGAAACGAGGCGACGAAAAAAGGAGCCGCCGAACGGCGGCTCGAAGTTCTAACAGGGAGGCGTCAAACAGAGTGGACAGGAGCCACTCAATGTCCAGAAGATGGACGCCATCAGTAATGATCGTGAAGGCTTAACAAGGTCTTAAGATTTTAAACAATTTACTGTCCCCAACCAACCCTGCCGCGCCGGCTCAGCTAGCACTAGACCGCCGCAGCGCGCCAACGCGAACGCATGGGCCGGCTCACTTCTTGAAGAACTGGTCGGCGACGGTGCGCGAGCCCTGCTTGCTGGCGATTGCGGTTTCGAGGCGGCCGATCTCATCCTTGAGAAGCGCGATGCGCTCCTCGAGCTCCTTGATTGAGAGCAGCGCGAGTTCTTGGCCGATCTCATGCACGACTTTTTTCTTCGGGCGGTCGTCTTCATCCACTGCCGGCATCGCTCGCCTCCGCTCGAGAGCCCCGCGAAAATACTCTCCGAGACGGCCATTGTCACATCCACGCCTCCCAATTAAGCAACGCGCGGCAACCCGCGTCAGCCAAGGACTTTTGCCATGCCCGCATTGCCCGCCGAGATGACCGCGATCGCGATCCGCGCACCCGGTGAAGCGGACGCGCTCGTCCCCGAGCAGCGCCCGCTCCCTCGCCCCGGCAAACGCGAGGTGCTGGTCAAGGTTGTGGCCGCGGGCGTCAACCGGCCCGACGTGATGCAGCGCCAAGGTCTATATCCGCCCCCCGCTGGCGCAACTGACATCCCAGGTCTCGAGATCGCAGGCGAGGTGGTTGCGCTAGATGCCGGTGTGACACGCTGGAAGCTCGGCGACACCGTCATGGCGCTGGTTGTTGGCGGTGGCTACGCCGAATACTGCGCGGCGCATGAAACTCATGCGCTGCCGGTCCCTGCGGGGCTCACGCTTATCGCCGCTGCGGCCATCCCAGAGACCTTCTTTACCGTGTGGCACAACGCCTTCGAGCGCGGCCGGTTAAAGGCTGGCGAGACCTTGCTGATCCACGGCGGCTCTTCGGGGATCGGGACCGCCGCGATCCAGCTCGCCAAAGCATTCGGCGCCCGCGTGATCGCCACCGCCGGTTCGGCCGAAAAGTGCGACGCCTGCCGCCGACTCGGCGCCGACCTGGCGGTTAACTATAAGGTGGAAGATTTCGTCGCCGCGGCCAAGGCCGGCAGCAACGGCAGGGGTGCCGACGTCATTCTCGATATGGTCGGCGGTGACTACATCGAGCGCAATTACGAGGCTGCCGCGGTGGAGGGGCGCGTGGTGCAAATCGCCTTTCAGGGCAGCTCCAAAGCAAGCGTCGATTTCCGCCGCATCATGCTCAAGCGGCTTACCCACACCGGCTCGACGCTGCGCGCGCGCTCGGTCCCCGACAAGGGCGCGCTCGCGAAGGCCGTCGAGATGCATGTGCTGCCGCTGATCGCGTCGGGAAAAGTCAGGCCGTTGATCGACAGCACTTTCCCGTTCATCCAGGCGTGCGCCGCACACGCGCGCATGGAGACCAGTGCGCATATTGGCAAGATCGTCCTGACATTCGCAACTCCCTGAAATCATTTGGTTTCCGTTCTTGTGGGCCGACCCCGCGCAGGTCCCTTTCAAGTCCCGCGGGCCGCGAAATCGACGTAAATCGACGTAAAGTTCGCTTGCCTTGGCATCGCGTCAGTCCGGAGAAAGCCCGGCGAGGGTCGATGGGGGTGGAGCTGGGAGGACTTCGGTTGAATTTTGTCCGCGCCTGCGTCACGGCGATGCTGCTCGTGTTTGCCCTTGGCGCCCCTTGCGGCCGCGCGGTCGAGGCGATCAATGTGCGCACCGATGCACAGGCGATCGATCTCACTGACTCCGCCGAGCGCTATCGGAGCGACGCCGACCGGCTGCTTGTTTCTGCCGCTCCCGGACCTGACGGAATCATCCGCCGCATGGACGTGCGCGCGCGCGAGGGAAACACCAATTGGGCCGTCTTCGCGCTTGCCAATTCCGGCGACGAACAGATTGAGCGGCTGATCGTTGTGCCGCATTACCGCATGGTCGGCTCGGGTGTGTTTTGGCCCGATCTCGGCCGCTCCCGCGTCGCCAGCATCACATCGAGCGGGGAACGTCCCGAGCGCCAAGACAGCGCCACCGCAGATATTTTCCGCATCACGCTCGACCCCGGCAGCGTCATGACCTATGTGCTCGAGCTGCGCACCGACAAGCTCAACCAGCTCTATCTGTGGCAGCCCGAAGCCTATAAAGACAAGGTCAACAGCATCACGCTTTATCACGGCATCGTTATCGGAATCGCCGGATTGCTGGCGCTGTTCCTGACGATTTTGTTCGTGGTCAAAGGCAGCATGATGTTCCCCGCTGCCGCCGCGCTCGGCTGGGCGGTGCTAGTCTATATCGGTATCGACTTCGGCTTTTGGGGCAGGGTTTTCGCACTCTCGGCGGACTCCGAGCAAATCTGGCGCGCGTCGGGCGAGGCGATCCTGGCCGCGACGCTGATCGTATTCCTGTTCGCCTATCTCAACCTCAATCGCTGGCACGTGCGCTACGCTCACATCACTTTAGCCTGGCTCGCCTTCCTTGCGGCGCTCGTTGCGCTCGCGCTTTACGAGCCGCCGATCGCCTCCGGTATCGCGCGCCTGTCACTTTTTGTGGTCGCTCTACTCGGCTTTGCATTGGTCGTGTATCTCTCGTTGCATGGTTTCGACCGCGCCGTCCTCTTGATCCCGACATGGCTGTTGCTCGTGCTATGGGTGATCACGGCGGCGCTTGCGGTCAGCGCCGTCATCACCAACGACATTGTCGGCCCGGCTCTGCTCGGTGGGCTGGTCCTGATCGTGATGCTGATCGGGTTTACGGTAATGCAGCACGCCTTCGCCGGCGGCATCACCAGTGGCATCGTCTCTGACGTCGAGCGTCGCGCGCTCGCGCTGACTGGCGCCGGGGACATGATTTGGGACTGGGATGTCTCCGCCGACAAGGTGTTCACGAGCGCGGAGACCGAGACGCTGCTCGGGCTCAAGCGCGGCTCGCTCGAAGGCCCGGCGGCCTGTTGGCTGGATGTGCTGCACCCGCTTGATCGCGATCGGTTTCGCGCCGTGCTCGACAGCGTTCTTGAGCAACGCCGCGGGCGGTTGACCCAGGACTTCCGTCTGCGCACGCCCGACGGGCATTATTTGTGGTTCACGCTGAAGGCGCGGCCAGTGGTGGGCTCGGACGGAGAGGTGGTGCGGCTCGTCGGCACGCTCACCGACGTGACCGAGTTCAAGAATGCGGAGGAGAGGCTCCTCCACGATGCCGTGCACGATAATTTGACCGGGCTGCCCAACCGGGAGCTGTTTCTCGACCGACTGGAGAGCGTGCTCGCATTCGCCAAAGCCGATTCCGCCGTCAAGCCGACTGTGATGGTGATCGATCTCGACCGATTCAAGCAGGTCAACGACTCGCTCGGCGTTGCGGTGGGCGATTCCATCCTGCTAACGTTGGCACGGCGGCTTGGCCGACTGATCAAACCGCAGGACACGCTCGCTCGGCTGGCAGGCGATCAGTTCGCGGTTATCCTCCTGTCGGAACGCGAGACCGAGCGCGTCATCGCCTTCACCGAGACGCTGCGCAAGGGGCTGCGCGCGCCCATCACATTCAACGACCGAGAGCTGTTTCTCACCGCCTCGATCGGGGTCGCGCTCTACGCCGGTGAGCCGGGCCGCACCGAGGAGGTCCTCAAGGATGCGGAGCTTGCGATGTATCACGCCAAACGCATTGGCGGCGACCGCATCGAGGTGTTTAAAACCTCGATGCGAGCCCGTCAGAGCGACCGCGTGACACTCGAGACCGATCTGCGGAGGGCGCTCGAACGCGAGGAGATCGCCATCCTGTACCAGCCGATCGTTCGCCTCGAGGACCGTTCGATTGCGGGCTTCGCGGCGTTGCCGCGCTGGAGGCATCCCAAAGCCGGCAATGCGTCGCCTGCGGAGTTCATTGCCATGGCCGAGGAGGTTGGCCTCATCGTCGAGCTTGGCATGTTCATACTCGAGCGCACGGCACGGCAGCTGGGCAACTGGCAACGCGCCATGCGCCGGCGCGACCCACTGTTCGCCACGGTGAACGTGACATCGCGTCAACTGCTGCGGCAGGACCTGATCCATGATGTGCGCACCGTGATCGCGCGGGCGGGCCTCGCGCGCGGCACGCTCAAATTGGAGCTCACAGAATCGCTGGTAATGGAGAATCCCGAGCACTCAGCGCAGATGCTGCAGCGGATCCGCGATCTTGGCGCCGGGCTGGCGCTCGATGACTTCGGCAGCGGCCACGCATCGCTCGCCTATCTGCAGCGGTTTCCGTTCGATCTCATCAAGATCGATCAGTCCTTCGTGCGCACCAACGGCAAGGGAGCACGCCCCGTGATCCTGCGCTCAATCATCTCGCTCGCGCATGACCTCGGCATGGAGGTGGTGGCCGAAGGCGCTGATACCGATTCTGATGCGGTCGAACTCTATCAGCTCGGTTGCGAGTACGCGCAGGGCCTCCACTTCGGCGAGCCAATGAGCGCGGAGGATGCCAAGGCGCTTTTGGAGGACGACGGCGCAAGAAACGAGAGCGATCTCGCGCTGCCCACGCAAACCGTTCAGTAGCAGCTTTTAAAACCTTGGATGGTCATTTCCGGGCGCGAGCTAAAGCCCTCGATTCGAATTCCCCAACTTCATGCCTGCACTGCGAGCTGCGGCTCTCGCCGCCATCACCGCTGGACCGAATGAGCAACTGTACGGGTTCGTAGAAATTTATTAACTCGACGTGGCTGCGCTACGCGTGCCCAGCTTCGCTCGAGAGCATGCCGAGAGCGATGCCGATCTTCCTCAGCGCCTGTTCATACTTGCCGCCGGTGTCCTGGCCGAATATCAGCTCGGCATCGGCCGTGCAGTGCAGCCAGCCGTTATGCTGAATCTCGTTTTCGAGTTGGCCGGGCGCCCACCCGGCATAACCGAGGGCGAGAATGGCGCTTTGCGGCCCCTCTCCACGCGCAATCGCCTTGAGGATGTCGAGGGTTGCGGTCAGGCAGATGCCTTCGTCGATCGGCAGCGTTGAGTTCTCGATGAAGAAGTCGCTCGAATGCAGGACGAACCCGCGTTGGGTATCGACCGGACCGCCTTTTAGCACCTTCACGCCGCCCGCGCGCCGCGGGAGCTTGATCAGCTCCGCCGCAGGGACAACCTCAAGCTGCACCAGGAGGTCGGCAAAGCTGATGTGCGCCGCCGGCTGATTGACGACGATGCCCATGGCGCCCTCGGTGGAATGCGCGCAAACATAAATCACGCTGCGGGCGAACCGGTCATCGCCCATCGACGGCATCGCAATCAGCATCTGGCCGTCCAGATAGCCGCGCTTGCCGGACTTGCGCTGCTGCGGCTTGGACTTTGCCGCCTTCTCCGGCGTCATCGCCTGGGGCCGCGGCGTCTCGGATTCGGCGCCGGACGTCGCCTCGTCCTCGTCTTGCATGCTGGTCTTGCGAGGAAGCTTCATGTCGAAATGCTACCCGATTGAGCGCCTGTTGCAAACGTGGCGTCCTACAATCTCATGCATCCTTTGTGCCACGATTCGAGCCACCGCACGGTAAGATGTATGTCTTTTTCGTGTATGTTCCACCTCTTCGTGTATGTTCCACCTCCCGTTCTGATCACGCGCCGGCTCACGATGAATTCAGTGGCACGCGAGAAGTTTCACCCCGAAAATCGAGCGACCATGATCTTCCATCTGCTGCGGCGGAGCGCCGCGCTCCTTGCCACCTGCGCGATGAGTCTCATTACCGCAAGCAGCCCAAGCGCTGCCGAGGACGCCTCGCCATGGGACGGCGACGCCCGTAGCGCGGTGCGCCTCATTGCGGGCTCGTCCACCGTGCCGGAACACGCAGCAATCCGCGCCGGTATCGCCATCCGGCTGAAGAACGGGTGGCACACCTATTGGCGCTATCCCGGCGACGCCGGCGTTCCGCCGCGTTTCGGTTTTGCAGGGTCGCAGAATGTCAACTCCGTCGAGGTACGCTGGCCTGCGCCGCAACGCATCGCGGAGCATGGTGTGGTCACGATCGGTTATGCCGACGATTTCATCCTGCCGCTGGCGATCGTGCCGCAGGACCCCGCAAAGCCGGTCAAGCTGCGCCTCAAACTCGACTACGCGGTATGCGAAAAGCTGTGCGTACCGGCGGAAGGACAGGCGGAGCTGGTGCTCACCGGCGGCCGCTCTGCACATGAT
>WNFW01000117.1_pt1 | contig 44933 bp, 46 predicted proteins | sample 5400131 | NCBI WGS metagenome assembly WNFW01 (sample SAMN13153362, study PRJNA577476) | soil metagenome | isolation source: 20 cm soil or saprolite under grassland replicate 1 | place: USA:California | collected 2016-06-15
TTGGATAAGCGGGGAAGAAAACCCGCCGAGTCCCAGATCATAGAAGACTTAATCAATACAGCTGCCAAAGACGTACCGCAGGTTTTTTATCCAAGGGGTAAAAGGTCAGGTTAGGGTTGGAGAAAATCACATCGCCACGCCGTCCCATAAGTCAAGATCGATTGAAGCGCATAGATATAATAAAACGTTTCCATGGAACATCGCCTGGTCATCATTGGCGGGGGGTTCGGGGGCCTGTATGCAGCTCAATCGCTAAAAAACGCCGCACTTGAAGTGACGTTGATCGATCGCCGCAATTTTCATCTTTTCCAACCCCTTCTCTACCAGGTTGCAACCGGCTGGCTCTCGCCCGCGAACATCGCTTCAACACTGAGGGCTGTATTAAAACGGCAGAAAAATGCGCGCGTCCTCTTAGGCGAGGCGATAGATATCGATGTCAACAAACGGCAGGTCATGCTCGCTAACGGCAGAGTTGATTACGATACTCTGATTGTCGCCACCGGCTCCCGGCATCATTATTTTGGTAACGACCATTGGGAAGCCTTGGCGCCAGGACTTAAAACCATTGAAGACGCTACGGAGATGCGACGGCGTATCTTCTTAGCCTTCGAGGCAGCGGAACGTGAAGCGGATCCGATGCGAGTGCGCGCACTTTTGACCTTTATAATTGTTGGTGGGGGACCTACGGGAGTCGAATTGGCGGGAGCCCTGGGAGAGATCGCAAGGGACACTCTGATTAATGATTTTCGGAGCATCGATCCCGCCGATGCACGAATCTTACTGATCGAAGCCGCGGATCGGACGCTGACGACCTATCCGGCCGAGCTTTCAAAAAAAGCGGAAAAGTTTTTGAGTCGAGTCGGCGTTTCAGTTCGAGCTAACACGATTGTGACGGCCATAGAACATGACGCCGTGATCACAAAACGCGGCAAGAGCGTCGAACGCATCCCATGCCATACTGTTTTATGGGCTGCCGGCGTCCGAGCCTCATTTTTAGGGGAAATATTGTCCGAGAAGACCGGTGCCAAACTGGACCGTAGCGGTAGAGTCCTGGTAGAGCCGGATTTGAGTCTCCTAAACCATCCCGAGATTTTTGTGATCGGTGATTTGGCTAATTATCGGCAACCGACAGGACAACCCCTCCCGGGATTAGCGCCTGTAGCCATGCAGGAAGGTGAGTACGTAGCAAGACTGTTGCGCAATAGATTGGAGGGAAAGACGACCGCGCCTTTCCGTTACAAAGACCGTGGCAATATGGCGATAGTCGGCCGCGGATCGGCCGTCGCTTACATAGGAAGAGTTCAACTCGCCGGGTTTGGCGCGTGGTTAGCGTGGCTCTTTGTTCACATTGTTAACTTGATCGAATTTGAAAATAAGATCTTAGTCTTGGTCCAATGGGCTTGGTACTATTTCCGGCGCAATCGCGCGGCGCGTCTAATTACGGGAGATACTTATACGCGACAATAGCACACGTCAATTTTTGTCCACGGGCGCGCGGAATTCCGATAACCGGCTTTGTCCCATCGTGAGCGGGGTAATGTTTATAGAAAACTGATCCAGCCTATGATAAATTTCGTTAAATTTGATCCTCCTGTAAGAATAAAAGAGCCTAATCTGGTGAAGAGTACTGAGGGCTTTTCCCTATTTTTTTCGGAAATGGTACGTCAAACCGTCCGACATCACGGCAACAGAATCTTGGAGAATTGGACACTTGCCGTTTTTCAAGAAGATTAAAAATACCTTGAAATTCCTGGGGTGCGTGTGGTCACCGGGTCAAACCCGATTGCCCCGACCATCCTTTCCTCTGTCGAAGTGAAACTCCCCGATCCGATTCCACCAGACTTTACCTGGACCCGAGAGAGAATGGTTCAGGAGCAAATCATTGCGCGCGGCGTCAACAATTCGCGAGTTATCCAAGCCCTGCGCAAGATTCCCAGGCATCTGTTCATAGATGCCGGCTTGGTCAATCGTGCCTACGATGATAGCGCTCTCCCCATCGGCGAGAAGCAGACTCTCTCCCAGCCGTTTATAGTCGCGCGTATGACGGAAGCGCTCGAGCTCAAAGGGGAAGAGAAAGTACTCGAGATCGGCACCGGGTCGGGGTACCAGACGGCTTTGCTCGCGGAACTTTGCTTCAATGTTTTTTCCGTCGAAAAAATTCGTGCCTTGTCCCGAAAGGCAAGAACGCTCTTGGATCAGCTTCAATATCACAACATCGCGCTTCACGTCGGCGACGGAACCGTGGGTTGGTCGGAGCACGCGCCCTATGACGCCATCATTGTCACGGCGGGAGCGCCGGAATTGCCGAAGCCTCTGCTTGATCAACTCTCGCTTGGTGGGCGGCTGGTTATTCCGGTTGGGGATGAAAAGTCACAGGTATTGGTTCGCGTTAGGCGCACCGAGTCGGGGCTCGAAGAGGAGCAACTCGGGGAGTGTCGTTTTGTAAAGCTCTGGGGGAAGTACGGTTGGCGCGATTAAAAACAGTTTCGAGTTTCGAGTTTCTAAGTTAGCCAGAAACCAGAAACTAGAATTTAGAAACCCGTTTATTCTTCATTCCGCTCTTCTATGCCTTTGGGTTTTGACTGCCTGCGCTCCACGGATCTTAGCTCCTCCCACGCCACAGCGACCGCAAGGGATCTATCACGTGGTTAGACCCGGCGACAATCTATTTCGCATCGGCAAAGCTTACGATGTCGCCTATGAAGAGTTGGCTCGCGTCAACCGCATCAAAGATGTCAGTCAGATCCACGTTGGCCAAAGGATTTTCATTCCCGGTGCGACGCGACAGCTTCCGGTTGAGACCATCACGCCGGCAGAACCTTCTCCTGCTACTCCCAGCATGCCTGAAGTACCGGATTCATCGGTCGATGGATTCATCTGGCCCGTGAACGGAACGATCAACTCGGGTTTCGGACCGCGCGGTATCAGCTCGCATGATGGAATTGACATTGGCGCGCCGGAAGGAACTCCGATTCGGGCTATTGAAAAAGGAGAGGTCATTTATAGCGATCAGTTGCGGGGATATGGAAATATCATCATCGTTCGCCACACCGGAGGCTTTATTTCGGTTTATGCGCATAATGAAGCCAACTTAGTGCGCGAGGGGCAGGCGGTTTCCCGAGGCGAAGTCATCGCCAGGGTGGGGAACACTGGAAGAGTAACCGGACCTCACCTCCACTTTGAAATTCGGAAGAATAATGCAGCTCAGGACCCGCTCCGTTATTTGCCGCCGTTGTGCTGCATGCCGGCATCCGATAAGGTGACGCCGAAAGGCTAGAAGTTCGCGTATGAAAAATCTTGCCGAAATAAGAAACGATGTCGTCGGTAGTTTATTGCGCCCGATTTCATTGAAAGAAGCGCGGATGCGCTATGACGAGGGAAAGATGACCCTTGCGCAGTTTCGACAGGTCGAAGACCAGGCAATCGTTCAGGCGATTCGAATGCAGGAAGAAATCGGCCTGGCGGTGCTTACCGATGGCGAATATCGCCGGCTGAACTTTCAGGATAGCTTTGGCGAGTCGGTCTCTGGTTATGACGCAGCCAAAGCGACTCTAAAGTTCTATGAGCAACGGGTGGAAGGAAGCAACCCGTTGCAGCGTTGGGAAATTCCCGACCACGGGGAAAGTAAGGGAACTGCAGTGTCGCAGCGTCGCCCGGTGGTGGAAAAATTGCGGTTGAAGCGGAATGTGCCGCTCGAAGAATATCGTTTTGTCAGTCAGATGGCGCGGAAGCCGGCCAAGGTGACCCTGATCGGGCCGGACCGAATCTCTCAGAGATTCGACTCGCAGAATTCCAAAAACGTTTATCCGACAATGGATGCCTTCATGGCGGATGTCGTCGCAATTCAACGCGAGATCATTCGCGGGCTGTCGGAAGCCGGTTGCCGCTACGTTCAAATCGACGCGCCGGGGTATACCGCTTACGTCGATCCACCGTCGCTGCAAGCCATGCGCGACCGGGGAGAAGACCCCCAGGAGAATTTTCACCGCTCATTAAGAGCCGATAACCAAGTTTTGGATGGCTTTGACGACGTTACCTTCGGGATTCATCTCTGTCGCGGCAATCAGCGGAGTATGTGGCACCGCGAAGGGACTTACGACGACATTGCGGAACGGCTGTTGAATGAATTGAAGCACGACCGCTTCTTATTTGAATACGACTCTCCGCGCGCCGGCGGTTTTGAGCCTCTGCGTTTTTTGCCTAGAGGGAAAATTGTGGTCTTGGGCCTGGTGAGCACCAAGGTGCCGCAGCTTGAAAAGATCGACGATCTCAAGCGGCGAATCGACGAAGCCAGCAGATACGTGCCGCTGGAACAATTGGCGATCAGTCCGCAATGTGGTTTTTCATCGGACGTTGTTGGCAATCTCATCGGCGAAGACGATCAGAGGCGAAAACTCGACGTCGTGGTCGAAACCAGCCGTCAGGTCTGGGGTTAGTGCTCGCGGCGGCGAGAAATGTCAGATTTCAAATTTCGGATTGTCTAATTTGACACCCGCATTCGATGGAAAAGGGCAGGTTCATCATGATACGGAAGCGGCGATGCTCATAGCGCGCTTCATGCTTGCCGGTTGTATTTACTTATGTTAGCTCACGTTCATGAACAACGACATTGCACTTATCCGGCGTGCCATTCGAGACATTCCCAATTTCCCCAAGCCCGGCATAGTTTTCAAAGATATTACTCCTCTTCTGAGCGATGGGCACTTGTTCGGCCGAACGATTGACATGCTGGCCGATCGTTATCGCTCCCAAAAGATCGATGCGGTCTTGGGTATCGAATCCCGCGGTTTCATTATTGGCTCGGCGTTGGCCTACAAACTCGGCGCCGGATTTTGCATCGTTCGCAAGCCGGGTAAACTGCCCTACGAAACCCATAAGGCCAGCTATGAATTGGAGTACGGAACCGATGCCCTTGAGATTCATGTGGACGCGATGCCGGCAAATGCGCGGGTCATTATCGCGGATGATCTGATCGCCACTGGCGGGACGGCGGCAGCGACGGCCAAATTGGTTTCCAAGCTCGGCGGCACCGTTGTGGAGTGCGCCTTTGTGATCGAGCTTTCGTTTCTAAAGGGGAGGGAAAAACTCAAGCCTCATGGGGTATTCTCGCTTCTCCAGTATGACTCCGAATAGCCGGCACACTGACCGCTTGCCGCTTGGCATGATTCCTTGACATCACCCGGCAATAATCTATAAGTTAACTTTGATCTAGCTTGAGGCAGTAGAGCCGAAAGGCTAAATTGCCGTACTGTCACGCGACGGCCCGCGTCCCCAACCTAGGAATGACCGGATGAAACGAATCGAAAAGATGAGTTTTTGGCAGCGACTCTACTTTCCCGAGATTATTCTCGGGCTGATGGTCACCGGCTACCGCTTCTGGAGAAATCTGTTCGTTCACACGCTCCATAAGGTTGGCTTGGCAAAGCGGCTTCAAGCGGCGGTTACGGTCCAGTACCCCGACGAAAGAGCGCCCTATCCGGATACTTTCCGCGGGCGACATCGCTTGACCTTAAAAGAGGACGGCGCGGTTCAATGCACGGCATGTTTTCTTTGCGCTACAGCCTGCCCGGCGGAATGTATTTATATCGAAGCCGGCGAGTATCCCGATAATCCGGTCGAAAAATTCCCGATTCGTTACGAGATCGACACGCTTCGCTGTATCTATTGCGGCTTCTGCGTCGAAGCCTGTCCTTGTGATGCGATTCGCATGGACTCAGGAACCCACCCAGGCAATTTAGGCTTTAGTCGCAAAGATTTTGTCGAAACCAAAGAAGTATTGATGCAGCGCTCAAAGGAATTGGCAGAAAAGGGAAAAGAAGGGCTCTACGAAGAATACGTAAAACCGTACCGACACGTCTGAGGGTCTGCAAGCCAGCGATAACCCGGATCCCAAGGAGGGATTACCATGGCAAATTCCCAAAACCAAAATAGCTCAGGGAAAAACGGAATCACGACTCAGCCCCTGCCAGCTTCGCATAAAATGTACGTTCATAGTCATCAACGGCCGGATGTCAGCGTCCCGATGAGAGCGATCGTCGTGTCCGCCACCCGAGCAGGCCACCCGGGCAACGGCCACGCGAATCCTCCCGTTGTGGTCTACGATACGTCGGGACCGTACACCGATCCAAATGTGGAGACTGATATTCGTAAAGGCTTGAGGCCGCTGCGTCTGAATTGGATCGAGGCGCGCAGCGATGTGGAAGAGATCGCAGGTGGCGGCCATTCGAATGCTAACGGGAAAAACGGGTCAAAGGATGGCTCTCAAACGGAGCGCTTTCCTGAAGCTTCCCGACGGCCGATTCTGCGGGCGCGGCCCGGTCGGAACGTGACCCAGATGTACTATGCCAAGAAAGGCATCGTTACCCCGGAGATGGAATATATTGCGATTCGAGAAAATCTCGGCCGGCAAAAGGCGCTTGAAAACGGCGCGAACGGCAACCCGCGAACCACCACGGGAAGCAGCTTCGGCGCGGCGATTCCCAAATTCGTAACTCCCGAGTTCGTGCGCGACGAAGTCGCCCGCGGGCGGGCGATCATTCCAGCGAACGTGAACCATCCGGAGAGCGAGCCGATGATCATCGGCCGAAACTTCCTGGTGAAAATCAATGCCAACATTGGCAATTCCGCCGTTGCCTCGTCGGTCGAAGAAGAAGTAGAAAAAATGATCTGGGCGACGCGCTGGGGCGCGGATACCGTCATGGACCTTTCCACCGGCGATGACATCCATGAGACCCGAGAATGGATCTTGCGCAACTCTCCGGTGCCGATTGGCACCGTGCCGATTTATCAGGCGCTTGAAAAGGTCGGCGGCAAGGCCGAAGAGCTCACGTGGGAGATTTATCGGGATACGCTGATCGAGCAGGCAGAGCAGGGGGTAGACTACTTCACGATTCACGCCGGGGTTCTGCTGCGTTACGTTCCTCTGACGGCAAATCGAGTCACCGGCATCGTTTCACGCGGTGGTTCGATCCTGGCGAAGTGGTGTCTCGCCCATCATAAGGAGAACTTTCTCTATACCCATTTCGAAGAGATCTGTGAAATCATGAAAGCGTATGACGTTTCTTTCTCCCTGGGTGACGGGCTGCGGCCGGGAAGCATTGCCGACGCCAATGACGAGGCGCAGTTCGGTGAGCTGGAGGCCCTGGGCGAGCTTACCAAGATCGCGTGGAAACATGACGTGCAGGTCATGATCGAGGGACCGGGTCACGTGCCGATGCACCTGATCCATGAAAACATGACCAAGCAGCTGGAGCTCTGCCACGAAGCGCCGTTTTATACTCTCGGCCCGCTGACGACCGATATCGCACCGGGCTACGATCACATCACCAGCGCCATCGGCGCCGCCATGATCGGCTGGTATGGCACGGCCATGCTTTGCTACGTGACGCCCAAAGAACACCTTGGCTTGCCGGATAAAAAGGATGTGAAGGACGGCGTGATCGCATACAAGATCGCCGCCCATGCTGCTGATTTGGCCAAGGGCCATCCGGGAGCCCAGCTGCGCGATGATGCGTTAAGCCAGGCGCGGTTCGAGTTCCGTTGGGAAGATCAGTTCAATCTCAGCCTGGATCCCGACACCGCTCGTGAATTTCACGACGAAACGTTACCAGCGGAGGGCGCGAAGCTCGCCCACTTTTGCTCTATGTGCGGCCCGCATTTCTGCTCGATGAAGATTACTCAAGATGTTCGCGACTACGCCGCGCAAAAGGGTATCGCTGAGCAGGATGCGCTGGTCGCCGGCATGGAGGAAAAGGCAGAGGAATTTAAGAAGAGGGGATCAAAGATTTACCACGAGGTTGCGCCTTCCGATAGTGAAGCGTCTGATTGGCCGGCCTTTAGGGCTGCGCCCAAAGAATAAGTCGAGCGTATCTTTGTTTGAACGGCCCTCGCTCGTATGACCGAGCCAGGGCCGTTTTTCTTTTCCTAAAGGATGCCCTGTAGCGACGATCAGTTCGCTTGTAGGCCCTGGTGGGGAGAAGATGCGAGATAATTCCAATTTCCGCGAGAAGCTAGAACGTCTGGCAGAGATTGTTTACATATCCCTTGCCTGACTGTTGCTGACCTTTAGAGTTTTGGCGTGTACACTCAAACGTTTAACCGACGCCACCATGGGGCATCAATTTCAGGGATGGTTTAAGGCGATCTTGGTTCAGAAAGAGAGCCATTATGCTCCGAACAATGAGCTTGACACCTACCACAAAATGGCGATTTGAACGATCGCCGTGACGGTCACAGTTCGGCGATTCGGAGGGGCAAACCGGTTAATGAAAGGGGTTTTTGACTACGTTTATTTTTTGAAAGTTGTCCAATATTAGACAGCAATCACTAACGGTAAGCGTCAAAGTTAGGTTTAGAAGTTTGCCCCACCATTCGTCCGACATCCCATTTCATTAGAGTCTAAGTAGGCGGTTCCCGTTCTACTCCAACCACCGTGCAAACGGACTAGAAGGAGTTAACCATGCATGAACTGATGAGCTGTGAAAAATGCGGCAAGGTAGCAAGTCCGAAAGATATGATTATTACTAAGCCGGACGGTTCTAGATGGCTCCACTACCAATGCCGCGAAGGACACCGTTTTCATAGGAACTCGGTCCTAAAGCCAGCTCAGCTCGCGGACTGCGACTGCTTCAACAACGAGCGTCGAATGACAAGACCGGCGACACCACCTCGGGTCTACAGATAATTTTGACGCTCGTGTATGCCGGAGCCTGGACTCCCGCAGCCACCATTTACCTAGCCCGTTGGCACCCATAGCTAGAGTCGCTCGCGGCTTTGCTACGCATGAGCATCACGTCACTTGATGAATGTTTGGTGAAGGGGAACATGCCCGGCAAGGAATAATAGGGGCTAACTGGAAGTCAGCCTTTTCAGCGCCTCTGTATATTTCTCCTGAGTCTTTTTTACCACTTCAGGCGGAAGCACGGGTGGCGGTGTTTTCATGTCCCACGGAAGGTTCAAGAGGTAATCCCGCACGTACTGCTTATCGTAGCTATCCGGTGTTTTGCCGGGCCTGTAGCCGTCCACGGGCCAAAAGCGGGACGAATCCGGTGTAAGGAGCTCATCGATCAAAATGATGTCGTCGCCTTCAACGCCGAATTCGAGCTTGGTGTCGGCGATGACAATTCCCTTCTTCTCGGCCATTTCACGGGCGCGGCTATAGATCGCAACAGTCGCGTCACGTATCTTTTCAGCCTTTTTCTTGCCAATCTTTTTGACCATTTGATCAAAAGTGATGTTGATGTCGTGCTGGCCCACGGGCGCCTTGGTTGACGGCGTGAAGATCGGTTGGTCCAACCTCGATGCTTCCATCAAACCCCGCGGCAGTGGAATGCCGCAGACCGCTCCGGTTTGCTGATATTCCTTCCATCCGGATCCGCTGATAAAGCCGCGCACGATGCACTCCACCGGAGCCGGTGTACTTTTCTTAACCAGCATGGTACGGCCTTCCAGCTTGGCTCTGTGAGGTTGGCAAGCGGCAGGAAATTCATCGACATTTGTCGTGATCAGGTGATGCGGAACAATGTCCTTCATCACGTCAAACCAGTAGACTGAAAGAGCGGTAAGGATCTTGCCTTTTTCAGGTATCAAGGTCGGGAGGATGACGTCGAAGGCTGAGATCCGATCGCTGGCAACCAGCAACAGCTGGTCGCCCAAATCGTATATGTCGCGCACCTTGCCTCTGTTGAACAGAGTCAGTCCAGAAAGCGATTCCTCAGTCATGTTCTAACCTTTTGATTTTATTTGCCGCAGGTAGGTGTGAACCTACCTGCAATCGCGGCTGGTAGACATTTTTTCAAAGCAGCTCTTTCACTTCCGCTTGGTTGAAACCGGTGATCTTTTTTTTGCCTTTAATGAACACTGGCCGCTTCAAAAGATTCTGATCCTTGAGCATCATTTTGATCGCCTTATCCTTCGAAGGCGGCTTCTGTTTCATGTTCTTTTCTCGATAGAGCGGCGTGCGGGTATTCAGGAAGTTTTGAATCGGTTCATCTCCTATGATGTCCTTTAGCTCTGTTTCCGTCAGCGGGTTTTTCCCGTATTCTCTCTCTTCGAAATCAGCTTTCTTTGCTTGCAAGAAACTTCTTGCTTTGCGGCACGTCGTTCACGTCGCTTTGTAAAAGAATTTGATCTTGTCGGCCACGGTGCTTTCCTTGAATTACTTGAAAAATTTTGCCACTCGTTCGAAGGCCTCCGGCTGGATCTCGTTGCGCTTGGGCCAGCCACCTTGCAACGGAATCGTCGCGTCGATGATGGCCACCGAATCGCCGAGCCAGCCGCGGAAGCTCTGCACTTCGCGGATAACCTCGATATCTTTGTCCCAGTGCACTCTCGTGGCTACCGCCCACATGACTTCGCGCTCGTTGAAGACGTCGACGTCTTCGTCCACGATCACTGCAAGTTTTAGATTAGGCATCTCTACGAACGCCTGCATGCCGGCCTTGTTCGGCTCGTTTTCAAATTCTTTTTTGATCGAGATGTAACAGATGCAACGGCCGCATCCTGAAGGCGGAAGGTGGATGGCCCTGATGCGGGGAATATTTTTCTTGATGACGTTGTAGACGCTTCCTTCCTTGGGAATACTTCCCAGGTTCCAATGGTCCATGTGACCCGGCCAAAAATCTTCGACGATACCGCCGCGTCGAAAGGTGATAGCCGTAACTTCGATGACCGGCACTTCCATTTCCACTTGATAGTAGCCAAGGATTTCACCGAAGGGGTTTTGCTTGTCTCGAACATGAGGCGGAATCTCGCCTTCGATGATGACTTCGGCGTCGGCAGGGACGAGGAATTTATCTCCCCAGGTCGTGGATGGTGTCACCCGTAAAGGCTCATCTAAAAATGACGAAGCGGTCAAGTAATCGTTGTTGCCGAACGGAGTCATGCAACAAGTAGAAAGATAAAACGCCGGGTGGTGGCCCAGGATGACGATCACCGGAGCTCGTTTGTTTTCGGCTTCGTATTCGCAGGTCATAGCCTCGAGATGGTGATGCTTGTGAGCGGAGAAGCTCATCCGACGCGGCTCGTAATATTTATTCTTGGTGAAAGTGATATCGTAGAAATCGGCGTGCAGCCCTTTCATCGCGCATGTCATGGTCAAATAGGGGCCGGCATCATCCTTTTGGTGCATGGGAATCGGAAGCATTCTCAAATCCGCTTTGTCCCCCGTGAAGACAACCTCTTTGACCGGGGCTCTTTCCGGCGGAATGACTTCGACCTTTCCGTGCTTGAGTTCACGCCGCGCAACCTCCAGGCTGACCTCCATCGGCGATTTGATGTCTCCCATGCCGAGAGAATCCGCGACGTACTGCCGCGCCACCCACGGATTGTAAAAAAGCGGGAAATCGGACTTCTGCTTGTTCAACGCTGGAACGTTTTCGAACAAGACCATCTTGGGTTCGTTGCGGATGTCGAGATGTTTGAGATAGGCGACGGTCTCATAATTATTCGCATCGATGAAGTTTTTCTCGCGAATGATCGATCCTTCTCTCTTTGCGCCCTCCTGGGCGATGAAGCTTGGCAGATCTTTGGCCATACGGAATCTCCTCTTTAAACTGCGCTGATCAACATCATCCTACTTAGATGAATCCCTTTCGGAGTGCAAGAAGTTTAGCTCCTGGCGAGTCCGCTGATGGCGCGGATTTTATTTTTCCAACCCGAGCGACAAAGCAGACGAAGTAGATGACGAATTTGCCGGGATTTCTTTTCGCTGGCGGGATACCATGGGAACTCTTCTTTTAGTCCAAACCGGTCGATGACGATGGTTTTGTGGTTGCAGTATTTACGGATACCTTCGGCGCCGTGCCGGTAACCAAAACCGCTATCTTTTAGACCGCCCATCGGCGCGTCTGGAATAATATAGTTGACTAAACTGTCGTTGATACAGACCGATCCGCATTGCATGCCTTCGGCGATTTTCAAACTGGTGCTCTTGCTTCCTGAAAAGACACTGCCACTGAGACCGTAGCGCGAATCATTGGCCAGTTTCAGAGCCTCTTCGGCGCTTTCGGTTTTCATAATCGGAATGACCGGTCCGAACGTTTCTTCCCTCATGACACTCATGCTTGGATTGACATCGACCAAGACCGTTGGCTCATAATAGAGGCCCTCGAACTCGGGATTCCGCCGGCCGCCCGTCAATACCCTTGCTCCCTTTGCAACCGCTTCGGCGATTTGGGCTTCGATTTTTTCGAGCTGCGCCTCTGACGTCATGCTACCTACATCGACTTCACTTTCGCTTCGGCCCTGGCGGATCGCGCGCATCTTAGCCACGGTTTTATCCACGAACTGCTGATAGACCGGCGCTTCGACGTAGACACGCTCAATGGATGTGCAGCACTGGCCGCAGTTCATCAATGCACCCCAAACACAGGCGCCAACAGCTCGCTCCAGATCGGCATCTTTGAGAACGATCATTGGATCTTTTCCGCCAAGCTCCAAAGAGACCGGAATCAATCGTTCCGCGGCCCGCTGCATAACTCGCTTACCGGTAGCGACGCTTCCCGTGAAGGCGATCATGTCTACGTGATCGATCAAGGCTTCGGCGGTTTCCCCGAAGCCGACGACCACCTGCAACAGATGGTTTGGGAAGCCGGCCTTGCCAGCCATTTCGGCACCGAAGAGGGCGGAGAGAGGAGTTAGCTCGGACGGTTTGATCACAACGGCATTCCCGGCCATTAGCGCGGGGACCGCCTCGCCTAAGGTCAAGGTGAGTGGAAAATTCCACGGGCTGATGATACCGATCACTCCCCGCGGCGAATAGGTTGTGAGGACTTTTTTTGGCCACATCAGAGGAAAATGAGGCTGGATTTTTTCGGGACGAAGATATCCGGCGCTTCGTTTCGCCCAGACGCCGATGGCGTCGCAGAGGTAAAAGAGTTCAACGCCGTAAGCCTCGGCCCTCGGTCGCCCGGTTTCCGCCGTCAAAACATCGGCGAGCTTGTCTCGTTCGTCCAGCAAGAGGTCGCGTAACCCGTACAGTAGCTTCGCTCGTTCGGCGAAGCTCGTGCTTTGCCAAACCGCTTGCGCTTTACGGGCTTGGGCGACGGCATGAGCGACGTCGGCAGGGGACGCGACAGTCAATTCAGCGATCTGCTCCAAGGTCGCCGGGTTGCGAACTTTGATAGTTTGAGCAATCACGGCGTTGTCTTTCATGTGCGACAATTTGAGTAATCGGGAACCGCTCGTTGGTTATGATGTCACTAATGGCTATGAAACTCTATGGAAGCTCAGTGAAGCGAGACTGCAAGATGCTATATCATCGTCTGGCCGCCACATATATTGATGGCCTGACCCGTGATGCCTCTGGCGAGATCAGAAGCGATATAGCAGACAAGCCCGGCGACCTCATCGGCTTCTAAGAACCTCTTGATCGGCACGGCGGCGACTGCCTGTGCTTTGAATTCCTCCGGCGTGATTCCCTGAAGGGCCGCGGTCTCCTTAATTCCTTGCGTCGCCATCTCGGTATCTACCCAACCGGGGCAAATCGCATTCACGGTAATGCCGCGGTTGACGACTTCCAAGGCTAAAGCGCGTGTGAACCCGATCATACCGTGCTTCGTCGTGCAGTAGGCGGTGTAGCCGGGGACGCCAAATTTCCCTAGAACCGACGAAACGTTAATGACGCGGCCGCCTTGGTGCTCCGGCATGTGCTGAAGCACTTCCTTGGTGATCAAATACATGCCGTTCAGGTTAGTATCGAGAATGTCGTACCACTTCGTGTCATCAGGATCATCCGTCGTAATAAGCCCGGAGATGCCCGCGTTATTTACCAGAATATGAATTTCCCCCCACTCGGCCACGACCTCACTCACCGCGCGCTGGACATCCTTTTTGTTTCTGACATCCATCTGCACAGGGAGAACGGGGAGGCTGAGCGATCTAAATTCCGCAGATGCGGCGTCCAGATGCGAGCGATTGCGGGATGCTATGGCGACGCGGGCCGCATTTTTGGCCAATTGCAGGCCAATGGCTTTGCCGATTCCGGTTCCCCCGCCGGTAACGAGTGCTACTCGACCTTTGACCATCACAGAAAGGTAATTCTTGGGAATTCATGCATAAGTAGCGGCTTTCTCGGGAAAAGACAAGAATTCTAGAGGATACGGTTGGTTGCGTAGCCTATTTCCCAAGGCCAGAGAATCATTTTGCAATAATGTTTCCAGATTTCGCGGCGATATATTAGAATACTCGGTTACGTAACGCGTAGGAGATCATTTTTATGGATATCACACAACTTCTGGCCTTTGGCGTTCAGGAAGGGGCATCGGATTGCCACCTGAGCGCAGGCGAGCCGCCGATGCTTCGAGTCAATGGTGACTTGAAGAAGCTGGAACATCCGGCCCTCACTCGAGAGGAAGTTCATGGTCTTGTCTATGACCTCATGGGCGATGCGCAACGGAAGTCGTTTGAAGAAACTCACGAGTGTGATTTCTCTTTTGAGCTGGGGGAGATTGGGAGATTCCGTGTCAACGTCTTCATGCAGAGAAAAGGCGAGGGCGCGGTGTTTCGTACGATTCCATCGAAGATTCTTTCGCTCGAGGAGCTGGGTATGCCCCCGATGCTCAAGCACCTCTGTGACAGGGAGAAGGGGTTGATTCTCGTCACCGGACCCACCGGATCAGGCAAATCCACGACGCTCGCCGGGATGATCGATTTCCTGAATAATACTTTCGAGGGGCACGTGCTTACCATTGAGGATCCGGTGGAGTTCGTTCATCAATCCAAGAAATGTCTGGTGAACCAAAGAGAACTCGGGCCCAATACGCAGTCTTTCGCCAACGCGCTGAGAGCGGCGTTGCGCGAGGATCCGGACATCATCCTGGTCGGCGAAATGCGCGATCTGGAGACCATTCAGCTCGCGCTGACGGCCGCGGAAACCGGCCATCTCGTGTTTGGTACTTTGCATACTTCCAGCGCTCCGAAAACCGTGGACCGTGTGATCGACGTATTCCCGCCGAATCAGCAGGCTCAGATACGCGCGCAATTCGCCGAGTCGATTGAGGCGGTTATTACACAGACGTTGCTCAAGAAGAAAACCGGCGGGCGAGTCGCGGCGTTGGAGATCATGACCGGAACCACCGCGATACGAAACCTGATTCGCGAAGGCAAGATCCACCAAATTCCCGGAACCATGCAGGTCAGTCAAAAAGACGGCATGCAAACGATGGACATGGCGCTGCAAAATCTGGTTGCCAAAGGCATTGTGACAAAGGAAGAGGCGCAATCGAAGAGCATGAATCCCAATCTGTTTGGCCCTTCGGTCGTCGGAGGTCGCATCTAAGGATTCTTTAAAGCCCTCAGCGGAGGCGTAACCCCAAATGGATGTCCAGGAGTTTTTTAAGATGATGGTCGAGACCGAGGCCTCGGATCTGTATCTCACCGTAGCCCGGCCGTTGATGTTTCGGATTGACGGGCAAATTCGGCCGATGAGCGACCACAGCTTTACGCCGCCGGAGCTCGAAGACCTCGCGGCTGCCATCATGAACGAACGACAGCGAAAGGAATTCGCCGAGACTTTCGAAATGAACATGGCCATGGCGCTTCCGGGAGTGAGCCGGTTCCGGGTTAACATCTTCCGGCAGCGCGGTTCGGTGGGCATGGTCATTCGGCGAGTCAAGGCTGACGCTTCTACCCTGGATGAGCTCCGGTTGGCTTCGATCCTCAAAGATATTGCGATGACCAAGCGTGGATTGACCCTGGTGGTTGGCGCGACGGGATCAGGAAAATCCACGACTCTAGCAGCCATGATCGATCACCGTAATTCGTCGGAAGCCGGACATATTATCACGATAGAAGACCCTATCGAGTTCGTTCATCGGCATAAGAAATCCATCGTCACTCAGCGAGAGGTCGGATTCGACACCCAATCGTTCCAGGCTGCGCTGAAGAACACGTTGCGCCAAGCGCCGGACGTTATTCTCATCGGCGAGATCCGCGATACCGAGACGATGGAGGCTGCGATCACTTTCGCCGAGACCGGCCACCTCTGCGTGGGGACGCTTCACTCGAACAATGCCAACCAAGCGATCGAGCGCATTATGAATTTCTTTCCAACCCAGCGACATGCGCAGATTTATCTGCAGCTCTCTTTGAATCTACGATCGATTGTTTCCCAACGGTTGATTCCTTCATTAGATGGCAAGCGCGTCGCCGCCCTTGAGATTCTCATGGATACGCCACGCATAAAGGATCTCATTAGAAAAGGCGATATCGATACGCTCAAAGAGGGGATGGAACAGGGCGTTCAGGAAGGATGCCAAACCTTCGATCAGGCACTATTTACGCTTTACATTGAGGGCAAAATCAATCTCGATCAAGCGATTATTAACGCGGACAGCGCTAATAACCTCAGATTAAAGATTAAGCTGGCGGGTTTGAAAGATGACGACGAGACAGAGCGGATGCAACCGGAAGCTGCGGACAATCAGGGTGCCACTAAAGCAGAACCATTAAAGGGCGCGAACTCTTTTCGCTTGAGTAGAACTTGAGCCACCCTCTCATCGAAGCAATCTTAATGGCAAATCTCAAGTCTCAATACCGGGACACTCTAACAGTCCGCCCATAAGGGTTCAACGAATCAAAAAATAATTGACTTCTCACCTAGTTGCGAGTAAAAGACAGTTTTACGGGGCTGTTCCACTATCATCACGAGAATCCTTCAACCCGGTCTAAGCCAACGTTGTCTTAAGAAAGGCGGTCGCATGTTTGAAGCGGCAAACTACGCGCAGCCTCTGCGTGCCATCGGTCAGGCTCTAGAACTGTTGAATGTTGAGAGCTTCGACATGGAGCCTGATGGTGAAGACTTTCTCGTTCGAGGAAAAGCAACTTTACCTGGGAATTCTCCTGAACAGCCATCGGAAGAAGACAAAGTCCGGCATATTTGGGGAGTTCTTCCCCGCCAGAGAACCTTAGAATCAGGAATGAACGTCCCGAGGCCTGTAACCGTGACCCAGCTCGAACTCCGCTATACTCCGAAAGACGTCGATCGGCTAGAAAGCGAGGGACGAGCCAAGCGAATGGATCCTCGGAGAATACCCGATGCCGGCAGCTTGTCGCAACTGTTTCGAACCATCGGCGCCTATATCGGTCAAAAGCGTGCCCGACTTTTGAAAGTCTCCTGGAACGGCAACTCTATCGTTCTACTTTATGAAACGTCTCCGGGACGCCTGAACGACGAAGTGCTGACCGTTTCAGATCTCTATGAGGTCTCGGTAAGAATGTATATGAAACGGGCGGATCGCAATCCTGGTTAAACCGAATTTTTCAAGCATCAGATTCATGGTTTCGGCTTGGTCGGCGTAACGCGGCAAAAAAACCTTCGATGTCTCAGGGTTCCAATTACTCGCAATTGCTTCGACCCATCGGCCAGATGCTGGAGTCCCTCGGCGTGCAATCTTTTATTCTCACGGTCGAGGGCGATGACTTTTCGGTGCGCGGCCAGAAGCCGAGAGAGAATTCAAAGCCCAATGAGGTAAAATCTCTTCGAGCGATCTGGCAGTCAATGCGCGCCCCAAAGCATGGATCTGAAGGGAGTTCCATACCTTCATCGGGTGTGGTGGAACTCCATTATGCGCCGGATGACATTGAGCGCATGGAGATCGAGGGGCGAGCGAAGCGGAAGGCCGCGGATTCCGGCGACGCTCCGGAAGCCCATGCTCTCTCTCAAATTCTACGCGCGTGCGGGGCGTTTGTGGATCAGAAAGAAGGGCGAATGTTAGCGGTCAAAAAGGATGATCAGAACATCACCATTGATTACGAATCCGCCATGAAGCGAAAAATTTCTGAGCAGTTTACCGTCGCTTCGCTATACGATTATTGGGTCAAAATGTACTTGAAGAGACGAACGCGCTCTCAAGAGCGCTAGGATTTTCTGACGGACCCCGCTAGATCGAGGTTCTTGGAAGCTAAAGTGATAATAAGACCCACAGGGTCGCCAGAGTGCCGACGACAGCGCCGCCGTAGCAGAGCGCCGCGACAGGCTTGCGTGGAAACCCAAGCTTCATATCATTCAAGGCAAAATAGAAGCGGTGGGCCCAATGATAGAGAGGCAGCGTGATGAGCACGAAGAGGTAAATTTTAATCAGCCAGTTGTGGTAAAGCATGCCGCTGTCGGAAATCCACCCAAGAGGCACCGCAAAGCCGAATATAAGGATGTGAATAGGAACCAGGAAGGCAGCCACGACGCCTCCGGCTGAGAAAAGCCCCCACCAGAGGGGTTCAGTATTCTTTCCTGTTGTCATGCATTAACCTTGCAGAGCCAGAAACAATACCAATACGACTAAAGAAGCCACTGCTAAAGCCCCGACGTTCAACGCTACAAATAGGTTACGTGGCATTTCGCGCTCACCCATTCGCAGCGGCAAGACGATGGCAGAAGACTGAAACCAGGTGATGCTGTGGTAGAGAGCGAACAGCAACGTAACGAGATTAAAGGCGAGCCATCCCGGCGAGCTAAGCTTGTGGGCGAAGGCGGCGTAGGCCTCGGGCCCGCGAGTCAGTTGGTAGAGCTGAACGAGGAACACGACGAGAAAGATGGCGATGAAAACGCTCGATAACTCGCGCAGCATGAAAAGAAAATAGCTCGGCTTCTTCAGCCACCAGGCGGCTGACATCTCTCTATGGTAGAGCTTGGATTTGTCGGGTCGCGTTCCGCTCACCGTTGCCCCCAGGGCATCAGGATAGACTGAAACCAGCTTTTGGTGGTGTCGACCTTCGAGCGCTGGATGGCCGCGGCGGGATCTACGTCCTTGGGACACACGACGCTGCACTCTCCGACAAAGGTGCAGTCCCAGATGCCATCGTGATTGCCGATCACGGCTCGCTGCTCTTTGCCCTGATCTCGCGAGTCCATGTTGTAGCGGTAGCCGAGGGCGATGGCGGCCGGGCCCAAAAAGTTGGGTTCAAGCCCGTATACCGGGCAGGCGGCATAGCAAAGCATGCAGTTGATGCACTGCGTGAACTGGTGGAACGCCTCGAGTTCTGCCGGCGTCTGTAGATACTCGCCTTGACTGACGGGTTTTTCTTCCTTGCGAATAATCCAAGGTTTCACGCTTTTCAGCTTGTCCAGGAAATCACTCATGTCGATGACCAGATCTCGGATGATGGGGAAATTGACCAGAGGTTCGACATGGATCTCGTGCGGATAATAATCGCGCAGGAAGGCGGCGCACGTCAGTTTGGGCACCCCATTGACCATCATGCCGCAGCTCCCGCACACTCCCATGCGGCATGACCAGCGATAGGTCAGGGTGCCGTCGACCTGGTCCTTAATGTAATTCAACGCATCGAGAACGACCCAATCCTGCTTGTAAGGAACGGTGTAGGCTTGCGTTGTCGGCGCCCGGTCTTGGCCGGGCCGATAACGCGTGACGTTCAGTGTAATGGTCGGTTCAGCCATTGTCTCCTCATCGTAGAAGTTTCGAGTTACAAGTTTCGAGTTTCGAGTTCGAGCCCGAAACCCGCAACCCGAGACCCGAAACATTACTCATCTCAGTACTTTCTCTCCTCCGGCTGCCAGCGGGTAATGGTCACTGGGAGGTATTCGATTCTCGGTCCGTCCGGTGTGCGAAAAGCCAGACTGTGCCTGAGGAAATTCGCATCGTCGCGTTTCGGGAAGTCGGTCCGAGTATGAGAACCTCGCGACTCCTTTCGCTTGAGCGCAGAATTCGCAACCGCCTCGGCCACGTCAAGCATGTAGTCGAGCTCGAGCGCGTTCATGACTTCCGTATTGAACGTCATGCCGCGATCTTCAATGAGGATGTTCTTGAACCGCTCCCGAAGCGTTCTCAGCGTGTTGCAGGCCTGCTGCATTTTTTCTTCGTCACGGTAAATGCCTGCGCCTTCTTCCATCGCTTTTTGCATCTCCTGGCGAATCGTAGCGATCCTTTCCTTTCCGCCGTCCTTCTTGAAGAACTGACGGTCGAGACGCCGCTGTTCGTCCGCCGCCAGCGCTTGAATTTTTGCCGCGACGGGAGCCGACGCCCTGGTGGCATAGTTAGCCGCCGCGCGACCTGCCCGATTGCCGAAGACTAAAAGCTCGGTGAGGGAGTTGGAACCGAGCCGGTTGCCGCCGTTCAGCGAAACGCAGGCGGTTTCTCCCGCGGCGTAAAGTCCCTCCAAGGTCGTTTTGGCGTTGATATCCGTAGAAATGCCGCCCATCATATAATGCACCACCGGCCGTACCGGAATCGGCTCATAAACCGGGTCTATGCCGACGTACTTGCTTGCCAGCTCTCGGACAAAAGGGAGTTTCTTATTGATCATTTCCTCGCCCAAGTGGCGCAGGTCGAGATGCACGTAATGGCCGTAAGGGCCATCGAACGTGCGGCCTTTGGCATATTCCTGCATGTGACAACGCGAGAGAATATCACGCGGGCCCAACTCCATCTTGCGGTGCGTCGGTTTATCGGTGGGCGGGCCGAGGCCATAGTCCTGGAGGTAGCGGTACCCGTCTTTGTTCTTTAGCCACCCGCCTTCACCGCGAGAGGCTTCGGTGATCAAGATGCCGGTACCCGGCAACCCCGTGGGATGATACTGAACGAACTCCATGTCTTTCAGCGCGACTCCGGCTCGATAGGCCGCGGCCATCCCATCCCCGGTGTTGATCGCGGCGTTGGTGGTGAATGGGAAGATGCGACCACCTCCTCCGGTGCAGAGGATAACAGCCTTGCCGGCAATGACTTCTACTTGGCCCGTGTAAAGATTGATCGATGTAACGCCACATACTTTACCATCGTCGACCAATAATGAAGTGAAAAAACACTCGTCATACCGGATGATGTTGTCGTACTTGAGGGAGGTCTGGAAAAGCGTATGCAGAAGATGGAATCCCGTCTTGTCGGCGGCAAACAGGGTCCGATCGACGCTCATCCCGCCGAAGGACCTGACGCTCACGCGGCCGTCCGGGTCGCGACTCCACGGACATCCCCAATGCTCGAGTTGGATGAGCTCTCCAGGCGCCTCCTTTACAAATGCCTCCACGGCGTCCTGGTCCGCCATAAAATCAGAACCGAAGATCGTATCCTTCGCGTGTAGGTCCAGATTGTCGAATTCGCGGAGAACCGCGGCGGTTCCCCCTTCAGCGGAAACCGTGTGGCTTCTCATGGGATAAACTTTAGAGACCAAGGCGATCGATAGCTTACTCGACACCTCGGACGCCGCAATCGCGGCTCTGAGGCCCGCTCCGCCGCCACCGACGATAACGATGTCATGCGTAGACATAGTAAATTTTATTATATGTGGATCCGTTAGGTGTCAAGTTTCCCGTGGTGTTCTGGCGGGCAAACAGGAAGCGAGATTGTTCGTCTAATCGGATTTCCTCGTGATCCGATAACCGAGTTCTTCTATCGCAGCGAGGATATCGGCGACCGCGGTGAGGTCTTGGATCTCCGCGTGACCCAATCGCACTTTCACCGCATAGTTGTAACCGTAAGGGTGTTTCTCCTTACGAAACTTGATGATCTCCTGGGCCAGTACGATAGGGTTAACCTTTTTTTCCGCGGCTTCCATGTTGAAATCGGGTAATGGAGTATTGGAGTGATGGGTGCGGGGAACAACACTCCATTACTCCAACACTCCATGTGTCTGTATCTTTTACGACATCATGCTGACCTTCGACCCGACGTCGGTAGTCGCGACGATATGCCGCTGGAGGTTCATCTCATTGGGCCCAAAACCCAGGGCCAAACCTACGAACTGAGGCAAGTGGAGAATCGGCAGATCAATCTCTTTTCCTGTTTGTGCCTCTGCCCGCGGTTGGTTCCCGTCCAAGTTCAGGTGGCAGAGGGGGCAGGGGGTAACCATAAAATCGGCGCCCTTCTCTTTGGACTCGCCGGTGTGCTTCGCCACCATAGCCAGGGAGTTTTCCTCGTTGGCCGAAAGGATCGGAAAGCCACAGCACTTTCCCTTGCCGCTGATGTCCGCCATTTCAGCGCCTAAAATACCTATGAGCTCATCCAGATAACTTTTCCGCCGGTTAAGTTCTTTTGTTGGAGTGATGGCCTCAGGGGGGCGGCGCAAATAGCAACCATAAAAGGGCGATACCTTGAGACCCTTAAGGGGTCTTCGTATTAAAGACTGGAGACGCTCGATGCCATAGTCTTCAAAGAGAACCCATAGCAGATGTTTCACCTCGGTGGTTCCCTTGTATTCGAGGCTCTCGTCCGCGAGGTATTCTCGGTTGATCTTGTCGCGGTAATTTGGATCTTCCTTGAGCCGGTAGTTCGCCTGAGCCATGACTCCCGTACAGGTGCTGCATATGGTCATGATCGGCAGCCCCAGCTGTTCGGCTTTGGCAAAGGTTCTAGCGTTAATCGGATCGGAGATGTTTTGGGGCAGAACGCCGGCTCCGGTACAACCTACACTCTTCAGCTCGTCAAGTTCGATTCCCAATTTGTCAGCGACCTTGACCGCCGACGGATAAAGCTCAGGGCAGCCTCCGCGGGAGACGCAGCCGGGGTAGAACGCGTATTTCATTTTTCCTCCTGCTCGGCCTTCTCAAAAATTTTCTTGATCTTACCAGCGTCGGGCCGCTTCGAATGCATGTACGGAATGGGCGCCTTCCCTCGGGCGAGCGCTTTCACTGCCGTGGGAAGGAGTTTCATGAGGCCCTTTACGTTTGTCAGTCCTTCAGACTCAACGGCCAGTCTACCTTCATCCAGCCAGCCGCTTTCCTTAACCGATGCGGCAAAGCTCGCGTGATGCCGGGCGACGGCCTCATGAGTGATCCCAGAGTTGAAGGCCCTGTCTCTCAAGGCAACGATGCGCTTCGTAGGTTCAATGCCTCTGGGGCAATGCTCGTCGGCCTCGTAACAGTGAACGCAATCCCATATACCCTTGGGTTTTTCAACGATCTTTACTTGTTCCCGTGAATCTTTGTTCCGTGGATCAAAGGCCAGCCGATAGGCTTTGGTCAGAGCCGCGGGGCCGAGAAAGTTGAAATCCACCGGCAGGACGGTACAACCCTCGTCGCACATCCCGCAGTAAAAACAACTCATCACTTTTCTTAGGTCCTGCATTTCAAGGTCCGCTACCAAGTTTTCGCCGTTCACCGGCGAATCCCCAGGCTCCAGCCACGGCTTGACCTGTTTAATCTTATTCCACATGAAGGCGTCCCAATCGAAAACGAGGTCCTTGATGACGGGAACGTTGCGCAGCGGGTCGAGTGAAATCTCCGGGCCCTTCTTGGTATAGTCAGGCACCTTCGCGGTGCAGGCGAGGCGGGCACTACCATTCACGCGCATCATACACTCGCCGCAGTAACCGCGGCCACAACTGCCACGAAAGGCCAGTGTGGTGTCACTTTCGTCGCGGATCTTTAGAAGAGCGTCCATGACGGTTGCATCTTCGGGCAGCTCCAGCGCGTAGTTGGAACGACCTGGCTTGCCGTCTTTCTCAGGGTCCTTGCGATAAACTTTGAAAGTAACCTGCATCGAAATCTCCTCTTCGGGTCTTTACCCGGCGGCAACTGGCTTTTTCTGCAGTTGCCCTGATCCCCCTGCCAAGTTCACCAGGGTATGGCTCTTCCAGTTTGTATCATCTCGTTCTGGGAAATCCGCCCGCTGATGTGCCCCCCGGCTCTCGGTCCGCGCCTCAGCTGCCAACGTCACAACCTCTGCTAGGGTTAGCATCGAGCTCAACTCAAGATAGGAGGTAAGCTCGTAGTTATAGATCTTGGATGGATTCTTGACTCGAAGCCTTGAGTACCGATCCTTCAGACTCTGTATCTGACCCAATGCCTCTTGCAATCCCGTGTGGTTGCGGATGAGACCAACTTTTTCGTTCATCAACGAACCCAGTTCACTGTGGATCTTTCCCAAAGTATCTTTATTAGTTGAGTCGCCGGAAGTAATCGTGACGAGGCATTTCTCTTCGTCAGCTAGCATAGCCGCCGGAAAATTCCTTTTCGCTGCGGCCGTTGCGTGCTGCGCCGCCGCCTCACCCACTGTTCTGCCGAAAACCATCGCTTCGCTAAGAGTATTCCCGGCAAGTCGCCCCGCGCCGTTGAGACCATTGCACGCGCATTCGCCGACCGCAAATAAACCCGCAATGGCTGTTTCTCCAGCCGCGTTGGTTCCAATGCCTCCCATCGGCCGGTGCGCCAACGGGCGAATCGGCACGAGGTCTTTCGTGGCGTCCAATCCGGCAACCGTCCGGACCAATTCTTGAGTTTGAGGAAAATTGGCTCGCAGTTTTTCTTTTCCTATAGGTCGCAAGTCAAGGGAGACGGAGCCGCCTCCATTCTGCATGGCCTGGTGAATGGAAAGACAGATTTTGTGCCGTGGCATTCCTTTTGGATCCGTTATCGATCCGCCTTTCTGATCGACGATCATGGCGCCGTCGCTCAGGGCCGCTTCGGTGATCAAAAGACCTTGCTTCTTGGGAAAGACCGTCGGATGGAATTGAATCATCTCCATATCCGTCAATCGAGCGCCCGCATTGTAAGCGAGGCTCTGGCCGTCTCCCGTAGTTCCGAGTGACGCGGTGGAGGGAAGATAGAGCCGAGTAAATCCGCCGGTAGCTATGACGACCGAACGCGCTGAAAACGATTCGAGTTGCCCTCCTCTGAGACCTAGGGCAATGGCTCCGACGCAGGTCCCTCCGTCGACTGCCAATGAGGTAACATACCATTCTTCAAATGATGGAATTTGCTCGCGCTGAAACTGCTCGTGAAGTACCTGCAGGACGATGTGGCCGGTTCGATCATCCGCGTAGCAAGTGCGCTTGTGGCTGTTCGAACCGAAACGGCGCCGATCCAATCGTCCTTCTCTGTCCCGGTTAAAGGGAACCCCCATTCGTTCGAGCCAAAAAACCTCTTTTGCTGCTTCCCGGGTGAAGATGCGAAGAACGTCGCGTTCGCACAGATTGTCCCCCGCCAGCAATGTATCCTCGGCAAAGCTCTCGGACGAGTCGTCGTTGCCGAGGGGAGCGTTGAGGCCGCCTTGGGCAATCGCCGAATTTGTTCTCAAGGGATGAACTTTCGTAATGAGGGCGACAGAAGCTCCCGCACGCTTCGCAGCAATCGCTGCTCTTAATCCGGAAGCTCCACCGCCAATAACTAAGACGTCAAATTCTTGCATCTAAGTTTCGCTTTTCTTGTGTTTCATTTTTATAACAGACTGTTCCCCGAAGCGTCAAGGAATGCGGCGCCAGATCGAGGATAGTGGAGGATAGAGAGTCGATCTTCGAATCTCGATCTTCGATCCTCACTCTTTGTCCGGGATTCCCGGCTCGGTCATCCGCCACGGATCCAAGATTTTGGCTAGCTTGTCGGGGGGTAGAACCTTATGGGCCAGGGCGACTTCCCTTACGGTTTTTCCAGTGGCGTAGGATTCTTTGGCGATCTTGGCTGCGGCATCGTAGCCGATCACCGGCGCGAGGGCCGTCACCATGGCCAGGCTCTTTTCGATCATCTCCTCGCAATGTTCTTTGTTCGCTTCGATTCCCACGATGCATTTCTCGGTAAAGGCCTTCACCACACTGGCGCTGAAGGTGATCGCCTCGAGGAGACGAAGCGCCATGATCGGCATCATCACGTTCAACTCGAAGTTGCCGGCCTGCCCACAGACCGTAATCGTTGCATCGCAACCAATGACGTGGGCAGCGACCTGCAGAACCGACTCGCACATCACAGGGTTCACTTTGCCGGGCATGATTGAAGAGCCAGGTTGGGTGTCCGGAAGCTCGATCTCGCCAATGCCGCACCGTGGTCCGGAGCTCAGCCAGCGCAAATCGTTGGCGATCTTGGTCAGACTGACAGCCAAAGTTTTCAAGCTGCCGCTCACTTGGACCACAGCGTCCTTGGCTGCCTGCGCTTCAAAATGATTCTTGGCTTCGCGAAAAGGAAGCTCCGTCATTTGAGAAATCTTCTTGATGGTCCTGGAAGGGAATTCGGGGTGAGTGTTGATTCCCGTGCCTACTGCCGTGCCGCCCAGAGCAAGCTCCTCCAGACCGCTGGCAGCAGCCCCGATACGCTCGATGCTGAGCTCGATCTGACGAGTATAGCCGCTAAATTCTTGGCCCAAGCGAATCGGAGTCGCGTCGGCGAGGTGCGTGCGGCCGATCTTCACGATCCGGTCAAACTCTTTAGCCTTTGTGGTGAGCGCTTGGTGCAATCCCTGAAGCGCAGGGAGCAGTTCCCTCTGGATCGCTTCAAGCGCGGAGACGTGAATCGCCGTCGGAATCACGTCATTGCTCGACTGGCTCATGTTGACGTGGTCGTTCGGATGGACTCCCTTGCCGCCTCTCTCTTTGCCGAGAATTTCCAGGGCTCGGTTGGCGATAACTTCGTTGGCGTTCATATTGGTGGAAGTCCCGGATCCGGTCTGGAAAATATCCACGACGAATTCCTTATCTAATTTATCTAATTTTCCGTCCATGACCTCGCTCGCCGCCGCGCGGATCACGTCAGCGATTTTCGAGTCCAGCAGTCCCAACTCCTGGTTGACCGAGACGGCCGCGTGTTTGATGATCGCCAAGGCGCGAACAAATCTAGGAGGAAAACCGATGCCGCTGATGGGAAAATTCTCCACCGCCCTTTGCGTTTGCGCGCCGTAATAAGCGCTCTTCGGCACTTTCACCTCGCCCATGGAATCCCGTTCGACTCGGTATCCTTGCCCAGTCATGTTTCGCTTCCTCCTAGTATTCCTTTAGCGAGTTGTGCGGCGAAAATCAAAGGCGCGAGGCAGTCGATACTCGGGAATTTTGGGGTTCTTAGTATTATGAGGTCTTCAACGATTTCCTGGGCGAGGACGTCGGGGTCGGAAGGATTGTCGGACTCTTCTAGGCTTTCGTCTCTGAGCCAGAAGATGTCGAGGCTGATAAACTAGCCTAATGTTTTTCTTCTTGGGTAACTCGGCCATTGGATGATCAGATGTCATGATTCGGTAAAGACCTCGACTTCGCCCTCGCGCCGTTGAACTTTAACTGTGGCATATCCCCCGCGCCGCTGAATCAAGAAATCCACAGAGCCGTGTCCTACTCTGAGATTCTTAAGTTGAATCTCATCAAGCCATTCCGGCAAGATGGGCCGTACGAAGGAAACCCGCGACGCCGCGCCATCAATCGTCATTCCAAGCACCGCTTGGAGCAACAAGAATACGGAAGCCGCGGCCCAGGATTGCGGAGAGCAAGCGACAGGATAAGGGACGGGGCCTTCGCCTTCGCGGCGGTCAAAACCGCAAAAAAGCTCCGGCAGACGATACTCAGCGAAGATACTTACATCGAATAGGGCGCTGAGAATTTGAATCGCATATTCCTTCGCGCGGTAGCGACATAACCCAGCGGCTATAAGAGCGTTGTCGTGCGGCCAAATCGAGCCGTTGTGATAAGACATCGGATTGAAGCGCGCTTCGGAAGCTGCGACGGTGCGCACTCCCCATCCTGAAAACGACTGCGCCGCCATGAGTGTATTAGCGACGCGGCGGGCCTGCTCGGGGCCGGCTATTCCCGCGTACAAGCAATGGCCCGCGTTCGATGTTCTGATCCCGCACTGCCGTTTCTCTCCATCTAAAGCCAGAGCATAAATCGAAATCTCGTCACACCAAAAGGACTTTTGGAAATTCTCTTTGAGGATTTCCGCTTGTTCTGAGAGAGCCTTCGATCTTGTTGACTCGCCCAGGGATGAAGCTATAGCAGCGCCCGCGAGTTTCGCGGCATAGGCGTAACCTTGAACTTCGCAGAGGGCAATCGGCCCTTGCGCGAACGTACCGTCCCGGTGAAATACCGAGTCCAAAGAATCCTTCCACCCCTGCTGAACCAAACCTTTAGGTGAGTTGCGGGCATATTCTAGAAATCCGTCACCGTCGCGGTCGCCGTAATCGTTCATCCAACGAAGCGCAAGATCGATTTGGGGCCAGATCGATTTTATAAATTCCAGGTCATGCGTGTGCTGGAAGTAAGCGCCCGCCAACATCACAAATAACGGAGTGGCATCAATACTGCCATAGTAGAGGTCGAACGGGATCTCTCGGAGGGCGGCCATTTCTCCTCCCCGGGTTTCGTGAAGAATCTTGCCCGGCTCGGCGTCACGGTCGGGATTTTGTTCCTTCGCCTGCAGTGATGCCAGATAACCGAGGACTCCTTTGGCAATTTCAGGATTGACCCATAGATACTCCAGGGCCGTGATAATTCCGTCTCGACCGAAGGCCGTACTAAACCAGGGCACTCCTGCATAAGGGTAAGGTCCAAACCGAGTGGTTGTAAACATCATATGAAGATCTGAAGAAGAGCGGTTTAGCCATTGATTAAATTGATCGTTGGACGTACGGATCTGGCAGTGCTCGGATTCAAACCGCTTGAGCGCCACCTCTGCTTCCATGTGAGCTCGACTGAAACTCACGCTCACGGACCGCGCGTCGTTCAGCTCACAGGAATAGGTTAAAGAAAATTCCTCTTCCTGTTTCGGCTCTAGACGAGAAATGAACGTGGCTACGGACACATTTAAAGTGTCGGGAGCGGGGGAGCACTGGATTCGGGTACGACGCAGTACGTTATCCAGTCCTTCATAAACAAAGCATATTTGATCTGCTTTTAGTCTTCTGTCGTGCCGAACACCTTTCCGCCGCCGTGTCATACCCCGAACTTCGAAAACGTCCGCAAAGTCCGCGCCGAACTCCATCGAAAATTTAACCTCGACAGGAGATAGACCGTAGTTGATGAATGTCAAATTTTCGTAGCATGTGCCTTGGCGCAGGAGCTTCATTCGTGTGATGTGCAAAACCCCTCGGGGGAGGACAATTTGGCCGGCCTGATAAACATCGGCATTGGTCAGATTTACGACGAAAAGCAGATTGTCTTCTTTGACCGCCGAATTGAGAAGAAACGGCCGAGCGTTGCCCAGTTTAAAAACGAGCTGAGAAAGGAATCTGGTTCCTTCATGATAGAGACCTTCTTGACCCAGACCGATGGACTGAATATCTCCGTGCCTGTCAAAAACCGCGAAGGTCTCGCCGTCTTTCAGGACTCGATTGACTTCGTCAGCGGTCGAGTCCGTTGCCAGAATGTAGAATGTATCTTCCATTGGAATCCTTAGGTCCATAAAAATCCAGCTCCCATTCAAGATGTTCGCAACTGTGGCGAGATGTCGCTAGTGCGTTTGTGGTATTTTAATCGTTGTTCAAATCGGATCAACTCCGAACGCCGATTGTCTGTCTTATTGCAATGACTGAGTCATCTGGCCGGCAACGTGGTGTGGATGTAGTCTCAGCCACGCCGTTCGGGAGTTGCGCACGACGGGGCAATAATTGTCAAGTTTTTCCAGACAAACTTCTGCGCGAATGCGAGGCGGCACTGGCGATCGGCCGAAGGTCTTCCGGCATTGAAAAGAAGGCGCAGCAAGAGAAATTCCCTGACAACGGCCTGCGGACATTTTGCCGCAATCTATCTGGTACAGACTTTGCTCGAAGACTCGCTGTCCTCAGCAAATGGGTCGCGCGGTTACGTGATGATGGAGACGGAATGCAATCGGCAAATCGTCTCGACAAGGCTGATAGAAAAAAACAAGACTTATGCGAATCGCACAGGTGGCACCTCTTTATGAACGAGTCCCTCCTCTCTACTATGGGGGAACAGAACGGATTGTATCGTATCTCACTGAAGAACTGATTCGACAAGGTCATCAATTGACCCTTTTTGCCAGTGGCGAATCCCTCACCGACGGCAGCTTGGTGGCGTCTTGCGATCGGTCCCTTCGGCTGAATCCTGATTGCCTGGATTATATGGCTTATCACTTTTTGCAGCTTGAGCAGGTCTTTCAATTGGCGAACTCGTTCGACGTAATTCACTTTCATATCGATTACCTGCATTTTCCTCTTTCCAGAAGACAGGGTATACCCAATGTCACGACCCTTCACGGCCGGCTTGATATTGTCGATTTAGTGCCACTCTATCGAGAGTTCACCGATATGGCGGTCGTTTCTATTTCCAACGCGCAAAGGAATCCTTTGCCCTGGCTCAACTGGCAAGGGACCGTGCATCATGGGATCCCAGTCGATCTTTATGAATGTAAAAAAGATCAAGGGAGCTATTTAGCTTTTTTAGGCCGGATTTCTTCGGAAAAGAGAGTAGACAGAGCCATCGAAATCGCCAAATCGGCGAACATGAAGCTCAAGATCGCTGCCAAAATCGACGCTGTCGACCGCGAGTACATGGAAAGAGAAATCCGACCTCTTTTAGATCATCCGTTGATCGAATTTATCGGTGAGATCGGCGAAAGAGAAAAGCAAGAGTTCCTCGGTAACGCCTATGCATTGCTTTTTCCAATTGATTGGTCAGAGCCTTTCGGCCTCGTCATGATAGAGGCGATGGCTTGTGGGACGCCGGTCGTTGCCTTTCTCCGAGGCTCCGTCCCCGAAGTTATCGATGAGGGCGTTACGGGTTTTATCGTCCAGAGCATCGAAGAAGCGGTCGTTGCTCTAGAAAGAATTCAACATCTCGACCGAGAGCGTTGCCGGGAGGTTTTCGAACGGCGATTCTCCGCCACTCGCATGGCGAACGATTACGTGAAAATTTATGAGAAACTACTGGCAAGCAGAAACGGCAATGGAGCTATCCATGGAAATCTCAGAAAAGAGTCAAAGATCAGCGTCGGTGGTAGCGCCGATACGGTCCGATCTGAGCTCTCTCTAAACGAGCCGTAGCTCCGGCACTCCTGCTTCTCCTAGAGCTTGATGGGCCGTCGGTTTCGATCTGTTAGTTAACAGGAGGATTGTGAATGGCTACGAACGGATCGTCCTCATGGTTTCCAAGCTTCGCAAGGTCGATGGCGAACGCGTCGGGGAAGCCCGCGACTTTCGTGATAGCCGTACTGGTCATTATTGTCTGGGCGGTTACGGGGCCAATATTTGGATACAGCGATACGTGGCAACTGGTAATCAATACAGGCACGACGATCGTGACCTTTCTGATGGTATTTATTATCCAAAATACCCAGAACCGAGACACCCAGGCATTGCAACTCAAGTTAGATGAACTGATACGAGTCACTAAGGGCGCGCATAATCTTATGCTCGATTTAGAGCAGCTGGATGATGAGCATCTTGAGCGACTTCGGCAGGTCTATGAGAAGCTAGCGAACCAAGCTCGCGGTGAAAACAAGGGACGCTAAACACATGATGCTATGGGTCATCGAACATCGTCAAGGGACTTTCGAAAAAACACAGGCGGATTACGGCTCTTGTCCGGAACCTGCTTGAGGCGTGGGCACACAATGACTATTAATCCGGCAGGCCATTGAGGTGGAAACATTGAGAGAAAAACCTGAAGTTAGACCGGGCGACTGGATCACTATAGGCGCCAGGGATGCGGTTATTTGTACCGTTCATCCCGAGGCCAACGTAGAGATTGTGTATCTGGATCGGAACATCGCTATAACCGAAGATGTTTATTGGAATGAAGGCGAGTGGAAGCTCGTGAGGCCTGGAGTTCCTGGCGAAAACGCTGACAATCTTCCTCGCCTGAGCGGCTACGTAGCTATTCTCCGTTCCGGTTATTATTTAATTTCGCTCTCGCGCTGATCGGGTTCCTTGCTGACATTTTCCGCTTCGCCGGGTAGAACCGTTTTGATTTTAGTCGCAGTGTCTTCGAACAGGCCCTTGATCTTGGTAAGGATGGTAGCTTCTTCCTTCTTCGATGTCGCAATGGCCCTCGGGACCGGGGTCACTTTCTTCTGGCTGGTTTTTTTAACGTTCCTCTTTTTTGAGCTAGTCTTTTTCGTTGTCGGTTTCTTTTTCGGGGTTATCTTTTTCCGCATCGAATGGCGCCTCCTTTGTCTTTCTAATTAATGTAACGATAACATTCCGCTCCCCATCGCCCGATCAAAACTTTGAGATCGATGAAACGCGCTCCGCTCCCATGCTCCTGGCACCGCCCATTTTTGTCTTCATATTCATTAAAGCGTTGCTCAACTCGCTCCGCGGTTCATCAGGGGTGTCCGTATGAGCGAGAGCCAATCGATGCGGCTCGTCGTTTTTGCGCGCGACGAGTTTATTGTATGTGATATCCTTACTATCAATTTCTTCTAATGCCGTTGCGCCCAACTCTCCGCCGTCGGGCGTGATACCGATGACGCTACCCAGAACGCCGAAAAAGCGACCAGTACCCGAGAACAGCGCCTGAATCGCGGAAACGCGATCTTTAATGAGAGCTTCGGTTGCGTTGGTAATTTGTCCCGGTAGCTCTTCCAAGTGAACGTCGTATTGTTTGGAGATGCGGTCGATATAGGCAGGCAAATTCTTGCCGAGACTTGCCACCTGACTAACCAGAATCGGTCCCAGCAATGAAATAAGGATAATCGCGGCAATAATGAGACCGATCAGAAGTAGCAACGTAGTGCCTAACCGAGGTATGCGCCAGCGGCGTTCTGCCTTCTCGATCGCCGGGTCAAAAAGGTAAGCTAATCCGAGCGCGATCAGAATCGGAATTAAAATATCTCGCAGGTAGTGTGCGACGACTAGAACCGTCGCAGCCAGAGCGATCCAAAAGAGGTCCCGCACCACAGGAATTTGCCACAAATGGCGGCTGCGATCGCTATTTGGCTTCTCGCCACATAACTCCATAGGACGGTGACTTTCGAATGTTTCCTCTTTCTTAATCACAGGCGAGGAAGGCCACAACCCAAAGCGAGCCAGCCTTAACGATTACCAGTAACATCATCTGAACCCGTTGGCTTGTGGCGAGTTCGTCCGGCCTTGCCGCCGCCTCGGGTTAACGGCCCTGCATGGTTCTTTTCTCTGGCGGCGGGGGATTGTCTGTTTTGATATTTGGTCCCAGCAGCGATGCTTTGCGCGTTTTCCGCCGGAACGACTCCCGATCCGTATTTGCTCGCGTAAACTTGTGTGAACTCTGCACCGAAAAAGAATATAAGCGATGAATAATAAACCCACAGCAAGACGGTGATCAACGAGCCGGCGGCACCGTATGCTGACACCACACCGCTACTTCCTAAATAAAATCCTATGAGGAATTTTCCTACGGTAAAAAGGAGTGAAGTCAGCGCCGCCCCGATCCAGACATCCTTCCACCGAATGAGTGCGTCAGGAAGGAATTTGTAGATTATCGCAAAGAGTATGGTGACAAAGCTAAATGACACTAGAATATCGAGTAGATGCGCAATAAAGGCGGCTCCTCCGACCAAGCTACCCATGAATTGTGTGAGGCCAGTCAACAGAGCGGTAATGGCAAGGGACACCAAGAGGAGAAATCCCACCCCCAGAACCATTGCAAACGAGATAAAACGATCACGGATGAGTCCCCATACTCCCCGACCAGATTTCGGGGTAACCCCCCAAATCGTGTTGAGAGAAGTCTGAAGCTGGCCAACAACGCCGCCAGCGCCGAACAGTAGGGCGATAACACCCAAGAAGGTCGAAATCATCCCAGTTTTAGGCTTATTACTGGCATTTACTATCATTCCCTGGACGGCTTGCGCGCTCTCTTGGCCGATCATTCCTTGGATCGTTTCAACAATCTGGTTCTGGGCGGCTTCTCGGCCAAAGACGAGCCCCGCCACGGCTATAGCAATGATCAAAAGCGGAGCCAGTGAGAAAAGGGTGTAATAGGACAATGAAGATGCTAACTGAAATGGCTGATCTTCTATCCATTGGGAAAAGATATCTTTGAGAAAATTCCAAATGGACTTTCGCTTCATCACAACGTTAATTCACTAACGCCACGAACGGTCGCGAAAAGATCGACTCGATACACCTTGCCGGTGCCCTGCTACGTCTGCCTTTCGGTATGACCGGGAACCGCGTGCTGTACCTCTTCGGCTGCCTTCTTCACGGTCTCACGCGCGTGCTCATATTGTTCCGCTCCCCGCTGCGTCACTTCCTCGAGCGTTTTATCGCGGACGGAACCCATTAGCCGATCCTCTTGTTCCGTCGAGGGCAGTGCCGCCCCAATCGCCGCTCCTAATGCCACGCCTAAAGCACCGATAACCAACGGCTGCTCTTGCAGCAATGAGCTAAAGCCTTCACGGGCTCGTATCGCTCCGGAATGGGCCATGTTAGCTGTCTTGTTAACCGTCTCTACTACGGCGTCTTTCGAACTCGTTAGCTGGCTCCGCGCGCTTTCCGTTGCCGCCTGGATCTTGTCTCGCGTTTTCGATAAAGCTCCTGGCTCCGAACTATAGCTATTATCGCCGTAATCCGCGTCGCCGGTGTAATCATGATACGGTTTGGTAGACGCCCCTCGGCCGGGGGAAAACATCATCCAACTAATTCCGATTGCCGTGAGCATCATCGGAACGGGGTTCTCTCTAATGGAATTTCCCAAGTTACTGGCGACCTCGTTGGTGTTCTTCCCGAGGAAACTCAGGCATTCATCTAGCAGTTGACCCGGCGTCAGTTTGCGCTCAAGGGCGTCGAGGGTCTGATTCATCTCTGCGCGCGTCTGATTAATCTCTCTTTCCAGAGTCTCCGGATCTTTCTTCGTTTCGTCTCGTAAACTCGTCTCATCGTTCATGGCATTCTCCTTTGCATCATCTCTTTATCTCTGCGCAATGCATTCTGTGTCCGGTCGGGCTTAAAAGCCGACGGTTCCAACTTCTTTTTGCCACCTTGGATCATTACAAATCCGATGATGGCGACAATCCCGCCCACGATAAGGGCTGCCATCCAATCCGCGACTACATGCGCCAGACCAAGGACAGCAGCAGCTAGCAGGACGAGAATGCCGGCGAACAAAACCGCACCCCCGGTCGCCATACTTATCGCCGCTACCTTCGCCTCCGATAAGGCTTCTGATACTTCTGTTTTTACTAATGCCAGTTCTTTATGAATTAATGTCGAAGCGTCGTCCAGCAGCCGCCTCAGCAAGTCTGCGGTCGATTCAGCTCCTCGTCCGCTCTCGGTTCGATTGGAATGGGTTACGGGTGATTGTTCCATAGGTCATACTCCTCTTCTGAGCGTGCCTCGTTACGCGGAAGTCCCAAATCTAAGATCCAATATGTCCGCGATAGTTAGGGTCCGCTGGAATCTCTCCAGACTCTGACGGTGTTGACGATCCCGCGGGCGTCACCGGCCGAGGGGCAGCATCGTGCTGATAGCTTCCTTTTTGCCGTTCAGCGGAAGCTTTAATGAAACGTGAGATCGCAATTCCTATGGCCACGCTGCCGAGCAAGAACAAAGTCGGGTTACGCCGGGCGAGTGATTGCGCATCGACAACGAGATCATCAATGCTTCGGTCGCGCAAGTTATCCGCGAAACCTCTGATACTATTGGCCAGTTCGCCGGTGTAGTGGCCAAGCGATTGCTGCTCCTGGTCTTTGAATCCTGCCGCGGCCTGGTCCACAACCCCCGCCAGCTTTTCCGCCTGCTCGACTGTCGTAGTCCTCCCTGTCTCTAGTTTCTCCTTCGCATGTTGCTTTACTTCTTTTGCTACATCCGCTGCATCCGATTTAAGTGTCTCACGGTCGGGCAATTGGCTAGATTTCTGACTATCGTTAATGGTGGCAGTGTTCGTCATATGAACGACTCCTTTCCGGAAATTGATGACAGCTCGCTCTTTGTAAGAGCACCAGAGCAACGACCGTGCCACCAGGCCATCCCGCTGTATTGGAGTGCGCTCGCTCTGCCCTGTCTCAGTGTTTTATGAAGCTCAGTATAGCCGTTGTACACCACGTGCATGTTAAGAGCGCCACGTCCTCTGGATAGTTCTGCGCGACATCTTCCGCGCAACGGTTTTGGCTGGGTTTAACATAGTCCGCAGTGACCTCAGGGGTTGATCGATCTGCTGTGAACAGCCATAGGGTTTTGTTTGGTCGTTACGCGATCGATGAATGGCATCTTTCGAAAATCAATGCTTGGAAGTCGTCCGCTATATGACAAAAATAAAATCTAATCACATCATTTCACGTTGTGTTTTTCGTCTTGGTCGCCGAGCGCGCAAAGGCTTTTTCCCCACAGATGGCGTCCGAGTGTCTTTGAAATCGAGACAAACATATCAGTGTTGGTTTCTGGGGCCCGTTGCATCTCATTTCAAATTCTAATCAATTACCAATTCCGTGCGTGCGCGGAGATAACTCAATCCGTCCGATCGATGCGATCGTGACCTTCGAGTTTACCCTCTTGTTATAAGGCCCGATAATGAGACACGTGGGAACCCACTGCGCGATGACGCCCGCTTTCCCCTGTCTCCGACTTGAAAGAGCACCGACGCCATAGCTGGAGCAGCGATCCCCAGGTGGCGAAAGATGGGATGCCACCTACTCGAGCCAATCACCGCAGTCCATCTTCAGGGACGACTTCTTGTGGGCGCAATCCTCACACAGTAAGAGTTTTTAGTGGGAGTTTTTAGTACCTTGATCGAACGTAACATAAATATCGTCGGTAAATACTTGGTTCGTTCGCTGGCATATTACTTGCGCAGTCAGCGTCACTCAAGGAGGAGTACATGAAAAGCATTGCGCTAATTTTATTCGCAGCCAGCCTTGCATTCGGTTGCTCCAAAGACCGGACTGAAAGTAATCGAGTCTCACAATCGACCGCGGTCGAGCCGGACAATAGCGGGCGCAACGTGCGAGATCGCAACAATGCGACACAGACTGCCGGCGATCAGTCGGAGAACGAAGCGGATCGCACGATCACTCAGAGCCTGCGAAAGGCTATTACGGACGACGATTCCATTTCCACTAACGAAAAGAACGTGAAGGTCGTCACGATCGATGGGACTGTTACCCTACGTGGCCCCGTTAAGAGTGAAAAGGAGAAAGCTGATATTGGAGCCAAAGCCAAACAGATTGCCGGTGTAAAGAAGGTCGATAACCAATTGGAGACCGCAAACTAGAAACTAAAGGAGGATAATATGTCAAAATCAGTTTTTTGTCTGTGTGCTACCGCAGGTCAAGCCGAGAACATTGTCGATGGGCTTCGGGTTGCCGGCTTTTCCAACAATGATATCTCGGTGCTGTTTCCTGACAAAGCAGGGACAAGAGATTTTGCACACGAGCAGCATACCAAGGCTCCCGAAGGCGCGGCGACTGGAGCGGGCACTGGGGGAGCTGTAGGGGGAGTATTGGGATGGCTCGTGGGCATCGGCTCTTTGGCCATTCCCGGTGTCGGGCCGTTTATCGCTGCGGGGCCGATCATGGCTGCGCTGGCGGGCGCCGGGGTAGGCGCCGCCGTGGGCGGGCTGTCCGGCGCCCTTATCGGCATGGGCATCCCGGAGTATGAAGCGAAACGATACGAGGGAAAAATCAAAGAGGGCAACATTCTGATCGCGGTCCATTCGGAAGACAGCGACGAAAGGAAGCGCGCGAAAGAGATTTTTGAAAGGTCCGGCGCTCACGATATTTCCTCTACCGAAGAAGAAGGCGTCTCCGAGAAAGAAGAATCCAAACCCGTGGGATTTCGACACTCATAGACCGAAACCGGCACCTCAGGAGGGCTTATGAGGCTTTTGCAAGACGAAAACGGGAAAGTGGGATGGATCATGCTCTGGGCACTGGGTGTGCCCATACCCATATTAGTTATTCTCTTCTTGGTGCGCGGCTGCACATAAAGCGGCAGCGTGAAGGGCAAATTGCTCCCTATTAATGTCACCAAATCTAAAAAGCTTGAAGGAGGGTTAAAAACATGGATGCGTTAGAACTGCTTAAGCAAGACCACCAAAAGGTGAAGGAGCTGTTAGAAGAGGCGGAAGCAACCGAAGGCGGTAAAGAGCAGAAAGAAATCTTTAAACAGATCAAGAAGGAACTAGAGACCCACGCCCAGATTGAAGAAACTGTCTTCTATCCGGCAATGGAAAAACACGAGGAACTGAAGGACATCGTCCTCGAATCGTATGAGGAACATAAGCAGATAAAAATGCTGCTCCGAGAAATGGAAGATCTGGTTTCCGACAGCGAGAAGTTTGAGCCGAAGCTGCAAGTCTTAATGGAAAACGTTGAGCATCACGCTGAGGAGGAAGAAGAGGGCAAATTGTTCCCAAAGATCCGCGATCTTTTGGACGATGCGGCTCTCGAACAATTGGGTCAAGAGCTTGAATCAGCCAAACATAAAGAGAGGTAAAGCTGCTCGATGGTAAGTGGGCGATCGTAATAATTTTTTACGACTCCCGTAGAGAAGCTCTGCGGATGTGGATCAGCCGCGGGGCTTCTTCATGTTCGCAGGGAGGTGAGGCTCGCAATGCCGCCATGCCACGCAAGAGCGCGTCGGGCCGAGTTGAATTCTACTCCGCGCGAATCATGAGCCGGCCTCCGTGCGAGACTGCCCGATGACTGATCCGTCGTCATGAGGCTCTCCTTTCGTTCAGCGCATCAACTTCGCAGGATAGTTTCCTAGTTCCATAGTGAAGAGATTATAGTCACTCTGTATCTCTACTTTGTCACGATCAGGAGGAAGTTCGCCCGTCGGGCGTGGAATCTACTGCCCTAGAGCTAATTTGAGCTTGAACAATAGCTCGTTAAGATCAAAAGGCTTCATAATGAAATCCGTTGCGCCTTCTTTTAGAATTTGTTGAGCATTAAGGGAAAATCCCGACATCAGAACAACCGGGACCTCTGGTGCGACCGACCGAATGTGCCGTAGAAGATGAAACCCACCAAGTCCAGGCATAACTACATCCGACAGAACAAGGTCAACTTCATCCCTTTCCAAAAGTTGAACAGCTTCTTTCCCGTTGGAAGCCTCGTTTACCTCATAGCCCTCTGTACGCAAGAAGGAGGCGATATTCTTGCGAATGCGTAGGTAATCTTCGACCAGAAGGATTCTTCGCGGCATAATTTACGTGCTGAGCAGGACTTATGCCAACCAATTTAAAAGCGTAAAGCACACGCCTGTCCTCTTCAGTGTCAGATTTTGCGTAAACCAATTAGCTATGTGTTTCACCGCGGAGGCGCGGAGGAGAATACCCTGTGGATCTGCACGCTCGGTCTGCTAGCGGCCGACCCGGGCCTTGAGCGCCGCAATCTCCGCTTCGCTACGCGGCGTCAAGACGGCAACTTTGCGAGCGCGCTCATAGGGAATGATGACCCGGAGCGGTTGACCGTCGCGTTCGAGCAGCGAAATGTGACGCGACTCGGTGCCGCGCGTCGGCAGATCGAATAACGTCCATTGGTTCGCGCTCGGATCGTATTTGGCGACCTTGTCCGTGCTCCACAGGTTGGTCCACACGTTGTGGGTTTTGTCCACGCCGATCTGATAGGGCTGATGCGCCTCAGGATTCGGCAGCGGGACGAGCGTCGTTTCCTTGGTGTGGATGTTGATCTTGGCGAGCGTACCGCCGAACGAGTTCCCGACATAGACGTAATCGCCATTTTTGTCGGCGCCCATCCGCCGCGGCGCCTGCGCCCAGGCGAACGGGGTGTTGAAATCCGGGGGCTGGAAGGTCTCGTACATCTTGCGCTGTTCGGGGGTAAGACTTTCCATCACCGCCTTTTCCGGCGCGAGCTTGAACTCGCCGCTCTTGCCGGTCTTGATGTCGCTGTAGTCGATGAGGTCCTGCGCCATCAGGAGCCACCAGGCGTTGCCGGTGCGATCCGCTGCCAGGCCGTAGACGGTCGCGGTGCCGTGCTGATTCTTGTAGGTCACAGATTTGAACTCGGTGAATTTCTCTTCTTTGATATTGAACCGCAGCGCCCCGTCGGGAGACGTAACCCAGACGTTGCCGTTCAAGTCGGTGTCCAAAGTTCCAGCCGTTCCGGACATGGGCTCGGGCGGGAGATAGACAGTGATCTTTTCGGTTTTGGGATCGATCCTGCCGAGACTGCCGCGGCTGCGCTGAACGTTCGATCGGGTATTGAACCAGAGGATGCCGTTTTCATCCCGGGTGATGCCGTGGGTGCCGGCGGCGATGTCTCTTTGATCGTCGAGCTTGAAATTCTTCACCGCGCCGGTCTTGCCATCGATGCGGGCGATGGTGGTTTCCATGCTGGTATGGGCGAAAGTGATCCAGATGTTTCCGTCAAAGTCCATCTGCGCATCATGCACGCCGGCGACATGGTTCATGCTGGACTTGGTCCCGAGCGACCAATCGCTGCCATCCATGGATGCCGTGTGGCCGTGTTCCATCGGGAAGTCGTATTCCTTGAACACGACGCGCGCCGCTTCACCGGACGGGCGCGGGCGCAGCTTGAACTTCATCGAGCTTTCGCCCGGGCCTCGCGCGCGGGCGAGATAAGCCGCCAGTTCCTTTTGGTGGAACTCGATATTGGGCGTCGCCTTGTGATCCGGACCGAAGTAGACGCCGAGCACGTTCACGTGCTTCATCAGGTCGAGAATCTTGTTCCAGCCTTCCTCGTCGAACCGGTGCTGTAGCGGATAGCTCGCGCTGTGACAGCCCGTGCAATTCTTCCGCACCTGAGTCTTCATCCGATAGTCTTCCGGCGTGTCGCCGGGGAGTGCTGCGAGGAGCTCGTCGCCGGGCAATTGCCGGATCCAATCCTCCTGGTTCTTTATCGGCTGCAGGACGAAATCCCGACGCGTCGTCTTGTGCAGTTCGGCATTGCCGTTGGCTGTTTGGTAGGTCAGCGCCTGCGCCCAGACCCGGTATTTGCCGTTCGGCAGCGGCGGGAAATAGTAGTTGCCGGCCTCGTCAGTGAAGACGCTCGTGGTGATTGGCGACCGTTCAGCCTTGGCCGACACTGTCACACCGCCCATTTTCTCGCCCGCGGTCGAGGTGATCGTTCCGGTGAGCAGCGCGTCCGCATGAGCAGCGCTAATAACGAATGGCGTTGCGCCCAAAGCGGCGGCGAGGGCGATCAGACTAGCAGCGGCGAAGTTACGCGGATTTTTCATGGCGTCCTCCTAATCTTCGGCAGCACCGTTACTGGGCGGGAGTCGCGGCTTTTGTGGGTGTCCGGGCGGTCGGAAGATCCTGCGTGCCCCGCGGCATAGTCTTGATGTAGGCGGCGATGGCGGCGATCTGATCCGAGTTGAAAGTGTACTTGAAGCCCGGCATCCGCGGCGTTCCGTTGCTGATGATCACACGCATGACGTCTTCCCGCCCGCCCGAACTCTCTTTGGAGAGTTCCGGACCATACATGCCGGCAACCAAAGTTGGCCTGGTATGGCAGACCCCGCACGACTGCTCGAACAGCCGCCGCCCCAATTTTTGCTGCTCATTGAGATGATCCTCGGCCGCAAACCCGCCTTGCGATGCTCCGGCCAGCAACATCAGGGCGATCCAGGCGCTACGCTTCATCTCGCTACTCCTCAATTCACAAGCTTTGACAAACCAGCCAGCAGCTTTTATTTTCTCCGTTCAAGTTTCTTTCCAGCCGCCGCCACCGAGAATGCCGAAATCGCTCAACCACCAATTTTGGGCGGAGAATATCCGCTGAGATAGTCTTATGTCAACCTCAGCGCCGGTTTTGGTGATGTATCAGAGAGCGTGTTATTCAAGTGTCAGTTTAAACACCGCCCGGGCATTGTCCTCGAAGACTTTCTTGCGATCCGCCGCGCTTAGCCACTCGATGTTCTCGATCATCGGTTTTACGTTGTCCATGGAACGGCCGGTCGCCGGGTCGACGGAAGATCCTACGCCCGGGCACTCCGTGCCGAACAGGCAGCGGTCAATGCCGACGGTCTTTATCAGAAGACGCAACGCCTCTTCGGTGTACAGCACGGTATCGTAATAGAGTTTGCGCATGCCGTCCGAAAATCGACCGCCGGTTCCGCGCCGGAGTGATGGCGCTTCAAAACGGCCCAGCTGATAAGGAATGGCGCCGCCGCCGTGACTGACGACGATTTTAAGCTTGGGGAAATCGTTGAAGACGTTTGAATTGACTAACCCGAACACCGCGATGGATTCTTCATTGATGAAGTGCACGGAATACGGGCTGCGCTCCGAGCGCGACCCCGTGCCGTGAATATGCGCCGGTACGTCCAGCTCGCAGAGCTTTTCGTAGAGCGGATACCAGTAGCGGTCGCCCAGCGGCGGTGCTTCCCTGCCGCTGTTCTCGTAGGGGTCCGGATTCAAAAGACAGCCGACAAAACCCAGCTGCTTCACGCACCGTTCAAGCTCGGGGATCGCGTTCTGAATCGGATCGCCCGCGGTTTGCGGCAGTGCGCAAACGCCGATCCACTTGCCGGGGAAAAGTTTCATCTGGCGATGGATGATGTTGTTGCATTCCTCGGTGAACCAGTGGACGAGCTTGGCCGGCTTTTCCGACTGCATCAACTGAAACGGCCGCGGGGAGATGAGCTGGACGTCCGTGCCGTGGTCCCGCATATAATCCAGATGGCCTTTCGCCCAGTTTTCTTTGCGATTGGCCGCCGTGCGGATCTCGTCATCCGATACGTTGACGCCCCCACGCCCGTGAGCGCCGCGGGCCGAAAGCAAGTTCGCCTTGTACGCCCATAGTTCGGTTGGGGCGGAAACGTGGCCGTGCACATCGATAATCATGGCTTGATTTCCTCCTATTTAAAAATTCGCAATACTAGCGATTCTTGTCCGTCTACAGTCGATGTTTGCTTCTCTCGCACTCCTCCCGAATTGTCAAATCACCGCATGAGTTCGATTGTGTTTCCTGAGCGTCATCACCGTTGAGCCTTGGAATTCTTGACAGCACTCTCCACGCAGGATAGCTTCGCGTTGTTCGTAACGCCCGGGTCGAATAACAAGCCTCTCTGGGATCTATTGGGCTACCATTGTGATATGAGGCCTGGCGGAGTGACGGAAGACATTCTTGACGGTCCCACAAAACTTTGAAAGGAAGGTCTACCATGGCGACTATCCACGATATTATGCAGGTCGGGGTCGGCATGCCGGAGCGCGAAAGATTCGAGCAATTTGCGCGTGACATGCTGGGATTTCCGGTGACCAGATCGCCGGACGGACAGGTCACGTATGTGAGGCCGGACCAGTATCAGCATCGCATTGCAGCGCGGGCAGCCGCGGAACCGCTCCTGCGCTATGTGGGGTTCGACATCGAAGGGCCTGAAGAGCTTGCCGAGTGGGGGACCAAGCTCACAGCCGAAGGAATCGATTGGCGCCACGGCACGCCGGAGGAGTGTGTCGAACGACATGTGGCTCACTTTATCGAGCTCAAGGACCCCGATGGGCACCATCTAGCTTTGTCGTACGGCTTGGAGGTCGACAAAGAACCGGTGCACTATACCCGCGATCTCAATGTGCTACGCTTGGGCCACGTGCTGCTAACGGTAGAGGACACCCGGCGGACGCATGATTTCTACACCGGGGTGTTGGGCTTCCGCCTGAGTGATTGGGTATGCATCGACGACAACGTTCGTTTGTGCTTCTTGCGCTGCAACGCGCGCCATCACACTATGGCTTTCGCCCCATGCATGCCGGGCAAGACTCCCAGGCTGCAACACGTGATGCTGGAAGTGGACTCGCTCGATGATGTGATGCGCTCGTATCACTTCCTGCGCATCCACAAGGCGCCCATTGGTATGGGACCTGGGCGCCACATTAATTGTCAGACGGTACACGTTTATGTGCAAACCCCAGGCGGATTTGCCGTAGAGTTTGGCTGGGGTCACCGCCGTCTCGACGACGCCACACACCAGCCGGTCGTCTATCCGCCGGGCAGCCCCGTCGATGTCTGGGGAGGCGATATCCAGAGCTCCGAATTCGAGCTGGGGTAGCACAGGTAATATTTGATTCGAAAAGAGAAAAAAGGGGATAAGTCCAATTGACATTCATTTTAGAAAAGTGCGGCCTCGATCCGGAATGACCCAGAACCGACCGAGAGAGTTGATGGTGTTACGTGACGGCTACTGTCTATAGCGGCACGCCTCGATATTTCCGGCAAAAGTTCAGAAGGTTCACCAGGTCCCGCTGGCAGGGAGCCATGGTCCGGTACTGTGTTCTTGCGATCGGCGGGTTCTTCGTGGTCAATTGGATCTATCAGGTTATTCGGAAGCCTGGTGAGATCTTTGCCCCCGTCAGTGCCTCTTTGTCAAAGAGTCCCGAGTCCACATGGCGAAGTTACGGGCCACTTTTCGAGAAGCATTCTACAAGCATTATTTCAGCTGAATTTCTTGCCGCCCTGGCTCAAGTCGAAGGCAACGGGAATCCTATCGCTCGCACCTACTGGCTCTGGCAGTGGTCATGGAACCCTTTCGAAGTTTATCGTCCCGCCTCAAGTGCGCTCGGAATGTTTCAAATCACCGACGGAACGTTCGCTGAGGCCCGAAAGTATTGCATCCGGGATCATAAGATTGTGACCGATGGTCCGTGGTACGACCTACGTTCCTGCTGGTTCAACAGCTTCTATACCCGGACCCTACCGAGTCATTCGAGTGAAATGACTGCCGCGTACCTCCACCGGAGCGTGGTCGATACGCTGGCTGCTCGTCGCATTGCAAAGGTCGGACTGGCTCAACAACAAAAGCTGGCTGCCGTCATTCACCTGTGCGGATTGAAGAGAGGAGAGATCTTCGTCACGCGAGGCTTCCAGCTAACGCCAGGCGAGCGTTGTGGGACTCACAGCCTGCGGCAGTATCTCACTCAGATTGACCTGATGAGAAAACGATTTGCTCGATTGAGACAAAATATCGAACTATCAGAACCTGGACGCAACCCGGGGTCGTTGGAGAGTTTCCCAACGAACTACGCCAGCGATGGCCGAGGGCGCGCAACTCGCCACGAAACGACTCTGGTAATGCAGTAAGTTTATTAGTGTCGTGTCTCATAGGTTACTTAAAAGGCACCAAACGATGGCGCACTCAAATCCCCCTTGATCCGGAATTTTCTGCAGGACTTAAGCCCTCTTTGAAAAAAAAGAGGAAGGGGACATTTTTAGGCGGAATGAGGCGGGAATTATGTGACCCATTGGGAGACACCACACAATTTTGTGGTGTCTCGGAAGTTCGCTGAAAAAATATCCGTGTCTTTTACCGTCATGCCGGTGAAAACCGGCAGGTGGATTCACATTTGAAGTGCAACAGGTCACGGCAGAAAACCTCTGCCGGGGTTTTGTAGTTAAGACACTTTCTCGGAGTGTGATTATAGGAACGCACCAAGGAGAGCAAGCG
>WNFW01000883.1_pt1 | contig 44803 bp, 33 predicted proteins | sample 5400131 | NCBI WGS metagenome assembly WNFW01 (sample SAMN13153362, study PRJNA577476) | soil metagenome | isolation source: 20 cm soil or saprolite under grassland replicate 1 | place: USA:California | collected 2016-06-15
CTGTCCACTAAAGATCGGGCCCGGTTGAAACCGAATCACTGCTTCACCGCCGCCCCAGATCCCTCCAGTGTCCCAAGTGTTAGCCGTCGTGACAAATGGATTGGTACCGTCACTGGCGATGCCGCCAACTCCCCATATGGCGCCGCCGATGGCGCTGGTAGCCCATGCTGTCACGCTGGCTGGATTATTTATCGGCACGCCCACCAGCCAGCCATGATAGAGGCTGCAATCCCCCATGCTCCCGTATCCAACGTAAAGAATGTTGCCCACGATGCCCAGTGCAGGTCGTTGCTGTTGGATCGCTGCAGTGAAGGTCGTGCCGTTGTATGAGGCCGTCGCCTCCACGTCCACCGGCCAGCCTAGGTTGATGGCGCCTGTGTCCACGTTAAGAGAAATGATGTAATGTTTTTTGGTCGCGCCGCCATCGGGCGTAACCATTGCGTCCGAAAACAGCGCCCGTGAAGCAAGATCCACAACAGGCGTGCTGAGAATGCCCATGGAACCGACCTCAGTGCAGATGAAATCGGGTGCCGGCACCGGAGCGCCTACGTTTCGCTGCCATATAATGCTGCCGTTTAGGGCATCCAACGCATAAACGTTATTCGATTCGGTGACCACAATGATCATTGGGCCGCTTGGACCGCCCTCAATGTAAAGCGGCTGCGAGTAAACGTTGCCTACGATCGTACCGTCGAAATTTAAGTCGCGCGTTAGGTTCGCGGCAGCCGATTGCGTGAAGGCCGAGTCGATATAAAGGCCATCACGCGTACTATGGTTGTGATACTGGGTGACGTTGACCTGCGCGTTTGTAGGAACCACCGCGCTCCACAAACCTGCAGCGATAAGCGAGGAAATGGAAAATACCGTTCTCAAAGGTCTACACTCGATATCACTGCGCCCGTTCTATCGTGCAAACATGACGGTGTCAATTCAAGGAGTCGTTCTTCCTGTACGAGAATCGTAAAGTATTCCGCCGTCACTTACACAATCGCACCCGACATGTCGTTGGGTGCTTCACGAGAAGGGATCACGCGCTTTACCCCCGGTCCGTCTGGCCATTGTGGGAGCCGCACGAAATCACCGGCGTTCCAGACTACCAATCCGGAACGCCACAGCGTAACGCGTTTGCCAATCCTGCCTCTTTGGGTTGAGAGGCTCCAGGCCCCACCACTCCCAAGGCCAGTCGGCTCGGACAGAACAATCCCCGTTGTGGATTTCCACCATCAAGTCCCGCACCGGTTCCCAGCCCATGTCAAGCGCGACCTTCGTTCGAAGCTCCAGATCCACGCCTGAAACAAAAAGATGTCCTCCCGGACTAACTAGTCGTGCTACGTTACGCAGGCACCTTTCGGCATCTGCTCGGGGCATGTGACAAAGAAAGTTGCTCGCGACCACGATGTCTTGAGGCCCAAGAATGCCTATAAGTTCCGGATCAGCTGCATCCCGAAAGTGCCACGTGATCCCCTCTCTGAGCCACGATTTGACCTTGGCTTGATTACCCTCCCAATCGAACATTTCAACCATCTCAGCCTCGGTCAATCGTTCAAAAATCGAAGCACCGACCAACTGGCAGGTATCGGGAGTGTAAATGCCTTTCTCGGCGAAGCTCAGTATTTCCTTCGAAATATCCACCGCATCCAGGAGCACTTTTAAGTCCGGCCGTGCCGAGCGGATGATCCAGAGGATTGAATAAACTTCGGCCCCAATACTGCAACCCAGCACGGCAATTCTCAAGGTCGAGCCGTGATCTGTATGCTCGGCCAGGCGGCGCATCAATTCGAGCGCCGGACGGTTCCGTAGGAAAAACGTGCCGAAATACTGTTGCCGTCTGGCACTGAGGCAAACCAAGGTATGCAACCACGCCGCGTAGGAACGAACCGGATACAAGTTGCGCAGACGAGCAGGGAGACGCTCCCATATCCGCTTATTCAGCCGCAAATAAAAGCCGGCAGGAGACTTTCCTAAGATCTGCAAGCGCGCCGCCTTAACCAAGATTGGATGATGTACCTGGTTGTTTACCATGATCAACAGCTATGAGCCGGATCTCTGACGACTAGTCGGGCACTCTGACGGGAAACAGATCTGCTCCAAGCGGCAAATCGCGGAGCAGCTTCATAATCCAGAGCTTCACGATAGCTCCACTTTCCGGTTTCTGGCGCCTCACGGCAGATTCGCGGCCCGTTCCACAACTTCCTCTTTTCTCGGCTCAAGTCTGTGGCAAATGGGGCGGAGCGAAATGCCGGGCGCAAATCAACACGCAACGCCTGTCCATGGCTGTGAGCCGTCTGTGATGGGTCTCAAGACCTCAGGACTATTCTCGGTTAGTCCAATTTTTCGGCGAGGAAATACTGAGTTGGAAATGTTCAATCTTGTTCATTTTAGCGAGCAAGGTTGAATCCCGCGAAATCGAGCCACGCCAGCGAGCGGCGCATTCCTTCTTCAAAACTCACTGGAGCGCGATAACCCAATTCCTCCGCCGCCCGCTTATGCGGCAAGCGCCATTGGCATTGCTGAAGCGCATTCATTTCCGAAGAAAGCTCGATCGGCCGCGCCTGCCGCAAACGCCATGGTGATGGCTTCTCTTCGGACCACCCGCTCCATGCACCTTTTACCGCGCGTTTCAAAGCAGCTGGCATTAGCGGCAAAACCTTTTCCATTCCCGGAACACCGCGCAGTTTTTCTATAAGGCTGAATTCACGAATCGTTGTCATCTCCCGCGCTGCAACAGACGGCGGCTCGGCCGCCTTGAGGTGTTGGCAAATCCGCGCGTAAAAATCCCGCCACGCAACGGTTTCTTCATCGCCGACCAAAAATGTTTTTCCAGCGACGCTCGGTTTGTCGATCGCCAGTTGAATCGCGCGAATCAGATTATCTACATAAATCGTGTTGCAAATTCCCTTGCCGCCTTCCAGCAAACACGCGCGTCCGTTCGCAATTTCCGTTGCCGCATCCCAAACCCATCGCGAACGAGGTCCAAAAACAATCGTCGGGCGCAACACTACCGATTCCACGCCGCCCGTTTTTCGAAGCTCCTCCAGCTTCCACTCGGCGCGCACTTTCGCGTTGTTGTACCAGTACCATTGCTGATCGGACAAAGGCGTCAGCTCATCCGTTCCCTGAACTGGCGCCTGACCGTGAACCGAACCTGAGCTCAGATAAACTAGCCGCCGCACGCGCGCCGCCACACAGGCCTTCCACACGGGCTTCATAATCCCTTCGATGGTTCGATTATCGCCAAGCGCCGCATTCACCACTGCATCGCATCCTTCGAAAGCCTTCGTCAGCGCCACCTCATCGCGGGCATCTGCCATCCGACAATCGAGTTCGAACCGCGACGATCGCGCCAGACTCTTGAAGTGGCGAACGACCGGTCGAATCTGCGCCACGCCGCTGAGATAAAAGACCTCGACCAATCGCGTTCCTATGAAGCCCCCGGCACCGATGATCGCGATCGTTTTCATACAGCCAATTCACGTGCGCGCGCCATTTCAACTTCTGCCAGCCACGGCATCGGCAATAATTTGCGGCTTTGATAACACTTCTCAATTAACCGCAAACTCCGAATTCCTTCTTCACCAGGAACAAGCAATTTCTCATCAGCTGTAATTGCTTTGATGCAGTTCGCAAGCTGCGCAACAAAACTTTCGGCATAGTTCGTGGCCGATGAGCCATCTTCCAGGGTCTCGCCCAAAATCGTGTGACCGCTTCCTTTTGCGCCGATCTCAACGCGATTCGCTTCGCCCACTTTCCACGCGAGCCAGCCCTTTTCGCAACGAATCACGTATTTGTTCGGCAATTCCCAATCGCGCCCAAATCCAAAAAAACGCCACCCTGCGCGGTCTTCTTCTGGAAAAAGGAAGCGGACTGCGCCGGCCAATTGAACATCCAGCCTTCCGAAAATTCGAAGTCGATCACTTTACCCAATGTCTCCGCTGCGATGTATTCGCGAATCAAATTACATGCTGGAAAAAAACGTCGAAACAAACCAACCGCCAATTTCCTTTTCGCGCGCGTCGCCGCCGCCAGCATTTGTTCCGCTTCCGCCGTATTCGAAGCAATTGGTTTTTCGCAAAGAACCGAGGCACCGCTTTCAAGCAGCTTGATTGCTTGCTCCGCATGAAACGCGGCGGGCGAGGCAACGATCGCAAGCTGCGGGGCGGACTTCACAAACCTACTGAAGTCAGTGAACTGCTTCGCGCCTCTCAGCTGCACTCCTACTTTCGCGACGCGTTCGGCACTTGGGTCAAAAATTGCGGTCACCGTCGCGTATCCGGCGCGTTCGAGTTCGCGTAGGCTCGGCGCGTAATACATCTCTGCAATCGCTCCACAACCCACGACCCCAATCGCCACTTTTGCCGTCGCAGCCATTACAAACGGCGTTTCATTTGGTCGTCCGCGTGCATGTGCATCTCGATCACGTTGCCTGCGTCATGGTAAAGCGAATCATCGGAGCATACAATGGTAACTCGCGTACCCGACAGCGTTATTGAACGCGGCCGGCCCATCGTGGCAAAACCGACCGAATGGCAGCACATCCGAGATCATATCGAGGAACCGAATTTTTCACCATATCACGGCTACAGAGAGAACCGCTCATGTCGTTGTTTGTTCTTCTTCGTTACCTCTGTTACCGGTGGCAAAGGCGGCCGCCGCTCGGAGACGCCAGGCTACAGTATTTACTCACCACCTGCCAATCGTCCATTCCTTCTGTCCAATAGTAATCTCTCGGCTTATACCGATCCGATTTCCTCAAAAATACAAGTGTACTGCTTATCTAACTCCCTGCGATAGCCTTTTGTCTTACGCCTGATTTGCTGACTCAGACGGTCCGCATTTTGTTCGAGCCTGACAAATTGTTCTATTAATGCAGAAACGTCCAAGTTTGCAATATCCTGGCGGAACTCCTGCAACCCCATTGCGGTCATCAATGAGTCATCTTTTTCATGAAATGAAATGGCCAAAGCGGGTTTACCAAGCATCAGAGCCAAGAGCAAATTGTGGAATCGACTCGCCACCACCACTTTCGTAGCGGCCAATTGTGAAAGCAGCTCCTCAAAAGAGCCGGCGGGCTCATCTAGGATATTGGACTTTTCGTAGGTCAATCCACTTTGTTCCAGCACAGCCCTAAGGTCTTTCCGAACGCGAGTGTCGTACACTAGGTCGCCTGTCAGCAGCCGTACAGTACGATTCTGTTCAAGTAGCCTGCTTATGAAACTGGCCATCTTCGTTACATATTCGCGGTAGGTCTGTTCGACGTCGTCTGAAAGCGAATGGTGAACGTAATGAGTTATCAACCCGACACCAACCGGCGCATCCTTATCGCCATTAATCTGATCCTTGGGCAGCACACCTTCAGGCAAGCTGAACGCCAAGTCGGGATACACGGCGTCATCATCAGCATCAAAGCCGATGTTCTTGAGGTATTCTTTCGAAAAACTATCTCGATAGGATCGGTAGTCTGCCAACCTCAAGGCTGCCTTCACGAAGAACCTCGAGAGCGGATGACGTATGGGCCCGGCTCCGACACTCACAAAGAGCAACTTGCACCGGCACAACTTCGCAACCAAAGACCATCTCAGTATATCGTAGTGCAAACCAAGAGGATGAATACCGGAATCGGAGAGCATTCCCGTTCCTGTCATCACAAGCATGTGGCTGCCCTTCAGCCCCTTGATCGCGCTGAACCATCTATAGAGCTCGACTGGAATTCCAAGAAAGATTTTTCTCAGTGATCTCCAAGCGCGATTGTTCGTTCCCCGCAGTGACATAGCACGGATTGCCAAAGCACGGATGCCATGCGTCGCTGCCGTCTCCTCGGGGTTCCTACAAATACAACTCACCTGCGCATTCGGTATGCGCCTGCGGATGTTGAATAACATCGCTTGCAGCGTGCACTCATTGCCCAGGTTACCTGTTCCAAACGTTCCGAAGAGAGCGATCTTCCCTGAGTTGGCAGCAGTGCTCATCGGGGCATCCCTCTGGCACCCAAGTCATGACCGTCTTCACGCCGCTCGGTCCGTTTCAGACTCAAGGGTGCGGAACTCGATATCCTTTTTATCGGAGGCTCCAAACTCATACCCGAAGGATCTTTCGCCCGCAAAGAAAGTGAAGCTAGGCGTGTATCGAAATAGCCAGAAGGTTTTAAGGCACCGCCCTGCCCGATTTCAGTGGGCTAGATGCGGAGGTCATCAGCAAGCGTTTGAGCGTTCAGCCAAATGTCTCAAGCGTTGCTCACGCAATTTCATTCTGGGCGAAGGTTCAATGCCCGCCGCCCTGAGTATTTCCTTCCATCGGTACACCCAATCGTGTCGCAACAAGGATTCCGCCGCGTTTCTGCGGCTAATGGAGGAAATCCGTCCAGGGTCAGCCCGCAAACTGGAAAGCACCTTTCCGACGTTAGATCCATCGGCTTGCAAGGTGATGACGGCATCTTGCCAGGGGAACAGTTCTTGGAACGCCTCGCATTCCGGCGCCTGTCCGATCATCACAGCGCCTGCCGCTGCTCCTTCATAGTAGCGAGCGCCAATTTCGACTTGCCCCCCGGTTTCTTCCGGGGTCCCCGCCTTTGCAGGGGCCACCACAAAAAACCGGCTTCGCTTCGCCATGTTGGAAAAAAAATCCCGGTGTTCCCTGTAGTTAAGCACGTCGGACATCGAGCCTCCGAAGGTGTCATAAACGTAGAAGATGTCCTTACGCCCTGCTGCCTTAAGCAGCGCCTGGTGGATTTCCTCTCTTCTGCGGCCAATGCTGTAGACGTCAATAACACGTGCAGGGGGGTTCGGATACGGGCTGAATCTTAGCGTGTCCACGGCATCGGGAAGCCATTGGCAAGGCCGGCCAATGGCATCAGACAGCGCGGCAACACTGCCCCGGGCGCTCACAAACACGTGATCGAAAGGTCGAAGGCAATGAATCCAATTTTTGCAGAAGGGTATGCGGGCGGCCCACATTTCCGAAATCCAGCAAACCGAGGCTTTACAATGATCTTGCCACCCCTCGATCGCGCTGATGTTGAGAAAGTCATGCTCCATCTGGCACATCATTAGAAACAAGTCATACTGTTGGGTCAGCCGAACCTTATGCAGCCCCGGATTCGCAAATATCAGCTTTCTGGTGACGTCCCGAAACAGCAGCCTTCTCTGCCAGGCCTCCTTAAACTTATATCCGCGACCCGGCTCAAGATGAATCAGGTCGACGTCGGCGACGTCCAAAAGAATATCCTGAGCTTCATATTGAGCGCAGTAGAACGCCTTCTTCTTAAATCCTCGCGCAGTCGGCATGCAAATGCGCGGCGTCATCGCCTCTCGCGACGCCTCGGCGGCCTCCTGTGTTCTCTCGTCGGTTGTAATCATTCAGTCACTTCTATTTCGACGCACTGGAATTTCACCGCTGAAATACTCTTTTAAAATGCGGTCGAAAACCAGGCTCAGTCAAATTTGCGCTCCACTCGGCGAGTCATAACCTGCGGTTTTCTCTATGGATCGCGGTGCGGCGGGATGAAAAAACAGTCTGGCATAGATGTAGGCGAGAGCTTCGCTAACAACATCTTTGACACCTTCACTGTACGACCACCAATGCCCCTTATCATAATCTGGATTCGAGACCGCAATGATGCCGACTGTAACGTGCTTCCCGAGAGCCTTCCCGAAGAGGAGGCGGGTGCGACGCGCGTGGGTATTTTCGGTTACAATGTTGACACTTTGCACACTCGCATTGTGCTCACGGAACCACTGCCGCAGGGCGACCGCGGAAGCGTATGTTCTATCCCGATCCATCACGCGCGATGGAACCATCTGCACGGATTCTTTTGCAAGACCATTTTTAATCAGGAGCTCAGCGCCCACGCTGGCTGACGTGTGGTAGTCATTGATGTAACGTCCGCTTCCTTCGACCGGCCCACCGGTTGTAAAAACCCGGCTATAGTCACCACTTCGAAACTCATTCACCGCTGCCCGAATGGCATATTCGTCTATCCACCCTTCGACCACAAGGATGTTCGCATTAACGCGCTGGGTTATCGCAAGAAATGGGTAAACCTCTTTCAGAACAAGAACGCCGACGAGCAAAAGACCGAAAGCGACGATCAGTCGGCCACGCCAGGAAAGCGACCATCGCTCCTTGCGATCAAACATCCCCCACATCGCACGAACCGGCGCCGCCAGTGCCAACTGGCCAGATGAAGCAACCCTATTTTGCATTGAAGAAACTGATACGGGATTTCAGTTCTAGCAGAATATCAACGAGCGAAAACGCCACTCGACGCATCTGGGGTACAACACAAATTAAGATTGCTCCAGCGAGAAGGCCAACGGGGGCGCAGACGACTAATTGCAGTAATGGCGGGGAGTTCAAAAGAAGGAGGCGCACCAACCACGCCACGCCGCATACGACGATCCAAAGCGGAACGAAGCGAAAAATGCCTCTCCATAAATCAACCGCATTGACGGGACCAACCCGTCCGGCAAAATAGTAAAGAAGCGGCATACCGATCAATAGGCAGACAGCCGAATAGGCGATTGCGACTCCGACAGGGCCAAAGGGGAGGCCAGCCACGAAAGAGACAACAATAGTAGTCGAACCCAGTAAGCTTGAAAATGACCAGTCTTTGCCCCGTCCCTGACTGATGAATAGCCACGTGGAAGCCGTACCGAGCGGCGTGCAGAACGCCGCAATTGTAAGGGCGGCGAAAATAACAGCCGCTTGTTCCCAGTTCGCGCCAAGCACAACAAGAGTTAGTGGGCGAGCTAGCGCGAATAGCAAACCAGTGGAAAGGCAACTTACCAGCGCCATTGCTTCGTAGATGCGAAGAAAGGTTCGCCGATAGCGCTCGGGTTGCGTCTGCATCCTGGATAGGGCTGGGACAAACACGGAATGAAGGGGACCTAGAAACTGTTCCATGGGGCGGTTCAGCAACGCTCCGGCCCTCGTATATAGACCCACGGAATCTGGTCCACAAAATCGGCCGATCAGTATCGTGTCAGCTCCCTTGGCGACGGAATAAAGAAAGCCGCCTGTGGTCAGGCTAGCGCCGAAACCTATTAGGGGACGGATCCCGCTCCTGCGGATGGGCGCCTGCGGTCGCCATGGAATGGCGATCCATGTCAGCACAACCGATGCCGCAATTGTAGCAAAGTTTCCCCAGACCAGGGCCCAGTAACTATAGTTTATCCAAGCCATAACAACACCTACTGCAGTACCGACCAGCATCGAGCCAACTTGAATAACCGCTATTGCTTTGAAACGCATCTGCCGGTTCAAAAGAGCGGTGTGTTGCACGGTCAAGCCATTTAACAAGAACGTGCTGGACAAAATCAATGTAATGCCGACCAGGCGCGGTTCCCGGTAGAACCATGCTATCGCTGGAGAACCAGCTGCCACTAATAGACCGATCGCGCCACTCATGACCACATTGATCCAGAACAAATTGGATACCTGAGCGTTCGTGATGCCCTCTCTTTGGACTGTGGCCGTGGACAGGCCAGCATCTTTAAAGACACGCAAGAAACTCATTATTGTCGTCACCATCGCAAACAGACCAAAATCCTGTGGTGTAAGGAGACGGGCCAGAATCATGATGGAGCCGAGATTTAATACAAACTGACCCGCCATGGCCGCAACGGTGACGACTGCTCCGGAGATCGTCCGGCCCTTGAGATCGCCCAAGAGGTGATCAGTGCGGAGATGTTTCTCGTTCGGATCGATCGCTTCGCTCGGCCGGCCTTCGGTGCTTTCCGGTCGAGTCGTGCTAACGAACACATCCTCTGCGTTAGTGACATTGGAACTGCTGTTAATCATGATTCTCCGATTTGGAAATCGCCTAATTTGTCCGGATGCACGCTGCCGAATCATATTCGCTTCTCTTGATATTCATCAGTGGCCGTTTGACTCTCTCCCAGTCAAAGAGTTCGTTACACTCTCGAGCTATTGAATTCAATCGGCACAACGAGATTTCAGTACCTATAGCCGCCCGCCTTTACGCACGTTCTATCAGTTACCATGAAACCGATTGATGAGTGAAGATATCTTCCTTTTTGCTCGAGAAGCAAGCGTCCGACATATCATCTTGTTAGTATCCCCTGTCGTCTTTATTCTCGCGGCAATCTCAAAGGCCTTGACATATCGGAAGCGATATAGCTTTGTCACAAGCCAGTCGTAGTATAGGAGCTTGAGCCTTTCCTTAAGCGTCTGGCGAAGCTCCGGATCCACGTTTTCTGGTAAGCAAATCCATTTCTGCAGTACGTGCTCCTTCGAACCGAATGCACGATCATCGCCAGTGGAGAAGAGCTCCATCAGGCCTACTTCCCGGGACGGCCTCCTATCGATTCTGACAAGGCGTTCGTTCACGAAACAAAATTTTGTGTTGAACGCCAACCCGAACAGCAGATCTGTATCTTCTGCCACGACTATACGTTCATCAAATCCGCTGGGATATTCCATCAACGAGCGTAAGACCAGCAGGCTCTGAACGTAGATTGCCGGATGCCGCGCTAAGATGACTTTGAAAGGTTCCTCCAGCGGACCGAATGGTAGCTCCTCATGCAACCCCGCCTGTTCAAACGCAGACGGCATCACATGCGTGTTTCCAAAGAAATCGCAATTTGTAAAGCACGCCCCAAAGTCCTTGCCAAGGATAGCTACAACCTTCAATTGGGCCTCAAGCTTCGTGGGAAGCCACAAATCGTCTGAATCCAGAATCGAGATCCACTTGCCTCTTGCCAGTTGTACTCCCCTGTTCCGTGCCGCGCTCGCTCCAAGATTCGCTTGGTACACATATCGGATGCGATGCATGTACGGCTTGAGCGACTCGCGCGTGTCGTCTGTCGACCCGTCGTCCACGACAATGATCTCATAATCCTTGTAAGTTTGGTTAAGAACGCTGTCGATAGCATTAACAACAAGCTTACTCCGGTTAAAGGTAGGAATTATGACGGAGATCGTAGGCATATCTTACCTTATCTTGAATGTCTTCACCAATTCAACGGATGACTGCGCAAGCATAGACGCGCATTTTGGAGATTCTGCTGAAACGTGAATTCTTGGACAACATCATGAACGGCGGGAATAGGATTAATCAGCGAGCAGAGGCCGAGCAGTGCTTGCGCCTCTCTGAGTATTATGATTGATCAGGTTACGAATAACTGTGCGGATCCTTTCCCAAAACGGTTGCTTGCGACGGTTGATTACCGCCGTTCGGAATGGCCTCGGCTGCCGGTGCGGCAGCCCTAAGCTGATTCATCACAGCAGTGAATACTTCATCTACGGTGATCGCTGTAGTTGCGCGCGTGTCGCAGCCCCGCTTGTAGAAAAATGTTTTCAAAAGGGGCGAGACGACCTTTTCTTGTAACCCGTATCCGTATATCTCCCAGGGACTGGTACAGGTGAAAATGGAAACGCAGCGCACTCCGCTGCCCAGCGCCAGATGCATCGGTAAGCTATCACCGGAAACCAGGCAGCGGTGGCCTTGCACATCAGCCAAATGCTCAAACAGCGTAGGCCGGGATTCCAACATGTTGACTTTGAGCCCTGCCGCCTCCAACTCCTTTTTCAACTCGTCGTAATAGGCCCATTTCTTCATCGGCCAGACCGCGCCCGCGGTGGAGGAGATAGCCACGTCTCCTTGTAATCCAGTCGGTTGCGGTGGGGGCAGATAGTACGGCTCGCCGTTAAAGCCAAGACCGAGGCCATCGAATATCAAATCCTGATAGGTGCGGCGGTTTAAAAGCTTGAGGCGATCGGCCTTTTCTCGCCCATACACGCTGATCAAGCTTAAGTCGAACCAGGCGCGCGAATCTGAGGTATAAGTCAGTTGATCGTTTCCGTTCAGGTGAGCGCCGAAGAGTTGCTTGAACTTCAATTGCTTCAAAAAAGAACTAGTTTCTCGATCATCCTCCAGATTGATTACCAAATCGTAGGTGGTATCTGCAATCCGGTTGCGATTCTCCCATGAGACACAACGCATCGCTCGATCGACGCCTTGAAGCAGTGGGAGATTGTTTTCTGCTGTTACCCAACTGATCGGCGCATCCAATCGGTACAACAATGGTGTAGTCCTAACCACATCCCCGGTCGCTCCGAGCTTAATGATTAGTGTACTCATTAAAGAATCGAATCGTTAAAGCAACATCTCGCTACACAACCATGTCAGTCCACCCATTGATCGGCGTCGTTTGCTTGGCTGGGCAAGCTGCCGTTGCACTCCAGTGAGTGCATCATCTTGTCCCACGCTCGCAGCAGGCTAGCTTTAGCCCGATTGTAGTATGACCGCGTATCCTTCGCAGCTGCGAAGCCCAGAAGTCTTTCAATCCAGCCATACTTCCAAGATGCCTTCGGAAGAAACAGCCGGCCTCCGAGACTGGTCGAGAGTTGTTGAGCTTTCTGCACCAGGTCAGGACGCTCCGGATAGAAAGTTGGGAGCCAGGTTTGAAGGTAATTCACACATGCGGCTCGACTCCTTTTGCAGTCGTTCAGAGATCGGAGGTAGCCGATCTGCAATTCCATACCGAGAATCAGCGATTCCATTTTTTTGTTGGATCGTCCGATCTGGCTCAAACTACCAGACCCCGCTAAGCGATAGAATACTTTTACATCTGGCACGAACCGGGTGCCATTGCTCGATAAGAGGACGCGACCAAAATACTCACCATCATCAATTCCTCCGCCCACCAGTCGCGTATCCCAAGGCCCGGCGGCGTCCGTCAGTTCACGACTGACAAGCCATGTTGCAGGGTTCATATGGAGATTTTCCTCGCAACGTCGTAGCAACCATTCGACCGACGACAAATCACACCAGAGGGAGGTGGCTACAAAGCGGGCTTTGTTCGGTCGGAAAATAAAGTAGCCCCAGCCACATGAAAGAAGCGTCAGTTTGCTTTGACTTTGCTCCGCTGCCTTCATTTGCTTTGCGATCTTGTCTCGTGACAAAAGATCGTCCGCATCAAGCCACTGAATATAATCTCCCTGGCAAAGCTCATAAGCTTTGTTTCTCGCGGCGCACACGCCTTGGTTTTCCTGAGTAACCACAGAGACGCCTTTGGATTCAAACTGTCGCGCCACTCGGAGCGTTTGGTCGATAGATCCGTCGTTTACAACGATAATTTCTTTTCTCGGCCATGTCTGCGCAAGCGCCGAGCTGATGGTTTCTGCGATCCAACGCTCGGCGTTATACGCCGGAATTAGGATAGAGACAAGCGGTTCCACTATTGATTCCTCTCGTAAGAATTACCAAAGATCATTAATTCAGATTGTCACCTCGTAGGCAGTTAGCGCTACCACAGGCGGACTTCAAGGCGGTCGCTAAACGCGGATTTGCAAGTTGCCTAGACGTGAACGGCTAAAACATTGAACCCACAGCGTAGTCGGAAAAGGTAGGCGCCTTTAACAATTTACAGATTGGCTAGCGCTTGTCGCGCGCTTCGTTGGCTCACAGCGCGGGCCAGCCCCAGGCGGCCGGAAGAGTCGGGCCAGCGGCGGAGCTAACGAAGACGTTATTGTTGAGATACCAGACCGCAGTTTCATGGCTGCCGCCGTTGTAAAGCAAGAAGTCCGGGTTAGCGTCGCCGTCAAAGTCGGCTGTGCCTACCAATCCCCACCCCTCGGAAACGGTCGGCCCCCAGGCGCTACCAATGAACGTTGGTCCCGACAAATACCAGATTGCTGATTCACCGGAGGCTGTGTTGGATAACGCATAATCCGGGTGACCATCGCGATTAAAATCCGCTATACCTACCAAGGACCAGTGGTTTGGAAGGGATGGAGCAAAGTCGCCGCCGATCAAAACGTTATTGTTCAGATACCAAATCGCTGTTTGACGGGTGAGGGCTTTGTAGAGCAGGTAATCCGGTTTGCCGTCGCCGTTAAAGTCGGATACGCCCACTAATTCCCACCCAGCCGGAAAAGTGGGTCCCCAAGCGCCCCCGATAACCGTTGGCCCAGACATGTAAAAGATCGCTGTCAATTTGGCGGCGGGATGGAATAAGGCATAATCGGGATGCCCGTCGCCATCAAAATCTGCCGTGTCTCTGACGCTCCAACCGTTCGGAAGAGTTGGACCGCCGTCACCATCGATTAGGACGTTGTTGTTGAGGTACCAGATCGCCGTTTCACTGCGACTGTTTCTCTGAAGCAGAAAGTCCGGGCTGCCGTCTCCGTTAACGTCGGTGATGACGGCCTTGGACGAGCCACTTATCAGCGGATGTGGATATCCGTAAGGTGTGTATCCTGGCATCGGCGTATTTCCGTTGTTGATAATGTCGCGGCCTATTTGAACAACATTCTGATTACTACTGATATAATAACCCGGATTGTTCGGAACAGGCGTCCAGTTGTTGCTCCACACATAAACTGGTTCTGCCTGCTGCCGTGGCCACGCCGCATTGCCTGTTCTTTGATTTATAGGCGGGCTTCCGCGAATGTGGTCGAGGCATACTCCGCGTCCGACCTGATCTATCGTTGCGTGACCGTACTGATCCGTATTTTCATCCCACGGATTCTGTCCATTCGCCATCCCCCAAATCTCGAAATTATTAAAACTCCGGAAATTATCACAGCTAATCGCATCCTTATATCCAGAGATAGACCCGCAGCACGCTCCGCTGAACGTGTTGCCCCAAATTACGCCCGTTCCTCCACGGAGATATATGCCCTTGTCCATGACGGCTGTGTCCGAAATAAATTGGTTATTATAAATTTCGTAACTTCTGACTCCTCGATATGGCCCGACCTCAGTTCCATGCGTGCCGAGATTTTGCCGTATTAGTATGTTATGCCTGAAAACAAATCTGCCGGAGTAACTGGCGTCTGTGGCGCCATTGCCACCTAGTCCGTTTCCGATGAACGTGCAATCCTCAATGTAAACACCCTCGCCGCTACCGAGATGGGTCGGGTCATCAAAACCGCCGTCACCTAAATCCACGCCGCCCCAGTTATCATGAAATATCAGAACTCCCATTTGCGAGTTCGGTTCATTGAAATAACAATGATCAACAACTCCCCACACGCTGCCTGTCATGTGGATCGCGCTTGTGCCGGGGTAATCGAAAGTGAGGTGATCGATGCGAACTGAGTGCGAACTGCCGGAAACGTCTATCGTTCCCTTATTGTATCCTTGCAAGTCTTGGGCCATGCCGCGCACCGTGAATCCCGTAACTCTGAAATCGCCCGTAATGCCAGTGCAATTCATCATGATCGTGGTTGGGCCGCCACCCTGCTTTGGCACGTTGTCGTTGATATAAGTAGCGTTCTGTCCCGCGCCCTGAATGGTAATGTTTTTGATGAGCTGAACTTGCGTGTTCCACGTAAACGTCCCGGCTGGGAGTGTGATCGTGTCGCCATTCACAGCCTGTGTATTATGAATAAGCTGCACGTTTGCTGCTGATCCGTTGGAATAGAAAACCGTGGCCTCGCAGCGTAAGCCGCAAAAGCCGCTCAAAATCAGAGTACAGACAATAATCCTTTTCATGTCGGAGGCATGTTGAGAGTGGACGCCTGACGCCGTTGTTCCTATCAGAATCAAATGTCATGGCAAGTAAATTTTCTGTGCCAGTCGTTTATTTCGCAAGCAGTCGTCGGTAAACCCCGTCCAGAATCTCCGTCACCTTTGTCCACGAGTTCCGCTCGTTTGCAAACTCTCGAATCCCTCTGCGGCATATCTCCAGATTTTCATACAAACCACTCGCAAAATAAGTCCCGATTTGCCTAGCCAAGTCAGCTGTGTCCCTGGATCGAAAAAGAAATCCCGTTTTACCTTCGATAATGTCCTCTCTTAAGGAACCTACGTCGGCCGCAATCGCCGGCAGACCAAAGGCATATCCGAGAAAAAGGACGCCGCTCTGAAATATGCGCGTGTACGGGATGATGAGAACGTCAGCCGCTTTGAAGTATAGTTCTGTTTCTTCGTCTGGAACATACTCGATCCTTTGAATCGTCCGATCGCCGATGCCGACGCTTGCTATTGCCTCTCGAATCTGGTTCCAGTAACACTCCGTTCCTTTTGGCTTTCCGACGATAATTAATCTGTAACGCCGGTCATTCTTCAGGAGTTGGGTGAAAGCAGAAATCAGATACTCCAGTCCCTTATAAGGCGCAATATTTCCGAAAAACAGCAATGTCCTGTCAGTTGTACTGACGGCCAACATTTGTTTTGCTTCGGCGCTCGAAAGCGAAGTGTTCGGAACCGTGTTGTTAATCCCAAACGGGATGACACTCACTTTGCTTTCCGAAATGCAAAAGTCCGAGACCAGTTCGCTTTTCATCTCTTCGGTGTGAACAAAGATGTGGTCGCTCAACCAGTACTGAGCTTTTAGTGAAAATCGGTTCAGCCAAGTATCGTTCGAGTCGCGTTTGCGGATGTTCACGTTATGCGCGGTGAGGACAATTTTCTTTCCGAGAAATTTGTAGTACGCCATCAACAAGGTGCGGTCGAAGAACTCTATCTTGTTATTCCACAGGATGTGAAACGCCGTCGGCTTAGCCGTCGCTGCATAGCGAACTAGGCGCCAATAGTAGATAAGGACCCTTAGGATCTTCGTGGCCAGCGCTGCGTCCGGTCGTTGATCGCCTCGCAAATTCAGAAAATTCACTCGAGGATTGTTCAGCAACTCCGGCACGTTCAGATCGTCGCTACCAATAAAATCAACTGATATTCCTCGTGACGTGAGCGCAGTTGCCAACCCAAGTGCGTAAGGTTTATCTCCTCCGCCGGTGAATAAGGCGATCTTCAAGACCGGAGGACGGAAGACCGAGGACGGAGTAACCGATGCACGAGTGCTGTGGGCAGCGGACAGTCCCGCTTCCTGTGCCTTTGGTGGATCGAAGATGGACGCTCCGCCATTTGTGATTTCTAATGTCTGATCTCTGACGGTTGACCTACCCGCAGGGCGTGCGCCGCTCTGGACTGGACGCCGACGTCCGATCTCTGTTTCGTCGATCATTTGACTGTAACGCGATTAGTAACTGGAACCGCAAAAACTGGCGATCTCCAAAACACTTCGATGCAAGGCTCGGCGATGCTTTCAAAGACATGGAGGAAGGCTCGACGCGGCATCCATTCCTTCAGCACGAGTCCGTTTCTTGCTTCCGTTGCGTAATTAAATTCCCCAGCAAGTGTGACCCCGTGGAGCAGGTCGATACATTGCTGCCCTTCCTTGCGGAATTCGGGCAGGTTTACCTCGAATGAGAGGTAAGGCACCGCGCTCCGCAATCCGCTTAGAACAGCGGACTCATATCCTTCGACGTCAACCTTGATGTAAAATGGGCGTCCGTAGATCGCGATCAACTGCTCCAGAGTCGTCGTTGCGACCTTCGTTTTGTCTTCGAATCGCAGGGCGCTGCCAAAGCGCGTGGCGTCATCGCGCAACGTTTCGACCCACTTCACATTGAGCGTGTTTTTGGCCGAGCCGGGTTCGTTCACCCACATCGTCTCGACTCCCTCATGGTCACTCAAGGCCTTCCCGACTATAGTGATCGGTTTCTTCTGTAAACGATAAGTACGAAACCGTTGTCGCAGGATTTTATGATTCGCCGGATCGGGATCGACCGCAACGACGCGCGCGCCGAGCCTGAGGAAGATATCGCTCTTGTAGCCTTGGTTTGCTCCTATATCAAAGATCAAATCGTTCTTTCTAAAACCTTGCAAAGTTCGCTGGAAAAAATTGATTTCATCCCCACGCTTTTGCAGAGGCGTGGGATCCACTGCTCTCCAGTAAAGATCATACAAAAAGGATGACCTGATGCGTTCGTAGAGGCCGACTCGCTTCAGGAACGACTGACCGGTCCGTTTCAGGAGCCCCTTCATCAGAAATCGAACCTCGGGTTAAAGTTTTTCGGTCAAACAAGGGGCACGCAATAGCATGCGTTCGACTGCGCTTAAGGTAAGGACGGCGTTGATTTCGCGAACGTAGTTGCGGCGCCCGGCGATGTGTTCCTCGGCCGCTCCCCGGACAAATTCGGCATTCAAAAACGGAACCGCGCGACAAGAGGCCAGAGAGTCACGTAAATACTGCGCCAGTTCCTTCCGCAGCCAGGAGCGGTAGCGCAAATACTTGTGGTGACCAAACAACACCTTTCGGGCGTTGAGCGAGTCTAGCATGTTATCCAACGGGCTGAGCCTGTGCGGAAAGCCCTCGTTAGACAGATAGTCCAGCTTGAAAGTCGCCCTTGATGAGAGCCGCCTCCAGAGACTTCCTAGTCCCCGGCTGCCATCCTGGCCCATGTCAGTCGGAATTGCGGCCATGACGGGATCATTTTGCTGAAGCAAGTGCAGAGCTGGCACCGACGATGTGCGCAGGCCGGTTGGGGCTCGATACGCGAGTGCGACGAGGTCGTTGTCGAGGTAGGGAGTTCGAAAGGTAAGCTGCGAGCGGCAGGCGGCGAGGCTCCCGTACATGTTCCACGGGATTTCTGCAAAAGCAGCAAAACTCACGGGATGTTTCGCGCCATTTGCCTGAGATCCCATCGCTTCGGGAGAGAGCAACGTGCGCAACTCGGGAATCAAAAGTCGAGGTGAAAGTCGCAAGGGCTTGAAAGTCGAAACACCTCGCATGATTTCGCTGCCGAAGACACCAGTTAAGCGAACTGGGGCCAAAAGCCTGGCTTTTGCACTCAGGTAAACTTCGTGCGCGTGCAAGGCGCCAAACGTACCGTCCGTTACGAACACAGTGCGATCAGCATGGGCAGAAAAGTCCGAAAAGAAATCCGCGCCGATTCGCAAAACTTCATGATCCATGCCGCAGACTTCTGCGACGCGTGTGGCCAAACGTGTGTCCAACGTCTCACCAGTAGGTCCGTCATAGGTATAACAAATCGGTTGCCGGACCATTTTCCGCCGAGCAGCCATGATCAGTCGTGTATCAAGACCGCCCGTCAGGGAGATCCCCACACATTCGCCTTCGGCGTAGCGAGGAATAATGCGCAGAAAGGTCTCTGAAAACTGAGCGTTAAACTGCTGCGGGGTGACTGGTTCCTGTGCCTCCCACGCGCCGGGTGTGAAGTAGCGTGTCTTGCTCTGAACCGCTCCGCCAGCCAGGATCCAGTTTGATCCTCCTGGCAAAAGAGAAATATCGCGGAAGAGCGTTCGCTCATCCGCGGTGCAACCGAACGCCAAGTACTGCGCCACGCCGTCTTCATCAAACGCGCGAAGTTCGGAACACACGTGAAGAAGCGCCTTAGCTTCGCTCGCAAAATAGATGGCGTCTTTGGTTTCGCGAAAATAAATCCTTTCCACCCCATAACGATCATTGAAAAGAAATGCCTTGCTTTGTCTGTTATCTATCAGAAGACCGCTAAACAAGCCATTCAGTCTTTCAAAGAATTGATCGCCTTCTTCTTCGTAGAGATGGATCAGCCAATCACCTTTATTCTCTTCGACTTTATGTCCCTTTTGCCTCAGACTAGCGCGAGTTTCGGAATCGATAAAGCATTCTCCCGAGAAGAGAAGCGTGATTTGTTTGTCTTCATTGAAGAAAGGCTGATCCGCAGCGAACGAGTTTTTGTGTGCCACCCAACCCCCATATACTCCCATTTTCGGGACGGAGTATGTGCCTGAAGTATAAAAGGGCTCGTGTATAATCGAGCGAGCCATTGATCTCACAAGAGCTTGACACTCCTCTGAAGGTCTCTGACTAACTATTCCAACTATGCCAGGCATGCGAGGGGTACTGGTTGAAAGTTCAGGGTTAAGAGAGAGGAGCTCTCGTTTAGGAAAACAGTTTCAGAATCCGCGTTGAACCTTGTAATTTGGTCCAAGTCGACCTGAGTCTTGGTCATCCACACTGCGTAAGCCCCTCCCCGAGACCGAATCTAACCGTTCAGAACCGCTTCCCGATGCAGCTCGGGCCCGTGCCTTTGATCCACTCGAAAAATCGGGTGGGTTTTCGGATCGTAACCTAGTCTCTTCATACCCCGTTTGGTCAAAACGGTGATTATCCATTTGTCGATCGGTGAGATTACCGTCTGCCACCGGATGGCGGCGCTCGCATCAAAAGCTTTTTGTTGTTTACCCGTCAGGCTCGATGGTTGATGCTCATGGCGGCCTTTTTGCGGCTCGAGCATATTCTCTGTGAACTCGGTTTCTATAAACTCACACAGTTCCCTTAGAACCTTTTCTGGCTGAGCGAGCAAGTCCTCATACCGAAAAAGTCTATAGTTGCCTATATCCTTAAATCGAACATGCAGCCGCGCAGTCCAGCAGTACTGGGCTATGACAAACCACACCGCTATCTTTTTTATTAACCAGGCCCAGCGCGGGTGTCTACGGATCCTCAATGCAGTGCCGGATGGATCATTTGTTTTGGACATCGCCATGGCCCGAGGATCTCGTGTGATTTGGATGACCTTGCAGTCAGGGAACCATGCCAGTAATTCCGGAATATGGCCCACATCGACGGGAAACTTCACACACGCCCTCGTGCAGCCACTGAATCGAGTGATCTCTTCAATGAAAATTCTGGCGATCGCCCCCAAACTTCTGTCCGATTTCTTAATCTCGCGCGAGATTTCTTTCTTTAACTTGGGGTTCTTAATAGCTTCGATATTCTCGAATCTCCAAAAAGTGTTATCTAACCCAGGGATATTTTGCTTGGAAAAGCACATCTCGACCATCTTATCGACGTTCTCATCGATCGATAAATCGCCGGCCTGAGTCTTAAGAAAGTATTGGAAGTCATTGCGTCCCCGCTCACCGAGGAAACGAGGGTCAGTAAGCCTCATTACACTTGGGCACATTGAGACGAGGTTGTGCCAAAGCGTGCTCCCGCTGCGATGTGGGCCGACGATGAATATAGGACTCTTCATGAGAGACTTCAAAATGCTATTAGAATGCTCGAGATCGTGGTCTGTTAATGGAATGGAGCCGGCGGGAGGAATTGAACGCTCCATCTGCCGCATACAATGCCGCTATTCTAACATTGAACTACGCCGGCTAAACACTAAGTACTGTTCTTTACTGCAAGGAAAAGACGGTTGTTCGGGACTATCTTAAAGCCAAGCTCCTGAATGGCGCTCGCGAAATCAGCACTGGTTCGATGTTCGACCGGATCATGATGAATTTCGGCGACAATTACCGAAAAGCGTGAGAAAACCTCTGGACAGGCCCTGAGGATTTCCCACTCCGCCCCCTCACAATCCATCTTCAAAAGGTCCCAAGTGTTTGGACGATCAGCCATCCAATCCGCCAGCGACAAAATCATGGTATCGGCAGCCTGAGTATTGGCGGGGCGACCCATTCCTTCGATAATCGTGCTGCGGCCGTGGGCTGCGGGATCGATAAAGATTGCGCTGCGTCGGGTCTTGCCCCCCAAGGCTGTTCTGATCACTTGAACATTTGCCTGCTGTGCGAGATTGAAACGGCAAAGATTGAAGGAATCGGGTTCCGGTTCGAAGCAATACGCTTCGCCGACTGTCTTATGGGCGCTCAGCCATATCATAAACGATCCGATGTGCGCCCCGATATCCAGGGCTCGAAGCGGTTTGTTAGGAAGTATCGGCAGGATCGGCGCATACGTTTCATCGATCAATACTTCACGGATTATTCTATGATCGCCCCCAAGCGGCCTTCCGAGCAAACCATAACTGTAACCATTTTTTCGGAGACGATAGGAGCAATAGTCGACCTTTAAAAAGCCAAGCCGAACTAGGAAGGTCAAAGCTGGACTGCGAAAATGCCGAAACATTGAGAAAGAATGTTTCGCCTTGATCATCCACCTATTCATAAGCTGTTCTCAATCACTCAATCTGAGTCTGGGGCGGTCTCATCGCCCTTGTTCTTTTGCCACGTATTGTAGAAAATCTTTCTCAAGCTCAGAAGCACGTTTAGCAGCGACTCAGGCATATATGTCCTGATGTCGCGATGCAATCCAAGCTTTATTGCAACTGCTCCTTTCGCCGTCAAAGGGATCCAGTACCTAGGTACCAACGTCTTCTCGAAACCGTTTCTGATAAGAAAGTCCGCCTGCGTTCCTCGTCGCCAAGCCGTGTAGGTCAAGTACGGGACACCAGCGTTCGCGCATAACTCAATCGATTTCGCGATGAGCGCATTGCTGACATATTTCTTGCGAGCCTCGAGCTTTGACACAATCAGGCCAGGGTTAGCAAATCGTCCTTCTGCAAACACGAGCTTCGCAAAACCCACTAGAGTTCCATTGTCGTACGCGCCGATAAGCCCGCTCTTCTCAATGTCCATCGACAGCATCGCTCTGACCTCACTGAAAGGCTTACCGTAATGCCAAAATGGCTTCCCTCGTCTCACGGGTGTTTCATTGAAAACTCCCATCACGCCATTTATGAACTCGTCGTCGAGTTGGACAACCTTGATTTGGATTCCACGCTTTTCGGCCCGCTTTGCCTTTTTTCGCGTGTCGGATGTTATCTGTTTTTCCCACCAGTTGTCGAAGTCCTTTACGGGTACCGCCGAAAGGGCTTCTGATTCGTAGTAATAGGAATAGAGAGGTAAGGTATCAGGCAGTCTTTGACAAAAAGTAAAGATGTCCGGCCTAGGTGTACACTCCTTCAGAGCTGCGATGATTACTTCAGGATCTCCAACATCTTCGTACCACTCGTCTTTTAGTCGCACCACGGTCAGGAACCTGCCTTCGACAATCAGGCGTTTATTGTCGATTCGAATTCCGTCAACGTTAACCGGCTTACCGTTGAGATAAATAGTATCTTTGCTTATGGTGGTCACTGAATCCTCGTGGTTTGAGTTATACGCCGCTTGCAACATTTTTACAGCACCTTTGATGAATTCGCCGATGTCACGCGCCACGGCCGAACTCCGCGCAACCACTGCTCGATCATAACAAGACTGAAGAGGGTAAGGGACACGAACCTCAAGACTATGGGTCATCGATAACTTATCCGCATACATGAGCAGTTCGTCGGGAAGCGAGGACCGAATCTCCAGGAGCTGAAATCCGCCCAGCTCGTCTGAATACTTCATTTGCGGAGCCAGCTCGCTCCAATACTCAAGCAGATCATGACCATTCTGGTTCCGAGGAAGAACATCGTCACGGAAAAGTTCATCTACCGTCTCTGTTGGCACCAAAGAGAAAACGTCCTGATAACGCTTCAGGCGGTCTTCTACGCCGAGGGAGTGGACGCCGCGCTTTAGCGTTTCATTGCGCGGCAAGCCGTCCACAGCAAACCCGATCATCGACCGGAGGCCGCCTGGCAATCCCCGCCACAACTCCCCATAACGAACGCCCAGGTGTCGCTTGTATCCGCCAAATAGTTCGTCTGGGCCCTGGCCGATCAGGGCGACTTTGACATCCTGGCGCGCGCGCTGGCAAACGAAATACATCGGCACGATGGAGGAAGCCGCGATTGGTTCCTCCAAACAATCCACAATCCCTGGAAGAGACCTTTCGAATTCGCTCTGGTCAAGCTTCACTGTTACGTGCCGCGCACCAAAAAGAGAGGCCGTCTCCGCTGCGTCAAATAACTCATCATCGGCGAAGCTTCTGCCATAACCTATGGTGTATGCGGGCCAGGATCTTCCATGCTCATTCATGAGCCCCAGGAGCAGGCCGGAATCCAGGCCGCCACTTAGAAGAACTCCAACTGGAACATCGCTCAAAAGATGCCGCCCCACAGCACCCCTGTATAGTTCCAGTAATTCGTGCGCAGCCTCTTTTTCCTTCTTTGGTCGAGGGAATGGTGTCGGTGTAAAGTTGTACCAGCGTTCTTCACGGCATCGGCCTTTCTCCACGACCAGCATCGTGCCGGGTGCCAGCTTTCGAATGCCTTGAAATATGGTCAAAGGAGACGGCGTATAGCGAAATTGGAGAAATAATTTGAGCGCCACGGGATCTACTGCCGACTTAGAATCCATCGCAGTCAGGATCGAGCGGATTTCCGATCCGAAAGTTAAGGTTCCGTTGTCGATCTTGTAATAGACAAGTTTAATACCCATGGCGTCCCGGGCGACGACCAGGCGCTGGTTAGGCACATCCCAAATCGCAAGCCCGAACATGCCGTTGAGACGATCGAAGACCTGAGTGCCCCACTCTTTGTAGCCGTGAACGATGACCTCGGTGTCGGAATTCGTTTTGAACCGATGGCCTTTGCTTTGTAACTCACGTCGGAGCTCCCGGTAATTGTAAATCTCGCCGTTGAATATTAGCCACACCGTTTCTTCCGCATCCGACATTGGCTGATGACCGCTGGCGAGGTCAATGATCGATAGTCGTCGGAATCCCAACCCGACTGGGCCCGCAATGAAAAAGCCTTCATCGTCGGGTCCGCGATGAGCGATGGAGCGCGCCATCCGCACAATCGTCTCGCGCTCGACTGGTTCGCGTCGCTGAAAGCTAAACTGGCCGCAAATGCCGCACATGTTTCAGGAAAACGGAAAAAGGGGTTACGGCTTCAGGCCGGGAAAGACGGATGGCTAGAGATAAGGCACCGACGTCACGCCGCAGAAGAGCTAAGAACAAAGGACTCAGGACGCTGCAGATTAACTCGCAGGCGCTCAAATTCTGCAAGAGCCATTCCAACGATCTGATCCATATTATAATATCGATAAGTGGCGAGCCGACCGACGAAACTAATCTTTTTTTCTGAGGCGGCGCGCTCGGCATACTTCGAATATAGCGCTCTTGCATCGGGAGCTGGAATTGGGTAGTACGGCTCGCGACCAGGGCCGAAATTCTCTGGATACTCACGTACGATCGTTGTGGATGGGAGCTGTTGTCCTGTAGCGTGTTTGATTTCGACGATCCGAGTGAAGTCGTGATCGTTCGGGTAATTCACCTGCATGGCCAGCTGAAAAAATTCCTGCGACAAAGTTTCCGGTTCGAAGCGCAGTGATCGATACGGCAAATGGCCGAAACAATGATCGTAGTATTCATCGATCGGGCCGGTGAAAATCAGATGCCGAAACGCCACCTGCGTTCGTACTTCACGGTAGTCGGTATTGAGCCGCACTTCAATCAGCGGATGCTTCAGCATTTTCTGGAACATCGCGGTATAGCCGTTTTTTGGCAGGGCTTGGAACTTCTCAGAGAGATAACGATCGTCGCGGTTCGTCCGGATCGGGATCCGCCCACACACCGTCGGATCGAGGTCCCTCGCGTCGCGTTGCCATTGTTTGCGCGTGTAATTTTTGAAAAACATTTCGTACAGCTTCCATCCTACCTGGGAAACGATCACCTCTTCGGAGTTTTTTGGATTGTCGATTGCAACGCGCCACTCGGCGAGTTGCGCCTCCATTTCCTCGCTGGTCGATGGCCGCCCAATAAGCTGCTCGAAAGTGTTGAGGTTAATCGGGAATTGCCAGAAGCGGCCGTGAGTCCATGAGAAAATCTTATACTCTATTCCATGCCACTCGGTAAACCGGCTAAGGTAGTCGATGATGCGCTGCGAGTTCGTACGAAAGTAATGCGGCCCGTAATTGTGGACAAGCACCCCTGCCTCGTCGTAGCGATCATAGGCGTTTCCACCTATGTGATTGCGTCTCTCGACGATTAGGCAAGTCTTGCCAAGTTGGGTGGCAATCCGCTCAGCAAGCACAGAACCCGCGAAGCCTGCACCGACAATGAGAAAATCAAACTTCATGAAATGCGAACCGAAATGTCCCTATGAATCTGGGAGGGAAGTTCCAACTTGAGATGAGGAGATGCGCCCATTGTTTAGAAAAGATCAGACATCAGAAATCAGAGGTCGGTCGATCTGGGGCGGATTAGAGGTTTCCCTTAAGGGACCTCATCAGGAGCCTGCTAGCCTTAAGAGCAAAGCGATTGCGTGCGACGATGTTATCTCTGAACTCTGAAAGCCCGCGCCGAAGCGCTACAGAAGCCTGGTACTTGAGTCCGAATGAATAAGCTTTGGTGGGTTTTATAGGAGCTACCCGCACTTGGACGGACAGCGTCTGTGGACGGTGGGCGTGAGTCTCAAAGGTGAGGAAGCCGTTCTCTCTGGCAAATGGGACCTCCTTGCCCTCCACTAGCACCCGCTCGACAACTGTCGCTTCCGGAATCCGCCGAATGAGACGATATTCGACCGACTCTTCCAGCCCATGTTCCAAATAAAACGTGTCCGTGAAGAAACGGACTTCCCATCTGCCCTCGGAAATCCATCGCCGGGCGTGCGTATGCGTAATGGTTTCCACGAGCGACGTCCATTTCAGATCGGGGCGCAGTTGAGCCAAGCTTGAAACAAATGTTTCCGCTGCACCCGGGTCATTTCGGAAGAATTCATGGTGCTCAACGAGAATGGCCGGCTTGCCGAGAAACAGCGCCATCGCGAAGGCCGCCATTCCACTCCAATAATGTCGTTTGAAAACCGGGAACCCAAGAAACGAATCCTGTGCGGGCAACAGCAGGTCTGAGCCGGAGATTTCGGGAGCAGTCAAATCGCGCGGCATACAAGCGGTACATACCAAGGCTAGAAACTGGCGACTGTCAGAGAAAGACCGCATCGCCTCAAGTGAATATTGTTCTTGCGGGCAAACCATCAACGGTTCGCTCCCGAGGCCCGTCCGTTGACGATGTCGCTCCATCCGTTGTTTCGCAACGAAGTTCCTTCGCAGCAGCCCGTCATAGTCGGCGGATCTGAATTCGCTTCTCGTGTGGTCGCAGCCATGGGCACAAATGCTGAAGCAATCCGCGTATTCGCGGAACATCTTTACGTTCTTCATTCGACTACGCCAATGGTTCCAGGGAATAAACGCCAGGGTAACGTGATATCCGTACCTTCTCGCTGATCCAAGCAACTGCTGGAAGTTGATAAAGCCGTAGTTCTTGTTTAACAACGGATCATCAATAACTATCCCGGCGCCTACCTTGGGATTGTTCCAACATCGATCGCCAAATGCAGATCTCAAAAAGATGATAGCTGGGACGTATTCGTCGGCAGCCACTTCAAACTCTTTCTCCGCCGACAGCGGCTGGAGTACGTCGAAGACCCGCAATGAGCTCCAAACAAATACATTCGCCTTACCCGTGGATACGCGCACGAAGGAACCGAACTGTTCCAACTTCATTATGAGTTCAGTATTTGTCCCAGGCTTCAAGATTAATCCGATGGCTTTAGTCGGATTCCTCGGATAGAACTGGGACGAGAGTTCCCGAGCCAAGTTCTGGCTACCCTCAGGGAAGTGGATGCGAGCGACGTTACCCGCATGATTACTCCCTAAGACAGCACCGCGAGTCAGAACTTGCAGGAACCGGTTCGCCGCTTCATCAACTTCAGTGGTAAAAAGCAACACCGAGATGTCACGCTCGCAGATCAGTGCTGCTGCTCTCTCAAGAGCATCCTGTCGACAGATGTTCTTCAAACTGGCCACATCCAAAACCACTCCAGCGCCTGCTTGCAACGCAGTATTCTCTATGGCACCAACGAGAGCAGCGGAATTCTCCGTATGGAAAAGCTCAGCCGAAACTCCAATGCATTTCGCCAGGCTCGCCAAGTGCGTGAGATTCCCGGAGGGAAACTTATAATAACAGATTCTCATCCTATTACGGGTATTTGCCGAACCCATGCTTCACTCTTCACCGAAATGGATGAAGTTGGAATGATGGGTGAAAGCATTATTAAGAACCCAACTTCTTTTGTTCTGAAATCGTCGAGTTCAAACCGCTGACTTCCGTCATCCCTTGTCTGTCCTCGGTCGTCGGTCCCTTTGATTTCCGATCTGAGTTGCTGTTTCTCTCGGAATTTCGCTCGTTGACTTGCGAGGGCTGCATTCTCATCCTCACATCTGACTTCTCATTTTCATGTTTCGCAGCCTCAGATAAGTAGAACGCGAGACTCCGAAACATCTGCGATTGGCCCCAGCGATGCATCGGAACATCGTCCCACCCCAGGTATAGCTTCCGTGAGCGGAATGAGCCGTCGCGTTTCATCCATGATTTTAACACGTCTGTAACGACTTTTTCCAATGTTGATCCCAGCACGGGAAAGCGATCGCGCAACAATGAGCACAGGTTAATGCACTCGGCGCAATCATACAACTCACGCTTGTAAACAGTCAGGCGTGGAGCTCGTGAGAACGGCTTTGGCTGACCATCTGCATCGAACAGGTTGCCCAAATAGTAGCTCACTCCTTTGCCTAGTGCCTTAAGCGTTGCTGCGTCGCCGGTCAGAGCGTGGATCTTGGCTAGCGCTTTCATGACGAAACAGGTGTGATAATGATCAACGAAATCGCGTACCCCATCGACTGCATAAAACCAGGAGCCGTCCGAGTTTTGATTCTCTAAAACGAAATTCAGATTTCGTTCGGCAGTCTTCCAATAGCTTTCATTGGAAAAAAGTAGAGAAGCACTTGTTAATAGAAACGCGCGATAGGCAGCCGCGTTAATAACGCCCCCGGTATCGTAAGGAGTATATGAACAACTGCTGGCCTTCTCAGAGCTTTTAAAATCCTTAATATCAACCGAAGCATGTCGCGCAATCGATTCCAGAATCATTTTCCATTCATCTTGTGGGTCCAATTTGAAAACCTGGAGGAACGCTTCGTACACATAAGGTGTGGTAGTGATCAATGGCGTATCTTGCTTTAGAACGCCGTTACGAGTGACCCAGTCAAAAGGATACCCCCAGCAATATTCCTGGAATTGATGGCAGCGCGACTTTTTGAGTTCGGTTAGAAAATGAATCGCATTTTCCAGTTGCGACGGGTCACCAGTCGCTTCGTAAAGGAAAGCAAACCCCATTGCATAATGTGCATCCGCGATGGGAAATCGCGTTGGATGATGGAAAAAACGTCGAGCTGACGGGACGAAAGCCTCGAGGAAAATGATAGGCGCGACGGCCGCCGTTCCCAGGAGTTTGTTATTGTAGTAGAGGTTTTTCGCAGCCCGGCCGGCCCTTCCGGCAAAAAACGTCTGGTGGTCACGCGACAATTCTCCATAGTGGGCGAGCCACAGCGTGAAATTGCTGAGAACATGTGCGACTCTATCGTTGCGACCAGTTGTTCGGTCAGTCGTCATCAGATTGCACGAAGATGCAATTGGGAAGGCAGGCGCAGGCATCTTCGACTTGGTAACTTGTTGGAGCTAGGAGAAGCCAATCATTCGCGTCTTTGAGGGCATAAGATAGTTACCACGTAACTCTGAGAGGCATCGCCCGTCTTCCAAATAAGTGCGTTTTAGGTCCGGGTGGAGTTCTCGGCTTGTCTAAGGCGAAAGCTATTCACTTTCCTGAAGCTTAGAAACGAGCGAAATATAGTTCGCAGTTTTTTCATCTGTTCGCGACGATGAAAGCGCATCAGTTCAGGGCTGACAGCGCGCTTCGTGCGCTTCAGTGCCGCCCAACAATAGCCTAAGAGTAAAGCACAGCCACCTGTTATCCTGGGCTTCTTTGTCATTCGGTAAGCTACACGCGACAATTGCCAGACTGGCGAGCCGCCGAGGTAATAGTCTTTCTCTCCGTAAGAAAACAGCGCCTGCAAAGGACTCCGCTCGGCGGTACCCAATGTTCGATGATGATGGAAACGTTTTTCAGGAAAGGATCGAACTTTCCAACCCTTCATTCGCGCTGTCATGGCCGCGATCCAATCGACTCCGCCCGCGCGGTTTGGAACATAACCCCCGATATCCTGAAAACACTCGCGCCGGAAAAGTTGGCACGGGCCGGCCACATAATTCTCACCTTCAAAGCTGTCTTTGCTTGAGTCATAACCTCCGTCCTGTGTGAATGGCGTTCCACTCACACCGAGATCCGGGTCCTCGCGGAACTTCCGCATCAGAAATTCCATGTAATCAGGTGCGAAGGAAACGTCGGCATCAAGGTTTCCCACGATCTCGAACTCGAGCGATTGAACTCGTTCCAACGCGGCGTTAACCGCGTGCGCCTTCGAAGCGAAATTGCGGTCCTGCCGTTCGTGGTATCGTACCAATTCGATCCACGGGAAGCGTGTCGCATACTCTTCGACGATCTCAGGGGTGCGGTCCATCGAACCGTCATCCACGATGACCCAGCGTTCTGGTGGGACTGTCTGGGCGACCATTGAGGCGAGCGTCTTTGGAATGAAAGCTTCCTCGTTGTGAGCCGGCGTGATGAGGACGTACTTCATAGGATCCGGACGGATAGGTTCCATTTGTTGCAATGGCATCGAATTCAGTCTGCGATGATGTAGAAAATAAACCAGATCGAGCCAAGTGCTGCGTCCGCGATATTTCCTCGCTTCCTCAATTGTGTGGCGAACTGCCCCTACTTGGACTGCTGATCAGGAGCAAAGCGTTCAATCGTTACGTTCGCCGAGTTTTCTTTAGACCCTCCCCATTTCCGCCTTTTTAGCTTTCCCCACTTTTTGTTCCCTTTTTTATGGTAATCGTGTGGGTAGCTTGTGCTTGCTGTGGGTTGGGCACCGGTTGTGAGGGGATGCGGATAGGTAAATGAAATGTAGCCCGGCATCGCTGTTTGATTGTAGTAGTCCCGGTTTTCCTGAATCGTCGGAAATACGCTTTGGATATTCACATTTGAGCCATTGATAGTGTTATTCCAAGAGTAGATTGGTTCAAATACCTGGTGCGGCCACGCCGCTGTTCTAGTTGTAGAGTTGCGCGGCGTATCGCCCGTTATTAAGTCGCCCTTTCCTCGCCCTGGCTGATCAAGTGCGGCCCCAATTCGACAAATCGCGTATCCGTCTCCAGGTTGAAATACCAGGTTGCCATTCGGGTCGTAGGTGTTATCAAACGCGTAGGTTATGGTTGTCGCGGTATTTCCCGTGATGAACGAAGCTCTTCCGGTGACGGTGTTTGTAAGGCTGTAACCTGTCCATTGATTAGTCGCCCAATGGGCATGAGAGTCAATTAGAACCCGGTTGGATTGCGCGGCAGTGTGAGTTCCAGTGGCATAACTCCCGTGTGGATCATTCAAGTCCCAAGGATTAATGCCACTTGCTCCCCCCCAGATATTGAAAGGGAAATATTGTCGGTAGCAGTGCAGGCTCATGCCCGAATTTATCTGCCCGGTATAGACATTGTCGTGGATTAGGGCTGTGCCTCCACGGATTTGGCCTGCGGTTGCCGGGAAAGTGAAGTTGAAGGCGTTATTGTAAATCTCAATCGCTCTAACGCTTCTTTGTCGCCCGCCGCTTTCGGTTCCGTGAGTGTTAGCCAAGGCATTGTTAAAAATATTGTGCCGCGCTACGTATCTGCCTCCGCCAAATGAATCAATGTTGCCTCCCGTCTGGACACCCGAATTGTTGTTAAAGGTATTGTCCTCAAAGAAGAAGAACTTGGATGTGCCAAAATAAGGCCGATCAGCCCAGGAACCGTCCCCGTAGCTTCGTCCACCCCAGCCATTATGTTTTACTTCAATGCCTATCCCGGAATGGCTAAATGTGAATGTATTATGATCGGCTACCCCAAGCGCGCCCTCTATTTGAATAGCGGGGACAAGGAGATTAGTAAATGCGCAGTGATCAATTCTCATTGTCTGACTGTCGGACTCTGACCCGACAACCATTATTGCGCCGACGAAACTCTCCGAAGAGGCGACATTTTGGAATTCTATGCCGGTCATCCGGGAAGGCCGACTCGCTTGCAGAGTCCAATTTATAATAGATGACGATCGGCCCCGCGGAATGTTGTCCCTAATGATCGTTTGCCCAATTCCAGCACCTGCCAGCGTGATAGCTTTCGTCACATTCAGAGTTGAAGTCCACGTCGCCGTGCCGGCTGGTATTGCCACCGTGTCGCCATTAGCAGCAGAAGCTATGACCGCACGAACATCAGCAAGGGAAGGACTAGCAGCATTAAAAGTTGTTGCTTGCGCCGTGCTAGAACTGGCGAAAAGCAGCGCGGCAAGGATCGAATTCAGAATCGCATAATTCGCCCGCGGCCCGAACGGCGAATCGGAATCGGAAGACCGAAAGTGTCCCGCAGCGCCAGCGGTGTCACCATTGGTGCCTAATTGAATCCGAGCCAATGATTGGATCAACACTTCCACTTATCCGAGAGACACTTCAATTCCAAGAGATCAACCTACAAATGGTGCTGGGAAGATCGAACGCTAGGGCTCTCCTTCCGCATAAGCCCATTCCCTCTCCTGTTCTGATGCCTCATAGACGAAAGATTGGTGAGTCCATGGATATTCCATAGCAATTAGGTAGAAAATAAACCATACGAGACTAAGTCCTCTAAAAGAGGCCTCGGTCCAGTTGTAAAATACTGTGGCGGCAAGGAAAGCGAGCCGGAACCGGCCAAATTGGGAATCCCTGAGCAGTGCTAGGCGGATCTTCCGGAAAACTGCAATGATTAATCCTGCCAGCATAAATAGGCCAATCAGCCCCAGGTTCAGATAGATTTCCAGATAGCCATTGTGCGCCTCTGTGGGATGCCACCAGTGCGCCTCCGATATTGTTTTCAACCGTTCGCCGAGCCAAAAACTTTCAAAACCCACTCCGAAAATTGGATTGGTCCGCAGCGCCAGCAAGTCACTCCAGAGTTCACCTCTCCCGGTTATCGTAGCCCCATGCCCGGTAAGGCCTACGATGTAACTATAAATTCCGAACATAAATTCTGTTACCGTTAACGTACCCACGAGCAGTAGTGCATACAGTCCGATGAACCTTTTGTTCACGAACGGCAGGCCGACTAGCATGATTGTCAGCATTCCGATCAATAGTGACAGGAAAGAAGTTTGACTGTTCGCCTTCCAAATGAGCCACCAAATCATGTACAAGAAACCCAAGGTCAGAAGAAGTTCGTTTCGTCGAATCTTGCTCCGTTCGGTCTTTAAGGTTTGCAGCAAATGCCAGAAGAAAAACAGCCCCAGGATAAAGCAATCGACGCCCAGTAAGTTCTTGTTTGTGGTGACTCCGAAGTTGGAGCCGGTACCAGTCCAGGGATCGAATCCACGGCCCCAGTCGGGATAATATTTAATGAACAGGATCGAGAACGGAACCAGAATGTAAGCACATCTCTTCATCAACCTGGTTACTGCTTCCTCGGGGTCCGGTTCGGTAAGAACAATGAGGGCCATGATCGGATGACCAAGTATCTTGATCCATCGCTTAAAGGCTACGAACGGAAAGTCGGACCACGCAATCGCAATGAAACAATATAGAAGAAATGCTATGAGCCATCCATTGTTCCGAAAAATTTCACCGAGACTGACTTGCCTCCTGTTAAGGACGTAAACACCTGCGGCGATGAATGTGAACTGCACAGTAGCGTCGAGCGGATTTCCCTCGTCCACAGAGTTAAAGACTGTTGGCAAGCCCAAAGTGTCGAGCCATATCGCAACGGACCTTGATCCCAGGATCACCGTCCAAAGCACTGGGAGCCAAAGCGCGCCTGTTACATTTGGCCTTTCCCGAATGTCTCTTCGGTAGAGGAAGACAATGAAGGCGATCGTTATAAACAGTGCGAGGTTCGGGGGCATAGGGCAGATGTCAAAGATTCATCGCTGCGGGCAAGTTCCGGTCGGAAGGCACGCTGACGTGTCGCCAAATAAACCCGAATTTTGATCGGTCGCGGACTCGATCATCTCGCCTAATTTCTGGCGGTTATTCTTCAATCGAACTGTTCCAGGAATGCTTTCATCGCTTCATTCATGGGGACGCGCGGTTTCCAGCCGAGCTGCTCACGCAATTTGTTGTTCGAAAAACGGTTGCCTTTCCACTCTGCGGCGCAGCGTCTGCGATTAAACCTTTTGGGAAAGGGCCTACCAAATTTCGCGCAGAGTTCGCAAAGAGCAGAGAAAAAATAAGCTGCGCCGTAGGGAACATGAAAACACAAGAAACGGCCAACATGCTTGCGATAGGCGTCCAGAAACTGACGGCTGGTCAAGAGGTCGTCGTCGACGATATTGAAAGTTTCCCCTTCAATCCCCGGCTGCATACCTGCCAGAACGATAGCCTCGGCGCAATTGTCAACATACGTCACCGGTAACTGGTTCGAACCACCTACGTGGAAGAAGAATCGAGATACGCGGAAACCGATCCGCCCGGTAAGGTCGCGATTTCCGGGACCGAAAACTGTGCCGGGTCGAAGTATGATAAAAGGAATTCCGCGAGCACGCCCGATATCCCGGACGATTTCCTCCTGCTTGAGCTTGCCAAAAGTATACGCATCGAAACGTTCCTCGGGTGATTCCTCGATTGGACTCATTTCGTCAAGCGGGGCTCCCCGCTCCATACGAAAATTTGAGTACACCGCAAACGAACTAACATTGACAAAGCGTCTCGGTTTGCCATGAGCCGCGAAGGCCTCCAAAAGGTTTTGCGTGGCGACAGCAGAGTTCGTAAAAGCGTCATCGAACGATTTGCCGAAACCTGCCGCTAAGTGATACACGAGCGAAACGTCGCGGACTGCGCGGACGCAGTCAGCCGGCGTTCTCAGGTCGCCTGTGACGATTTTAACTTTATCAGCCGCCTTCAGTCGAAGCAGTATCGCATTCAGGCGGTCGCGTTGGCTGGCGGGACGCACGAAGCATCGAATATTCCGACACCCATATTTGAGCAGAACCTCAACCACCTTAGCACCGATAAAGCCATTCGAACCGGTCACGAGAATGCCTTCATCAAAATGGCTCATTGAATCCAATGTCGTTCCGTGCAAACCCAAAGATGCCGAAGAAGTTTCCGCCGTCGCTCCTGCTTCAAATCAGTCGCATCCAAGAACAATTGTGGCGAGGGTAAGTGAATGTCACAAGCCAGCCGATCTAGGAAGCGCCCAAGGCAACGGATCCATCGGATCAAAAGTAGTCGTCATCTTGTGATAGCCCCGCGTCTCCAAGGAATTGTGGATGGCCAGCACGATCTCTGTGTTGTGGAGACAATATTTAGGCGGCAGCCGGCATGCCCTTCGTTCCCTTAAGGACATCGCCAACTCCGCGGGTCCGAGGCAAAAATCGACCCTTTTCCTGAGGTGGAGAAACCGGGCCCGAAGACGGCGGGCAAGCGCCTTCGGCGAACCCAGCTTGCTCCTTGCGACATAGGCGTTGTTAGGTGGAAGGGCAAAGGGGTACTTTTTCCTCCAAGGCACAGCAATGGTCTTTGGGCCGATCCGGATGTTCCAGTCCCGCGTGATGTAAACAGGGGACTTTGGTTCCCACACATCGCGCGTGCTCAAAATCCCATTATCACCAAAAAATCGCATCGAATGGTCGGAGCGAGCAAGCCAACTCGACGTCAACCTGGCAACGAGACCCGACTTAAATCTCAGACAGGCAACCGTCAAATCAGGGGGTAAGGCTTCCACACCTGTCTCAGCCCCCAAGTCAGTGTACTGAGTGGTGGCGAAGGCTGTAACCGTGTCGACTGGGCCGAAAAACGCTGTTAACCAAGAAACCGGGTAACCTGCATGTTCAATCGTGCATCCAACCTCGAATTCATCCTTGTAGGGCCAATGGATACCTACTTCATTCATCCATTCCTTATAGCGCGAGCGATAAATAAGTCCGCCATCCATCTCCGCGTACACAGCGCGGACTTTGCCGATGGCACCTTCTCGAAGAGCCCGCCAAATTGTTTGCGCCGTTTCAGCAAGAATTCGGGAGGGCGCAGAACTAATGGACAATCCTTTCTGTGCCGCTAGGCGCACGAGCTCCACGGCCTCTGGAAAGGACATCGCAAGAGGTTTTTCCGAATAGACGTGCTTGCCGGCCTCCAAGCACGCCTTCGAGATGACAAAATGGCTCTTGGGATTCGTTAGGTTAATCACCAATTTCACCGTCTTATCATTTAGCATTGCATCAAGCGAACTGTAGTTTGGAACCGAATAGTACGTCGCGTAGGCTGCGGCTCGGCTGGTATTCCCGTCCACTACCCCCCTGAGTTCAAGAATGCGGTGGCGGGGAAGCGTGTTGAGGTAAAAGGCGGCAATATTTCCGCACCCGACAACCGCGATAGCTACCCGATCCGTTTCCCGCGTGCTCATACTGGATTGACCAAACGCCTGTTCCATTGCGGTAACGCCGACTGCTAGTTGGCTCGAACCGTTTCCGTCTGTTGGTACAAACTTGCAGGCTCATAGGAGAAAAAGCCGTCGATGCACTTTACGACGTAATCGATCATTTCAGTCCCCATCTCCGGATAAATCGGCAGGGATAGGATGCGGGACTGGTTAAAGCAGGAAACGGGAAAATCCTTGGGGACGTGGCCGAGATAAGAGTAAGCCGGGTAGAATGGCAGCGCCTTAGGATAGTTTAAGACAGTGGAGATGCCCGCCTCGGAAAGATGCTTTCTCAGGGCATCACGGTTCTCTGTGCGGACGACATAGAGATGATAAACGTGGTCGCGGCCACGCACGGCTTTTGGTGTTATAACATCCCCTACGTCTCCTAAAAGAGCATCGTAGCGAGCAGCAACATCCCGTCGTGCTGCTGTCCACGCCGGCAAATAAGGTAATTTCGCATTGAGAATAGCAGCTTGCAGCCCGTCCATCCGGCTGTTGATCCCTTCCATGACGTGATCACCCTTGCCGCCATGTCGCGCGAACGTTGCCATCCAGTCGGCCAATCGATCGTCATTGGTCACGACGCAGCCGGCATCCCCGTAGGCGCCCAAGTTTTTGCCCGGATAGAACGAGAAGGTCGCAACGTTCCCGAAGGTTCCCACCAACTCTCCATGGTACTTGGCGAGATGCGCCTGAGCACAGTCTTCTATGACCCAAAGATTGTGCTTCTTTGCGATCGCCATAATTACCTCCATGTCCGCCGGCTGCCCGTATAGGTGGACTGGAATGATTCCAACCGTAGTCGGCGTGATCTTTCTTTCGATATCCAACGGATCGATAGTAAAGGTGTCCTCATCCGTATCGCAGAAGACGACCCGGCCGCCAGCTTGCGTGATCGTCTCGGACGTTGAGATCCAGGAATGTGCCGAGGTGATGACTTCATCGCCGTGACGCAGGCCCAGTGCCCGCAGTGCAATGTAGATCGCGTCTGTACCGTTCGCGCACGAGACGCAACGTTGCACGCCTAGCGTTTTCGCCCACGCCTGTTCAAAAGCTTCGACCTGCCTGCCACGAATATAGGCCGACTCGGCAATTACTTTGGCTATAGCCTCGTCAATCTCGTCTTTGATGGACAGATATTGCGCGTGAAGATCAACAAATGGAATTTTCATAGTAGTTTTAATCGGAATTCGGACATCGGAATCAGAGACGGCGTAGCAGCCGTGCGGGGTTACCCGCGTAAACGCCAGGGACGGTGATGTCCTTGGTAACAACGGCGCCGGCACCTACGACTACCTGGTCACAAATTGTTACAGGCAGAACGGTGGCATTTGTTCCGATACTGACGTGATTGCCAAGTTTTGTTGATCGCCAAAGCTCCGGCTTTCCAGCAGGTCCACCGGTGAGGAACAAATCATTAATGAACATTGCGCCATGAGAGATGAAGCAGTCATCACCGATCGTGACGAGTTCACAAATGAACGAGTGCGATTGAATCCGGCATCGCTTGCCGATCACTGCTCCCTTTTGGATCTCAACAAAAGGTCCGATGAAGCTGTCATCGCCGATCTGACAGCCATACAAGTTTGTCGGTTCTATGACGGTCACATTCGCGCCAAACTTTACATCGACGAACCCGACCGTGCGCTGTTTAACTGTATTCATATTGCAGAATTCTGATGAATGACTTCGCCGTTTAGCGGGCGCGCACGCTCGAGGATCGAAACGACAGTTCGCGCGTGAAGTAGCCCGGTGAGTGGTTCCGTCGAGTTACGGATGCAGTCCGCGAAATGTTGCGCTTCGACGCGGAGCGGTTCCGCAAACTTGACCTGGGGTATCAAAATATCGCCGCTCCGGTAATTGAACGGAGCAACCTGCGGCCTATCGAAGTCCATGTTCTCTCCCAGAATGGCGCGGCGATCAATGCCTTTGTCGTATATGGCGATCTTGTTCTCTGCAATGTCATCGTAAACCACCATCTTGCGCGAACCGACAATGATCATCTTGCGTACCTTTTGCGGATCCAACCAGCTTACGTGAATGTTTGCGATCACCTTCCCTGGATATTCAAGACTCAGAAAGACAACGTCATCGATACCTTCCTGCATGTAAGCCATTCCCTGGCGGCCAATGGAAATCGGCTCCGGGTCGCCGAGCCAATATTGAATGATGCTAATATCATGAGGGGCGAAGTTCCAAAGCGCGTCGATGTCGGAACGAATGCGACCGAGATTCAGCCGTTGGCTGTAAATGTAGCGAAGGTCGCCCAGTTCGCCGGAATCGATCAGTTTCTTAACATAACGAACGGCCGAGTTATAGACGAAGGTATGACCGGTCATTACAACAAGATTGCGCCCGGCAGCGCATCTCGAAAGCTCATCCACCTCCGCGACCTTCGTCGCCAGCGGCTTCTCGACGAAGACGTGTTTGCCAGCTTCAAGAACTTGCCTGGCAAGGGAGAAATGACTTGCAGCTGGGGTGGCAATGATCACGCCGTCCACGCTGGGATCTTCTAGAGCGGTCTGATGGTTTTCGATTGCGCGGCTAAGGGGGAAATTTGTTTCCACGAAGGCGCGGCGTTCTGCGCTCGAATCCACCACGTACTTTACCGCGCAGCCGGGCAACGCTGAGAAGTTACGCAGCAGATTCGGGCCCCAGTAACCGCATCCGAGTTGAGCAAGGACCAATTTTGGTGTCATAGCTAAAAAGGAGAGAAACGAGAATAAATCAGGCGGCGACCAAAACCTCTTCTGTCCCCTCGATCGTGAGGTCCTGGAACAGCGCGTTTCCCTTACTACAGAGCTGATGCCCTGAAGACGCGCGGTTATAGACCCTCAGTGTTAAAGGTGGAAGATCAGCGGCAGTTGAATCAGTCGCTCCCTGCACGCGGACACTGCTCCCATCCTGAGTGACTCTGACGAAGGATGCCTCGCGCCGCTTGCGAAACCACGAGACGGTTTGTGAAGCTGTAGCAAACCAGGGTTTCCGAGCGCGCAGATCGCGTAGCAGAGCCAGGTAAGCGTCGTCCCATAATCTTTCAGGTCCAAGGCTTCGGTCGTGCCAGTTAATAGTGAGAACGCCGCCGAATCTCGTTACATTTTCGATTAATGGAAGCATGGCGACCCTGGCTCGCTCGTTGGAGAAGTTCATGTACGAGCGATAAAACAGCGCCGTGTCCATGATGTGCAATGGGAGTTCCAGCAGATGGTCGACCCCGGTGTGCTTGAAGACTTGAGTTGTTCCAGCGCGATATCCTATTGTTTCGTTGTAGCCAACCGTTGAATCATAGGAGAAGCCGGCTTTCTCGAGGGTCGATGGCGCCTCGGAATCGAAGTAAAGCCAGTGCATCCGAACGCCTGTTTCGACTGTGCCCGTGAGCTTCTGAACCTGTTTACATTCATCCCGGCCCTTGACGCTGTCGCGCCAAGCATCGATGCCGTGAACACCGACTTCACGGCTTGCGGAAAGAAGCTTCTTCAAGTCGTCTGCAACATCGGCCAAAGAATAACGCGAGGCGCGCTTCGCTCTTGTTCGACCTTGAGAATCAACTCCGGCGTCGCCCTTTGTCGGAATGACGAAGAACGTTGAGGCAAGGTCCCTCTCTAACTCCAGATACCGATCGAGGTGGTTCCAGAAGTCTTTGACAATTCCAGTAAATACCAGAGGCAGGGAAAGCGCGGCCTTCCAGTTGATAGCTACCTGTCGCAAGGATCTTTTTCCTAGACAAAAGTCGATTACCGAGCCAATAAGCGCCCGGTAGAGAAAACCGAACATTGTGTGGTCGCACAAGTGATGGCGCACACGCGGATGATCAACGTCATGTGTAAGGCAGGTAATAAACCGGTGGCCCGCGGGAGCTGGAGGTATTTCGACAAGAGTAACGCCATGACTAATGATCAGATCACGGAGAAGTGAAATCTGGAGTTCAAGCGTAGCTATGCCGGCAAGTTCCGCGGGTTGCCCCTTTGTTAGGAGATGGTGGACTTCTTTAAACAGATCGAAACCAAGACGGACCACGGATTGAGCGTCAGGAGCTATCGAACTTGTTCCTTTGTGAATGAGGACTTCGTTTCCGAGGCCCTCCAAGAGAAGGCAATTGCCGTAAATTGGTATGCGTTCGTTCCGAAAAAGAGCAAAATTGTGTCCGGGAGCGCAGCTTGTCTTTATGCTTTGATACTTTTCGAAGGATTGCTGCTGCGAGCCATAAAGCAATAACAGCCCGGCGTCGCTTTCCGGAACGATGCTGTTTGAGCAAAGTAGAACATCGTACCGAGTTCCTGGGCGCCAAAACTCCCAAGGCGTCTTAAATAACTCAAAGAACTCGGCCACAATGGCCTGTTCAGCCTTATCGGCAACAACCCCGATCATTTTAAGGTAAAGACGAGCGATAGAATTCTCATGGTAAAAAGTCCAGAAGCTCTATCCGATATTGTTACTTTAATGTTCCTTCTACGGTACTCATCAGAACCGGTGTGTTGCAGCACGAGCACTACGCCGAGTAAGAGTAGGAAACAGAGAACGTTCACAGTGTTTGAGTGCCGTCTAGAGAAGCTCGCCGATGGAATTCAATAATGTGAGCCGCTCGCGGCTCCAGGTGTGTGAAAGGTAAACTATCTGGCCGCGCTTTACCGTTTCCGCCGCATCAGCCGGATGAGAATGCACGAATTCGATCTTTCGCGCGAGGTCATCCGCATCGCCGAGGTTGAAATAGATCAGGTCATTGTCGCTGAAATAGTCCTGTATTCCCCGCGTTTTTGGGGCGATCACCGGTTTCCCAAGGGCCAGGTATTCGAAGATGCGTGTGGGTGTATTGATTTCGGTGAAGATATTGCGGTGGTTCGGAATGATCCCGAGGTCACAATTCTCGATTGCCTCGACGATCTCGGTGAGATTGCACCGGCCGAGGTAATCGACATTCTTGTCGAGTCCCCGTTGTTGGGCCGATTTCATCACGTCTTCAAAGAACGCGGTCCGCTCGCCGCAAACTTTCAGCCGGACAGATGGAATTGTCTTTCGGACCTTCTCCAATGATTCCAACGCCAGGTCGAAACCGTTTCGGTGGACGAGTGAGCCATGATAGAGGATCACAAACGGATCGGACCCATTGCCGTTTTTTCCGTTCACATGGCGAACATCAGCCTGCTGCAACGGGAAAACGACGTCATCAGGCGAATTGATTACGACTTTGATTTTGCCAGGCTCACAACTGCGAGAAGAGTAGATCTTTTTGCACGCTAGGTTGACAGTCAACACGAGATCTGCGAACCGGATGCTCCACTTCTCGAGTCGTTTCAAGATCCTCACACTTAAGCTGTCCTCAGGCAGGCGGAAAATGGTCTGCATGAGCTCAGGCATGGGATCATGCAGGTCCAAAACGATTTTTGCACCGAGCAGTTTCGGAACAATCGCACTGAAAACGAGAACGTCCGGCATGTTATGCACGTGGACTAAATCGTAGCGATGAGTAAATGCTCTACGGCCGAGGTAGAAAAAACAGGACGTTAGAAACGCGGCATATTGGGCGATGTAACTGAGCTTCCCACCACGATGGCGCTTTAACCGGACACGCCTGACATTGATATTGCCGTAAGTCTCATGTGCTGGTTGGTGGTCGTCTTCACGCAGGCACACGAGGTCAATGTTGACACCCTGGGCCGCTAACGCCTCGGCCGCTCTTCTTGGCCGAGAATCGCCAGGGTAGTGCGAAAAGAGCAGGACGGCGGCACGCCTGCCGCGTAACCGGCGAGTTTTCCGTGTCTGGTAATCGGATACGCCCGCTTTGAAAGAGCGACCTCGAATAACGTGCGTGGCCACCTCCTTTGGTAAAGCATGCCAGTACTCCCCGGAATACTTGGTTTTGACGTAAGTCAGAAATTCCCGGTATAACTCGACGGGATAGCTTGATGTTGTCTGCCGCGAACCGTTGAAGGACATGTAATCGGGATGTACATCGACAAGAGCCATGCCTCCATGCTCTGCAATCCAATCAAGTTTTTTCATCCAGATCTCTGGAGTCGTTTCCCCCAATAGCACGAACAGAGTGGAATCCTGAGGGAGAGTATAAGGCAACTCAACGTAACCTTCCGAAGGGGATTTGGCGTCTGGATGCGGCACCCAAAATGGAAAAATAGTGTGGCCTCCGTCCGGCTGCGGCTCAAATGGATCCGTGTCGAATGTGGATGCGTCGTATTGCACATCGAGATCATGCAGCCAGTCGAGATTTCGCAGCATGAACCCTGATCTGAATCCTGACGCGCCCCACTCCCTCGCATAGCTGTTGATCTTTGCGGCGCTTCGTTTGAAGTTGCGACACGAGGCAAACAGACGGCCATCGTGCCTAAGATCGTGTATCCCAACCTCGAATCCATTGGCGGTGAGTTCCTGTCTGAACTCTGCTGGGATCCGGTAATCCCCCTCGGGGATAAAGTTAAAGCAAGAACGGAATCCAAGGTCCGATTCATCGTGCGTTAGAACAAACGCAAACTTTTTGCCTTCAGGCCAGCCTGGCCAGTTTTCCGGTAAACACTCGGATCCCGGCATGATGGGCCAAACTTCTCCAACTCGCTTGCGAAGCCGCCTGGCCATCTGTCGTCGGATCGCCGTCCGAACCATTTGCGGAATAAAGGGCTTTAGCCCGTAGTAAATCCTATTACGTAACACGAGGTATTTTTGGTTGAAGGTTGCAGTCAGGTGCAACCGCGAGGGAGGGAAAGCGTATCGCTTGCAGGAAGCTGGAGTGATAGCCGGATCGTTATGGATCCAGCAGATTAAGACTCGGAATCAAGCCACTTCGGGACGTAGGAACGTGTCTTGTTTACCACGACTGCAACATTGTTTCGCTCAGCCATTAACTTGCCGTAGCTGCGCCTAATGGCCTCGCGGTTGTTCTTTTCTGACTCGACTATCACCAAAACCTTGTCCATGAACGCAGCCATTCCCCAACTAGGGCTCGTCTGATCCAGCGGCGGCATGTCAAAAATGATGTAGTCGAAATCGCTCGCCTTCATATTCGGCATCATATCGAAGAATTTTTTCAAGCCGAGCTGCGCCGGACCGCCGGTATTAGGCGATCCTACTGTGGCGAGGTAGAGATTGTCCACGGCCGAGGCGATGGAGTCAGATGGCTTAAGAGCTTTGTTCAAAGGATAAGCGGGTTTACCCTTGAAAAACGGATGCACCTCTTGCGGTCCCAGGTTCACATCGACAAGAAGCACCTTACCGTCGTTTGTTTCTGAAAGTGATGCAGCGAGCCCAGCAGCAAGTGTGGAAGCTCCCCCTTGCTCCGAAACGCTAGTAACACCAACCAATTTCGGTTTATGGGTCAAATGATTGAGCTCAAAATAAAGACCGAGGCGATCGCGGATCGCGTCACAATATGGCCGAATGAAATGCTCGGACTCCCACGGCGCCAACTTAGGATTGCGCCGCCTCGTGGTAAGCGCTTTCGCGTTCACCGGTGAACCATTACGAGGCAGGGCGAAGCGTCCGTTGGCATACGGTATCGACAGCATCAATGGGATATGCAACTGTGTCTCCAGTTGGAGCGGCCGCCCAAGGGTCTGATTTAAAACCAAACCCCTTAATAACGCTAACGCCACGCCCAGGGCTATCCCGCCGCCAGCCAGTGCTAGGGCAACCTTGTCGCGAGTTTTGTTGGCTAAGACCGGGGGAGAGGGACGCTGGACCGCGCTAATGTTCGGCATTTTGGATGGATCCAGAGCCTCATCCACGCGCGCCTTCTCTAGCGACGCGGCGAAGTACTTGTAGTTGGTTTCATCCATTTCCTTCTTCCGTTCTAAGTCTTCAATCTGCGGCGCCAGCTCTGATAGTTGTTTCGTTCTGTGCTGAATGTCGCTAAGCCGCGCCTTTAGCGACTCTATTTTTGCCTGCGTGCCGGCTATCTTTGCTTTTAAGGATTGCGAGGTGTTTTCGGATGGGGAGGTCTTTGTTCTCCAACCTTTTGTCTTCTTTTCTACGAGTTGAGTAGCAAGGGCTTGTTGTTCGGCCAGATCCGCCTCGGCGGCGTTAAGCTGTTCCTTGGTTTTCCCCGCCTCTGTTGTAAGAGCCACGGAGCCCTCTTTGAATGATGCAATACCGGTCTTCTCCTTTAGCGATTTTAAGGCGTCCTCTGTTTGGTTTAACCGCGCTCGAACTTGATCGGTTTGTTGAGCCACAAAATCGAAGGCGCCGGCGGAGCGGTGTACTTCAAGATGCTTGACGAAATAACGGCTCAGTAGTTCCTGCAATACGAGAGTCGCCATCTCCGGATTAGGATTCTTATAGGAAATAAGGATGATGTTGCTTCCCTTATTTGAAATCGCTTTTAAGCCCACCATGATGCTACGCGCCGCCTCACTTTCAGTTGGCTCTTTAGTCGTCGGCAACAATCGCCGGGGACCGATGGCTTGGGCGACCTGGACGGCCAAGTCCCAACTGGTCAAAATCTCGATTTCGGCGCCGATAACTCGATCCCCTTCGTTGTTTGATGCGGTGGCGGCTTTCTCTGCCTCGGTTGGGTCAACACCGCTCCTTTCCGTAACATAGCGCACCAACAACTTGGCCTGCGATTCGTACGAGGGCGGAAAGATAAAATACACCGCCGCGCCGGCGGTAATGCCCAGGATCGCGCAGACGATGATTGTCCATTTGCGCTTAAACAGAGCGAAAAGAATGTCGCCAAGCTTTAGCCCGGAATGATGTTCTGTTTGTCGTCGGATTTCAGCCATAATTTTAGCCTTTAGTCGAGATGTGGATAGAGGATCGACCCCGCGAGTCGATTAAACACCAGCGGTAATCTGCCAAAGATCCGCTTGTGCAAGCCGCCCTTACGGCGGACTGGAGTGAGACACTGCCGACCCGATGGATCGACTCGGAAGTAATCAATTGTTTCTTCCTGTGTGTCCCAAGAAAGTTTGAATCGTCGTAAACCGTCGTTTTCGCAGTCGGTGCGCCCGAAATGTAATTTT
>WNFW01000241.1_pt1 | contig 44703 bp, 49 predicted proteins | sample 5400131 | NCBI WGS metagenome assembly WNFW01 (sample SAMN13153362, study PRJNA577476) | soil metagenome | isolation source: 20 cm soil or saprolite under grassland replicate 1 | place: USA:California | collected 2016-06-15
CTACGCCGGAACAGCTGGCCCGTCAGGCGGATATCGAAAACATTGTCAGTCGCATCTCTCCGAGCACCCTCTTCTCGGAAAGTGTCAGTATTCTGCTGAATCCCGCAGCCCGCGTTTTTGGATTTGCGCTCCAGAGTCAGGCCGAGGGTATTCTACCGACCCCACTCGCCCTTGATCAGAGCCTCAATCTGATCTGGCCCCACATAACGACCCTGTTCGCGCTGGTGCTGGTCTGTTTCGGGATTTCGTATATCATTTTCATGCGCGCCGAGATCAGAGCGTAGGCTCCGCCCGAATCTTTCTCAACAGTATTCCTTCCCCAAACCCAACTCACGGCAGTTCTCAATTTGCGCTGGCTAGACGGCGTCTTGAAACTTCGCGGCATAATCGTTGATATATAAACTAATTGTGACTAATATTACGACAATTGACAATTCACGGGAGGCGCAATGGCGTACGCCGATTTGCGACAATATCTAGCAGCACTTGAAGAGCGGGGAAAGCTCAAGAGAGTGAAGAAAGCAGTGGATAAAGACTGGGAATTAGCTGCGGTTTGCCGGCAGCTTTTCAAGAAAATCCCACCTGAAAAAAGACCTGCACTGCTGTTCGAAAACGTGAACGGGTTCAACATTCCGGTCGCAGCCGGCGTGCTCGGAGCCTCTAAAGAGATTTATGCAATTGGCTTAGAGACCGACTCGGTCGAGGGAATCAATCGGAAGTGGGAGCACGCACTGGAGCATCCGATCTCACCAAGAATGGTGAAATCCGGCGCTTGCAAAGAGAATATTCTATATGGCGACCAGGTGAATATTCTCAAACTGCCGGTGCCCATATGGACAGTCGGAGAAGATCCAGGTCCATTCTTCACGTCACCGTACGTGATCACCAAAGACCCGGAAAGCGGCCAGCGCAACGTGGGAACCTACCGGATGCAGGTCAAAGGCCCCAACAAAACCGGCTTCCTGATCGGCGCGCACCAGGATGCCTCGTGGCACATCAGAAAAAACAATCAACAGAATAAACCGACGCCGGTTGCGGTGGTAATCGGCGCCGACCCATCGATAGGCTACGTTTCGGTATCAAAAATGTCGGAAGCACTGGACGAATTTGCGGTAGCTGGGGCATTGCGCGGAGAACCGGTTGACCTGGTCCCCTGCGAGACGGTGCCATTGGAGGTTCCCGCCACGGCCGAAATCGTGCTGGAAGGAGAAATCCCCGCGAACGCTTCGGAGCATGAGGGGCCGTTCGGCGAATATACCGGTTACATGGGTCCCGCCGGCAACGAACCTTTCTTTAACATCAAATGTATGACGTTTCGCAACCATCCCGTTTACCAGGCTTTCATCAGCCAGATGCCCCCGTCCGAATCTAGCTGTATTCGCGCGGTCGGTCGTGAATGGCCGCTATTTAAGCATCTCAAGCATACATTGCGGCTTCCCGTCAAAGACGTCAGGCTCAAGGAAGCCGGCGGCAGCGGCGCCTACGTAGTGGTCTCACTACACAAACAGTTCACGGGTCAGGTGAGGCAATTGATGTACGGAATCTGGTCGATGCGAACCGGCTTTGGCAAATTTACAGTGGTGGTGGATGACGATATCGACGTCTGGGACGACTTTGCAGTCGACTGGGCACTGAGTTGGAGAGTTAGGCCGGATCGCGACGTTTACATCGAAAAGGACGTTCAGGCGGTCGGTCTGGATCCTTCCCAGGGCCCGCCATCGGTGCCGCAACATCACCCGAGCCGCTACATCGGTTCCCGGGTCGCCATCGACGCCACCCGCAAACACGAATATCCCGCAGTATCGTTACCCCCGAAGGAACACTTGGACATCGTCGCGAGCAAGTGGAAAGAATATGCAATTGAGGACTAAACAGTTGAAGCAGTTCAAACCGTTGAAAGCGTGCAACTCATCCAATGCCACTGGTTTTATTTCGTGCTTAAACGTCTTGCACTGTTGAAAGGATTGAACGGCTTGAACGCCCAACGGCTAGTAGCCGGCTGAGCGCATCTTTTTCGCCGCCGCCATGATCGACTCGATGATCTTCTTATAACCCGTGCAGCGGCACAGGTTGCCGTGCATGAAATGCTTCAGTTCGTCTTCGGTGGGTTTTGAATTCTCATCCAGAAGCGCTTTCGCCGCGAGAATCATCCCCGGGGTGCAGAAGCCGCACTGGAAGCCTCCATGTTCAATGAACGCCTCTTGCAGCGGATGAAGTTTGCCGTCTTCGGCCAAGCCTTCGATGGTTAGCACCGATCTATCCCTAATCTCGAAAGCCAGGGTCGTACAGGCGCTGACGGGACGCCCATCCACGAGTAGTGTACAAGCTCCGCAGACTTGAACGTCGCAGGACCTTTTGACGCCCGTTAGGCCCAGCCGTTCGCGGACGACGTCGAGCAACAACTCATGAGGTTCGACTTCGAGCTCCTGTAAACGTCCATTCAACGTAAAGGAAACCGGAATAGTCTGAGTATCCGCGCGTCTGGACATCGCTTTGGACATTTAAATCCCTACTCTTTCCCTCAACACTGGCTCACGGCGTTTTGAAAAGCTCGCTTCAGCAATACTCCGACGATGTGCTCTTTGTATTCCTGAGAACCGTGAAGATCGCTGATCGCCCGCGCCGCGCGTCCTGCAACTTCTCCAGCCTCTGCCAACCTGTGTACCGCCTCATCCGTGCTCTTGCCTTTAAGTATGGCCTCCGATTCCGGTACGCCTTTCGGCGCCGGCCCGGCGCACCCTACCGCGATCTTGATGTCGCCCACCGATTTCCCATCGTCGCTTAGCGTGAGCGCGACGGCAACCCCCACACTGGGTCTTTCCAAATAACCAAACTTGAGATAGGCAACCCCGGATTTCGCCTTGGGCACCGGCACCCGAATTTCCGTCAGCATCTCATCCGCTTCCAAACAGGTCTCGTAGGCATCAACGAAAAACGCTTCAGCGGTGATTTCCCGCTTGGATGAAGATTTTTCCGCCACCATCTTCGCTCCCAGAGCCATCAGCAGGATTCCAGGATCGGCGTGTGGCTCGGCAAAGCAGAGGTTCCCGCCAAGGGTTCCCACCTGCCGAACACGGACATTAGCTACATTCTTTTCGAGCTTCACCAGAGCGGGAAGCCGCTGCTGCAGCACCGGCGCCGTCTCCAATTGACGGTGCGTGCAAAGCGCGCCGATATGCGCCGTACCATTATCAAATTTGACTTCGTTCAACCCCTTGAGTTTTTTGACATTGATAAGCCGTTCGTACTGGACAAGACCTTCTTTCATCGCCAGCAGCAATTCCGTTCCGCCGGCATAGACTTTCGCGGATTCGCCAAATCGCGCCAACAGCTCGGATACTTCGCGCACGGTCTCGGGTTCCTCCAAGCGGAATCGACGCAACATCCTAAGAATCTCCTTCCAGTTGCTTCTTCACGGCTTGGGCAAATTCATCCAGCACTTGATCGGCTTTTCTCTTAATGATGCCGTGCCCCAACGCTGCCAGCTTACCCAGAATATCCACTCCCGCGACGAATCCAAGCATGGTTTTGCCGTCTTGCTCTCGAAGGTGGACATTCAACTCAATCTTCATCCGGCTGCCAATCTTGTTATCCGCTCCCGATGCCTGAGCTTTGATCCGCGACAGTTCTTCCGTCTCTAAGACTTCAATGGTCGTTGGAAATTCCACACGAAAGGGGCCTACCTTTTCAACCATCGTCGCCGAATAGCGTTTACCCGCTTCTACGGTTTTCGCTTCCTTGCATCCGGGAACACAAGCGATAAAGCGATCCACGTCCCAGATAAAGTTCCAAACTTTTTCTCTGGGCGCGAGGATTTCTACTTCTTTTTCGAATCGCAACTGATGGCCTCCTGATATTTTTTGCTATCAGAACTCCGTCCAGCGCGCAAGCGAAGCATTAGCTTTAGAGCTAATCACAACCGGCTGGATTTCCTACAAACACCCGCCTGAGAGTGTTATCGGGGAAGAAGCGCGATCGCGGAATTAACCGCGCTGAGGTGAGAGCGTGTTACGCCCCTGCGGCGTCGTTTACTTCTTTCAGCTCTTTGCTGAGGTAAATCTTGAGTTTCTTTTTCACCCGTTCTTCGATTTGACGCACCCGCTCACGACTAATACCGTATTTTTCGCCGATTTCTCTTAGCGTCAGTGGCTCTTCATTCAGCAGCCTTTGCCGGTAGATGACTAACTCTTTGTCCTTCAAATTCTTGGCGAAGAGTTCCATCTTCTCTCGGAGTAGATCGCTATATTGGGTCTCGGCAAACTGCTCCTCCGGGCTTTGTTTATCGTCGGGCAGAAAATTTAGCAGGGTGGCCTCGTCATCGTCGCCGATAGGCATATCCACCGACAGATCTCGACTAGCCAGTCGTTGTTCCATTTCCACGACTTCGTCTTCTTTAACATTAAGCCGCTGAGCCAGAAGCTTGGGTCCCGGAGTCAGTCCTTCCGCCTCAATCTTCTCCTTCTCCTTTTGTAAGTTAAAAAACAATTTGCGCTGTGCCTGGGTGGTGCCGATCTTCACCATGCGCCAGTCATTCATAATGTAACGAATCATATAGGCACGAACCCACCACACCGCGTAGGACGGGAACCGGACGCCGCGGTACGGATCAAAATTCTTTACGGCTTCCATCAATCCCATGTTCCCCTCTTGGATAAGATCAAGAAGATTTTTGAAGGCTTTTTGGTACTCGCGCGCGATCATCACAACGAGACGAAGATTGGACGTAACCAGCTTGTAGGCCGCTTCGACGTTGCCATATTCTTTGTATTCGACTGCTAACCGATGTTCTTTTTCCCGGCTCAGCAGTGGAAATCGGCGGATTTCGGCCAGGTAGCGCTGAAGAGGATCGAACGCGACGAGGGCTTTGCTCCTCGAATCGACATCTTTATCGTCATCGATGATGTCTTTGGAAAGATCGATTTGAGGCAAAGGTAGGTCTTTTTGCGGGTCTTTTTCTTCTCCGGCCATGAGCGGTTCCTCAATTCCCACTACTAAAGAACCCCTTGCCAGCTATTGGAGCTGTTTCCAACTATACGTTGATTGAAGAAGTTTGGAACCAAAGGAGAAAAATGAGCTAGGGCTCGCTGGTTGTTGCTCTCCGAACCTTGCCGTCCGCGATTTCTCTCAGGGCGACGACGACTTCGCGGTTATCTGATTCAATTAGCGGCTTTGCGCCCTTGAAGAGTTGTCTCGCTCTTTTGGAGGCTAACATGACCAATTCAAACCTATTGTTAACCTTTTGCGAGCAATCCTCGACAGTGATTCGGGACATCGGATTCTCCTTTGTTTGCGTACAGAGGGATTGAACCAGATTTTGGCCCAGCAGTCAATTCAATAGCGCCGGGATGTTACCGTGCTATCAGCGAATTTTCGGCTGCCAAAGTTCCGCAAGGCCAGGGATGCGATGTTCGCTTCGCCTTAAAGGCCAGGAGTTTTCACAACCCCCGAAAGGGATACAGAAGATCGAAGGGAAGTACTATGGGTGGAACTAAAAAAGGTATGTCAGTGCTCGATTTGTTTGCAGGCCTTGGTCTTTGCGAAGGCCATATCGAGAGCAAGTCCGGTAACGATCGCCTGCCAAGCATCATCTTCAGACAATCCTCTGTTCTTAATAGAACGCCAAAGATAGATGATCTCCTCTTCAGTGACGCTATCAAAGACATCCTGTTCACGTTCTTGATCTAGTGCAGGGATTGGATTGAATCGCATATAATTTTCCTTGGTGGACAGACTCTCGGCTAGGAGAAAGAAGCAAGTAAGATGCCAGGCGCCTAAGTAACTGAAAATACGTGGCGTCGTACCTCTGACAAGGACTTGGATGGGTAAAATCTACGCGAAGATTGTCGATTTTGGCTCAAAAAGTTGACAATAACTGTAGGGCTCGACGCACAACAGGCACCGAATTCCAGACGGTCTAGCCGATAACTGCAACGCCGGAAATCTCGATCATACAATCCGGGTTATATAGCCGCGTGACTTCGACTAGAGTGATAGCAGGGAAGTATTTTCCGAACACCTCGCGATAGGCGGCTCCGAGCGGCTGCTTATTATTCCAGTAGGCCTGTAAGTCAGTAATGTAGATTGTCAAAACTGCATAGTCGTTGGCCCGTCCCCCGGCTGCTTCAACCGCCGTCTTGAGATTTTGCATGACCCGGCTAAACTGCGCCACCAAATCTCCCCTACCTACGACTTCGCCGTTGGCATCAAACGGTGCCTGCCCGGCAACGTGAATAATTTTTCCACCCGTAATCTTGGCCACATGAGCGTAGCCGACTGGAGACTCCAAGCCCTCGGGGTTCAATAATTCAAACGGCATCTAAGCTCCCTCTCCGGTCGTTAGCGGAGTCCAATAGTTGATGAAGCTTCTCATCTCGCCGACCACATCTTCCGAGGCCGCCACATAGGGAAGAATAATTCGTGTCGCGCCGGCGGCTCTATAAGGTGCAATTTGTTCAACAACCTCCGCCGCGGAAGTGGCAGCCACCAAAGGTAACCCATTGAAGAGCCGGTCCGTGATCAATTTTCGCGCGGCGTGAAATCCACCCGACTTCCACGCCGAACGCATCGCTTCAACTTCGGATGCGAAACCCATGCGTCCCAGGAGATCGCGGTAGTAGTCTGCCAGCGCATAATAGGTGAGCGCATGACTCAATGCTTCACGGGCCGCGTCGTAAGTGTCGGCGATGGAGCATCGGATCTTGCAGATGATCTCCATGGCAGCCGGGTCCTTTCGGGCCTCTTGAGCCCCTTGCCTAACTGCATCAGCGATTCGCCGGATCTCAGCGGGATTGGCCATGTTGATCAAAACACCATCGGTGATACTACCCGCCAATCGACTCATCTTCGGACCGAAAGCCGCCAAGTAGACTGGAATCGGGCTCATAGCGGGTTTGAATGCCATTTTGAAACCATGAGAGGTGAAATATCTCCCGTCAAAATCGAGCTTCTCTCCTCTCACCCCGCGCTGGACGATTTCGAGATATTCTTGGAGACGACTCATGGGATGGTCCATGGTAACCCCATGCCATTTTGCGATGGTCGGGTTGGATACGCCTATGCCGAGCAGAAAGCGGCCTCGAGATAGTTCGTCGAGTCCAACGGCTTGAAGCGCCAGGGTCGCCGGCGTCCGCCCAAGAATGTGGTATACCGCGGAGCCGATCTTCATTCGGTTCGTGACGGCAGCAACGGCAGACAACATGACCGTGGGATCTTTGTTGTTAGCTTCACCGCCCCAGACGCAACCGAACCCGTGCGCCTCTGCCGACCGAGCGAGCTCCGGTATAGCATCCATGGGCAGCTGGGCGCCTGAATTAAATTCGATATCGATTTGCATCGCCGTCACTCAAAGTCAAACCATCGGCAAAAGAAACATTCAGCCCTTCCGCATCACAAGTAGCTGGCCGGTAAATTAGTCTTCAAGATCTCGATCTTCTCCGTCTTCTCGATGTAACGTATGAAGCGGTACTTATTTTCTATTTCATCCATCGGATATGGCGAAACCTCGATCCGCCCGGTTTCAACCTTCGCGCCGATAAAAGTTAGCTGGCGTTCCGCCAGCGCGCGCGACACGGCTTCAGCAAAAGATTCGACTGAATGCGCCCAAAGAGTATGCTGGATTCCTGCCGCACGGGCCATGGCGACTAAATCCGCGCCGTGGGCGGTAGCGGTTTCTCCGCAGCCCGACGCTTCATAGACCTGGTTATCGAAGACTATATGAATGAGATTCGTTGGATTCATCCGCGCTATGGTCGGGAGCGAGCAGAGATTCATCAATAAAGATCCATCTCCGTCAAGCGCGATCACCTTGCGCTGCGGCAAACCCAGAGCCATGCCCAGCGCGATGGATGAGCAGAGCCCCAATGTTCTAACGCGAAAATTCCCGTCGCCGGGTCGAAGGGCGTTCCACTCTAACGTCGTCGCCCCAGCGGAACTCACGACTAAAGCATCCTTCGCTTCACCGGATAACGCCTTCAAGCAATCAAATCGTCTCATCGCTTTCTACTTCCGCTCGTTGATTTGGAGAGGACATTGAGAGGTTGTGGGTCTCAAATAGCGCCTGCGGCAGGCCGGCGGCCCAGAACTTCCTTGGTGAGCAAAAGCGCCACCGGCCGCTTGGAATCTTCGGCCAGGACTTGGGCTCGTTGGATCACTTCCTTTGCTTGTGCAAGTTCGCGCAACGTGTAGAAACGGATGCCCATTGCATTCAATACCGGCTCAGTCATACCGCCGCTCGTGCTGAATGTGCGATCGCCGAAATCCCCCGCGTAATAGATCATCAGCAGAAGGGGAATCTGGTATTGCAGTAAAGTGCTGACGATGGCGTTGTTGCTATTGAAGAAGCCCCCGTTTTGCATGACAACCGCGCACTTCTTGCCGACGAGATAAGCCCCGGCACAGATGCCTATTCCCTCTTCCTCCCGACATAACGGCACGTGAATGACGTCCCGATCCTGCTCGATCAAGCGCAAAAGCTCCGCCAGATTGATGTCCGGTAAGCTGGCTATCAGATTGATGCCGGCTTCTTTTAATCCGCTCAGTATGGTTCTTGCTGCTGCGTCTACCTTCAATCGATCTTTCCGCTTCTGATTGATAAACCCGCTTAACACCAAACTGCCGGCAGATCAACCGGGGTTCTTTGCGCCAATGGCACTTTTCCTTTCGGGAAAATCTTAGTATAAAGTCCTCGTAACTCGCCGCATTCAAAGAGCGGAAGGATCAACAGACTCGGACAAACAGCCAGAAAGGAGAAAAAAATGATCAAACTTTACGATTTTAAATCGTCGCCTAACTGTCAACGGGTCAAGGTCGTCTTGGCGGAAAAGAATCTGCCATACGATATAGTTCCCATCGATCTGAGAAAGGGCGAGCAAAAGACGCCCGAATACCTGAAGCTCAATCCCTACGGTAAAGTTCCCGTCCTGACAGATGACTCTACCGTCCTCTACGAGTCCTGCATCATCAACGAGTATTTGAACGAAAAATACCCAAATCCGCCCCTCATGCCCGCCGATTTGGAGAAACGGGCAAAGGTGCGTATCCTGATCGATTACGGAATGGCTCACTTGGACGGGCCTTATCAGAAACTCCGCATGGAACTGATGAAGGAGCCAAAGGAACAAAATGCGCAGGTCATTGATGCGGCCAAAAGCGAGCTACGTAAGCTTTTACAACATCTGGAGAATGAAATCGGCGACCAACCGTATTTATGCGGCGACTTCTCTTTGGTAGACGCCGCGCTGATACCACGTTTCACGCGCCTCGAGGGTTTCGGTGTGCTTCCCGATTCCTCGCTGCCGCGTCTGGGCAAATATCTTCACAGGATGAAAGAGCGACCGTCGGTAAAAACGATTCTTTAGAAATTACAGACGGATGTTGTCCTCTTCTGTATTCACGGTGATCTAACCACGCATGGAGAAGCCGAGAAGCGGTTTCGCAGCCAACCTCTTTTCGGCTCTCCTTCGCCCATTTATACGCGGCCTCGACAAGTCCTCGCTGCCAAAGTACGAAGGCAAACTTGCTATTCCGGGACTAACAAACAAGGTCAGCGTCTTCTGGGGAAGCCATGGCGTGCCGCATGTTTTCGCCGCCAACGAGCGCGATCTATTTCTCGCGCAGGGTTATCTCCACGCCCAGGAGAGACTCTGGCAGATGGACATGAGCCGTCGATTTCTGAGCGGCCGTTTGACCGAGATATTCGGCAGCTTTGCGGTTCCCTGGAAAGAGTTATCCAGCCACTTTCGCGGCTGCGATACCGTAGAGTTCGATTACTTCATGCGGCTTATAGGAATCCGCCGCGCCGCGCTGGCATCGATGGAAGTCCTCGCCGACGCCGATGGGCAACGACTCCAAGCCTATAGCGACGGCATCAATGGCTATAGCGAACGGTGCGGCAAGAAACTCCCATGGGAGTTTCGCGTGCTGCGCTACCAACCCGAACCATGGCAGCCGGAAGATTGCTTGACTATCAGCAAAGGTTTTGCCCTCCTGCTCTCCCCGGCTCTATTTACACGGCTGAACATGATCGCTCTTGCAGCCAAGTTGGAAGGTCAAACGGAAAAACTTCGCTCCCTATGCCCGTCGTACCCGGAGAACGGGCCAACGATTACCCGCGCCATGTGGGACTCAACTCTGGAGCTCAGGCGCTTTGTGAGCGGTACTTTCGCTGGTAGCGATGGGCATCCGGCGGGTCATGGCAGTAACAGTTGGGTTGTTGCACCCGGTCGTTCAGCGACTGGCAATCCGATCCTTTGCAACGATCCCCATTTGCGTATGACGCTTCCGTCCATTTGGTACTTGATGCATCTCAAAGCAGAGCCGCATCCAAGTCAGCTGGACGGCTATGAGGCATGGGGCGCGTCCATTCCCGGTTCGCCCTACATTCAAATAGGCCACAACCGCTGCATTGCTTGGGGCATCACCGCAGCCTTATGCGACGATGTCGAAATTTACCGCGAGAAGATCCATCCGCTGGAGCCGAATCGTTACCTCGTCGGCAACGAGTGGCTAACTATCAAGAACTGGGATGAGCAAATTCGAATCAGAGGGAAGGGTGACACTAACAGAGTGGTGCGGTCTACTATACATGGCCCGATCATCAGCGATTTCGGCCAAGGCGGTCCTTCAGGGGAAACTCTCTCGATGCGTTGGACCGCTCACGAGCCCGGCCAAGATTCTCGCTGTCTTTACGGCATAAACCGCGCACGATGCTGGGATGAGTTCTTAACCAGCCTGTCCTATCAAGCTGCCCCTACCTTGAACTACGTTTTTGCCGACCAACAAGGAAACATCGGCTACAGTCTTGCCGGCAAGATCCCCATACGATCCCAAGCCCCGTCCCTGCTTCCTCTGGATGGCTGGAATCAAAAGAACGAGTGGAAAGGCTATGTTGCGTTCGATGAGCTTCCTCGGCTCTACAATCCGCCCGAAGGCGCGATCGCCACCGCCAATCACCGAATCGTAAACTCCTCCTACCCTTATTATCTCTCCCATTTTTTCGAGCCGCCCCATCGCATTCACCGCATCCAAGAACTTTTGACCTCGAAAGAGCACTTCACGATTGATGAGATGGCTGCCATGCAAATGGATCTGGTTTCTCTTCATGCCAAACGTTGCATCGATACCTTGAAGCTCGATTTGGTGCAGCTTAAAAACGACAATCCGAGACTCGACGATGCAGCCCATCGGCTGCTCCGCTGGGATGGGAAGTGTCACGAGAAGAGCGTCGAAGCGACTCTCTTTCACGTGTTCTATCGCCGCCTTATGGCAAACCTATTCGTTCCCGCCCTCGGCCAGGAACTCTTCGAAGCCTATGGCGAAATTTTTAACCAGTGCCTAACCCCAACCGATCAAATCCTCGGCGATCCCAACTCACTATGGTTTTCGGCCCAATCTCGAAGCGAGCTTGTCGCAAAATCACTGCAAGAGACCTGTGAAGAATTGACGCAAGCCTTCGGCGATAATATGGCAAACTGGAAATGGGGCAGGATTCACACTTTGATACTGAGCCACTCTTTAGGTCGCATCAAACTACTTCGGCCGATGCTCGCCACCGGGCCTGCCTCTTCGCCGGGAGATGGCGCAACTATCAACATGGGCTTTTACCGCCATTCGAGTTCGTATCAGCACACGGTGGGAGCTTCACTCAGATTTATCATCGACGTCGGCCGTTGGGATCAATCCAGGTTCGTTCTCCTTTCCGGCCAATCCGGCCACTTGTTTTCACCTTATTACCGGGACCAAACGGCTCTCTGGCGCAACGGCCAAAGTATCCGCATTCATTGTAGCGACAACGAAATGGCTTCGGCACAATCCTTAGTCCTCGAGCCCATACCATCGGTGGTTCCTTGACTCCGGCATTGCGCATGTCTATAAGAGGCCTTCCCGGTACCCGCTTCACATGACGCGACTTTTGATAGTATTTCACGCGGCAGCCCTCTGGCTAACTTTACTCGCTTTGCCCATTGCGCTCGCCGCAGCCGAGCGCAAGATAGTCGTTGCCGGCGCTCAATCCCTGACCCCTCTGGCGGAAAAATATTCGACCGAATTTCGGAAAACTCAACCGTCGGTTGAGATCGAGATTCGGCCTGCGAATTCCAACTACGCCCTAAACGCGGTGCGCAATGGAGAAATCCAGATCGGCCTCGTTACGCGAAATCTCGGCGCCAGCGAAACCAGGGGCCTCAATATTGCCCCTATCGGCCATGACGCCATTATTTTGCTGAGCTACCCGTGGAACCCTGTTGCCAATCTGACGTTAGAACAGCTAGGAAAAATCTATTTGGGCAAGATTACCAGCTGGAAGGAAGTCGGCGGTGAAGACCAAGGAGTCGTAGCACTCACGCGGGAGCCCAGTTCGAGTCTGCATAAAATGTTTGTCCAAAGCCTTTTCGGAAAGGATGGCGGCGATCGCGAAAAGGCTTTCGTCTTACGGGCCAGCAAAGATAAAGTATTGAGAACGATAAAACGGGTGCGCGGATCTCTGGGCTACGGGATTGTCAGCCTGGAAGAAGCTCAAGCTGAGGGCGTTACAGTGATGGCCATCGACGGAAAGCCTCCCTCGACATCAAATATTCAGTCGGGCCTTTATCCGCTGACTCGGCCGCAGCTTTTGATTTCTAAAGCAAGCGCGGACGGAACCGTTCAGCGGTGGATGGTGGGATTCGAAAAATTCGTTCGTCGTGATCTTCAACCAGAGAACCATTAATGCGCAGCCTCCTTCATAAACTTTTACTTTCTTCGTTGCTCATTATCCTGCTGCCTATGGGTCTGGCAATTCTGTGGAGCTCAAAGACTCTCACCACCGTACTCGAACGCCGCTTCGCCGAGAAATCGCGAGCCCAGGCTGAACAGGTAGAGCTACTCCTGGGTGAAAGAAAGGAGACAGCCACCGGACTGGTTCATTGGATCGCAGAGATGCCCGGAGTCAGAGACGCGCTCAAAACCAACGATCGCGCCAGACTGTTCCAACATCTGCTTCCCCTGGTCGGCTCGATCCAGCTGGACTTCATTGAAATCTTGGACTCCGCTGGGAGAATTTTTCTGCGCGTTCATGATCCCACCCGGTACGGAGATCGTCCCAAGCTTACAAGAGATATCCAGCAGCTCCTGCGAGGAACGGGAGACTTCGCTAACTACGGCGTCGAAGAGCGCGAAGGTAAAGCGTACCTTCGTGCCGTAGAGACCATTGACGGCGATCGAACCTTGGGCATCGTCAGCGCCGGTTACGCGCTCAACCGCGACCTTATCAAAAAGCTCGAGCAAGTCGCTGGCGGCAAAGTCTTTGTGGCAATCGGTAGTCGCACCTATTCCGCCGACAGGCCAGGTCAACAATCCAAACCACTTGCGCCGATCTCCACGGTCGCGTCCAATGATCGCGAATCGCTCTGGCATCGTAACATTCCGTCGCCTTCTCTGGAGATCCGTCTGCCGCTGATAACCGATCGCGGGACCGAAGGTTCTATCTCGATCTTCTATCCGTCTCAGGAGATGACGGCGACCATCAACACACTTCAAAGAACTCTTGCCGTCGTTGCCCTCGTTGGCATCGCCCTGGCGCTTGCAGCCTCGTGGTTTATGAGCCGCCGTCTAACTCGACCGCTTAAGGAGTTGGTATCGCGCACCCAACAGGTTGGCGCGGGCAACTATGAAGGGGCCGTGAGCACGCAGTCGGGGGACGAAATCGGCGCCTTGGCTGCATCGTTCAATTGCATGCTGGAAGAGCTCCGCCGGTCCAAAGCCGAAGTGGAAGGCTACCGTGGGGAGTTGGAACGAAAAGTCGCTGAGCGGAGCGAGCAGCTAAACGAAACCGAGAAGAAGAGAGCGGCCATGGCACACATGATCGCCCACGACCTTAAGAATCCACTGCTTGGCATCAAGAAAACCCTGGAGCGGGTGGAGCAGACGCCTGACGAGTTCAGCGGAAACCAAGGAAAAAAGATTTTGACCGATCTGTTAAGCGCCGGCGATCTGGTTATCGGCATGGTGAATGAAATGCTGGACCTGTATCGCTCGGACTTTGGCGATATACCACTCTCTCGATCCGTTTTTCGAGTCGAGGAAATCATCCAGACAAGCCTGAGGATCCTAGGGCCGGATCTTGAAGAGAAAGCGATTCAAGTGCCGATATATTCAAATCCCGAACACATCTCCGTGGTGGCCGACAAGCGGAGATTGTCGCGCCTCCTGATCAATCTATTAAGCAATGCCATCAAGTTTTCACCCGAACGAGGCCGGATATCGATCTATGCCGCCGTCCGGGAGCAAAATGGATCAGGCTTTAGGGTCGAGCTGCGAGTCGAGGACGAAGGAGTTGGCATACCGGAACGAGACCTGCCGAGAATCTTCGACCGCTTTTATTCCCAAGATAAGGCTGAAGCAGGTACCGGTTTGGGCCTGCCTTATTGCAAACTCGTCGCCGAAGCCCACGGCGGGAGTATCTCGGCGGAAAACCGCAAACACGGAGGCTTCTCCGTATCGGTGCTTCTGCCGATGCAAGCCTGGGAAACCGAGGGATTCCATGCCGCTTAGACTGTTGATCGCCGACGATGAGAGGCTGTTCAGGCAAAGCTTGCGAATACTGCTCGAAACCGCCAAGGATATCGCAGTCGTCGCAGAGGCCGCGGATGGCCAAGAGGCGGTCGTCAAGGCCAAACAGACTCAGCCTGATATGGCGCTGTTGGACGTTCGGATGCCCAAGATGGATGGGATTAAAGCCGCCAAACTCATCTCAGCGGTGGCACCACGCACCAAGATCCTGATGCTTTCCATCCATGACGATGACGAAAAAATTGTCTCGGCCATCAGGGCGGGCGCGAGAGGCTATATTTTAAAAGACACCGATCGAGCGGACTTTATCGAGATCATACGCCACACCCACGCCGGCAAGAGCCACTCCTCTCCCTATCTTGCTCACCTTACATTGGATGAGACTTGGCGGCTCGACGATTCTTCCAGGGAGGAGAGAGAACGGCGATTTCTTGACAAATACGGGCTATCGGATCTCGAGCTCAAGGTACTCCATCGTGTTGCAGAGGGTCTCAATAATGAAGAGATTAGTCGCCTCACTCACGTGGCGCGCGAAACCGTGAAAGGGCAATTGAAAGGGTTGTTCCGCAAGCTCCAAGTCAAAAACCGGACCGAGGCCGCTGTGCTGGCAGTTCGCGAAGGTATCGATTAGCCCCCAAATGGGGAGCCCAAAAACCCCCAGATGGGGCATTGACAGCCCCTCAAAACTGAGGGATAAAACGTTAGCCTTTTAGAACCTTTTAGAATATTTCCCGTCAAATAGCGTCCAAAAGGAGGATGGTATGAAACCGATGAAGAAAATTCTGCCGGTTGTAATGCTCACCCTTTCCTTGCTTTTAGTTTTTAGCGGCTTCGCCTCGGCTCTCGAGGTGGGGGATAAAGCTCCCGACTTTGAGCTGGACAGCACGAAGGGCGGGAAGCTCAAACTAAGCAGTCTCAAAGGCAAAAATGTGCTGATAAATTTCTATGTCTTGGATTTTAGCCCCACGTGAATCAAGGATCTGCAGGCGTCCGGTTCGGACAATTACGCGACGTTTCAGGCCGAAAACACAGAGGTCCTAGGGATAAGCGCCAATGCGCCTTTCTCACAGAAGGCTTTCGCCGATTTTGCCAAAATCAATTACCCCCTCCTGAGCGATCGGGACGGCAAGGTGATGCAGACATTCGGCGTATACGATGAGCCCAGAAGGCTCGCCAAGCGAGCGTATGTGATCATCGATAAAGAGGGGGTGGTCCGTTATCTAAATATCCGTCCCAGCAATACGGAGAAAGATCTTCTCTCTACGGAACAGTTGCTAAGCGAAGTAAAAAAAGTCAATAAGGGAAGTTAAAAAACTTTGGCGAAAAGAAAGGAGAAACAGGATGCATCGTAATCGCAAGATCCTATTGGGAACCTTATTTGCGGCACTCTCGGTTTTCACGGCTGCGGAGCTTTTCGCTCAGGCGGACGTCATCGAAAAGAGACAGAAGTTGATGAAGTCCAACAGTGAGGCTGCGAAGGCAATCAAAGCGGCGGCGGAGTCAAAGGACTACGCGACCATAGAGATGAAGGCCAAAGATATCATGGGGAACGCCGAAAAAATTCCTGACCTTTTCCCCAAAGGCAGCACGCAAGGGAAAACCAAGGCCAAACCGGAGATCTGGGAAAAGATGGATGAGTTCAGCAAGAATCCCGGCAAACTGAAGAAAGCAGCCAGCGAGCTAGCGGATGCGGCCAAAGACAAGGACGATCAAGCCGTTACCGTAAAGGTCAAAGCCCTGGGTGAAGTCTGCGGTAACTGCCATAAGGCTTTCCGAGCTGAAAAATACTCTGAGTAATCGATCGAGTTAACAATATCGCCAGAGAAAGCCCTTGCCCAAAAAGCAAGGGCTTTCTTTTTTCTAGGTGGGTGTAATACTCTTAGGACGAATAGCGCTGTTCTGGGGAGCGTGCACATGAAACGATACGCCTTGGTTTACATCAGCGTTTGGCTAATCTCACTTTCCCTCTTCAATTTACCCGCCTCAGCTCAGCTCACCCGGGTCAACGTGGGCTATAGCGCAGTCAGCGCGGACCAATTACCAGCATGGGTTGCCAAAGAGAGCGGGATTTTTACCAAGAACGGTTTGGACGTGCCGCTGATTTTTTTCACCGGCGGAACTACCGCGATTCTTGCTCTCGTTTCCAAGGATGTACCAATCACGCAGGTGTCGGGCCCGGGGCTTGTGAACAGCGCCTTGGCGGGCTCCGACGCGGTGTTTGTCGCGGCGGGAATGACTTCTTTGAATTATGTCTTGATGGGCAAGCCCGGCCTCAAGACACCGGAACAGCTGAAGGGCGGAACGCTTGCGATCAGTCGCTTCGGCTCGGCCACTGATTCCATCGCCCGCTTTGCTCTAAAAAAGATCGGCTTCACTCCGGGAAAAGACGTGACAATTGTGCAGGTGGGCAGCGGACCTGAACGGCTCAATGCGGTAATGACCGGCAAGGTAAGCGCGGCCGTGATCAATCCGCCTTCCAGCTTCATCGCCGAAAAGCGAGGCCTCGCCATCATGGCAGACGTTGGCAAAATGGGATTGGTTTTTCAGCACACTGGAGCCGCTACGACCCGGAGATTTATCCGCGAGCATCCGGACACGGTTCGGAGGTATGTCAAATCCCATGTCGAGGCGGTGCACACGATGTGGACCGACAAGGAGGCAACGGTTCGTGCGTTAGGCAAGTACATGGGAAGCGGCATCGATCGAGAGATTCTGGAAAAAAGCCGGGAGAACGTGCTGACAGAAACTTTCTTCCCTAAAAAACAATACCCGAGCCTCGAAGGCCTCAAGACCGTTCTCGAAGACGTAGCCGAGCGCGACCCGCGGGCGAAGTCTGCCAAGCCGGAGCAGTTCGTCGATTTCACTTTCATCAAGGAGCTCGATCAAAGCGGCTTCGTCGATGGCCTGTACAAGACAAAGTAGCCTCCCCTGCCGTCACCGTGTTAACCACCAAGAAAGGCGAGGCCGCTTCGCCCGAGATCCAGGACTGGGCAAACCGCATCGCCAAGCAAGTAGACAATGCAGTCACTGTAGACGTTTACTACGACAGCGACTCAAGCACCTACGTTTTGCGGCTGGCTAAAGGTGCTCGCGTCTTGGTTTTCCGTTTGTCCGAAGCTCAGGTTAATAGTTTCGGACGGGAAACTGAATGTGAAAGGACGCTGCAGCGGAAGATTAAAGATCTATGGAATTTGATCTAGACAGGAAGAGCCGGGTGGCCATAAGCCGGTCTTGTCGGTAGGTTTCAACATGTCCATTACTCTTCATGCTGCTACCCAAGCTAGGCGGCTTCTGGCTCTTACCGCCGCGGGACTTCCCTCACCAACTGAGAGTCACCCTATGGATCACGACAGCATTTCATCTGGACACACGATTAGAAAGTCCGAACCCACAACCCCTGCTCTTCTCGAATAAGCCTTGTTACCCAACGGGATAAGCGCGCTGGTAGGCGTGTCGATAATCTCACTGCCGGTGGCAAATAGGCGTGGCTGCTAGGCGACCGCTATTATGCCGCGCTCGCCCGTTGCGTTGTCGTCAGGTTCAGCCCAACGATGAAGGACGGGTTCACCGTGCACATGGTGTAGATCTCGTCCGCGGTGCAGCCAAACGCCGCCATGTGGCCGCGCAGCAGACGGAGAGACTCGACGGAGTTAGGAAACAGGGGCTCGCCCGCATCCGACGAGAGCGTGCAGTGGGCGGGACCGATCGTGCGAATGGCTTTATACATGTTTGCCGGGTCGATGCCGAGCAGCGGCGACAATTCGTCGTAGGTGAAGTTCAGCCATAGGCCGGCGGCGGCCGCCTCCTTCATCTCCTCGATGGTCAAATTGACAAAGGGGCTGAAGGGATGGTCGACGACTCCCTTTTTGAAGCCGATCTTGTGACTGAACTGCGCCAGGGCCCGGAACTCCTGTTTGGTCGGATGGCCAAAAAAGATCGCCGCGTTATGGTCATGAGCCATGCGGAAGATCTCTTCGATCGCCGGTAAGAGCCGGCTCTTGTCGTCGAGAAGGTAATGGCCGTACTTGAGCGAGTCGGACCAGGAGAGAGGTTCTGTATGGGCATTTGGATCGGCGGTCTTGTCCCAAGCGCTGGGCTTGCCGCCGACGATGGAGAGCGTGTTGGCTGACGTATTGTTGGGCATCCAGAGGCCGACGACGCCACAATTGAGCAGCTTGGCCGACCACGCCGGTTCGATCTTCGAAAGAAACCCCTGCGTGACCGAGCTGCCGGGCCAGACATGGACCGGGGTCAAACCCTTCTCGTCGCACCAGGATTTCAGCGCGCTGCGCACGGCGTCAACCGCCGCCGCCGGATCCTTTCGTCCGACGATCGTCTTGTAGAGTATGCCCTTCATGCCGCTTTTCGAGGCGAGCTTGGCGACGCCGAGGGCGTCCTGCTGACCCTCATGCGCATGGCAGTGAATGTCGATTGCGTCCTCGACTCCGACCACCTGGTCGAGCGAGGGATCGACGGCCTGTTTGAAGCCGCGGCGGGCGGGATAAGATGTCACCGAGCGAATTGCGCTCGGCGTGGAGTAGTTGGGTTTTGCGTCGGCCATGGTCAATCCTTCCAATTATCGAATTGATTCGACAATATCGCGTCGCGACGCACCGGGCAAACGTTTTCTCGTTCAGCTGTCAAGGCGTTTCCCGTGGTTCGAGGGCCTCACCACGAACGGCTGCGGCCTTGACCGTTCACCCTGAGCTTGTCGAAGGGTTCTTTGAATTTACGCGCGAATCAGCTTTTACCGTCCGCTAGTCGCATTCGCACTGGCTCGTTGACTCATTGAACCAAAATCGCCATTCGGTATCCAATGTCACGGCAATTCTTTGGCCATAAATAGCGGCGGACGAGCAAACGACGGCGATGCCAGAGGTCACGACCGGAAACGTTCGACACTACTTGCCCATGAACAGCCGCGCTACGTCTTTGGCGAAGTAGCTCAGAATCATGTCCGCGCCGGCGCGTTTGATGGCGACGAGCACTTCCAGCATGATCCGCTGCTCGTCGATCCAACCCTTTTGACCCGCTGCTTTAATCATCGAATACTCCCCGCTGACGTTGTACGCAGCGACGGGATATCCGAACTTCGTTTTCACGCGATAGACGATATCCAGGTAAGCCATGGCGGGTTTGACCATGACGATATCGGCGCCCTCGCGGATATCGAGCTCCACCTCCCTCAATGCTTCATCCGCATTGGCGGAGTCCATCTGGTAAGAGCGGCGATCGCCGAACTGCGGCGTGGACTCGGCGGCTTCGCGAAAGGGACCGTAGAATCCCGAGGCATACTTCGCCGCATAGGCCATGATCGCGGTCTGTTCAAAACCGTTTTGATCGAGACCTCTCCGAATCGCCCCGACTCTTCCGTCCATCATATCCGACGGCGCGACGATGTCGGCTCCGGCCCGCGCGTGAGACAACGCTTCTTTGACGAGCAACTCGAGCGTGCTGTCATTGTCCACGTCGCCGTCTTTAACGACGCCGCAGTGACCGTGATCGGTGTATTCGCACAAACAGACGTCCGTGACGACCAAAAGCTCGGGAATTTTCTCTTTGACCGCGCGGATCGCCTGCTGCACATAACCGCTATCCGCGTAGGCCTCGGTGCCGAGGCGATCTTTGTGATCGGGAAGCCCGAAAAGAATAACCGCGGGAATACCGAGAGAGTTAACTTCGTCACATTCAGCTACGGCGCGGTCCACGGAGAGTTGAGAAACGCCGGGCATCGATGAAACCGGCTGAGATCTATTCTTCCCCGGCCCGACGAAAATCGGATAGATAAAATTCTTGGGACTGAGCGTGGTCTCACGGACGAGATCTCGGAGTCTCTCGTTTCTCCTTAAGCGTCTGGGCCGGTAACTTGGAAAGTTCATCGGATTCTCCTGCTTCAGGCTGTCACGCGATCGCGCGGGCTCTTTTGCCGCTCAAAATAATCGACGATCGCGCGAACTAAACCCGGGATCGTAAACTCCTCCGAAACGACATCGGCCCGTCCGCCCATTTCTTCAATCGTCTTTTTGGTAATCGGTCCGATACATGCGACCGCTATTCCGGCCGATAACGCCTCCAGGTTTTGTCCCTGAAACAGCTGAACAAAATTGACTACGGTGCTGGAGCTGGTGAAAGTAATCATGTCCGCACCGCCTGCTTGTAGCAAGCTTCTAATCGCCGAACTGTCCGCCACTGGAAGACCCGTGCGGTAAGCCTCGATGACATCAACTGCAGCTCCCCATCGGCGTAGCGTCTCCGGCAAGATATCTCGTGCCTTAACCGCTCTCGGGATGAGCACCCGTTTTCCTCGTATCATTTGACGGCTAAGTGCCTCAAGCATTCCTTCGGCTTGATATTGCCTCGGTACAACACAGTTCTTAATGCCCGCCCCTTCGAGCCTCTTCGCGGTCTCCGGGCCAATGGCGCCGACTTTGATGCCTTCCAACTCCGTCATGGATTTACTGAGACTTTGCAAACGAAGGAGAAATTGCTCCACGCCGTTGACGCTGGTAAATAGCAACCAATCATAGGTTCGAATATTCGCAATCGCGTTATCTAAGGCGGCATAACTTTCAGGCGGCTGGATCTCGATGGTGGGAAATTCAATGACCTCACCGCCCAGTTTTTCGATCCTTTGGACCAAACTGCTCGCCTGCGAGCGGGCTCGCGTGACCACAATCCGTTTGCCCGTTAAAGGCCGAGCAACCTCGACTACCTGCCCGTCTTTCATTCTTTCGCTTTTTGCTTTTGCCACGGGATCAGCCATCGGCTCGCGTTAATGTCAAGATTCTATCTGCACCCTGCCGCAAGAGACGCTCGGCAAGCTCCTTTCCCAACTCAAGTGCGTTCTCCGCGAGCCCCGTCATTTCATCTCGGTAGAGCGAATTGCCGTCAGGATTGGCTACGATTCCCAGCAGCTTCAACTCGTTTCCTATTACCGTCGCCCGCGCCCCCACCGGAACGTGGCACCCACCACCCAAGCGCTTCAGGAAAGAGCGCTCGGCCGCGACTTCGGTAGAGGTTGTGCCATCGTGTAGAAATGCGAGTTGCTCCAGGACTGAATCGTCCGCACGCGACTCCAACGCCAACGCGCCCTGCGCCACGGCATTCACACAAACGCATTCTGAGATAAATTCGACGATTCGGTCTTGCCGTTCGATTCTCTTGAGGCCCGCCGCAGCCATGACCAGCGCGTCGACCTCGCCCGCATCGAGTTTCTTCAATCGAGTATCGATGTTGCCCCTGATCGGAATGACATTAAGATCCGAGCGATGGTATAAAATCTGTGCCCGCCTACGTAGACTCCCGGTGCCGACCTTTGCGCCGGAAGAAAGTTCGGCTAATTTTTTCGCCCCCGAACTGACCAAAACATCGCGCGGATCTTCTCGTTCGGGAACAGCCGCGACGGTAAGGCCCGGAGCCAGCTCCGTCGGTAAATCCTTCATCGAATGAACGGCAACATCAATTTCCTTTTTCAGGAGCGCGTCTTCGATCTCCTTGGTGAAGATCCCTTTGCCACCTATCGCCTGGACGGGAGCCTCGACGAAGCGATCGCCGCTGGTTTTGATGATGATCGATTCGACTCTCCCTTCAGGATACTGTTCCTCGAGTTTGGCCTTAACCCAGGCTGCTTGAGCTAAGGCCAAGGCACTGCCCCGTGTTCCAATCCGGATGAGCTTCATCCTGCTACGGTGTTGCACCCTCTCTGCGACGCTGCCGCCCAATTGCCTCCGCACTACTTTTTTTCTAAACCAAAAAGTCTCTTCAATGCCGCGATGTAAAGCGTTGCCTCTTGATCATCATCTGAGCTTCGCTTCAAGTGCGATATGGGATCGTGGAGCATCTTGTTGATGATAGCGGCGGTCATATCTTCCAGGGCCTTTTTCTGTGGTTCGGACAAGTCCCGCAGACCGCCGCTGAGGGATTTGTCCATTTCCTTCCGGCGAATCTCTTCGAATCGCTGTTTCAATGCTGAAATCGTCGGGACCTGCTCCAACGAATTGATCCAACGGGTAAAGTTCTGGACCTCCTCGAGAACGATGCCTTCCGCCCTTTCCGCCTCAGTGGACCGTTCCTGAAGGTTCTCTTCGGCGACATTTTTCAGATCGTCGATATTATAGATGTAGACGTTGTCGAGCTCGTTTATTTTGGGATCGAAATTTCTCCGGTCGCCGATGTCAATGAAGAACATCGCCTTTTGCTTCCGTTCTTTGAGTACCTTCTCGACCATACCAACGTCGACCAGAATCTCGGGAGAGTCGGTGCAGCCGATCACCAGATCGGCCATTTTAAGATAGCGCGGAAAATCCTCGTACAGGATGGGACTGCCGTGAATCCCCCCGGCCAGTTCTACGGCCCGTTCGAAAGTGCGATTGGTGACCATTAGACTCTGAACGCCGTTGCTCTGAAGATGGCGGGCCATGAGATCGCCCATCTTGCCGGCTCCAATCAGCATGACCGTCTTATCGTCGAATCGGTCGAAGATTCTCTTCGCCAATTCCACGGCGACCGAACTGACCGAGACCGCCCGGCTGGCGATGCCGGTCTCTGTCCGGACTCTCTTGGCAACGGAAAAAGAACGATGGAACAGCCGGTGTAAGATCGCACTCACCGTTCCCGTCCGTTGCGCGGCTTGATAGTAATCCTTCAGCTGACCCAGGATTTGCGGCTCACCGACGACCATGGAGTCCAAGCTCGCGGCGACACGGAAAAGATGCCGCACCGCGTCGGCGCCATGATAGCTGTAAATATGTTCGGCCAATTCGGCTAAATTATCGTGACTTCGGTGAGCTCTTTGCGCCGCAAAAAATGTTTTGATCTCCTCAAACGCAGAGAGGTGGTCTGAAGCTACCGCAACCACTTCGACGCGGTTACAGGTCGATAGAATGACGCTCTCTTGAATCGACGGATAGGCGCTCAATCGCCCCAACGCATCACGAATATAGGCGTTTTCGAAGGCAACGCTTTCTCTCACCTCGATGGGCGCGCTTCGGTGATTCATTCCAACAATGACGATTTCTTTGTTCACGTTTTACTCGAACCGGCCCGCGTGCCGGCTAGGGAAGATCGAATCCCCCCACAGAAAATAGCCGATGACCACCACGAACCCGACCATCGTCAGAAGCGCGGCCTTCCGTCCTCTCAACCCCGCGGTAATCCGTCCATGAAGCAAGGTGCCGTAAAAAAGCCAGGCAATGCCTGATGAGATCTGCCGCGGATCCCAAGACCAATAATTGCCCCAATGGATGCCCGCCCACATGCTTCCGGTGAGGATCCCGAGCGTCATCAATGGGAAGCCCCACACCAAGAGAATATAGTTTAGCCGGTCCAAAGCTTCCAGGGACGGAAAGAGCTTCATAAGGGCGCTCATTCTCTTATGTTTTAACTGACGCTCCTGCAACAGGTAAATCAAGCTTACTCCAAAGGCCAAAGCAAAGACGGCGTTTCCCAGAAAGGCCAGCGTGACGTGGAGGGGCAGCCAATAGGTCCGAAGGCCCGGCGGTAACTCGCCACTACTTTCACCGAATGCGAAGCCAGCGAGCGTCATCAAAAACGCCAGCGGCGCAATAATGGCCCCAAGAACGGTCAATCGATACTTGAGCTGAATTAAGAGGTAGACCGCCACCATGAGCCAATTGTAAAATGACACGGCTTCGCGCAATTCATTAACGCCCGCGTAGCCGGATTGAAAAAAATGAAGCCCCAGAGCAGCCGTGTGAATCAAGAAGCCCAGAAACAGAATCAAAGGCGAAAGCCGCGATACCGAATCGCGAAGATAAAAAACGTAAACTATAAAGCTGCCCGTGGCAAGAATGTAAAGAACCGCCGTAAATTTCAGGAGAGTAATATCCATAACTCAAGCGTCATTATAAGCTAACCCCGAGGCCCTTCAAGTCGGCAAAATGGGGGCTTTTTGGCTGTCGAACCGCGTTAAGGCCTAGCGCTGTGCCAAGGCGTTTAGTGCGACAGGTTTCTCAGACTGGTGCTGGCTTTTGGATAACCGCTCCACCGCAGCTTCTTTAGTCTGACGAACGGATTTAGCAGAGGTCTGGATAGTCTTTCCGGCCGTCGTTAATGCGGGTCGGTGGTGCATCCGCGAACTAACGGCAGGTGCTTTGGTCAGCACTGCCGTCTTTTTTGACGGCGCAGCTACACTGATGCGGCGCTGCGCAGCCACAAAGCTCTCCAACTTCTCCGGTGGAAGCTTCACTCGGTAACCGACGGGAAGGTATTTCGTCGTCGCGCTGAGAGCAGGATTCCACTCGAAGAAATCGTTCTGAGATATGGCCGCCGGTTTCAATAAAGATTGCAGCAAGACCAGGCGTTTGATCTCCACCTCACGAAGGATCCAAGGCCGATGAGCCCTCAAGAAAGGAAAATAAGCCTCACTGTTGGTTGCAACATCGACGGCGGCCAAGAACTCCGCGTAGAAGTTTTTTGATGCGAAGCCAAATGTCGGCGATTCGTAGCGTTGAATCATATCCACGAGGTTGCGCGATCCGACGGCGCTAATGGCGCGAAAAATTCCCTCGGTCCCGTGATTATATGCTGTGATAGCCAAGGGCCAACTGCCCAGCAATTTATAGTTCTCCTTAAGCAGGCGGGCTGCGGCGCGAGTCGAGGCCAGCGGATCACGGCGCTCGTCCAGCGCGTCGCTGATGCGCAAGAATTTCTTGCCCGTATCGGTCATGAATTGCCATATGCCGACGGCTCCGACACTCGACTGCGCCTTTACATTGAACGACGACTCCACCAGGGGCAAGTAAGCCAGCTCCGGTGGAAGTCCCTCGGCGCGAAATATCTTCTGCATCTGCGACAGGTAACGACCGGAGACCTGAAGGCCGGAAAAAAATTGTTCTTTGGCGCCTCGTTGACTCCTGACCCGTCCATCTTGCTCGTTTAAATCATAGTCCGCCACGATCCTTGCTTGCTCTTTATCGATGAACGCGCGGGCGGCATCGCTATCCGGAAGCCGCGACACGCTATAGATTTTGCCGGGATCGAGAGGATCAAAAAATACCACTTCGCTGGCGCTAAGCCGGGTGAAGACCTGTTTCCAAAATTGCACCGCGTCTTCGAGACCCGTGAGCACCGGGAACGGAGCCTCCTGCGCGACTGAAGACTGCCGAAATACGACGATAGAGAAAGAAATAAAGACAAAGAGCTGAAGGGCGCGGTGATGCCGAAGTAAAAAGACCATGAATCACAGTCAACAAAATTGACCCATCCTAGCAAAAGGACTATTCTCAGTCAAAATCCCGGTCCGGGAATTCAATTGTCTCGATCACGCGCTTCTTACTTTCCCTCTCTTTTACTCGGCTCGGCCTTCTTACTGGCGGGCTGTCGCTTCTCTTCTGTATCCGATCACCCGCGCGGTTATCTCGTCGTAGGCATCGAAAGCAATCCGCTCCAGCTCGATCCCCGTTACGCGACGGACGCCAATTCGGTTCGGATCGGCGGCTTGATCTACAACTCGCTCCTACGCGCGGATGAAAAGTCCCGTTTGCGACCGGAGCTGGCCGAGAGCTGGCGCATGGTCGACGACCAAACCTACGTTTTTGATCTGCGGAAGGACGTCAAATTCCACAACGGCAGGCCGCTCATGGCAGAAGACGTAAAATACACTTACGAATCGATGTTAGCGGCGAACAATCGCTCGCCAAAGCGGAGCCTCCTCAAACCGCTTCAAGCAATTGACCAAATCGGCCATTATCAGTTGCGCTTCCGTTTGTCGGCACCACACGCGCCATTTCCCGACCAGTTCACCTTAGGAATCGTCCCGGCGGCTAGGAATGAAGATGCGCTGCCAGCGGCAAAACCACCCGCCGGCTCGGGGCCGTTCGTTTTGCAATCCATTGACTCGGGCGACAGGGTAACTCTCAAAGCCAATCCCGCCTACTGGGAAGGAAAACCGGCCGTGGCAGGGCTTATTTTTAAGATTGTGCCCGACGCGATGGTTCGCGTGCTTGAGTTCAAGAAAGGAACCATTGATTTTTTGCAGAATGATATAGAACCGGACATGCTTCCTTGGCTCAAAAACAACACGGATGCCGCAGTTGAAGTGAATCAGGGCACGACTTTTCAATATGTCGGCATCAATCTTACTCACCCCATTCTGAAGCATCGCAAGGTGCGGCAGGCTCTCGCTTATGCGATCGATCGAGACGGCGTTATTCGCCATCTCTTAAAGGATCTCGGGGCGCCGGCGACTGGATTGCTTTCGCCGCTCAATTGGGCTTACGAAAGAGCGGTCATCCGCTGGCCCTATGATCCGGCCAAAGCGAAAAGTCTGCTTGACGAAGCAGGGTTCCCCGACCCTGACGGCGACGGGCCGTTACCTCGCTTTCGGCTCTCCTTCAAAACCATGAATCTCGATTTACTCAGAAGAATTGCCGAGGCCCTGAAAGAACAGCTCCAGCGAGTAGGGGTTGAGCTGGAAGTCCGTACTTACGAATGGGGCACCTTCTACGGCGACGTCAAAAAAGGCAATTTCCATCTTTACTCCCTCGCCTGGGTCGGCGTCATGGACCCGGATATCTTTTATCAAATCTTTCATTCCGGCAGTGTTCCACCGAACGGAGATAACCGAGGTCGGTACAGCAATTCCAAACTGGATAGACTGTTAGAACAAGGGCGGACAACGACGGATGTGACGGAGAGAAAACTTATCTACAGCCAGGTGCAGAGAATTCTCGCGGAAGATCTTCCGTACATTCCTCTTTGGTGGAAGAAAAACGTGGTCGTAACGGAGCCGTTTCTGCGCGGCTTTGTCCCCTATCCCGATGGCGACCTCATCTCTCTGAAGAAGGTGTCTCTCGTGTCTGGGCATCCCGCAACGTGAAGCGATATATCCTCCACCGCGTCTATCTGCTTCTGCCCACCCTGCTGGGAGCGCTAACATTGGTTTTTTTTCTGATTCACCTGATCCCCGGCGATCCTATTGAAGTGATGCTCGGCGAGACCGCCAGCGCCGCCGACAAGGAAGACCTCCGCCGGACTCTAGGGCTCAATCAGCCCGTCGCCTCTCAATACAAGAGTTTCTTGAACGCGCTTGCGCATGGGAACCTAGGCCAATCGCTTTATGAACAGGCAAGTGTCGCCGACCTCATCCGAGCCCGATTGCCCGCTACTATAGAACTCACCTTATGCGCCATGGCAGTGGCTCTGCTCATCTCCTTTCCCCTTGCGACCCTTGCCTCGGTCAACAAAGACACTTGGATCGACCGGTTCGCGCTCTTGTTTTCTCTGCTGGGGCTTTCGATGCCGAACTTCTGGCTTGGTCCTCTGCTCATGATTGTTTTCTCGATTCAGCTGGGCTGGGCGCCCGTTTCCGGCCGCGGCGGACTGAGTCACTTGTTTCTTCCGTCTTTTACTTTAGGCATGGGAATGGCAGCCATCATGACCCGGATCCTCCGCTCCAGCCTGCTTCGCGTGATCCACGAGGACTATGTTCGAACCGCGCGCGCCAAAGGGCTGAGCGAAAAACGGGTTTGGCTGAAACATGTGCTGCGCAACGCGCTCCTCTCGGTGATCACGATCATGAGCCTTCAATTCGGCGGCTTACTTGCCGGCTCGATCATTACCGAAACAATCTTCAGCTGGCCGGGCATCGGGCGGTTGACCGTGCAAGCGATCCAGACGCGCGACTATCCCTTGGTGCAAGGCTGCGTGCTGATCATCGCAATTTCCTACCTGTTGGTGAATTTTTTCACAGATATTTTTTATCATCTCGTGGATCCGAGAATCACTTATGGGAGGTAAGATTTGGTTCTACGCCGGTTCGTCAATCCTCGCGCTTCTCGTAGCGTCCGCTTTGCTGGCCCCGTTCATCGCGCCGCACGATCCGGCGCAACAGAACTTGGACCAAGATCTGCTTACCTATTCGAGCGATCATCTTTTCGGCACCGACAAGTTGGGGCGCGACGTTTTGAGTCGAACACTTTATGGCGGGCGAGTTTCGCTCCTCGTGGGCGTTATAACGGTCGCTATTTCTCTGTCGCTGGGATTCGCGATCGGCTCGCTGTCCGGTTATTTGGGCGGCTGGGTGGACCAATTGCTGATGCGGTTAGTCGATGTGCTTCTGGCCTTTCCCGGCATTTTACTCGCCATCGCCTTTACCGCCGTGCTAGGGCCCGGGCTGGATCATGTGATTCTAGCACTCTCCCTAATCGGTTGGACCGGATACGCACGGCTAGTCCGCGGCGAGATTCTATCGCTTAAAGAAAGGGAATTCGTGCAAGCGGCGCGGGCCTTGGGCAGTGATCCATCTCGCGTCATCCGCTCCCACTTGCTGCCGAACCTTCTGCCGCCCGTGCTCATCCAGGCCACTTTCGGATTGGCCGCGGCGATTATTGCCGAAGGCAGCTTGAGTTTCTTGGGACTCGGAGTCGAACCTCCAACGGCGTCATGGGGCTCGATGCTGAACGAAGGAAGGCAGTTCTTGCTCGTGGCGCCTCATTTGACCACATACCCGGGACTCGCCCTCATGATAACCGTTCTCGGGCTGAATCTTGTCGGCGACTCCCTCCAGGATCATTTGGCGCTGCGGGGGTAAGCACGCACTACTTGGTTTTTGTGAACTTGAGTGCAATCACCTGCGATCTGAAATGTCTGATTCCGAGGGAAGTCGATCGAGAAGACGTTGCGATACCGCTCGCTGGGTGGTAAGTAAAATTAACTAAGGAGCGAGATCATCATGAAACTCTACTCTTGCCATACGTGACCCTACGCTCACAGGACAAGGATTGTCCTGGCGGAAAAGAGGCTCGCCTACGACCTCATTGAAGTCGATCTCAAAAATAAACCAAAGGATCTTCTTGAGCTCAACCCTTACGCCAAGGTACCGGTGCTTGTGGATGGCGACGACGTCATCTACGAGTCGGCGATCATCAACGAGTATTTAGAGGAAAAATATCCAACGACGCCCCTCATGCCAAATGACCAGCTGCAACGGGCCAAGGTTCGAATCTGGATCGACTTCTTCAATAGTCGGATTCATCCTGCGGCGCATGACATTACACATGATAAAGAGCCGGAGAAAGCAAAAGAACGGATGCAAAATCATCTTTGCACGCTCGATGACGCGATAGCCGAAAAGGAATACATCGCCGGCCCATATTCGTTGGCCGACGTCACCTTTGTCCCCTTCTACGTCCGCCGCGACCGGTATGGCGTGGTCATCGACAATAGCTTACCTAACTTGAAACGTTGGGGAGACGAGCTGGTTGCTCGACCGGCCGTCGCTTCGACGTTATAGCCGACGGTTCTTTGCGGTTGATTCCTGAGCCTCGTTTTTAAGGAGTTCGTCAGTGAAACCGCTGCTCATTCGTCCCGCAGAAATCAGAGGCGTCGTCGGGATGAAAGCTGCCGTCGAAGCCGTGCGCACAGGATTCCGCGAGTGGGGAGAGAACCCTCAACTGAATGCACCGCGCCGACGAATCCACGTTCCGACCGGAGTGCGAGTCAGCGTCCACCAGGGAGGCGTACCGGCGGCCAAAGCCACGGGGCTCATGACTCACTGCGAATGGGTCAAGCCTATGGCCGAGCACCAAGAGTACCCGCGCCTCAATCACCCGGTCATCGTCCTCTATGATTCCGCTGAGGGCGAGCTCAAGGCGATTATTATCGGTGAAATCACCTGCTCGGAATTGCCGAACAACATCGCCGTCACCGGGCTTCGCACCGCGGCAACCAGTGCCGTCGGCACTGATCTGCTGGCTCGTCCTGATGCCGAAAGACTCGGTATCTTCGGCTCCCAGGGCCAAGCGAAGAATCACCTGGTCGCATTAACCAAAGTGCGCCGGATCAAAGAAGTAAAGGTTTACAGCCGGCGGCCGGAAAATTGCCAGAAGTTCGCAGACGAAATGGGGCCGCTGCTGAATATCAATATCATGCCGGTCTCGTCAGCTCGCGAGGTGATGCACGGCATGGATATCGTCTTGTGTGCCACGAATTCGAGTGTGCCGGTTTTTGATGGCCATTGGCTTGAGCCCGGCACTCATGTGACCACCATTGTCGGCAGCAACGTCGGGTTGGTCAAAGGGGGATTCATTCAGGCGAAGCGACGCGAAATCGATGACGTCACTCTGGCGCGAAGCGACGTGCTGGGTATTGTTTCCATTCAGCAGGCCCTTCAGGACGAACAAGCGGATATATACGATCCGGTCCAGCGGGGCGTGATCAAATGGGAGCAGCTTGTGGAAATCGGCGACATTCTAGCCGGCAAGAAAGAAGGCCGCACCAAAGCCGATCAGATTACCTTCTATAAGAACAATGCGGGACAGGGAGTCGCCGATGTCGCTCTGGGCGCTCTGGTTCTTGAGCAGGCTCAAAAGAAGAATGCGGGACAAATTCTCGATGCCTGAGTCCCGTCGTCCCCTGTCATTCACTCCTGAAATTAGCTACTCATAGCATGACTAGAATCGCCCTGGCTCAACTCCAATCCTCCACTGATAAAGCCAAAAATCTACTGGCCGCCAAGGAATTCCTTAAGCAAGCGAAAAGCGAGGGAGCCTCGCTCGTTGCCTTTCCCGAGTTCCTCATGGCTTTTTCTCCGAGCAATCAATCGGCCGAAGAACTCTGCGAGGTTGCCGAGACGGCAACCGGGCCTTTTACATCAGCGCTACGAGAGTCTGCGAAAAGAGCCAGGATCAACGTTCTGGCAACAATTTACGAGCGATGCGATTTACCGAACCGAGTTTACGGCACCGCCCTGTGGATCGACGGCGGCGGAAATATTGCAGCGGTCTACAGGAAGCTCCATCTCTACGATGCCCTTGGATTCAAAGAGTCAGAGAAGTTTGTCGCCGGCGGCGATGTGACAGTCCCGGTGCAAACGGACGTGGAAAACATCGGCATGATGATCTGCTACGATCTTCGCTTTCCCGAATTGTCCCGGCTTTTGACTTTGATGGGAGCCGACGTCCTCGTGGCACCATCCGGTTGGGTCCAAGGCGAAATGAAGGTCGAGCACTGGCAGACGATGGTGCGAGCTAGGGCGCTGGAAAACGGCTGCTATGTGATCGCGCCCGACCAGATCGGAAACGTCTACATCGGACATAGCATGGTTGTAGACCCCTTCGGTCGAATCATCGCTGAAATGGACGAGCGTGAAGGATTGGAAGTTGTCGAGCTTGATCCAAAAATCGTCTCCGATGTTAGGGAGAAATTGCCGCTGCTTAAGAATCGACGAGCCGAGGTCTATGCCAAGCACGGCTTGCTAACGAAAGGCGATTAACGTCTATCACCATTGACTTACCCTGGGCCCATCGTTAGCGCAAAACTTCGCAAGTCTAACACCACTCACCCTTCATTGAATCCAATTCTCCCTCACCTTAAAGACCCCGTGTTTGATTCGACGCGTCTTAGAATTGCATCCCCGGGTGAAATAGGTTTATGGTTCTTTCGCACTACTCGAGAAGAAACACATTAGGAGAGAAGCACAATGAAGGACCCATCAGGGCGCCTTGTTCTCCTCTATTCCCGCGAGCAGATCGCCCGCCGTGTCAGGGAGTTAGCTGCGAGCATTAGCGCCGATTATGCAGGGAGTGATTTAGTTCTCATTGGTATTCTGCGGGGCGCATTTGTCTTTCTCGCCGACCTAATTCGGCAGCTGACTATTCCGGTAATAGTCGACTTTATCGGCGCCGCGAGCTACGGCTCTCGAACACAAACATCAGGGCAGGCGGCCATCACCAAAGAGCTTCAGGTTCCAGTCTCAGGGCGAGAGATTTTGCTGGTCGAGGATATCGAGGACACCGGAGTCACTCTCCAGTCGATTCAGCGCAAACTCAAGGAACTAGGGCCTCGGTCCATCAAAGTTTGCACCCTGATCGACAAGCGAGAACGGCGGCTTATTGACGTGCCGGTAGACTACGTAGGGTTCGAGATCGCTAAAGGTTTCATCGTGGGTTACGGCATCGACTACGCCGAGCAGTATCGCTACCTGCCGGATATTTACCGGATAGAAGGGCTCGGAGAACGCGGTGAGTGACGATCTTGATCATCGCGGCCATAATCCCGAAAGTCTGTCGGCTGACAAATTATTTGTCTTCGTTTTGTGAGATGTAGTTGTCCAATTCGTCTAGGAAGGTTTGCTTCTCGTCTGGGCTGAGAAAAGCGGCCTGGAACGAATTCCTCACCAGGCAATAAATGTCATGGCGGCCTAGTCTCAATGCTTTTTGTACGGCGAGGAAATTTTCCGTTAGATAACCTCCAAAATAAGCTGGGTCGTCAGAGTTTATGGTCACACACAATCCATGATCGAGTAACTGTTTTAAATTGTGCTGCTCTACGGACTCGAATACTCGGAGCTTGACATTGGACAGAGGGCAAACGGTTAAGGGTATCCCGTCGGCTGCTAATCGTGCGGTCAGATCTGGGTCTTCAATGCAACGGACGCCATGATCGATACGCGATACTTTGAGCCTGTCCAGCGCCTGCCAGACGTATTCCGGTGGGCCCTCTTCACCTGCATGGGCAACTGTCAGAAATCCCTCCTCACGTGCCTTATCGAATACTTTGGTGAATTTTTCTGGCGGGTGCCCGACTTCCGATGAATCCAAGCCCACGGCAACAATCCAGTCCTTAAAGGGTAGAGCTTGCTGCAAGGTGGCGATAGCTGACTCTTCGCTCAAATCCCGTAGAAAGCACATCACTAGCTTTGACGAGATACCGAGGCGTTGTTTGGCATCCAGCATGGCATGGTGAATTCCGCTAATCACAGTGTCAAATGCGATGCCCCGGCCTGTATGGGCTTGGGGGTCGAAAAACATTTCACTATAGCGAATGTTCTGAGAGCGCGCCTTTTTAAGGTATGCGCAGGTCAAATCGTAGAAATCTCTTTCATTAACCAGTACACGGACACCTTGATAATAGAGTTGGAGAAATGATTGCAGGTCAGCAAATTCATACGCTTCACGCACCTCGTCTACGGACGTGAACGGGAGTCTCAATCCGTTGCGCCGCGCGAGCTCAAACATAAGTTCGGGTTCCAAGGAACCTTCGATGTGGATATGCAATTCCGCCTTTGGAATGCCTTCAATAAATGCTTCTGGCACAGGCTTTTTTTGATTTTTCAACGTGCTGATTATTATTGTACGTGCAAGAGGTGGCGTTTTTCGCTTACAGTCACCGAGAGAGCTTAGAAGGGCGGACGTTTTCTCTCCGGCGTCGATCTTTTCTTGAATTCTAATCCTTTCTACGAAAGGGTTAAATGGACAAGTGTCATGCATTTTCTTCTGTGTGGGAGTTTGATTTTGGGTATGCCTTGCCCCTCTACTACCCGGCAATGTCTGTGAGCTGCGGGCCACCGCCCTATACGACTGACGTAGAAAATCGATCTGTGAGTGCTTGATAGAATGCCTGCTCTCAGAAAGCCTAGCTCATCTCTCGCGTCCGAGATCTTTGAGTATCCGACCGGCATGGTCTGGTGTCCGATGAAAATGAGCGGTATGGCCATCATGCGGTGCGCGCGATTGCAAAAGGAGCTCGGGTGCGGAACTCGACGAGAGCTTCAAACGCTGAAGGCAACCAAGCCGGAACGTTTTGTGCTCTTCTGGCCTTGGCTGCGGCGTCGAGGCGAGTGCCCGGAGCGGGCTACCGAAAAGCAGATACGAGAGATCCTACTGGCCGTAACCCCTCTAAAGCTGGTAGAGCGGAGCAGGACGAATCCGCGGACTTACCAGTGCCCCAGGTGCGGAGGTCGCAAAACCTTTGGTGCACGTCGGTGCCGCCAATGCTGGCTTATTTCCGTGAGCAGGAAGCACGCCCTAGGCGAAGACTAATCTTAACGTCTCATCCCAGAAATCGCCACTTCCTCATTGACAATCGAGCCAATCTTAGAAAAACTATTTTTGGATTTAGGTGATGAATTCAGAACGGCAAAAGCGGGAACAAGAGATCGAGAGGCTCATGCAGGGGGCGAGTCTAACCCGGGAGGCAGAGGTCGCTTTTCAGGAAGAACTCAGGAAAACCGCGTCCGCCATCTTTGAGGAAGAAACGCGCAGGATTCAGAAAAGTGAGCGAGTGGAGCGGCCTAAGCGATCCATCAGCCCAGCGATAACCGGATTGTGGCTTCTCGTGCTCGGAGTCGCCGGAGTTGTGTTTTCGATGCCACGCCTGGGAGGAGTGCTTCTGGCTTGCGGTATCGCTGCGATCGTCTGGGAAACTGTTCTGAAATCATCTAACAAGAAGCGCAGGGACCTAAAATCATTTAGAACTTCCTCAGGGGATGACTCCTCTTAGCCGCTATTTCCCGACGCTGCCACAGATTCCTCCTGTGACGGAGCTTCCAACAATCGAGGTGTCGAGAATTAAAGCGGCGTGTCTCCCCCCCTTTTTTGTCCCCGCAGGCAAGTTTCCTCGATAGCTGAAGAGCCATTCATCTGTAGCAAGATCAGATTCACGGCGCAGTGGGTCACTGTCGTAATGCAAGGCCCGCCATGAGTGCCTCCCCAAGATTCGGAATGCGACCCTGAGCAACCGCGTTCACGCCGGTCTACTTTCCGGTCCGGGAGCCAGGCTTGTCGACGATCCGCAGGGCGCTGGCCTGAGGCCCTTTTTCCCCCTGTTCCTCCACCCAACGCACGCCGGTTCCAATCTCTAAGCGGCCAAATTCTCCTGCTGGCATGCTGTTCTCGTGAAAGTAAATTTCACGACCGTCCAAGCTCCTGATAAATCCATAGGCTTCTCTACGCAATAAGAGGCTCACAAATCCGCCGACTGCCCGCTCGGGGTGAGTTTTGACCTGACTACGTTGTTTCTCAGCCAGCTTCTTGACCTGCCGGCGCATGACGCCGAATGCGCCGCGTAAGACCGTGGGCAACCGTTCGTGAAGGTCGCCTTCGCTGGCCTCGCGGATCACCACCAACTCGTGTTGCGGGGGAACTGTAACATCGATCCGCACGCGAAAAGGATTCCCGGTTCGTTGGTGTTGCTGCGGTTTCTCTACGGCCATGCGACAGCTAACGATGTGATTACAGACGCGTTCGAGCTTTGCGGCTTGCTTGCCGATCAGCGCTTCGATGTCCGGCGTTTTGCGAACGTTACGGAAAGTGATCTTCAAAGGAACCTGCATAAGGTCAACCTCCAATTTTATCTGCGGTGGGCAACGGACAAGACCTCTCTGCTGAAATTTGTTTCACGCAAGATACATGCCGCTGTCAATACTTCAAGAAAATTGGAAAGAGAAATTTTTTGCGTTCTATCGTCTCTGAGCCAAAAGATGATAGAGGTTGGCCTTGTCACGTTTCATAAGTTGTTCTTGATCGCACTGGCTGGTCATCGAAATGGAAGCGATTCCCTTACACTTGCTCCCATGCTCGGTAAATCTTATCCTAAAGGGAAGTCGCGGCAGCTCTCCTGACTCGGATATTTTTTACATAGCGTAGCTCTAGCGTTTGAGCGTGAAACGCAGTCCGAGGTCTGAAATCCTGTCCTGATTGTTGACCGACGCTGAGTTCGAGATGCGATCTACCGAAAGCAGTCAATCAATTAGTAGAGGACCGCAAGAGTTGCCAAAACTATGACTGGAATACCCTTCATAAAATCCTCCCTATCTCCTGTTTGCAACCGGTGTGGCTTGGCGAGCTACGAACTCAATAAGGGTCTACGCGATTTCGTCAAGGCATCTGATGATCTGATGATTCCTTTTTCCATTCTCTCATTCACCGTTGGCGATGAATCCAAGAAGGTTGGCCGCCAGGTGAGTGCGAGCAAATTCTAACAGAGTCTCAGAGACGGCCTGAAGACCAGACAAAAATATCCCACCGGCAGGAGTTCCAATTTTTGTTTTCAGCATGCTTTGACGAAGGAGAATCCGGGAGGTATAGTTAAAGTCTCGAATATCAATATCTAAACAACTTGGCTCCATCTCAGTCTTCCTGCCCCAAAGGTACATAATGCGGCCGCTTAAGTTAACTATTTTGGTATTGCTTTTCCTTAGCTTTTTGATGTCCGCGTTTTTTGTCCGGTTAGGGGTCTCCCTCTTGAGACTGCCTCGGTCGAGAATCCTCAGCGAACTGATGAAGAGTTTCACCGGGGTGATAAGAATCCTCCTGAACGTAAAAGTTACCGTGGAGGGAGCGGGGGATTGTCTGGGCACAGGCGGTCACTTCATCGTTAGCAACCACCTTGGTTATCTTGACGGTGTCGTCTTGGGGAGTCTCTTTCCGATGATTCTTGTGACGAAACGACAGGTAAAGCGATGGCCCGTGATTGGTCAGTTGTTGACACTTTTAGAAGTAATCTTTGTTGATCGGGAAGACAAAAAAGACATCTTGCGGGTCCTCGACAGGATTTCCAAGATGCTGAGAAAAGGAGCGAATGTCCTCGTATTTCCCGAGGGCACTTCTACCAATGGAGAGAAACTACTCCCTTTTCAGTCCGCATTTTTCGCTGCCCCGTTGATGGCCCATGCGGTCGTCGTGCCCGTAACACTCACCTATAGGTTGGTCGATCAGCATCCGGTGTCGGCAGCAAATAGAGACTGCATATATTGGTATGGCGACATGTCTTTTGCACCTCATCTCTGGAATCTCTTAGGCACCAACCGGATTGAAGTTTCGGTCAAAATCCACCCCAGAATAGAAACCTCTAACTTGCAGGATAACTCTCAGGGTCGCAAACAACTGAGCCAAGCCTGTTATGACGTCATCGGGCAGGGAGTGAGCTCGGAGCCCGAGAAGGGCGCTAGAAGCGCTGCGGTTATTCCCAGGAGTTCTCCGTCGTCAACCGTTTTGAGAAGAAGCGGCTGGCCAGACTTTTGACTTCATCATTCAAGCAAACCGCTTAGGACCTCCTCCATGTGATTAATGACTAAGGAAAAATGGCCTTCGCCGGGGTAGAAGATAGCGCGGCAGTTTGGAATGGTGCGGGCTTGGTATTGACCCATGGTCGGAGGTACACTCACATCCTGCTCCCCGTGCCAAAGGTTGACTCGTGTGGCAATGTCTTCCAACAGAAACCCCCACGGGCGAGTGTAGAGCAGCAATTCGCATGCGGCGCCGCGGCTTCCGCCACGGAACGCTTCAACGACGTTGTCTTTCATTGCGGTTTTAACCTCCGGCCTCGCGAGTACTGCCTTATCTGGATCAGGTAGCGCAACTATCATGCGTCTCAGCGTCCCCTCCGGATTGCGTCGCACCTGATAAGCTATGCGCCACAGGGATATTTTTGCTAGCCAAGGCAGGCGGCGACCGAGAAAGAAAATCAAATGATTCGTCCGAACCATCCGATCCGTACCGTTTGGGGTGTCTAGGGGGCCCAGGCCACAAACGATGGCCACTGCGGTCAAACGCTGGGGAATCTTCAGCGCACACGCCGCCGCGTACGGTCCGCCCCCCGAAACTCCTATAGTGGCAAAGCGGTTGATCCTTAGAGCATCAGCTATTTTGACCACGTCGTCAGGCCACTCAAAGATGGTTCGACGAGGCTTGAAATCCGAAAGCCCAAAGCCCGGCCGATCGAGAGCGATTAGGCGAATTCCCATTCGTGCGGCGACCCGGTCGGCGAGTTGCGCCTCAAGCCGCGACCCAGGAAAACCGTGAAAGTAGAAAATCGGCCAGCCCTCTGGATCGCCGTAGACTGCATAACCGAGCAACCGCCCATCCTCAAGCCGAAGCGTCTCGCCCCCTTTCATTTTACATTCCTTCAACTTGGTTTTACCCCGGATTGACTACCTACAGCAACTTCGAGTAGGCGCCGTCGACCGAAAATTATTCTACTTTAGCCGAGGATTCAATTAACGACGCTTAAATAAAAGTTCGGAAGTGAGTGAAGGGAGAATTCAATCCAATCTTGCTACCCAATTCAGGTGAACCGAGCACACAAGACGCGAAACCAAGTTGACATGCTTCCTTAGCGGAAGGGATCAGGCTACTTGATCACCTTATCCGCTCGCATGTAGCCCGCTCTTTACTGCTGTTCATTGGCGGTTATCCAGTGAATTTTCACCGGGTAATTGGAACGACACCCACCGGAAAGACAATTCACAACGGCGAAAAGATTCGAGACTAGAGAGGTCGACGTATACCGCTGCTCACCGCCGCCTCCTGATCCCTGGCCACTATGACTCACCTACCGCCAACGCCCTGAATCTCGGCTCATACGCTCGATCTATTTCGTCCACTTTAGCGAGAGCTTCGTCGCGTTTTCGATCGATCAGGGTCATCACAGTGACGTTTTCCCGCCACTCAGATTCAGAAATCAAAAACGCCCGGCTCAAGATATTTTCCATGTCGCGCCGGTATTCCTCAATCAGGGCATGCCACCGGTCCGTTAGCTCGGGCTTAGCCGCAAGCAATTGACCACTATAAACAATCTTCATCGATCACATACTCCTTGAATCAACTCCGGGGAATCACTACCCGGCGGAGCCGCCTTTTGTTTACCCAGTGCTTCCCCAACCGCAGCGCGTACTCTTCGGCCTCACCTTCGGTTGCAAAGCAATTTGTATCTTGTAACTCAACCTCCTGCCGTCCGCGGGCATCGCATGAAACACGAGCATGGGGCCGCCAAGTTCCTTCATGATTCTTTGCAGTGCCGGTGACCCTATAGCCGTGATGCGAAATTTGCTTCATGTAAAGACCGGCATGAATTCAGTCGGTATGGCAGTTAGACAGTAATCATAAAACTCATAGGCATCTGTTCAGTTCAGAAATAATGATTCAACCTCGGGTTGTCTTGCGCAAGGGCTTTAGCGCTCGATGAATCCAAGGGCACTCCGATTTCAAAGCTGGATGCTTCGCTAGCAACTGATCCAAGAGTTCCGCTGCGCGGGGATCAGAGGGATTAACTTTGATCGCTTTTTCCCAACACCAAGCAGCGCCCTTGAGATCCCCTTGACCGTAAAGGCTTACTCCGAGGTTCTTAAATGCGTTCGGCGCCTTGGCGTTGACCTCAATTGCCCGACGGCAGTACCGTTTGGCTGACTCATAAAGCCCCAGCGAGTTTAGGCAGCAGCCCGCGTCGTTATAAAGAAAATACGTTGTCGCGAGATGTCTCGGTGATAGAGATAGGCCCTTTTCGTAGTGGAGCAAAGCTTCTGCCCATTTCTCACTCGTCTGTTCAATGTGTCCGAGGGTGTAGTAAGCGATAGCTGTATTCTCGGGGTCATCGGATTCCCGGATGATTAGCTCGAGAAGCGGGACTGCGAGATCACTACGATTAGCCTGCTCCTGATAAAAAAACACGAGCTGCCACAAAGCTTCTGCGCGTTCCTGGCCTCCGACAGCCTCCTCAACCGCCCCGAGAATCTCCTGCTCTGTTTCTGTGTTCGTCGCGGGTATTCCGGGGGGCAATGTCATTGTGGGCGATGCACTCATCGACGCGCGGGATGAAGAGCAACGGGCACGCCATCGGAAAACAGTCCCAAAATGAGAGGTTGTAGGAAGCCGCACGAGTGGTGGGTAATACCTTAAACAGGCACGGTTGCCGTTTTATCCAGTGTGTAGGTACGGTCTGGCTTTTCTGGTCACACGTTAGCCTTTGTAAACAATTCGCCTCTCCTCTAATCTTCGATACGTCGCCGCTCCGACACCTTCGTTGTCTCTATCTGCCTTGCCGACGGTCTTGCTGGGTTTCGCTTTAAACCTTTTTCATGTGAGATTGGCGAAGTGACGCTAAAAGGACGGAATGTGTTTGCGCCAATCAGGACTGATCGGCTACGCGGCCCGCAGTTAAATCAATTTATCGGAAATATAGAAAAAAGGAATGGTCGGGGCGACCGGATTTGAACCGGTGACCACACGCACCCCAAGCGTGTGCGCTACCAGGCTGCGCTACGCCCCGACGGCGATTTCGAATCAGCGAAACTGTAACATCCCCACTGATCTAAATCAATTTAGTACATTTGGTCATCACGCTAATCAACAACCGGATAAACTCAAAATCAATCACAGCCGCCGTCGCTTTAAAAAATCCACAATGAAGTTTCGGGAAACGAAACCCAATACTCACCTTCCGCCAAACGCTCTTCGCCCCAAACACGGATACGAAGACCGGCCAAATAAAAAACATATTCCCAGCGCTCGCCAAGATAAAGAGCCGAACGGAGCTTCATCTTGAGATGATTCGTGCCGGCGTTATCGGTCAACCGCAACCGCTCTACCCGGACCAGACCGGTGGCGGCATCCTGCGCCTTTTTCTCTGCTCGGAGCTCTCCCCACAAACTCCAACCCTCCCCTGTCAGTCGCGCGCGATTGCCCACAACCTCTGCGAGTGTTCCGTCGAGTCTATTATTGCTTCCCATGAACTCCGCGGCGAAGCGACTCGCGGGATGGGCATAAATCTGTTCCGGGGGACCCTCCTGCTGAATCCGTCCTCGATCCAACACCAGAATTCGATCCGCAATCGCTAAAGCTTCGGTCTGATCATGAGTGACATAAAGCGCACTGGTTTCAGTCTGCTTAATGATTTCGCGCAGCCAGGCGCGCGCATCCTCGCGCAGCTTGGCATCAAGATTCGATAACGGCTCGTCGAGCAGCAGCACCGGTGGATTGTAAACCATTGCCCGTGCGAGGGCGACGCGCTGCTGCTGGCCGCCGGAGAGTTGATGGGCGTAACGATCTCCCAGATGACCGAGTCCGAGCCGTTCCAAAACCTCGCCGACTCTTTTCTGAATGTCAGTTTCGCGAGCGCGCCTTAAACGCAACCCGTAAGCGACGTTTTCGAAGACTGACCGGTGCGGCCATATCGCGTACGATTGAAACACCAGCCCGAGTCCCCGTTGCTCTGCCGGGATTTCGAATCCGGAACCAGCATCGAATACGATCTTGCCGCGCAATTCGATTTTACCGGCGTCCGGTCGCTCCAGCCCCGCGACCGAGCGGAGCAGGGTCGTCTTACCGCTTCCCGATGGACCTAGAAGAGCGAGGATCTCCCTCTGCTGAAGTTGGAAGGACACGCCGCACAACACTTGCGCCGTGCCTAACTGCTTCTCGATATCATCCGCGACGAGATCAGGCATCGAGCCTCACCCCTAATCGAAGCGCGATAAACAATACGATTCCCACCAGCGCGACTTCGACCACCGAAAGGGCTGCGATGAGGTCAAGCGCGCCGGTTCCCCAAAGCGAAACGATCAACGATCCGATGACCTCGGTGCCTGGCCCGAGAAGATAGACGCCCGTGGAGTATTCGCGAATGTACATCATGAAGATCAAAAGCCAGCTGCCAATGAGTCCGAAGCGAATCAGCGGCAAAGTGACGTCGCGAAAAACCAAGCCCTGGGTCGCGCCGGTGACGCGCGCCGCCTCTTCCAGTTCCGGCTTTACCTGAAAAAGACTGGCTGAAATCAGTCTGAGGCCGTAGGCCAGCCAGACCACGGTGTATGCGATCCAAAGACTAAACAACGTCGTCCGTAAGGGAGCGATGGGTTTGAAAAACAGAAAAACCCAAAGAAACGCCAGGCCCACTACCAAGCCGGGGAGCGCCCGCGGCACCATGACTAGATAATCCAAAAAAGTTACCCAGCGACTTTGCCAGCGATGCGCAGCCAACGCGACGACGGCGTAAAAAATGACTGACAAAGCACCGCCGCCGCCGCCGATTAAAAACGTGTTGATAATGCCGCGGACCAGGTTGGGGTAACCCGAGAGTTCCCGAAAATGGTCGAGGGTTAAAACCTCAGATAACTTTATCCCCTCTCCCCATGAACTCACGAGCGAGCGCAAGGCAACCCCGACAAGAGGCAAGAGCACGGTCACAGCCAGCCAAAGCACAACCACCGCGACCGCAGGCCAGCGCAATGCGCCAAGCGGCAGTGGACGAAAAGCCTGACCTTTGCCGCCGATCACGGCGAAGCGACCCGCCGTGCGGAGCATTCTGCGCTGGAGATAAACGAGCGGGAAAGTTAAGGCAACAATGCTCAGGGCGACAACCGCCATCAGATGGTAAGAAGGAATGCCCAGCAAATTGGTGAGCTTGTATAGATAAGTCGTGAGAACGAGCAGGCCGGCGGGATCTCCTAGAACCAATGGCAAACCGAACAATTCGAACCCGAGAAGAAAAATCAAAGCCGCGCTGAAAAGGATAGAAGGCAGCACCAAGGGGAGACTAACCGTTACGGCGATACGCCAAGGTCCGGCGCCCGCGACTCGCGCCGCCTCTTCGACGGATGGGTCCAAGCTGCGTAGCGCCGATGAGACATAAAGAAACGTATGCGGCACGTGGGTCAGGCCGGCAATCAAAACCATGCCGAAAAGAGAGTAGAGACTCCACGGCACGCGTCCGATCAGCGCCTTGGTCCATAATGAGAAAAAGCCCACGGGCCCAACGGCGACGACGTAGCCGAAAGCCAAAACCACCGGCGAAAGAAAAATCGGCACGAGAATCCATGGCTCAAGCCATTTCTTTCCAGGGAGATCGGTCCGTACGAGAAGAAACGCCAGCAGACTTCCGAGAGGAACCGAGGTTAGCGTCATGCCGAACGAAACAACGAGTGAAGTGCCGAAAGCGGAATGAAAGCCCGAATCACTGAGAATGTAGCGATACGCGTCCAGACTGAATCTGGCGCTTTGACTGAAGAACGGTTCGTTGAGGAAACTCTGGTATAGGATAAGCCCCAGCGGTCCGAAAACCACCAGGGCAACGCCGATCACGGCGAACCAACGCAGAGTCCGGCTCACGCTCCTACCGCTTCAGCGCAGCCTGCCACTGCTTCATGAATTCAAGCCGTTTTTTCTGCTCCAGGCCAGCGAGGATGTCCGTATTCACCTCGATGGGCTTCAGCGCTTTGCCGAGCTCTTTGGTCAGCCCCGCGGCCGTAACGTTTCCCGTGACATCGCTCCGAATAGAATAAACCAAAGACTTCTCCGACATCACCGACTGGCCCCGCTTGGAAAGAATATAGTCCAAGAAGAGCTTCGCCGAGTTGGGATTGCGCGCCGTTTTAGAAATAAAGGCGATTCGCGAAAACACCAAGGTATAATCCTTGGGCAGCACCAGAGCCAATGATGGATCCTTCTTCTGGCGCAGGAGAACATACGACCCGACTATATTGTAAGCCAAATAATGCTCACCTGAGCCAACCTTTTCCAGCATCGCGCCGGTACTCGTGTAAACTTTGGTGCCGCTGCTTCCCAATGCCTTTGCCAGATCCCAAAATTGCGGGAACATTTTCGCGTCCTGCGTCATCATCAAAAAACCGACGCCACTCTTCTCCGGATCGAAGGTGGCGATCTTCTCCTTGAAAACATCCGGTTTCTCCTTCGGCAGTCGTATCATGTCCGAATGATTCTGCGGCACCGCGTCCGCCGGCAAGAGCCGCTTATTATAAGCAATGCTGACCGGCTCGAAGGTCGTGCCAAAGGCTTGATTCTGCCACACCGCCCACTTTGGCAGACCGGAAATTTCTGGCGAGGCATAGGCCAGCGCGTTGCCTTTGCTGGCGAGCTGGAGTTGCAAATCCATCGCCGAGCTCCAGAGTAAATCGGCGGTTCCCGAGCCGGAGGCCGTCTCCGCGACGAAACGATTGTAGATTTCAGTGGTGTTGAGATCGTTGTATTCAACCTGCAGGAATGGATAGAGGCTCTTGAAGTCCTGCAGCAACGGCTCCACGCTCGCGGAATCCGTCGAAGAGTAGATTACGAGTTTTCCTTCCTTCTGCGCTCCGCTAAGTATCTGAGGGCTTTCCGCCGCATAGGGACTCAAATTTTGAAAGCAAAGCGCCGCCAGCACCACCGAAAGCCAAACAACTCGCTTAATCATCCTAATTCCTCCTCATTTCCAATCCTTGAAGGTGGCTGGATGATAGTTCGCGCGGAGAAGGCAGTCAAGGCAAAATAATCATTAGTCCGCCGGATGGTTTGCCTCGATTGTCTTCAGGATCCGCTGCTTCAACTCTTGCCGCTTTGCCACGTCACATTTCATTTCGCGAGAGCGACGGCCGTACCGGAGTCGTGTCCGCGCGGCGTGCTCGTCGCGCCGGATTTACGTAGGCTCGTCGTCACTGACCGGAATACGTTCCGATCAACCGCCGCGCATACGTAGGTGGCAGGAAGTCAATCCTTCAGAGCCGGCAATTCGCAGACTCTGGTTTACGACAGCAACTTACGGAGGGAGACCAAATCTTTTTTGATCTTGACGAGCGCACTCCGGTACTTCTGGTCGGCGAGCGGGAGCTTTAGCTGATTTTTTTCTTCTTTCTTGGTTTCTTTGAGTTTC
>WNFW01000122.1_pt1 | contig 44375 bp, 33 predicted proteins | sample 5400131 | NCBI WGS metagenome assembly WNFW01 (sample SAMN13153362, study PRJNA577476) | soil metagenome | isolation source: 20 cm soil or saprolite under grassland replicate 1 | place: USA:California | collected 2016-06-15
CGCCGTCGAGACCCACGGCGACCCCGGTGACGGCATCGACCGTGACGCGGCGTCCGATCGTGTCGCTCCGCGCGAGCCAGCGCTCCCGCACCTGCCCGAATCCCTGCGACTCGAGCCGCCAGCGCCACGCGTCGAACTCTTGGAGCAAGGCCTCGAGCATCGCGTCGCGGTCGGGCGCCCGCCCCGTCTCGATCACGACTGACGTGGCGAGGTCGGCGAGATCCACCGGGAAGGTCCGCTGGGTGAGGTTCAATCCCACGCCGACGATTACTGTCACGAGTGCCGCTTGCCCGGTGTCGACCGTGGGTGGCCTGAGAGAGGCGCGGCGTGGCTCCGACACGCCCGGACGATGGTCGGCGATAGTTTCACGGGGTGGCTCCGACACGCCCGCACGACCGTCGGCGCCGATTCGCGACTCCACCAGGATCCCCGCGAGCTTGCGGCCACGCGCGAGGACATCGTTGGGCCACTTCAACCGCGCCTCGATGCCGGTCGCGCGGCGGAGCGCCTCGGCGACCGCCACGCCCGTCGCGATCGAGAACGTACCCAGGAGTGAGGGCGGCACCCGCGGCCGGACCAGGATCGAGGCCAGCAGGCTCGTTCCCGGGGCGTCGGTCCACGTCCGGCCCCGCCGGCCCCGCCCCGCCGACTGATGGTCCGCGACGACGACCGTTCCGTCCACGGCACCCTCGGCGGCCAGATCGAAGGCGGTGGTCTGCGTCGACTCGACGACGGCGAAACGGACGATCGGCGCCGGCCTAGCGGTCATCGACCCAGCCCAGGCTCGCGGTCAGCTTTGCCAGACGCGCCTCCTCCGCGGCGAGCCGCTCGCGCTCGCGCTCGACGATCTGGGCCGGGGCGCGCTCGACAAACTCCGGCCGCGCGAGCTTCGCCTTGAGGAACTCGACGCTCTCCGTGACCCGCGTGATCTCCTTCTGGAGCCGCGCGCGCTCCGCGGCGAAATCCACGACGCCGGCGAGCTCGACGTAGACCTCCGACCCCGCCACGACGGCGAGCGCCGAGGCCCGCGGCCGGCTTGCGCGCGGATCGATCCGGAGCCTGACGCGAGCCAGGGTGTCGATCAGCGGAGCGGTGGCGGCGAAGAGCGCCTCGGTGCCTCGCGCCGGACGCAGCGTGACCGTGAGGGTCGTGCCGGGGCCGATCCGCATCTCGCCGCGGATGTTGCGGACCGCGGTCACGACGTCCATGACGGCGCTCATCTCGCGCTCCGCGGTGGGGTCGTGCTGCTTCCGCCCGGCCTTCGGATACGGCGCGACCATGATCGATTCGCCCTTGTGGGGCAGCCGCTGCCAGATCTCCTCCGTGATGAACGGCATAAACGGGTGCAGCAGGCGCAGGGTCGCCTCGAGCGTCTCGGCGAGGGTCCGCTGAGTCTGCAGGCGCTCGGCGGGCTCGGCGGCGCGATAGAGCGAGAGCTTTGCGATCTCGAGATACCAGTCGCAGTATTCGTGCCACACGAAGCGGTACACGGCCGACGCTCCATCGTTGAACCGGTAACGCCGGAGGGCCGTGCGCACCGCGCCGATCGTGGCGGCGAGCCGGCTCTGGATCCAGCGGTCGGCGAGCGCCGGCTCGAGCTTCCGGGCCTTCGACGCGTCGTAACCGTCGAGGTTCGACAGCACCAGGCGCGCCGCGTTCCAGAGCTTGTTGGCGAAGTTCCTATACCCCTCGATCCGCTCGTCGCTGATCCGGATGTCACGGCCGAGCCCCGCGAGCGCCACCAGCGTGAACCGGAAGGCGTCGGTGCCATACTTCTCCATCACCTCGAGCGGGTCGGCGACGTTGCCCTTCGACTTCGACATCTTCTGGCCTTCGGCGTCGCGGACGAGGGCGTGGATATAGACATCGTGGAAGGGTACCGCCCGCATGAAATGGATGCCGAGCATCACCATCCGGGCGACCCAGAAAAAGAGGATGTCGAAGCCCGTGACGAGCACCGAGGTCGGGTAATACGCGCGCAGCTCCGGCGTGGCGTCCGGCCATCCCAGGGTCGAGAACGGCCAGAGGCCCGACGAGAACCACGTGTCGAGCACGTCGGGATCCTGGCGCACGGGCCCCCCGCAGCTCGGGCACGTCGCGAGGTCCGTCCGCGAGACGTGGACGGCCTCGCAGCGGTCGCAGTACCAGGCGGGGATCCGGTGCCCCCACCACAGCTGGCGCGAGATGCACCAGGGGCGGATGTTCTCCATCCAGTAGTAGTAGGTCTTCGTCCAGTTCCTCGGCACGATCTTGATCCGGCCCTCGCGCACCACCTTGATCCCGGGCCCAGCCAGCGGCTTCGTGCGGACCCACCACTGCTTGGACACCAGCGGCTCGACGACGGTCTTGCACCGGTAGCAGACGCCCACGGTGTGACGATAGGGCTCGATCCGCTCGATCAGCCCCAGCGCTTTCAGGTCCTCGACGATGCGTTTCCGACACTCGAAGCGATCGAGCCCGGCATACCGGCCGGCGGCCGCTGTCATCCTGCCATCGAACCCGATGACCGTGCGGATCGGCAGGCCGTGGCGCTTTCCGATCTCGAAGTCGACGGGATCGTGGCCGGGGGTGACCTTGATGACTCCGGTGCCGAACTTCGGATCGACGGCCTCGTCGGCGACGACCCGCACCGAGACCGTCCCGTCGACCGACGGCACCTCGAGCGTCTTGCCGACGTACTGGGCGTACCGCCTGTCCTTGGGATGCACCGCCAGACCCGTGTCGCCGAGCTTCGTCTCCGGGCGCACCGTGCCGAGCGTCAACGGCCCGTACTTGATATAGACGAACTCGGCGTCGCGCTCCTCCCGCTCCACCTCGAGGTCGGAGAGCACGGTCTGGCACCGCGGGCACCAGTTGACGATGTAGTCGTCGCGGTAGATCAGGCCCTCCTCCCACAGGCGGACGAACGCCTCGCGCACGGCCCGTGACAGGCCCGAGTCCATCGTGAAGCGTTCGCGCGACCAGTCGCACGAGGCACCGAGGCGCTTGAGCTGGCGGATGATCGTGCCGCCCGTCTCCTCCTTCCAGCGCCAGGCGCGTTCGAGGAATTCCTCACGGCCGATGTCCTGCCGTGTCTTTCCCTCGGCGGCGAGCTGGCGATCGAGGATGACGTGGACGGCGATCGACGCGTGGTCCGTCCCCGGCAGCCACAGCGTGTTGAACCCGTCCATCCGCTTCATCCGGACGAGCACGTCCTGCAGGGTGTTGTTCAGGGCGTGGCCCCAGTGCAGCGCTGCCGTCACGTTGGGCGGCGGGATGACGACGGAGAACGTCTTGCCGCCTGCGGCCGGATCGCCGCGGAAGTAGCCGCGCTCCTCCCAGAGGGGGTACCAGCGTTTCTCGGCGTCGGCTGGCTCGTAGCGGTCGGGGATGGGCGCGTCGGGCTGGCTCACGGCTCTACCTGCATCGCGCGGCTCAAGCGCCAGCCGTCGGCCGCGCGGCGGAACACGAGCTCCCACGGCGTGCGCTCCTCCGACGCCGCGACGGACACCGTGCGCGGGATCGGGCCGTCCGCCGGGGCGTCGCACGCCGGCTCCGCGCGGAGCGTTGCGGGCAGGCGGCGCCTGAGCCCCGGGTCGGGCACGAGCGCCGCCAGCGTCGCCGCATCGCCGTTGCCGAGCGCCTCGAGGAGGCGCGCGACGGCGGCGCGCAGCTCACGGTGCCAGGCCCGATGGTACGTTCGGCCCGCGCGCGTGAAGACGCCCGTCTCGGGAACCAGCCGGAAGAAGTCTTCGGCCTCCGTCTGCACTTCGCAGCCGGGCGTCCACCCCGGGTAGCGCAGCTCATAGCGCACGCGGATCTCCGTCGGGCGGACCGAGTAGGACCGCGCGGAGAGCCCGTCGGGAAAGAGCTCCGCCGTGGACCACACGACGCTGACCGAGTCGCCCACCTGGCGGGCGAGTTCCAGGCGGAGCGCGCGCGCGCCCCGCCCGGTCGGCGCGCCCTCCCACGCCGTGACGAACTGCGGCGCGCCACCCGGTGCGGGGGTCGCGGGATAGACGACGGGTTGGCCCTCGCGGTGAATCGTCGCGAGCAGCGCGGCCTCACCGCGCAGGCGCCCGTACACGCGGACCGTGCTCACGCCCGGCGCGTCGGCAAGCTGGAAGGCGCCCACGACCAGACGATCGACGCCCACGACGCCGAGCATGGCGCCGCCCCACGCGTCGCCGAACGCGTCGAGGCGATCCTGCAGAAACCCCGGCGACGCGAACGGCCCACCGCTCGCGAGGCTCTCCACGATCTCCTCGTCGAGCAGCGCATACATCTCGCGATAGGCGTCGGCCGTCGGCTCGGCGCCCGTCTCGGCGCGGGACTGCCGGGTGAGCGCGAGCTCGCGGAACCGGTCGAGTCGGTCGGGCACGCCCGACGCGCCGAGCGCAGCGTCGCCGACGCCGGCGAGCAGCACCAGAATCCGCACGGCCATCAGGAGGTGTTCCGAGGGCCGGTACACGCCGCTATGGTACAACAGAGCCGTGAGGTTGCTCGTCCTGGATCGGTACATCGTGCGCGAGCTCATCCCACCGCTCGTGCTCGGTGGCGCGCTCTTCACGTTCTTCCTCCTCATCGACCGGATCTATCACCTGACCGACCTGGTCGTCACGAAGGGTGTGCCGTTCTACCTCGTCGTTCAGCTCCTCGTCTACATGCTTCCCTCCTTCCTCGCCCACACCCTGCCCATGGCGCTGCTGGTCGCGATCCTCCTGGCGGGCGGCCGCCTGGCCGGCGACCTCGAGGTCATCGCGCTCAAGGCGGCGGGTGTGAGCGCGCTCCGTCTCTTTCGGCCCGTGCTGACGGTCGCTCTGGCGATCACCGCCGTCACGGCGGTGTTCACGCTCGTCGCGAACCCGCTCGCCAATCGCGAGTTCCAGCGCCAGCTGTTCAGAATCCTGGAAGCCAGCGCGGCGAGCGGTCTGGCCGAGCGCGTCTTCAACAGCACCTTCGGGGACGTCATCATCTACGTCGAGGACGTGAGCGCTTCGCAGGTCGCCCTGCGCGGGCTCCTCGTCTCCGACGAGCGCGATCCGAAGCTTTCTCGCATCATCACCGCGCGCGAAGGACGGCTCTTGGCCGACGAGGTCAACCGGCGGCTCACGCTGCGCCTGCTGAACGGCGCCGTGAGCGAGGCCGACGTGATGCCGGCGGACCCGCCCCAGGGCCTGTCGCCCGACCCGGCCTCGGGGGGCGCGGCGAGCGCGGCCAGGTACCGCTACACCCTCTTCGGTATCTACGACCTCAGCCTCTCGGTCGACTCGCCGCTCAAAGGCGCCCCGCGCGTCGAGAAGCCGGAGAAGGACCTCACGCTCGGCGAGCTCACGGCGCGGGTGGCCGAGCTCAGGGGAGACCTCCACGGGGGAGCGCCCTACGCGATCGAGCTCCACAAGCGCTTCGCGCTCCCGCTCGCGGCGCTGGCGTTCGCGCTCGTCGGCTTTCCGCTCGCGATCCGTTCGCATCGCGGCGGTCGATCCATCGCCCTGGGAGGAAGCCTCGCGATCCTTCTCACCTACTACTTCGTCATGACCTCGCTCGAGGGCGCCGCCCTCCGGCTGCAGATCCCCGCGGGAATCGCCATCTGGACGCCGAACGTGCTCTTCACGATCGTCGGGATGGTCCTTCTCGTGGCGACGACGCGCGAGTGGCGGCTGCCCCCGCTGCCGCTCCTCTGGCGGGGGATCGACACGCTCGCCGCCCTGACCCCGAGCCGCCAGGCCCGCCGCGGCCAGCTCCATCCGTCGCATCCGACACACGACTCGACGCACATCATCGACCGCTACCTCGTCCGCGAATATCTGACCTTCATGGGAGTCGGCCTCGCCGTGGCGGCCGCCCTCTTCATGGTCATCGACCTCCTGCAGACGCTGGACCGGTATCTGAGGCTCAAGCCGCCGCTCCTCTACATCGTCGAGCACTTCGCCTACCGCCTGCCCGCGGCGCTCCACGACGGGCTCCCCGTGATCGTGCTCGTCGCGACGATCTTCCTCTACCTGACCCTCGTCCGGAACCACGAGCTGACCGCCCTGAAGGCGGCGGGTGTGAGTCTCTATCGCGTGAGCCTCCCGATCGTGGGCCTCGGGATCGCCGTGGCGATCGGCGCGGGGCTCTTCCAGGAGCTGGTCCTGCCCGGACTCAACGAGCGCGGCGAAGAGGTGGACCGCGTGAAGATCCGTGGCCAGGCGCCCCGGCATCTGCAGTCTCGGCTGCGCCTGTGGATGCGCAGCTCGGACAGCCGCTTCTATCGGGTGGCGCTCCTGCACCCGGGGACGAACGACATGTACGGCGTCTCGATTCTCGAGGTGGACCACGAGTTCCGCCTCGTCAACCGCCTCGACGCGCGGCGCGCCCACTGGACGACCACGGGCTGGGAGCTCAGCGAGGGCGCGTTCCGCGAGATCGGCCCCGACGGACGGGTGCAGACGGTGCCGTTCGTGTGGACCGCGCTCGATATCAAGGAGGAGATGGAAGACTTCATCCGGATCCAGAAGCCGGTGACGTCGATGAGCTATCGCGAGCTCAAGGACTACGTGACCCGGCTCGAGGCGGCGGGCTTCCAGGTTCGGAAGTATCTCGTCGAGCTGTACTCGAAGCTGTCGCTCCCGCTCGTGAACCTCGTCATGGTTCTCGTCGCGATCCCGTTCGCGCTCCAGTCGCCGCGCGCCGGCCGGCTCTTCGGCATCGGTCTCGCGATCGCGATCATGGCGGGGTACCTCGTCGTCCATTACGTCGCGCTCGCGTTCGCGCGCGCCGACCTCCTCCCGCCGCTCCTCGCCGCGTGGACGGCGAACATCATCTTCCTCGGGCTCGGCGTCTCGTTGCTCCTCCGCGCCCGCACCTGAGTTCGCTCGCAGGAGGGCTTTGCCGAGGGATTCGGTCGACGGCGGGGCTACTTGGACTGCGCGAGGGCGCGGAGCGTCTCCTCCAGCCGCTTCTGCTCGGTTCCGTAGCTCGCCCAGTCCCCTCGCCGCAGCGCGTCCTGGGCGCGGTTCCAGATCTCCAGTGCCCGCTGCGCGAGGGGCCGCGTCTCCGCCGTGTCGAGCGCCGCCGAGGGCGCCGCCGCCCCGCGCGCCGGAGTCGGCGCGCGGCCGCCGAAGATCCGTGCGAGCGACTGCTGGAGCGTCGGCTCCATCGCGATCGCGTTGCCGTGGGCGACGATCACGCGACGGAGCTCGGGCAAAGCCCCCTGCTCCGACGCGGCGAGATAGAGCGGCTGGACGTAGATCAGTGACTGATCGAGCGGGATCGCCAGCAGCGATCCGCGAATCACCGTGGAGCCGCGCTGGTTCCAGAGCGAGAGCTGCTGCGAGATCACCGGATCCTGATCGATCCGCGCGTCGATCTGGCGCGGGCCGAAGACCAGCTTCTGCTTCGGAAAGTCATAGACGAGCAGCTTGCCGTAGTTCGGCGGATCCGAGCGGGCGGCGAGCCAGGCGATCATGTTGTCGCGACGGCTCGGGTTGTAGAGCGTGAGCAGGATGAACTCCTCTTTCCGCTCGCCCGGCAGCCGCATGATCGTGTAGTACGGCTCCATGTCCCGCTCGCGTCCCTCGACCGCCCGCCGCGGGAGGGTCCAGAGGTCCTCCTTGTTGTAGAACACCTGCGGGTCCTTCATGTGGTACGTGGCGTATTTCCGTGCCTGGATCGAGAAGAAGTCTTCGGGGTAGCGGATGTGCGCGCGCAGGTCCGCGGGCATCGCGTCGAGCGGCTGAAATAGGCCGCGGAACGCGCGTCCATAGGCGCGCACGATCGGGTCGGTCGGATCCGCGAGGTAAAACCGCACGGTTCCGTGGTAGGCGTCGATCGTCACCTTCACGGAGTTGCGCACGTAGTTGCCCACGCCGGGGACGGGGTCCGAGTACGGGTAGCGGTCCGTCGTCGTGTAACCGTCGAGCATCCACACGAGACGGCCGTCGTCCGCGACCACCATGTACGGGTCGCGATCGAATCGAAAGAACGGCGCGATTTGGCGGACGCGTGGGACGACCGCGCGATAGATCATGATCCGGCTATCGGCGGTGAGGTCATTGGCGAGGAGGATCTTGATCTCGCCGAACCGGATCGCGAACAGGATCTTCCGAGCGAAGGCGCCGATCGGGATCCCGCCCGTGCCACTGTACGTCGTGTAGACATTCTGGTCGCCGGACGGGTAGTTCAGCTCTTGCTGCCGCGTGCGCACCAGCGCGTACTCGTTCGACACTTCGCCGAAGTAGATCTCGGGGCGCGTGATCGCCGGAAAGCCGCCGCTCGACTGTGGGGGGATGTCCTTCACCAGGAACTCGGGCAGCCCCTCCGGCGTGATTCGCGCCACGGGTCCGACGACGACGCCGTAGCCATGGGTGAAGGTCAGGTGCTCGTTGATCCAGATGCGCGACTGGAGGTGCGCGTACGACAGCTCCCGACTCGAGAGCATGAGCTGTTTGTACTCGCCGTTGAGCGAGTACCGGTCGTTGTCGACGTCGACGAACTTGTAGTAGGTGCGGATCTCCTGGAGCTGGCCGAACGTGCGCAGCAGCGGGCGGTGGTCCCAGAGCCTGATGTTCTCGATCGTCGGTGCGTTCCGCTCGAGGGCCCGGGCGTCGAGGGTCTCGTCGGCCGGGAAGCTTCGCTCCTCGATCCGGTCGAGGCCGTACGCCTGGCGCGTCATTCGGATGTTGTGCTCGATGAACGGCCGCTCGGCGACGAGCTCGTTCGGCGTCACGCTGAAGCGCTGCAGCAGCGCGGGGTAGATGCCGAGGCCAATCACCCAGACCAGGCCGAGGACGATCAGGCCGCCCGCCACGAGGCGGAGGCCGGCGCGGGTGATCTGTACGAGACACGCCGCGGCGGCGACGGCGCTGACCACCGCGAGCACGCCGAGGGCCGGCAGTGAGGCGTAGGTGTCCGTGTACGCGGCGCCGAACACGATCCCGCGGGGTGAGAAGACCACCTCGAACCGGTCGAGCCAGAAGCCGCCGGCCCTGACGGCCAACGCCAGCGCGCCGAGCGCCAAGAGATGCGTCCGGGCGCCGGCCGCCAGGCGCGGTCCGCGCGTCGTGAGGACCAGGCTCCGCTGCAGGACGTAGACGGCGAGCGTCAGGACGATCGTGCTCATGATTAGCGTGATCGCCCAGCCGTACACGAGCCGCCAGAACGGAAGGACGAAGACGAAGAACGCGAGGTCGCGGCCGAACAGCGGGTCGCTCCGGCCGAACTCGACGGCGTTGAGATACCCGAGCACCGTCTCCCAGTGGACGGTCGCGCGCAACCCCGCCACGAGCGAGATCGCGAGGAGCACGACCGGGAGGAAGCGGCGGATCAGCGGCTCGATCACCACCCGCCCCGGCAGGCCCAGCTGGTCCTCGAGCTCCCAGATCACGTCGGGCGCGGCGGTTCGCGCCGCGAAGGTCAGGTTGACGTAGAGGAAGATGAGGACACCGACCGCCAGCCCTGCGAAGAGTGACCCGCGGAGGGCGAGCGTGGTGGTAAAGACCTCGGTATAGCCGACCTCCTGAAACCAGAGCCAGTCGGTGTAGAGCGGGACGAACTGGGCGACGAGGCTCAGGGCCAGGAACAGGAGCAGCAGCAGGACGACAGGTTGGCCGCGATTCATGGCGTCCTGGCGCGGACGCTCTTAGGTGCCGTGGGTCCAGGACGCGAGGTACGTTCGCTGGGCGGGCGTCAGCTCGTCGATCTCCACACCCATCGACGCGAGCTTGAGCCGCGCGATCTCGAGGTCGATCTCGCGCGGTACCCCGTGCACCTTCTTCGCGAGGCTTCGGCCGTGCTTGACCATGTGCTCCGCGGAGAGAGCCTGGTTGGCGAAGCTCATGTCCATCACGGCCGCCGGGTGCCCCTCGGCCGCCGCGAGGTTGATGAGGCGCCCCTCGCCCAGGACGTAGAGCCGCCGCCCACTCTGGAGCGTGTACTCCTCGACGAACGGGCGGATGCTCCGCCGCGCGCGCGCCATCGCACCCAACGTCGCCAGGTCGATCTCGACGTTGAAGTGACCGGAGTTGGCGAGGATGACACCGTCTTTCATGCGGCCGAAATGGTCGCTCGACATGACCGTCGTGTTGCCCGTCACCGTGACGAAGACGTCGCCCACCTCGGCGGCCTTGGCCAACGGCATGACCGGGAAGCCGTCCATGACGGCCTCGAGCGCCCGCAAGGGCTCGACCTCGGTGACGATCACGTGGGCGCCCATACCCTTGGCGCGCGCGGCGACACCTTTGCCGCACATTCCGTAGCCGGCGACGACGACGGTGCGTCCCGCGAGGAGGATGTTGGTCGCGCGCAGGATGCCGTCGATCGTCGACTGGCCCGTCCCGTAGCGGTTATCGAAGAGGTGCTTGGTATCGGCGTCGTTCACCGCGATGACGGGGAACGCGAGAACCCCTTCGCGCTCCATGGAGCGCAGCCGGATCACGCCCGTCGTCGTCTCCTCCGTCCCCCCGATGACGTCGCCCAGGAGGTCCTTGCGGGCGCCGTGGAGCTGAGAGATGAGGTCGGCGCCGTCGTCCATGGTCACCTGGGGACGGGTCGCCAGCACGGCCTCGATGTGCCGGTAGTAGCGCGCGTGGTCTTCGCCCTTGTGCGCGTACACCGCGATGTCGTACTCCTTCACGAGCGCCGCGGCCGTGTCGTCCTGCGTGGAGAGCGGGTTGGAGGCGCACAACGCGAGCTGCGCGCCGCCGGCGCGGAGCGTCAGCATGAGCACGGCGGTCTCCGTGGTGACGTGCAGACACGCGCCGAGGCGGATGCCCTTGAGCGGCTGCTCCCTGGCGAAGCGCTCCCGGACCTGCCTCAAGACGGGCATCGACTGCTCGGCCCATTCGATCTTGAGTCGCCCGGCGGCGGCCTGCGAGATGTCCTTGACGTCGTGCTCAACCATGCTGCGCTTCGTCCTTTCGTCGCCGATGCGAGCCCGAATCATGCGGTCTCAGGCGAGTTCACCGCTGCGATCGAATCCTGGGGAAGGCTTCGGAGGGGGCCCCAGAGGGCGGAGCCCGTCGGTCAGAGGCCCCCTCCGATTTCAGATACCCGCGTCGTCCCGCAGGTCCTTCACGCGATCGGTCCGCTCCCAGGTGAACGCGGGCTCCGAGCGTCCGAAATGTCCGTACGCCGCCGTCTGCTTGTAGATCGGCCGGCGCAGGTTCAGGTACTTGATGATCCCGGCCGGGGTGAAGTCGAAGTGACGGCGGACGAGCTTCTCGAGGACCGCGTTCGTGACCTTGCCCGTCCGGAACGTCTCGACCATGATCGACACGGGGTCGGCGACGCCGATCGCGTACGCGACCTGCACCTGCGCGCGCGTGGCGAGGCCCGCCGCGACGACGTTCTTGGCGACGTGCCGCGCCATGTAGCACGCCGACCGGTCGACCTTCGTCGGGTCCTTCCCCGAGAACGCGCCGCCGCCGTGCGGGCACGACCCACCGTACGTGTCGACGATGATCTTGCGCCCGGTGAGACCCGTGTCGCCCATCGGGCCGCCGGTCACGAACCGGCCCGTCGGATTCACATGGAAGACGCACGCCTTCGAGTCGAGGAGCTCGGACGGGATCGTGGGGATGATCACGTGCTCGACCACGTCCGCGCGGATCCGCTCGATGGTGACGTCGGGGCTGTGCTGGCACGAGACGACGACCGTCTCGACCGCCCGCGGCGTGCCGTCGACGTAGCGGACCGTGACCTGCGACTTGCCGTCGGGCCGCAGGTAGTCGAGGATGCCCTTCTTCCGCACCTCGCTCAGGCGCATGACGAGCTTGTGCGCGAGCATGATCGGCATCGGCATCAGCTCCGGCGTCTCGGTGCACGCATACCCGAACATCAGCCCCTGGTCACCGGCGCCGAGCGCGTCGACACCCATGGCGATATCCGCGGACTGCTCGTCGATCGCCGTGATCACCGCGCACGTCTCGTGGTCGAAACCGAACTTGGCGCGGGTGTAGCCAACGTCGCGGATCGTGTCGCGCGCGATGCGCGGGATGTCCACGTAACAGGAGGTCGTAATCTCGCCTGCCACGACGACGAGCCCGGTCGTGAGCAGGCTCTCGCATGCCACACGGCCGGTCGGGTTCTGGCCGATGATCGCGTCCAGAACCGCGTCGGAGATCTGGTCTGCGATCTTGTCGGGGTGACCTTCGGTCACCGACTCGGATGTAAACAGGTATTCGTCACGCGCCATCGTATCCTCCGCCAACCCGGTCGAGTTGCGTCACTGTAACATGCCGCTCCGTGCCCCTCAACCAGCCCCGCGCCGAGCCTCACGCGAGCCGCCGCTTCACCTCGTCGAGCAGCTCCACTGTCCACGGGTCCACCCCGCGCGCGAGCGCCGCGTAGTAGCTCACCCACATGCCGACGTACGCGAGCGCCAGGAGCCGTGCCACCCGCCCCGCCCCGCGCGCCCAGCACTCGCTCACGCCCCCCGCCACGGGGCCGATCAGATCGTGGACCACGGCGAAGCGTCGGGCGATCTCACGCGGCTCGCCCTCTTCGCGCAGGAAGACGACGTGCCGATCGCGTGCCGCCGGACCGCGCCACGCCTCGATCTCGTTGTGGTTCATCTCGGGGAGGGCCCCGGCCAGGGCGAGGAGCTTCGCGTTCTCCTCCAGGTCCGTCTTCCAGCGGTAGGCGACCGCCCCCGTCGCGGGCCCGCCGTAGATCACCGGCAGTCGGTCGCCGATCGCCAGCGCGAGCCGCTTGGCCTCGTTCCCTGGTGCCGCGCGGGCCGGCGCAAGCTCGCGCGCCAGGGGCTCGAGGCGAGCCACCGCCGCCGCGAGCTCCGCCTCGGTCGCGACGGCCAGGTCGATGTCGGTCAGGACCCCCGCCAGGCCGAAGAAAAGGTAGCCGAGCGCCATGCGCGGCATGAGCCCGCCGGGAAGCCGCACGTGCGGCAGGTGGCGCGACCGCGCCAGCTCCCCGAGCCGCCCGCCCGCGCTGAGCGTCACGAGAGGGGCACCGCGCGCGAGCGCCGCGTCTGCGGCCGACAACACCTCCGCCGTCTCGCCGGAGTAGGACAGAGCAACGACGAGGGCGTGCTTGCCCGCGGCCGCCGGGAGGCCGTAGCCCCGGTGGACGAGGATCGGGACGTCGAGCTCTTCGAGGCTCGAGGCCGCGAGGAGGTCGGCTCCCGCCGCCGAGCCCCCCATCCCGGCGACGATGACCAGCGGCGGCCGCCGCCGTGGGAGGGGCGGCTCGCAGCGGAGCGTGAGCGCCTCGCGACACTGCGCCGGAAAGGCGGCGAGGATCTCCGCCACACGGTGGGGATCGGCTTCGGAGATGGCGCGCGGGTTGTCGAGGCTCACGGCCGTTCCAGCGTGATCGTTCCGCCGAGCTCACGCCCCGCGCGCGCGGAGAGCTCGACCGGCCAAACGACGAGGAGCGCGGTTCCCTGATAGATCCGCTCGTAGCCGGCCTCGGACACCGACACGGTCTGGACCGGGCCCCACGCGAGCTCGGCGGCGGGCGCCCACTCGAGACGTACCCGCACGCCGATCCATTCGTCGAGCAGCGTGACCCCCCGCGCGCCCCGCTCGCGTCCCGTGCTGCCGAGCGACGGGCGGCCGGGCGCCGTCAGATACCGCCCCGGCCCATCTCCCGCCGTGAGCGCCAGGTTCAACTGGACCGCCCACCTCCCGCTGATCGTGGTCGCGCCCGCGGTACCGAGCCGGTAGCGTACCTGGACGGTCGCGTCGCGGATGGTCACCGTCTTCTCGACCGTCACGGGTGCCTGGACCTCTCGGGTGAACGTGACGACGACGCCTCCATCCGCCGCGCCCACCGTGCACGCGAGGGGCTCGGTGGCGAACGCGCGCGCGGCCGCCGCCCAGGGCGACACGGGGTCGAGCGGCGAGGCCCCGGTGTCGAACCAACCCTCTAGCAGCGAGCCGCGCCGGACCTCGTCGTAGGCGAGCAGCGTCTCCAGGCCGGCTTCTTTGGGCGGTGGCGCGTCGTGGATGGTGCGGAGCGCCGGCGCACCCGGCTGCTCGCTCCGCGCGCTGACGTCGGCGTGATAGGCCTCCGGGCGGCGCGCCAGCACGTCCGCCACGTCGAGGTCGCGTGTGAGGTAGCCGAGCTCGGTGATCGCGCCGCCGAGCGCCGGGTTGAGTGTCACCGCCAGCTCCCGCGTCCTCACGTAGACCTCCTGGTACCCGTCGCCGTTGCCGTCCTCACGCGTCCACACGGGCATCGGGGTGGCGCCCGAGTCCGCGAGCCGGCGCTCGCACTCGAGGAGCGCGCTCTTCACGGCGCGGCGGAGGTGGGGCAGATAGCAGCCGCCGAACACGCCGTGCCAGTAGGCGTCGTTCGCCTGGCCCCGCCAGAGCGCGATCTGCGCCTGGACGAGATCCCGATCGTGCGGGGCCCGCGCCAGCGCCGCGCGGACGGCGTGCGACAGACGAAGCATCTTCCAGTACGTGTCCGCGACCTCGGGGTACTTCGCCAGGAAGTTGCGCCAGAAGCCACCCCGGAGGACGTCGGCGTACTCGGCCCCGGCGCCGAGCTGCTCGAGCTCGTGCTTGGCCTGCCCGAGCCTTCGCTGAGCGCCCGCGGGGAGCGCCCACTCGCCCATCTCCCGGTACGAGGCCGTGGGCAGGTAGACGCGATCGGTCGCTTCCACCCGATCCACGACGTCCGAGAGCGTCGTGAGCTCGAGCCAGTCGCTCGCGAGCAGGCGGTCGAAGAACCGGTCGAGCCACCCCTTCTCGTACACGTGCGCGTGCGTGCCCGGCCACGCGCCGAACTTCTCGCCGTCGTCGACCATCGTCACCGCTCGCACGCGACCGCGCCGCGCGGCCAGATACTCGAGGCTCGCCTCGACCTCCCCGAACGGGATCAGGTAGCGGAGCCGCTGGCTGATCGGGAAGACCCGAAGCCGGAAGCCCTGGTCCTCGGTGAGGTAGTAGCCTCCGAGCGTGTCCGCGTCGAGCCCGGCCAGCACGAAGTGGCTGTCGTCCAGGAGCACGTACTCGACGCCGACCTGGGCGAGCACGCGCGGCAGGTGCGGCTCCCACACGCGCTCGGCGAGCCACATCCCGCGCGGACGCACGCCGAAGTGCGTCTTGAGGAACGCGGTGAGCCGCTCGATCTGACCGAACTTGTCGTGATCGGGCAAAACGGCGAGGATCGGCTCGTAGAATCCGCCCGTCAGCAGCTCGACCTGTCGGCGGCCGGCGAGCGCCGCGAGCAGGTCGAAGGTGCGGGGCGAGCGCTCGCGCAGCCACTCGAGGAGACTCCCCGTGCAGTGAACGGTGAGCCGGACCTCGGGTCGCGCCTGCAGGCGCTCGAGAAACGGGTGGTAGGCGCGCTCCGTCGCCTCGGCGAGCACGTGGTCGAAGTTCCCGATCGGCTGATGGTTGTGGATCCCGAAGCAAAACGGCAACCGCCCATGCGTCACCGGCCTCTACTCTCTCTCCAGGTCCCGGTGCACGACGGTCGGCGCGTAGCCGAGCTCGTCCAGGAACCGCTTGAGCGCTTCCGCGAGCGCCACCGAGCGATGGCGGCCTCCGGTGCAGCCGATCGCGATCGTCAGGTATGCCTTGCCCTCGCGCTCGTAGCGCGGGAGCAGGAACTTGAGAAAATCCGTGAGGTGCTGGACGAGCTCCCGGCCCTCCGCGTTGTCGAGCACGAACTGCCGGACGCCCGCGTCCCGCCCGTCGAGGGGTCGCAGGCCCGGAATGAAGTGCGGGTTCGGGAGGAAGCGCACGTCGAAGACGAGGTCGGCATCGAACGGGACGCCGTGCTTGAAGCCAAACGACACGACCGAGGCCGTGAGGCCCGCCCGCGCCCGCGGTGTCACGTAATGCTCGACCAGGAGCTCCTTGAGCTTGTGGACGGTGAGCCCCGAGGTCTCGACGATCCGGTCGGCGATCTCGCGCAGGTGCGACATCGCCTTGCGCTCGGCACGGATGCCCTCGAGCACGTTGCCGTCGGCGGCCAGCGGGTGGCGGCGGCGGCTCTCGTGGTAACGCCGGACGAGTGCCTCCTCGCTGGCCTCGAGGAAGAGGACCTCGACCGCGTGGCCGCGCGTCTTGAGCTCGCGGATCGCATCGAGCAGGTGGGAGAGATACTCTCCTTCCCTGACATCCACCCCGAGGGCCACGCGGCGGATCGTCTGTCCCGGCCGGGTGATGAGATCGGCGAAGGTCGGGATCAGCGTCGTGGGGAGGTTGTCGACGCAGAAGAAGCCCATGTCCTCGAAGCACTTGATCGCGTAGCTCTTGCCGGCGCCGCTGAGTCCGGTGATGAAGACGACGGCCAGGGGCTCGTCCGCGGACCGAGCGCCGGAAGCCGCTGGATCCCTCACCGCTTCCGAGGCTGGAGCCGGCGCTGGTGCGAGGGCAGGATGCCGAGCTCCTCCCGGTACTTCGCGACGGTGCGCCGGGCGATCGTGAGGCTGCGGCCCTTGAGGATCCCCGCCACCTCCTGGTCGGACAGCGGCTTGGTGGCGTCCTCGTTCGCCAGGAGGTCCTGGATCATTTTCTTCACCGAGACCGAGGAGACCATCTCGCCGTCGCCGGAGGCGATGCCGCTGTGAAAGAAGTACTTCAGCTCGAACAGCCCCTGGGGCGTCTCGACGTACTTGTTCGTCGTCACGCGGCTGATCGTGGATTCGTGCATGCTGATGTCTTCGCCGACGTCCCGGAGCGACAGGGGCCGGAGGTAGGGCAGCCCCTTGTCGAGAAATTCGCGCTGGAACTTCACGATGGACTGCGTCACCTTGCGCAGCGTGCGCTGCCGCTGGTCGACCGACTTGATCAGCCAGAGCGCCGAACGGAGCTTTTGCTCGACGTACTGGCGGGCCTCGTCGCCCGAGCTCCGGAGCAGCGACCGATAGAGCGAGTTCACGCGCAGGCGGGGGATCCCCTCCTCGTTCAGGACGACCGTGTAGTCGCTCCCGAGCTTGTAGACGAAGACGTCGGGCACGATGTAGCGTGAGTCGTTCCCGCCGAAGCGGCGGCCGGGTTTGGGCTCGAGCCCCATGATCTCTTCGACCGACTCCATGATCCGGTCGACCGGCAACTTCAGCGCCCGCGCGATGTCCGCGTAGCGGCGGCGGCTCAGATCCTCGAAGTGCTGCTCGATGATCTCGACGGATACCGGGTCGACCGGCGGGTTCGCCCGGAGCTGGAGCAGCAGGCACTCCGAAATCGTGCGCGCGCCGACGCCGATCGGGTCGAACCGCTGGATCACCTCGGTCAGGACGCGCTCGACTTCCTCGGGCGTCGAGGCACAGCGGCCGGCAATCTCCGCGAGCTCCGCCCGGAGGTACCCGTCCTCGTCGAGGTTGCCGATGATCTCGGCGCCGATCCGCCGGGCCACCGGATCCTCGGTGGCGAACCGGAGCTGATCCTCGAGGTAGTCGGCCAGCGACGAGGCCGACCGCGCGATGTTCTCGAAGGGAGGATCCTCGCGCTCCTCCTGCGCGACGAGGGAGCGCTCCTCGGGCTCGTCGAACATCACGGAGATCGGGTCGAATGGCAGGTCGTCGGTCTGTCGTTCGGCGGCCGGGGGCGGATCGACGGTGATCGGCTCGACCGTCGGCACCGGCGCAGCCTCGGCGCTCGTCCCCGCCTCGCTCGCCTCCGGCGCTTCGGCACCGTCCTCCGCCGGCGACTCCTCCAGGAGCGGGTTCTCGAGGAGCTCCTTCTGCACGACCTCCTGGAGCTCGAGCGTGGAGAGCTGCAGGAGTTGGATCGCCTGCTGGAGCAGCGGAGTCATGACGACCCGCTGGCTCTGCCGGAGGGAGAGGCGCGCTTCCATGGCCATGGCCGACCGCTCCCCCGCCCCTAGAGGGTGAACCGGTCGCCGAGGTAGATCTCGCGCGCGACGGGGTTGTTGGCGATCTCGGCGGCGGTGCCGGACACCAGAATCCTGCCATCGTAGAGGATGTACGCGCGATCGGTGATCGCGAGCGTCTCACGCACGTTGTGGTCCGTGATGAGGATCCCGATGCCGCGCTCGCGCAGCCGGCCGACGATCTCCTGGATGTCGCCGATCGCGATCGGGTCGATGCCCGTGAAGGGCTCGTCGAGCAGCAGGTACTGCGGCGACGTGACGAGCGCGCGCGTGATCTCGAGCCGCCGCCGCTCGCCGCCCGAGAGCGTGTAGGCGGGATACGGCGCCAGCGGTGTCAGGTCGAGCTCGGCCAGGAGCTCGCGCGCTCGCTGCCGGCGCTCGTCGCTCGACAAGTCAAGCGTCTCGAGGATCGCCAGAAGGTTCTCCTCGACGGTGAGCTTGCGGAAGACCGACGACTCCTGCGGCAGGTACCCGATGCCCATGCGGCAGCGCGCGTACATGGGCAGGCGCGAGATCTCGTCCCCCTCGAGGAAGATGCGGCCGCCATCGGTCGGCAGGAGCCCCACCATCATGTAGAACGACGTCGTCTTGCCCGCGCCATTCGGGCCCAGGAGGCCGACGACCTCTCCGCGCTGGATGTCGAGCGACACGTCGTTGACGACCTTTCGGCTCTTGAACCACTTCACGAGCCCCTGCGCGACGAGCCCTTCCATCTCTTCAGTCCCATCCGGTCAGTTGGTGCAGGGCTCGCCGGACCTACGACCCCCGTCGTCCTTCTTGCCGTCTCCGCGGGGATAGAAGACGGCCTTCACGCGTTCCTGCTTGCCGCCCTGGACGACGGAGCGGTCCTGGGAAAGGTCGATCGTGATCGTGTCGCCGCTGACCACGTTGTCGTCCTGCCAGACGCGCGCGTTGCCGATGAGGACCACGCGCTGCTCGACGTCGAGGTACTCCGCGCGCGTGGCCGTGGCGGTACGGCAGTCGCGCGTGATCACGCGGACGCCGCCCGTCGAGACGCTCCGGAGCACGCGGCCGCCCTTCTCGTTGAGGTAGATCTCCATCCGGTCGGCGTACTGGACCGAGTTGTCGTGGCGGGCGACGACGTTCCCGGTAAAGATGACGAGACTCTCCTTGCCCAACCGCTCCATCCGGTCGGCGTCGACCGTGAGGGGCTGGCGCCCATCGGCTTTCGCTCCGGCGCCGGCCGGTGGAGCCCCCTGCGCGGGAACGTGCGTGGGGATCGTGAGGGCCGCGAGCCCGAGCGCGATGGCCGGTACCTGCGTGGCCCAGCGCTTCATCGCCGCGGGTGTCGCGCGAAGGTGGCGCGCACGCGCCCGGCCACCGTCGCGGTCTCGCCCCCCAGGCGCACATCGAGTGCCGTCCCGTCCACCACCGTGCCGCCGTCCGAGAGGCGGACAGGCGCGTCGGTCCAGAGCCGGCGCTCGGCGCCCTGCCACCGGAGCACGCTCGTCTCGAGCCGCATCCCGTCGCTGGAGGTCAACACCACGTTTCGCCGGATCTCCACGTTGCCCGTCGCTTGAAACAGGTCCCCTTCTTCGCCGACCATCGTCCACGAGCGGTCCCGCTCGAAGACGTTCACCGCGATCTTCCTGAGCGCCGTGCGCCCTTGCGGCTCGAACACGAGGGCCTGCTCGGCCTTGAGCCGCCAGCGCACGCCCCCCGACACTTCCTCCAGCTCGACCTCTTTAATGTGGAGGTCGGCGCTGGAGGCCGCTGGTCCCGCGGGCTCGACGCGCACCGTTCGGCTCTTCGCCACCAGCGTGCCGGCCACGCCGATCACGAACACCGCCACGACAGCGAGGATTACGCCGGCCAAGCGTCGTGGATCGCTTAGTCGGGGATTGTACGACGTCATCAATCGGAGTATCGAACGTGGATGCAAATTCGGTACCAGCCTATCACAGCCCGTTCGGCGCGAGAAGGGAAAACGGCGTCCTAGACGATTTTCGCGCGCAGGATGTCGTGCAGATGAATAAGGCCGACGGGCCGACGGTCGGCGTCGACGATCACGAGGCTCGTGATCTCCCACTTCTCCATCACTTCGAGCGCCTTGGCGGCGAGATCGTCGGCGTGAATCGTCTTCGGCTCGCGCGCCGCGACCTCGCCCGCGCACAGGACGTCGATCGGCGTGCCGCGCAGGTGGAGCCGGCGTAGATCGCCGTCCGTGATGACGCCGGCGAGGCGGCCCGCGGCGTCCACCACGGTCGTCACGCCCTTGCGCTTCTTCGTCATCTCCACGATGACCTCGCGCAGCGGCATCGCCTGGCTCACGACGGGAATGGAGTCTCCGGTGAGCATCAGGTCGGCAACACGGACCAGCGCGCGCCAGCCGAGGGTGCCGCGCGGGTGGAGCGCCGCGTAGTCCTCGGGCTTGAGCCCGCGCAGCTCCAGCAGGACCATCGCGAGCGCGTCGCCCGCGGCGAGCGCCGCGGTGGTGCTCGACGTCGGCGTGAGGTTCATCGGACACGCCTCCTCGGGGACGCTCACGTCGAGCACCACCTCGCACTGGCGCGCCAGCGGAGAGGTCGGGCTCCCCGTCAGGAGCACGATCGGCACGCCGAGCCGCTTGAGGGGCGGCAGGATCGCGAGGACTTCGTCCGTCTCCCCCGAGTTCGAGAGCGCCAGGACGACATCGCCACGTGCCACCATGCCGATGTCGCCGTGGACGCCCTCGGCGGGATGGAGGAAGTACGCCGGCGTCCCCGTCGAGGCGAGTGTCGCGGCGATCTTGCGCCCGACCAGCCCCGACTTGCCCATGCCGGTCACGACGACGCGCCCGGTGCAGCGGTGGAGCAAATCGACGGCGCGATCGAAGCTCGCGTCGAGCTTCGGGATCAGCCCGAGGATCGCCTCGGCCTCGAGGCGGAGGACACGCTCGGCCAGCTGTCGCAGGTCGCGCCGGGTCATGCTATCGAGAGCCGAGGGGCTTCCCATTCCACCGAGCGTTATCAGGCGAGCGCCGCAGCGATCGCGGTGATCTCGTCGAGGAGCCGCCGCAGGTCGTCGATCCGCAGCATGTTCGGTCCGTCGGAGAGCGGCCGGCCGTCCGCGAGCGTCCGGTCGGGGTCCTCGTGCATCTCCATGAAGAGCGCGTCGATCCCGACCGCGACCGCCGCCCGAGCGAGCGCGGGGACGTACTTCCGCTCGCCGCCGGACCGGCCCCCCGCCCCGCCCGGCAGCTGCACCGAGTGGGTGGCGTCGAAGACGACCGGGTAGCCGAGGTCGCGCAGGACGGCCAGGCCGCGCATGTCGACGACGAGATTGTTGTATCCGAAGCTCGTGCCGCGCTCCGTGAGGAGGATCGCTTCGTTCCCTTTCGACAGGATCTTGTCGACGACGTTCTTCATGTCGCGCGGCGCGACGAACTGCCCCTTCTTGACGTTGACCGGCTTGCCGGTTGCGGCGGCGGCGAGCAGCAGGTCGGTTTGGCGGCAGAGAAAGGCCGGAATCTGGATGACGTCGAGCACCTCGGCGGCCGGATCCACTTCGCTGACCTGATGGACGTCGGAGAGCACCGGCACCCCCACCGTCTCGCGCACTTTGCGCAGGATCCGGAGTCCCTCCACGAGCCCCGGCCCACGATAGCTGTTGACGGAGGACCGGTTGGCCTTGTCGTAGGACGATTTGTAGATGAACGGCACGCGGCGCTCGGCCGCGATGGCGGCCAGGCGCTCGGCCGTCATGAGGGCGTGCCGCTCGTCCTCGATGGCGCAGGGGCCGCCGATGAGGACGAGGGGGGCGCCTCCGCCGATCGTGATGGGGCCGACCGCGACCGGGCGTGTGGTCATGCCGAGGCGTGCTCGAGCGCGGCGCGGATGAAGCCGGCGAAGAGCGGGTGCGGGTCCCACGGCCGCGAGCGAAACTCGGGGTGGAACTGCCCGGCGACGAAGTACGGGTGCTCCGCGATCTCGATGATCTCGACGAGCTGCTTCTCCGCCCAGATCCCCGAGATCCGGAGCCCGTGCTTCTCGAGCCTGTGGACGTAGTCGTTGTTGACCTCGTATCGGTGGCGGTGCCGCTCCTGGATGATCCCCTGTCCGTACAGGCGCGAGGCGAGGCTTCCCTCGCCGAGCACGATCGGATAGAGGCCCAGGCGCATCGTCCCGCCCTTATCGGCGATCGTGCGCTGCTCGGGCAGAAGGTCGATCACGTTGTGGGCGGGGCGCGGCTCGAACTCCGTGGAGTTGGCGCCCGCGAGACCGCAGACGTGGCGCGCGTATTCGATCACCGCGCACTGCATCCCCAGGCAGATCCCGAAGTACGGGACGCGCCGCTCTCGCGCGAATTGGACCGCCTGGACCTTGCCCTCGATTCCTCGATCGCCGAAGCCGCCGGGCACGAGGATGCCGTGGACGTCGCCGAAGTGGGCCTCGACGCCGTTCCGCTCCACGTGCTCGGCGTCCACCCAGCGGATGTCCACGCGCGCCTCGTTGGCGATCCCGCCGTGGGCGATCGCCTCGACGAGGCTCTTGTACGAGTCTTTCAGGTCGATGTATTTGCCCACGACGGCGATCCGCGTCTCGGCGCGCGGCGCCTTCACATGGCGCACGACCGCCTCCCAGCGTGAGAGGTCGCACGGCCGCGGCTCGAGCCCGAGGAGCTTCGTGACGATCTCGTCGAGACCCTCCTTGTGGAATACCAGGGGGACCTCGTAGATCGTCTCCACGTCCTTGGCGGTAATGACCGCCTCTTCCTCGACGTCGCAGAAGAGCGCGATTTTCGACTTGATGCCCGGCGGCAGGTACCGGTCCGTGCGACAGAGGAGGATGTCCGGCTGGATGCCGATCGCCCGCAGCTCCTTCACGGAGTGCTGGGTGGCCTTGGTCTTGAGCTCCGACGCCGCCTGCATGAACGGCACGAGGGTGAGGTGCACGTAAATGACGTTCTCGCGGCCGACGTCCTTCTTGAACTGTCGAATGGCCTCGAGGAACGGGAGCCCCTCGATGTCGCCCACGGTCCCGCCGACCTCGACGATGACGACGTCCGTGTCCCGCGACACCCGACGGATGCACGCCTTGATCTCGTCGGTGATGTGCGGGATGACCTGGACGGTGCGTCCGAGGTAGTCGCCCCGCCGCTCCTTCTGGATCACCGAGAAGTAGACCTTCCCCGTGGTCACGTTGTGGTCGCGCGTCACGCGGCCCGAGGTGAACCGCTCGTAGTGGCCCAGGTCGAGGTCGGTCTCGCCGCCATCGTCGGTGACGAACACCTCACCGTGTTGGTACGGGCTCATCGTGCCGGCATCCACGTTGATATAGGGGTCCAGCTTTTGCAGTGTCACCCCGAAGCCCCGGGCTTCCAGGAGTGACCCGATCGAGGCGGCCGCGAGTCCCTTGCCCAACGATGACACGACGCCGCCGGTCACGAAGATGTATTTCGTGGCCACCTCACCCTCCTTTCGCGAGCAGGTGTCGGACCTGGTCGATCTCCATGTCGCGGTCCGTGATGCGCCCGTCCAGGCGCCCGTCCCGGAGCTCCGCGAGCACTCGCGCCACCGCCGGCCCGCGCGGAACGCCGAGCGCCATGACCTCGTCGCCAGAGAGCGCGACGGGCGCGCGGTCGAGGCCGAGGTACCAGTCGAGCGCGGCGCGCGTGCCGCCGTCGCCCAGGAGCCAGAGCCACCCGAGCCCCACGGGTGGCTGCTCACGAAGGACCCGCGCCCGCGCGCTCGGCGTGTTCGCCTCGCGCAGCCGAGCGACGAGCGCCCGCCCCTCGGCCAGGGCCTGGCGGAGCCGCGCGAGTGGCTCGCCCACGAACGCGATTCGCTCGAGCGCCGCGGTGGCCACCGCGTGCGGCTGGTCGCTCGTGAGGGCCAGCACGGCGAGCCCGACCGGGTCGACGTCGAGGCCGCGCTGCCGCGCCCAGGTGACCGCCGCGGGTAGCTCCGCGACGAGGCGTCGGGTCGAGGCGGTAAAACGGTACCGCGGGTCCAGGAGGCGGAAGGCGCCGCCCCTCCCGAGGCGTACCAGCGTCAGGTCGGCGCGTGCCTCGTCGAGGATCCGCCCGAGCTCGGCGGCGATCCGCTGGCCCGAGAGTGCCGGGTACGGCACCAGCCGGAGCGCCAGCGTCTGGGCTCGGGCGGTCGTCGCGTCCGGCACGAACCCGAAGCGCGTCGCGTAGCGCGCGGCCCGGAACATGCGCGTCGGATCATCGACGTACGACAGCGGGTGGAGCACGCGTAGTCGCCGCCGGGCGAGGTCGGCGCGGCCGCCCAAGGGATCGAGCAGGTCGAAGGCGCCCGAGTGCAGCTCGACGGCCATCGCGTTGACCGTGAAGTCGCGCCGTCTCAGATCCGCGTCGATCCCCGCCGGCATCACCCGGGGCAGTGCCCCCCGCGATTCGTAGCGCTCGCTCCGTGCGGTCGCCACGTCGATCCGTCCAGCGCGCGGCGCCTCGACGGACGCCGTGAGGAAGCGACGATGCTCGAGGACGGAGCCGCCCAGCTCGCGGGCGAGCTCGCGCGCGACGGCGGGGCCGTCGCCCTCGACGACGACATCGAGGTCGGCCCACGTCACCTCCGCGTCACGCCACAGGTCGCGCACCATCCCGCCGACGAGGAATGCGCGCGCACCCTGCGTCGCGGCGCGCCGTCCGATCGACTCGAGCAGCGCCCGCGCGTCGGGGGACAGGCGGTGCGCCACGCGCGGCGCCATGGGAACTTGAGCCGGGGTCGCGCCTCGGGCCGCGATAGCGCCCAGCGGGCCCCGCCGGTCGCGCACGACCACGAGCGGCGCGCCCCCGGCCAGGAGTCGGCGCACCGTCACCTCACCCGCACCCGCGTCCACGCACGGAAGGTCGCGCGCGACGGTGGTCGACGCCAGATCGTCGAGGCCCAGGAGGCTCGCCCGAACGAGGTCCTCCCGGAGCAGGTACCGCCCCTCCGTCACGACCATCGCCGCGTCGCGCTTCCGCGCCAGCCGCAACGCGGCGCCGATGGCGATCGGCGCCGACGCCCGCGCCACGGCGACGTTCACGAGGTCGGCCGCCACCAGGCTCGCCTGCGGGTAGGCGTGGGCGCGCTTCGCCACCTCAGGCCCTCGGGTGGAACCGCCGGTACATCCGCGTGAGTGCGGCGGTCGGCAGATGGGTGTAGATCTGCGTCGTCGCGATGTCGGCGTGACCGAGCATCGCCTGAACGGAACGGAGGTCGGCGCCGCCCTGGAGCAGGTGGCTCGCGAAGGAGTGGCGCAGCATGTGAGGCGACAACCGGCCGCGGAGGCCCGCGCGCGCCGCGGCCCGGCGCACGACGACCCAGAGTGACTGGCGCGAGAGCCGGCCGCCGCGGGGGTTCACGAAGAGCCGGCCGCTGTCGCGGCGGCCCGTGTGGCGCGGCCGCACCTCTTTCATGTAGCGCGCGACCCAGGCGGCCGCCTCGGCGCCGACCGGCACGAGCCTCTGCGTGCGCCCCTTGCCCGTGCAGACGACGTAGCCAGCCTGGAGGTTGAGGTCTTCCAGCTTGAGGTCGAGGCACTCCGAGGCGCGCATCCCCGTGGCATAGAGGAGCTCGAGGATCGCGCGGTCGCGCAGACCGCGGGGCTCGGTCGTGTCAGGCGCCTCCACGAGCGCCGTGGCGGCTTCGAGCGACAGTGTCCGCGGCAGCGAGCGCCCGCGCCGCGGGATCTCGACGTACTCCGTGGGATCGCGGTCCAGCGCCCCGGAGCGAAGCAAGTGACGGTAGAGGCCACGGACGGCGGACATTCGGCGAGCGACGCTCGAGGGGCGGAGGCCTCGCCTGCGCAGGCCGTCCAGGTAGACGACCAGGTCGTCGGGAGCGAGGTTGGGGAGCGCGCACCGCGCACGTCTGAGAAACTCGGTGAAGTCGGTGAGATCACGGCGGTAGGCGGCGAGAGTATTTCGGGACGCCCCCTGCTCCGTCTGCAGGGCCCCGAGATACTCAACGACCGCCTCGGTCATAGAGTGACCACGTCGAATCTTATCACGGCGCTCGCGAATCGCGAAACCCGCGCCGCTCGGAGCGTCCGCTTCGGCGCGTGCTACGTGACGCTCACCCGCTGACGCCGTCCCTCGGCTCGACCCGCGACACCATCCGGTGGAGCGCGGTGCGTTCCGACACGCCGAGGACCACACTGGCCCCCCAGAAGAGGGCGACGCCTCCCGCAATCGTCCCGCCGAGCCACGCGACCTCCACGGAGAGCGAGCCCGCCGCGGGCCACACCGCGAGCGCCAGCGCGCACCAGGCGAGCAAGGGGACCGTCGCCGCGAGCGTCCGCGCCGCGCTGGCGCAGAGCGTCCGGCCGCCGAGCGGTCCGAGACGGCGCCGCGCCGCCCAGAGGAGCGCCAGGAGGTTCACGTACGCGCCGACGGACGATGCGCCGGCGAGGCCAGCGTGGCCGAACGGTCCCATCATCAGGAGTGCCGCGACCACGTTCGCGCCGACCGCGACGATGCCGAGGCGAACGGCGGTACCCGCCTCGCCGAGCGCGTAGAACACCTGTGCGGCGATTCGCGAGCCCGCGAAGCCGGCGAGGCCGATCGCGTACCACGCGAGCGCGTCGGCGGTCGCCGCGGTCTCGGCGGGCCCGAATCGCCCCCGCTCGAAGAGCACGCGGACGATCGGCGCGCGCAAGATCACGAGCCCGGCCATGGCCGGGAGCGAGACGTACAGGGCGAGGCGGAGCGAGAAATTCAGGGTCTCGGTCACCGCCCGCGTCTCGCCTGCCGCGGCCTGCCGGGCCATCACGGGCAGCGACGCCGACGCCAGCGCGATCCCGAAGACGCCGAGCGGGAACTCCATGACCCGGTCGGCGTAGTAGAGGTATGAGATCGAGCCCGGGCGCAGCAGCGAGGCAAGGAGCGTGTTCACGAAGAGCATCACCTGCACCGCGGCCAGACCGAACACCGCAGGCAGGAGCAGGCGCCCGAGGCGCGCGAGCGCCGGGTGGCGGAACTCGACCGTCGGCAGGACGAGGAGCCCGCACCGGCGGAGACTCGGCAGCTGGACCAGGAGCTGGCCGACGCCGCCGACCAGCACCCCGATTGCGAGCGAGAGGACCGGCGGGTCCACGCGTGTCATCAGGAGCGGGATCGCCGCGATCATCCCGACATTCTGAAGCGCGGGGCCGAGTGCGCTCGCGAAGAACCGCCCCTGCGCGTTCAAGGCGCCGGTGGCGACGGCTCCGAGCCCGACCAGGATGATGTAGGGAAACATCACGCGGGTCAGGAGTACGGCCAGTTCCGCCTGGGCGGGGTTGTCGGCAAAGCCCGGCGCGATCACCGTCAGGATCCACGGCGCCGTCGCGGCGCCGAGCAGCGCCGTGGCGCCGAGGGCGACGAGCGCCGACGCGAGGACCGCGCGGAGCATCCGCAGCACCTCGGGCCGCGAGCGCGTCACGAAATATTCCGAGAAGACCGGGATCATCGCCGTCGAGAGCGCCCCCTCGGCGAGGAGGCGGCGGAGGATGTTGGGGATCCGGAAGGCGACGAAAAACGCGTCGGTCACCGGCCCGGCGCCGAACGCGAGCGCCACGACCATGTCGCGGACGAAGCCGATCACGCGGCTCAGCAGCGTGGCGCTGCCGATGGAGCCGAGCGCGCGGACGACCTGTCGTTCGGTCGAGCTCACCTTGAAATCGCCCCGCTATTCGGGCATGATGCACCGCGTGCGACGCGGCACGCGGCCCGTTCCGAGGCCGTGCGTGGCGACGGTGGTGTGGCGAAAGGAGCGTTCACGTGGCGAATACGAAGTCGGCGACGAAGCGTATCCGGCAAAACGAGCGACGGCGGCTCCGCAATCGGACCGTGCGATCGCGGGTACGCACCCTGGTCAAGGCGGCTCGTGCCGTGGAAGGTGCGGCCGCGTCCGCAGCGATCCTCGAGGCCATCCGCGCTCTCGACAAGGCCATGTCGAAGGGCGTGCTCCACCGCAACACCGCGGCCCGCAAGAAGTCCGCCCTCGCCCGCCGACTCGCCGCTCACCGCTGATCCTCGGCGGCGAGCCCCTGCAGCAGATCCACCGCCGCGCGAATCAGACGCGCACCTGCTTCCGGGCCGTAGAGGCTCGCGCAGGCGACGTAGGCGGTCCGGTCGTAGTCTTCGGCCGTGAGGAAATAGCCGAGATAGTCGTTCGACACACCGGCGACGAACGCACGCATCCCGGCGGCCTGGCCCGCCTCCTTGAGCGTGCGTCCAAGCTGGGCCTGGAGCTCACCAGGGATGGTCACCCAGGCCGTCTCGCCGAGCGTGCCCGCGATCAGCTCGGTCTCGCGGGGCAGCGCTCGCCCGAGGGGGAGCGTCAACGTCCTCGGCACCCAGCGCCGGGTGCAGTTCCGGAGCGAGACGGCGGGAGGGGGCAGCTGCACCCGCGCGGTCCGGATCACGAGTGCGCCCAGCGGCTCGGGAGTCGCGCGCGCCCACGCCTCGTCGGCGGCGGCGGCGAGCGTCCGGCCGTCGGCGACCGCCGCGGCGGGGCCGTGGTGGCGGGGGCTCACGTCGCCGACGGCGCCGTTCACGAAGAGCGCCGGAACCCGGAAGCGCCGCTCGAGCTCGCGCGACGCCACCCCCATGACGTCGCCCGAGTACTTGAGATTGCGCGACCCGAGCATCGTGCCGTGGATCGCATAGTTCCACAGGAGCGCGATCGGTACGCCGGAGGGTGAGGCGACCTTGAGCACGACGAGCTCAGGATCGACCGGCTGGTCCAGCCGGCTCACCGTCAGCGGCGGCCCGTCGATACGGGCCGCGCCGAGACGCGCCGGCGCTCTCCCCGTCTCGGCGCGTTGCACGGCCTCGACGACGCTATCCAGGAACGCCCGCAACACCTCCCCGTCGAAACGATCGGCCGCCAGGATCCCCATCAGCCATGAGTCGAGGAAGGCGCCGGGCCCCGAGTGGGTATGGGACGCCGACACGACAAGCGCGCCGGGCCGCGAGCCCGCGTCCTCGAGCCGCTGCCGGAGGGCATCCACGAACGCTCGGTCCACCGCGACCAGATCCACCGTCACCCACGTGAGTCGGGCGGTCACCGTCTCGAGCACGAGCGCCCGCGCGGCCGGCGCGTCGAGCTCCCCCTCCCCCGGCTTGAACCAGAAGGCGTGGGGGTGGAGGCCGAGGAGGTCCGGCACGGGCAGTCGGCGTCGGATGCTCCCGTAGCCGGCGAGCGGCGTGCCCACCGGGACGCGCAGCGGAACCATCGCGGCGCCGGCGCGGAGTGGCTCGGGCCGTGACGCCGGGGCCGGCGGGCGCGCTCGGCCTTCGGCGCGTGCGATGACGGGACACGCGAGACAGACAAGCAGCGCGAGCGCGCGAAGGCTCACCGCCCGGCACACAGGTCGGCGACGAGCAGCGTCAGCTCCGCGCGCGGCGCGCCGCTCGACTTGACCCGCTGCTCGACGTCCCAACACCGCGTGAGCTTCTCGGCCAGGAGCGCAGCCGGGTCCCCTCGGCTGCACGTGTCGACCACCGCCGGCGGCAACCGCAGGGCGCGCGCGATCTCGGCGGTCGACTGGCCCCGCTCCACGAGCGCCCGCACCGTCCACGCCACACGGAGGTCGCGCGCCAGGAGACCCAGCATGCGCATGGGCTCCTCCGTGGCGAGCAGCCGGTCGAGCGTCTTGAGGGCGAGGCCGAGGTCCCGGCGCTGCACGGCGCGGGTGAGCTCGAAGATGTCGGCGATGCGGTGCTCCCCGACGATCGCGCCGACCTCGTTGACTCCGACGCTCCGGTTGTCGGCGCCCCCTGCCAGCGCCGCCTTGCGGACCTCGCCCAGCAGCACCGCCCCGTCCTCCCCCGCCCACTCGAGCAAGAGCTTTGCGGCTTCCTCGCTGACGTGGACCCCGTCGGCCGCCGCGCGCTCGCAGAGCCACCGGGTGAGCTCGCGCCCCTGGCGGGCCGGAAGGTCCACGATCGCCGCCGCCGGCAAGGTCTGGACGAGCCAGTGATCGGCGCGTCGGTCGCGCGAGGCGCGAAGGCCCTCGTCACCGAGGAGCACGAGACGCGTCGCGGGGTTCGGGTCGCGGGCGTAGGCGCCGAGCGCCGCGGCGTTCCGCGGGCCGAGCGCCTGGGCGTGGCGGACGACCACCAGCCGCACGCCGCCCATCAGCGGGAGCGTCATCGCCGAGGTGACGACGGCCTCGGCGTCCGTCTGGGACCCGTCGAGCACCTCGCGGCCGAACGCGGCGCTCGACGGGTCGGGGAAGAGGCCGCGCGTGACGAGAGCGAGCGCATCGTCGAGGAGCTGGGCGTCCGGGCCGTGGAGCAGAAGCACCGGAGGCAGCTCCCCGCGCTCGACGAGTCGCAGGAAGCCCGTGGAGTCCAACGATCAGAAGCGGTCGATCGCGAGGCTCACGATCGCCCGTGCGATGTCCACCGCGGCCGCCTGCAGCGCGGTCTCCTCCCGGGCAATCGTCTGTGAGACCGCGCCGACCACCCGGAAGTCGGACTTCTCCTGGAACCGCGCCTGCTCGAACAGCAGCGTGTTGCGTCGCACGTCGCGCATCTTCAGATTCATCGTGACGAGGAGCCGGTACTGCTGAATGTTGGCGCGCGGGTCGAGCGCGAGCGGCTGGATCTGATAACCCACGACCTCGCCCTCGAGGAGCGCGTCCGCCTCCTCCGGCTTGACGACCCGCAGACGGCCGTTGGTCGAGAACGCGTGCACGACCGCCTGGGTGAGGAAGTTCTCCACCGCGGGCTCGGAGGTCCGGTTCACGAACACCGGGACGGCGACGGTCTTGATGCGGTCCGGGAGGTTACCGCGCAGCGAATAGCCGCAGCCGGCGAGCGCCGCCACCGCGACCACGAGCGCCGGGGCCCGCAGCGTCATGCGCGCGTCACGATGTTGACGAGCCGGTTCGGCACGACGACGACCTTCTCCACGCGGCGCGAGGCCACCCACGGCCTCACCCGTTCGTCGGCCAACGCGAGCTGCCGGATCCGCTCCTCCGAGGCGTCGACGCCCACGAGGAGCCGGCCGCGCACCCTGCCGTCCACCTGCACGACCACCGTGACCTCCTCCCTCTTGAGCGCGTCGGGGTCGGGGGTCGGCCAGCGCTGCGTGAAGACGCTCTCCCGATGACCGAGCTGCGACCAGAGCTCCTCGGTGATGTGCGGGCAGAAGGGCCCGAGCAAGCGGAGGATCGTCTCCACCGCCTCGCGCAGGAGCGGCGGTCGCTCGGCGGGCGGGACGCGGCCGCCGGGGTGTCCGTCGAAGACGGAGAGCGCGTTGACCAGCTCCATGACCGCGCTGATCGCGGTGTTGAAGTGGAAGTCGTGCTCGATGTCGTCGGTGACGCGCCGGATCGTGTCGTGGATGACCCGCCGAAACGCCCGGCCGTCCTCCGACGCGGGCACGACGCGCGCGGTGGCCCCGGGAGCCTTGAGCTCGTCGAGATGGCCGATCACGAAGCGCCAGACGCGGTTGAGGAAGCGCGAGGCCCCCTCGACGCCGTGGTCGTTCCAGTCGAGATCTTTCTCGGGGGGCGCGGCGAAGAGCGAGAAGAGGCGCGCCGTGTCGGCGCCGAACGTGCGGATCAGCTCGTCCGGATCCACGATGTTGCCCTTGGACTTGGACATCTTGGCGCCGTCCTTGATCACCATCCCCTGCGAGAGGAGCGCGGTGAACGGCTCGTCGAGCTTGATGAGCCGGAGGTCACGGAGGACCTTCGTGTAGAAGCGCGCGTAGAGGAGGTGGAGGACGGCGTGCTCGATCCCGCCGATGTACTGGTCCACGGGCATCCAGTAGTCGGCGGCGGCCCGCTCGACCATGCCGCCCTCGTATCGCGGCGAGCAGTAGCGCAGGAAGTACCACGACGACTCGACGAACGTGTCCATCGTGTCCGTCTCGCGGCGCGCGCGGCCACGGCAGCGCGGGCACTTGGCGTTGACGAAGCTCGCGACCTCGGCCAGCGGCGAGCCGCCCTTTCCGCTGATCTGCACGTCGCGCGGGAGGACGACGGGGAGGTTTTCCTCCGCCTCGGGCACCATCCCACACGCCTCGCAATACAGCACGGGGATCGGCGCGCCCCAGTACCGCTGGCGGCTGATCCCCCAGTCGCGGAGCCGGTAGTTCACCGTCGCCTCGCCGAGCCCGTTCGCCACGAGCCAGTCGATCGCCCGCCGCTTCGCCGCGGCGACGGTGAGACCGTCGAGGAAGCCTGAGTTGATCTTGATTCCGTCGCCCGCGTAGGCTCCGCCCGACCACCCGTCGGGGCGCGTGACGGTCTCGACGATCGGCAGGCCGTGCTGCTTGGCGAAGTCCCAGTCGCGCTGGTCCTCGCCCGGCACCGCCATGATCGCGCCCGTGCCGTAACCCATCAGCACGTAGTCGGCGAGGAAGAGGGGGATCTCCGCCTCGTTGAACGGGTTGACGACGCGGGCCTGGAGACGGAAACCGCGCTTGGGCCGATCGGCGGCGAGGCGCTCGATCTCCGACTCCTTTGCGACCTCGGCGCGGAACGCCGCGACGGCGGCCCGCTCGCGCTCGTCGACGACGAGCCGGTCCACGAGCGGGTGCTCGGGCGCGAGCACGGCGTACGTCATGCCGAAGGCGGTGTCTGGGCGCGTGGTGAACACGCGGATCTTGACCGCGGGCCGCCCGGCTACCGGAAGGTCGAACTCGGCGCCCTCGCTCCGGCCGATCCAGTTCCGCTGCATCGTGAGCACGCGCTCGGGCCAGCCGGGGAGCCGGTCGCACCAGGCGAGCAACTCCTCGGCGTACGCGGTGATCTTGAAGAACCAGCCGTCGATCTCGCGCGGTGTCACTTCGGAGTCGCACCGCCAGCAGCGGCCGTCCTCGACCTGCTCGTTGGCCAGGACCGTCTGGCAGGAGGGACACCAGTTGACGGTCGAGCGCTTCCGGTACGCGAGCCCGCGCTCGAGCATCCGGATGAAGATGAGCTGCTCCCACTTGTAGTACGTGGGATCGCACGTCGCGATCTCGCGGTCCCAGTCGTACGAGATGCCCATCTTCCGGAGCTGGGCCCGCATGTTGTCGATGTTTTCGTAGGTCCAGATCGCGGGGTGGACGCCGTGCTCGATCGCGGCGTTCTCCGCGGGGAGCCCGAACGCGTCCCAGCCCATCGGGTGGAGCACGTTGAAGCCGCGCATCCACTTGTACCGGGCGAGCAGGTCGCCGATCGCGTAGACCCGCACGTGGCCCATGTGGATCCGGCCGGAGGGATACGGGAACATCTCCAGGCAGTAGAACTTGGGGCGGGCCGGGTCCTCGGTGGCGCGGAACTGCTTGGCCCCCTCCCAGCGGTGCTGCCACCTGGCCTCGATTTCTCGAAATGGATACCGATCGGTCGACATAATTGGGCTAGAGTTTTACATACTTAGCCGGCAGGAGCAAGAAGCGCCCGGGATTCGACGCCGCCTCGAGCGGCCGGCGGGAAAGGCAGAGAGAGGGAGGGGGCGGGCTCCGAGCGAGTGTCGTTCCGAGCGTAGGAGCCTGCCCCCTCCCGATTTCTTAGTTCTTCACGCCGAGCATCCCGAGGGCTTCGTTGGCCTCCTTGACCGAATCCGCGTGCTTGCCTTCTTTGTGCAAGGCCTCGGCCTTGTCCAGCATGGACACGGCCTTCTTCACCTTCTCGCTGTTCGCGTCCATCTTCGCCGCGGCGTCGCGCCCCTGCTTGATGAGCGTGGGGCACATCATCCCGATCGCCGTGCCGGCCGTGAACGTCAGGCCTACGACGACTGCGGTCACTGCCATGAGCTTCTTCATGCGGGTGTCACCCCCTCGCGTGCCCGGTTGGCTTCAGCATTCTAACCTCCGGACCCCCGTTCCGGTTCCATGGATTCCGCTGGATGGAAGTGGTCGAAGATGCGCTGCGCGAGCTTCGGTGTCACCTTGGGGACCGCGGCGAGCTCGGCCACCGACGACTCGCGTACGCGCCGGGCCGAGCCGAGGGTCTTCAGGAGGCTCGTGCGGATCGTACGTCCCACGCCCGGGATCGCGTCCAACACGGACTGAAGGGTCCGCTTCGACCGGAGCTTCTTGTGGTAGGTGATCGCGAAGCGGTGCGCCTCATCCCGGATCTTCTGGAGCGTGTGGAGCGCGGGCGACGTCGGGTCGAGCACCAGGGGGTGGAGGCTCTCGCCGACGTAGACCTCCTCCTGCTGCTTGGCGAGCGCGACCACGGGGAGGTAATCGAGGCCGAGGTCTTGAAGCACCTTGAGCCCGACGTTGAGCTGGCCGCGGCCGCCGTCGATCAGGACGAGGTCCGGCAGGGGCGTCCCCTGCTCCAGCGCCCTCGCGAACCGTCGCGTGAGGACCTCGCCGAGCGCGGCGAAGTCATCCGCGCCAGCGACGGTCTTGATGCGGAAGCGCTTGTAGTCGTCCTTCTTCATGCTCCCGTTCTCCCACACGACCTGGGAGCCGACCTGCTCGCTGCCCTGCACGTGCGAGATGTCGTACCCCTCGATCCGGTTGGGGAGCCCGGGGAGGGCGAGCGCGCGGCGCAGCCCCTCGAGGACCACCTGCTGGCGGTCGTCGCGGGAGAGGAGGTGGTTCTGGAGCGCGATCGCCGCATTCTCTTCCGCCATCGCGACGAACTCGCGCTTGGGCCCCCGCTGGGGCACCACGATCTGGACCCGTCGGCCGGCGAGCCTGGAGAGCCACTCTGTCGTGAGCTCCGCCTCCGGCAGCTCTTCGGAGACGAGAACTTCCGGCGCGGGGACCACGGCCTTGGCGTAGAACTGCCTGGCGAATGCCGAGAGAATCTCGCCGTCCGCCCAGCCGGCGACCTTGTCGAAGAAGAACGCCTCCTGCCCGACGAGCCGCCCCTTCCGAACGAAGAAGAACTCGACGCAGGCGTCGCTCCCCTGCCGCACGACGCCGATCACGTCCTGGTCCACCTCGTCCGTCGAGATGATCTTCTGGCGCTCGCGCACGGTGTTGAGCGCTTGGACCTGATCGCGCAGCACGGCGGCGCGCTCGAACTTGGCCTCGGCCGCGGCCTCCTCCATCTCCCGCGTGAGGCGAAGCGCCAGGTCCTCGTCCCGGCCCTCCAGAAACTGCATCACATCGCGCACGGTCTTGGCGTAGCCCTCGCGGGTCTCCCACCCCGTGCACGGGGCGTTACAGCGGTGGATCGCGTACTGGATGCAGGGGCGCTCGAGCGTGCCGTCGATCGTGATCGAGCAGGTTCGCAACGGAAAGAGCTGACGCGTGAGCTTGAGCGTCTCGCGCATCGCCGTCGCGGGGTAGAAGGGGCCATAATACGTCGCGCCATCGTTGTGGACTCGTCGTGCGACCAGGAGTCGCGGAAACGCTTCGTTCGTCGTCAGCTTCAAGAACGGGTAGTGTTTATCGTCTCTCAGGATGATGTTGTACCGCGGCCGGTGCTTGCGGACGAGGTTCGCCTCCAGCATCAGCGCCTCGAGCTCGTTGTCGGTCACGAGGTACTCGAGGTCGCGGATCTGGCGCACGAGCGCGTCGGTTTTCGGGTCGCGCGGTCGGGACTCCTGGAAGTACGAGCGCACGCGGCTCCGGAGCGAGGCGGCCTTCCCCACGTAGAGGACCTGAGCCTTCGCGTCCCGGTAGATATAGATGCCCGGACGGTCGGGCAGGTGGGCGAGCTTCTCCTCGAGGGTCATGCGAGCTGAACCCGCCGGAGCGCCTTGATCCGGTCGCGGAGCTCGGCGGCTTGCTCGAAGTCGAGCCGCCGCGCCGCCTCCTTCATGCGCGCTTCCAGCTCGGCGATCCGCCTGGCGAGATGGGCCGGCGACTCGAACCGCTCCTCGGCGGGCGCCTCAGCCTCGACCGTGTAGTAGTCCCGCTCGTAGATGGTCTGGAGGAGCTCGCGGATCGACGACCGGATCGTCTCGGGCGTGATGGAGTGCTCCCGGTTGTAGGCGGCCTGGAGCTCGCGGCGCCGCTCGGTCTCGCGGATCGTCGCCGCCATCGAGTCGGTGACGTGGTCGGCGTACATCATGACCTCGCCGTTGACGTTCCGAGCGGCGCGTCCGGCCGTCTGGATCAGCGAGGTTCCCGAGCGCAGGTAGCCCTCCTTGTCGGCGTCGAGGATCGCGACCAGCGAGACTTCCGGGATGTCGAGCCCTTCGCGGAGGAGGTTGATCCCGATCAGCGCGTCGAACTTGCCGAGACGCAGGTCGCGGATGATCGCCACCCGGTCGAGCGTGTCGATGTCCGAGTGCAGGTAGCGCACGCGGAGCCCGACCTGCTGGTAGTACTCGGTGAGATCTTCCGCCATGCGCTTGGTGAGCGTCGTGACCAGGACGCGCTCGTTGCGCTCGGCCCGCGCGCGGATCTCGGCGAGCAGATCGTCCACCTGGTCCTTCGCGGGCCGCACGGTGATCTTCGGATCCATGAGCCCGGTCGGGCGGATCACCTGTTCGGCGACGGCGTCGCCGGCGAGCTCGAGCTCGTACGGCCCCGGCGTCGCCGAGACGTAGACCGTCTGGCCCGTCGCGCGCGTGAACTCCTCGAAGGTGAGCGGCCGATTGTCGAACGCCGACGGCAGGCGGAAGCCGTACTCGACCAGCGCCTCCTTCCGGGATCGGTCGCCGTAGTACATGCCCCGGACCTGCGGCACGGCCACGTGGCTCTCGTCGATGATGATCAGAGCGTCTTTGGGGAGGTAGTCGATCAGCGTCGGCGGGTGCTCCCCCGGCCGCCGGCCGGTCAGGTGGCGCGAGTAGTTCTCGATCCCGTGGCAGAAGCCGAGCTCGCGCAGCATCTCCATGTCGAACAGGGTGCGCTGCTCGAGCCGCTGCGCCTCGAGGAGCCGGTTCTTCGGCTTGAGAAAGGCGAGTCGCTCCTCGAGCTCCTCCTGGACCGTCTGGATCGCGCGCTCGAGCTGGCCCGCCTCAGTCACGTAGTGGCTCGCCGGATAGACATGGACCGCGGCCGCGCGCTCGAGCACGGAGCCTTTGAGCGGATCGATCCGGTGGAGGGCGTCCACGACGTCGCCGAACAGCTCGACCCGCAGGGCCACGGATTCCTCGTTGGCCGGGAAAATCTCCACCACGTCCCCCCGCACCCGGAACGTGCCACGGTGGAAGTCGTAGTCGTTCCGCTCGTACTGGACGGCGACGAGCCGCCGGATGATCTCGTCGCGGTCGATCTCCTCGCCCGCGCGCAGCTCGAGGTGCATGCCTTGATAGGTGTCGGGCGCGCCGATGCCGTAGATGCACGACACCGAGGCGACGACGATCACATCGCGACGCTCGAGCAGCGACTTCGTCGCCGAGTGGCGCATGCGGTCGATCTCGTCGTTGACGAGCGCGTCCTTCTCGATATACGTGTCCGACTGCGGGATATACGCCTCGGGCTGGTAGTAGTCGTAGTAGGAGACGAAGTACTCGACGGCGTTGTCCGGGAAGAACGCCTTGAACTCGCTGAACAGCTGCGCCGCCAGCGTCTTGTTCGGCGAGATCACCAGCGTCGGGCGGTCGGCGTTGGCGATGACGTTGGCGATCGTGTAGGTCTTGCCCGAGCCGGTCACACCGCGCAGGACGATATGACGCCGGCCCTCGAGGACGACGCGCGTGAGCGCGGCGATCGCCTGCGGCTGGTCGCCGCGGGGCGAATACTCGGAGGCGAGCCGGAACACGGCCCTGGACTACGTCAGGACGGCGTCGGGACGGCGAGCAGGTACTTTCGCCACGAGTCGAGGAGGGAGTGTGCGTGCGGGTGCCGCAGCATGTGTGTCGAGAAGACGAACTTGGGGTGCACCGGCTCGCGAATCAGCCGCATCCCGACCTCGTCGGGCAGCCGGTTGCCCTTGCGCAGATTGCATCTGAGGCACGCCGCCACCACGTTCACCCAGGTCGTCTCGCCGCCGCGCGAGCGCGGGACCACGTGGTCGACCGTCAGCCGCTCGCCGCGCCGATTGCAGTACTGGCAGGTGTAGCCGTCGCGGCGCAGGATGTTCTTTTTGTTGAAGGCGACGCGATCGAGGAAGGGCTTGCGGATGTAGACTGCGAGCCGGATGACGGCCGGCAGCGCGAAGGCGACCGACGGCGACCGGACCACGCGCGGGGAGGCCTCCACGGCCTCTGCCTTGCCCGCGAGCAACAGCGTGATGGCGCGTCGGGCGTTGGTGAAATGCAGGGGCTCAAACGTGAAGTTGAGCACCAATACCGCGATTTCATCCATACTTAACGACTTAGCATAGTCGGCGCTCCAGACCGTGTCAAATCACGGACAGATGGCGAACCCCCTCGCGACGGAACAGGTGACGAGCCTCCTAGCGACGCAACAGGTGGCGAATCGTCTAGCGACGAACCAGGTGACGGAGGAAGAAGATGAGGTTTGCCGGCCGCTCGGCAAGCCGGCGCATGAAGTAGCCGTACCAATCCTCACCGTACGGCACGAGCACCCGGAGCCGGAGACCGTCCGCGGTGATGCGCCCGTGCAGGGCGCTCCGGATCCCGTAGAGCATCTGGATCTCGAACCGCTCGCGCGCGATCCCCTTCGCCCGGGCGGCGTCGCGGGCCCGCGCGATCAGCCGCTCATCGTGCGTCGCGACGCCCACGTAGACGCCGCGCGCTTGCGCGTCGGCCGCGAAGAATCGGTCCATCAGCCGTGCGTAGTTCGCGTCCACCTGGCGCTTGTCGGGGAAGGCGAGCTCGGGCGGCTCGCGGTACGCGCCCTTGCAGAGCCTCACCGTCGCGCCGAGCTCGATCAGCCGCTCGACATCCGTCTCGGTGCGTCGGAGGTAGGCCTGGACCACGCAAGCGGCGTTGGGGAACGACGGTCGCACGCGCGCGTAGAGGCCGAGCGTCCGGTCGGTGTATGCGGTGGATTCCATGTCGATCCACACGAGCGTGGAGCTGGCGCGGCCGCGCGCAAGCACCGCCTCGAGATTCGCGCGGCATACCGCCTCACCCAGATCGAGCCCGAGGTGCGTGAGCTTGAGTGACGGGACGGCGGAGAGTCTCCGTCGCTCGATCTCGCCGAGCACGTCCACGTAGGCGCGCGCCGCCTGAGCGGCGTCGGCGGGGGTGGCGACGTTCTCCCCGAGGTGCGTCACGGCGCAGCGAAGCCCCTGCGCGTTCAGCCGTGCGATGACCTCGAGCGCATCCTCGGCGCGCTCACCGGCGACGAACCGGTGGACGAACCGCCGCGCCGCCGGAAGGCGAGCCAGCACATCGCCGATCCGGCGCCGGGTCGAGAGCTTAAGGAGCAGCGTCCGGCCGAGACTCGTGGCGCACCTCGAGCACGTCGGCGAGGAGTCCTTCGCGCAGGCCCCAGTCGCTGACAACGAGCGTCTCGAGGCCGAGGGCGTCGAGCGTCGCCGTCACGATCGCGATGCCCGGGATCATCAGGTCCGCCCGCCCGGGCTCGAGACACGGCAGCGCTGCGCGCGCCGTCACCGGCAAGCTGCCGAGGCGCCCGAGGAGCCGTTCGACCGCCGCCCGGGTCAGCGGGTGACCCTGGACGCGGCGCGGGTCGTACTCGGCGAGACCGAGATCGAGCGCCGCGAGTGTCGTCACCGTTCCGGCGGTGCCGACCAGATGCGCGACCCGCGCGCTCCGGATCGCCGCCGGCAGCTCACGCTCGAGGCGGTCCCGCACCTCGGCGGCGAGCACCGCGTAGCGGTTCCAGTCGACTCCGTCGGCGAACGGGAAACGCTCGGCGAGCGGGACGACGCCGAGACGCAGGCTGACCGCCGTGCGCACGCGTTCGTTCTCCGCCAGGACGTATTCGGTCGAACCGCCGCCGATGTCGAACGTGACGATGCTGCCGGCGAGCCCCCGGAGGCCGGACCGCACGCCGCGGAGCATGAGCCGCGCCTCCTCTTCCCCGCTGACGACTTCGATGCGGCGGCCCGTGGCCCGCTCCACCGCGGTGACGAACGCACGCCCGTTCGCCGCTTCCCGCACTGCGCTCGTGGCGACGACCCGGACGCGTTCGGCGGCCAAGCGCTCGGCGCGGGCCACGTACTCGCTCACGACCGCCACCGTGCGCGCCATGGGTGACTCGCCGAGCGTGCCCGCGGTCGCGAGCCCCTCACCGAGCCGCGTCACGGTCTGGTGCTGCTCGACCACCTGCCAGCTCGTGGCGCCGACCACGTCGGCGACGAGGAGCCGGACCGTGTTGCTACCGACGTCGATCGTCGAAACGCGCATGCCGAGAAACGAACGCCCCGCCGGGTCGCGGCGGGGCGTATCTGACGTCGGCGCCGGCGAGCTTACTTCCCCTTGAGGGTGCGGATGTAATTCACGATCTCCCAGCGCTCCTTCTCCGGGAGATGCTTCCAGGGCGGCATCGCGCCGCGTCCGTTCTCAATCTTCCAGAAGATCTCGCCGTCGGTCTGCTTCTGGACGGACGCGGCCGTCCAGTTTGCGGGCTTCGGCGGCGGCAGCGCCGCGGCCGCAGGGCCGTCGCCATGACCGCTGGCCCCGTGGCACGTGACGCAATTCGTATCGACCAATTGCTTCGCGCTCCCGACGCCCTTCACGGGGTTCTTGAGGTTCTTCGCCTCAGGCGGCGCGACCCATGGACCCTGCGCCGACGCCCCCAGCACCGCGACCCCGAGGACGAGGGCGGCTCCGGCGGCGACGGCTGTCACCGACTTCACGAACGCGCTCATGACGCCTCCTCTCGGACACCTGATCGTGACGACGTTCACAACGCCGCCGCCATTTAACACTCGTGTGACGAACGAGGTCAAGCCGATATTCGCCGCTTCGCGCCGCTGCGGGCGGCCGTCGTCGCGAGCCAGCAAATCGCCGCGAGCACGCCGTAGGCGCCCGCCAGGCGCGCCGGCAGAACGCAGGGCGGCGCCCAGGGCCAGAAGAGGGCGCCGCTCGGTTCGGGTGAATGGATCACACCGAAGAGCGCCGCCGCGCTCGCGAAGGAGAACAGGACACCGGTCATGGCGAAGTGCCGGTCGATGATCGTCACGAGCGCCCAGCCCCAGACGACGCCCGTCAGGATGAAGCCGTTGCCGAGGACCAGAAGCGTCTGGTGGGTCAGCGCCGCCTCGCCCGTGAGGCGCGCCGGTGAGACGCCGGCGGCCGACAGGAGACCGCCCGCCTCGATCAGCACCAAGGCCGCGGCGGTAGGCACAAACGCCAGCGCCACCGCGGCGCCGTGGCGCGGCGGTGACGCGAGGAACCCCTGGGCGGTGATCTCCAGGCCGATGAAGACGAGAATCGGGGCGATCGCCGCCTCCGGAAGCACGGCCACGAGGAGTGAGAGCGCGCCCGCCGCGGCGCCCCCGCCGATCACGAGCCCGGTCGCGAGCGTGTAGCCGGCGCGGGCGCCCATCGCCTTGTACGCGGGGTGGCCGATATAGGGCGTGTTCTGGATCACGCCGCCGCAGAGGGCCGCGAGAACCGTGGCGCCCGCCTCGGTCAGAAGAATGTCGCGCGTCCGGTACTCATCGCCCGCCGCCGCCGCACTTTCGGTGTTGTCGATCCCGCCGATGATCGTGACGAGGGCGAAGGGGAGCGCGAGCGAGAGGTAGGGCAGCGTCGCCTCGAGCGAGTCGAGCCACGCGAGCGTCGGCCAGGGAACCGCGATGCCAAGCCTCACGGCGACCGGCGGCTCCCCGTCGTGACCGCTCCCGAGCCACGCCCGGACCCAGAACAGCGCCGTGCCGGCGAGGACCGCCGCGAACGCCCCCGGCAGCCCGACCGGCATCCGCACACCGCCGAAGAGCCCGAGCAGCAGCACCCCGAGCGCGACGAGACCGACGAGCGGGTCGCGCAGGATCTTGAGCGTCGGCAGGAACGCGATCAGGAGGATCGCCACGCCCCCGATGGAGCCGAGCAGGGCGGCGCGTGGCACGACTCGCCGCGCCCAATCGCCGCCGAAGGCGAGGCCGACCTTGGCCAGGCCGATTGCGAGCGTCGCCGCCATCCCTACCTTCCACGCGAGCACCGGGTCGCCGGTCGCGGTCATCACGGGCCCGAGGACGCCGAATACCATCGCGAACAAGGTCGGCGTGTCGATACCGAATGGCATCGCGGTCACGTCGTCGCGCCCTGTCCGTTGTCGGAGCCTCACGGCGAGCCAGGTGTACGCGAGGTCACCGACGAGCACGCCGAGCGCGGTGCCGGGCACCATTCGACCGAGCACGAGGTCGGCCGGGAACTTGAAGACGCCGATCAGGAGGCTCGACAGGATGACGAGCTGCGTGACGTTGTCGAGGGCGAGGCCGAGAAACCCGTTGAGGTCCCCGGGACTGATCAGGCCCCGGCGGGGTTCAGCGCGCTCCGGCGTCGGCCGTCCTCTGCGCTTCGAGCACGCCGCGCGCGAGTGCCTGCGCCCGCTCGGCGAGCGCGGCGCACCAGGCGAGGCCGCCGCGGTTGTCCGCGACCTCGCGGTAGTCGAACTCCACGACGGGGCTCACCTGCGGTCCCAGGCGGAGCCGCGCGCCGTAGGACTTCCCCTCCCGCTCGTCACCCGACTCGAGTTCCACCTCGAACCGCGGATCCACGCGCTTGGCGTGGGCGGTGAGGAAGTTCCACAGCCAGCGCGCGACCTCGCGGTAGCTACCGCCCGAGAACACTTCAGATCGGCCAGGTGCTCGGCCGCCGCCCGCCGAGGTCTAACACTCGTTGAAGCCGCACGAGAGGCACTTCTTGCACCCTTCCTCGTAGATAAAGGTCGCCTGGCCACACTCTTTGCACAAGTCACCGATCTGCCTGCGCCCGTTGTCGCCGACCACGGGCACGTCCACGGGCGGCTTCGCCCGTCCGATGTGCTCGGTGAGCGTGCGGGCAAGGGCGTCGGGCAGCGACAGGATCTTCGCCGGTCCGAAGCCCGTCGGCTGGCCACCCCCGATCCGCGCGAGCTGGCTGATGACCTCTTCGAGTCGTCGCTGAGCCGACAGCGGCGAAGGGAGCCTCAACACGAGCGAAATCAGCCGGCCGAGCGCCTCGGCGACGGCCATCGTGTCCGAGCCGCCCTTGCCGACCTGGACGAAGACCTCGAATGGGTCGCCGTCGGGCGTTTCGTTGACCGTGATGAACGCGGTCCCGATGGGAGTCTCGCTCCGGTACGTCGCGCCCGTGAGGCTGCGCGGCCGCGGCCGGATCACCGCAGGGGCAGCGCTGGGCGTCTTCTCTGTCGTGCCGATGCCGACGTTGAGAACCTGCTCGCCCTTGCAGCCGTCGCGGAAGACCGTGATGCCAAGGCAGCCGAGCTCCCACGCGAGCATGTAGGCACGCGCGACGTCCTCGTCGCTCGCACCGTTCGGGAGGTTGATGGTCTTCGACACGCCGTTGTCGGTGTAGCGCTGGAACGCGGCTTGATGGCGCACGTGCCACTCGTGGTCGATCTCGTGCGAGGTCTTAAAGACCCGGGCCGCAGTCTCGGGCACGCCCGGGATGCCGTGGAGCGAGCCGCGCCTGGCGATCTCCCGCATGAGCGCGTCGGAGTAGAAGCCCTGTTCCTTGGCGATGCGCTCGAACGTCTCGTTCACAAAGGTCAGCACCCGCTCGCCGTCGGGCTGCCTCACGCGGTGCTCGAAGGCGAGCGCGAAGATCGGCTCGATGCCCGACGAGCAGCCGGCAATCATCGAGATCGTGCCCGTGGGGGCGATCGTCGTGACCGTCGAGTTCCGCCGCGGGCGGTCGCCCTTGTAAATCGACCGACTCCAGTTGGGAAACGGTCCGCGCTCTTCCGCGAGCTTCACCGACTGGTCGTGCGACTTTTCCTTCACGAACGCCATCAGCCGGTCGGCGAGGTCGATCGCCTCCTGGCTGTCGTACGGGACACCCATGGTGAAGAGCAGGTCGGCCCAACCCATGATGCCGAGGCCGATGCGGCGGTTCGCCTTCACCGTGGCGTCGATCTCCGGCAGCGGGTACGGGTTCATCTCGATGACGTCGTCGAGGAAGCGCACGGCCAGCCGCACCACGCGCTCCATCTCGTCCCAGTCGATCGACCACTCACCGTCCGCGCCGCGGCGGGCGAACTTGGAGACGTTGAGGGAGCCGAGGTTGCAGGCCTCGTTCGGCAAGAGCGGTTGCTCACCGCATCCTCTCGACACGTACCCCTCAGTGATCCACGTATCCGTTTCCGATTCATAGAGGTCGTACGTCGTCGCCACGCCGGCCGCCTCGATACTCAGGATCTTTGCGGCCCCAATCACGCCGGCGTGGAACGTCTGGACCTCATCACCGAGGTGACAGCGATCCAGCCGAAGCGGAGCGAACTCACCGCCTCGCCGGACATAGACCTGGTGGGCCGCGGTGATGCGCAGAGTCCCTCCGTCGGCGAAAGCGACACGGAAGATCGGAGTGCTCGGATTGATCTCCACACGCTCCACCGGACGCGGTCCCTTCACGGTGAGGATCATGTCACCAGGCCGGATGGCATCCGCGCGCCGACCACCGCCCGGCGTGGCCACGAGCGTGTCGCCCGTCACGCACGGGTTTGTCGCCTCGACGATACCGATCTCCGGCGTCGGGTTCGCGGGGCTCGCGTTGATCCGGTCGATGAAGACCATTCCCGGGTCGCCGGTGCGCCAGGCGGCGCGCACGATGCGCTCGAACACCTCTTTCGCCGAGAGCCGCCCCGTCACCGCGCCGGTGTGCGGATTGATCAGGTCGTACTCGGCGCCGGCCGCGAGGGCGTCCATGAACGTGTCGGTGGCGGCCACGGAGATGTTGAAGTTGGTGATCCCCCCGTCGAGCTTGCACTCGATGAA
>WNFW01000133.1_pt1 | contig 44195 bp, 45 predicted proteins | sample 5400131 | NCBI WGS metagenome assembly WNFW01 (sample SAMN13153362, study PRJNA577476) | soil metagenome | isolation source: 20 cm soil or saprolite under grassland replicate 1 | place: USA:California | collected 2016-06-15
CTGGCTTCGTTATGATTCTACCGATATTTCATGGCTTGACGCCCAAGGAAGGAAAAGTCGGCGTAGTGCTTCTTTCGCACAGGTGCGGGGAGTAAGCAGGTTATCTCAACTTTTGCGCACTCTGGGCGAGCACCTAGATAGAATAGGAGCGAGTACTTTTAATATTTCGTGGTCTCCCGATTTTGTATCGGTTGACTACCAGGTATCCGATGGACAGCGTGAGCAGAAAACATTCACTGTTGAACAATTGCACAAGCTGGACTCGCATATGAGGTTCCGAAAGTTCCAACCATGACCAAGCAAGGCGAGCCTTGGTTTGAGATTTAGGCGTAACGGGTTATGGACTGACCCGACGACGTGGCGGGGCTGGTCTACGACGCTCGTAATCAAGCTTTTGGCCTCCGTGCAGGTGGTGCTGTACGTGGTCCGGGAGAGGCAGAATGGGTCGCATCTTTAGAGCCTGTTGAAAAACTATGATTCCAGGCTGTTCAAAAAGGTCCAGATGCGAGGCGCGCGAGAAATCGACGAGCGGAGGCGTATTTACTGATACGTTGGAGCGAGGCGATTGAGCGCAACGAAGCAGGTGGGTACAATCGTTCACTTACGACCCGGTACTGAGTCGAACCAACTCCAATCAAACAGCGCCTCCATCTTCAATCAAGCGAACCAGCTCACAGAAGGCGTCAACCTTACTTGCCCGTACGACAACAGCAGCAACGAAGCCGTGAGGTTCAGTTAGTGCACCAGCATTAACACGTTTCACTACGGTTGTGATAAAATTTAGCGCAAACATGACGAGGAAGAGAAATGCTACTCTGTAGTGCTCTGCTCGCATAAGAACCCCTTGTTGAGATCACGCGGCTCTGTTTTGATCTTTGGCTTTTGCTTCTTACGAAACGGATTCAGACTGTTTGAATAATTCCTCCCAAAGTTTTTTCCGCTCACGATTCCCTTGGGCCAACCAGTCAGGGCTTCTACTCTTCATCGCCTCTTTTATCGCTCTATTTCTTGAACTGCTACTTATCCGTTGGGTTCCCTCCTTAATCCGGGTGGTAGCCTACTACGGAAACCTCATGCTGGTTTCATCGTTCCTGGGCTTGGGTTGCGGAGTGCTGTTGGCCAGGCGGAGACTCAACTTATACAAATGGTTTCCGCCGGCGCTGTTTCTGCTGGTGTGCTTCGTGGTAGTCATGAAAGGAATCCGCTTCCAGCAGGGACCCCATGAATTGAGGTTTCTATTTCAGACCACGGCAACTCCAACCCTATTACCGATCCTGATCGTTTTTGTTTTGAACACTCTGGTGTTCGTGCCGTTGGGCGGACTCATCGGTAGCTTTTTTCAACAGCTTGCGCCGCTCAGAGCGTATGCCTGGGATATCGGCGGCGCTATCGCCGGGACGACAGTGTTCGGCCTTTTCTCCTATTTTTGGTTTTCGCCAATAGTCGGTTGCCTCGGGGTCATGGTGATTTACTTCGTTTACTGTCGTGACGTCCGGCATGCGATTGTCTCCGGCGCGTTCTTCGCCACTAGTGTGTGGCTAATGACGGAGCGGATCCATGGGCCCTGTGGTCACCATACAATCATATTACGATAAGAGAGATTCCGGCCGACAAGGGGATCGCGAATACCCCGTCAAGCAGGACCGCTGCCGTGAAAGATCCGCCATTGTACGTAGTCGAAGTGAACCGAGACTTCTACATGACGATCACAACGATCGATTCCGAGAGATACACCCAGACGACCCGTACGGTGGAAGCACTGATCGAGCAGTATTCATTGCCCTACCTGATCCGGCCGAATCCGCGCGATGTTCTCGTCGTAGGAGCAGGGGGAGGCGTTGACGTAGAGGCCGCGCTAATCCACGGGGCGGAACGGGTCGATGCCGTGGAGATCGACCCGGTTATCATTCAGTTGGGTCGCCAATACAATCCCGCGCAATCTTACAGCAATCCGAAAGTTATCATTCACAACAGCGACGCGCGGGCTTTCTTTAGGCAGGCAGAGGTCAAATATGATGCGGTGATTTTTGGCTTTCTCGATTCTCAAAGCCTTTTCAGTCAGATGTCCAATGTACGGCTCGACAGCTTCGTTTACACTCAAGAAAGTTTTCGGGAGGCTTTTAGCCTATTGCGGTCGGGCGGAATCCTTAGCGTCTCATTTTTTTCCGGAGGGCAAACTTGGGTCGTGGATCGTCTCGTGAAAATGCTCCGCCATGCAACTCACGCCGCGCCTTTGCTTTACTTCAAGCCTTCAGGACAGGTGATCCTACTCGTTGGAAAAGACTTCGTTCCAAAGGGGCCGGCGCGGTCTACCAGCTATCGTCCTCTACTGTGGCGAACGGGCGAAACGCCGGAGGCATTGGACGACTGGCCCTATCTTTATCTCATGCATCGGGCTATCCCGCTAGATTACTTGTTCAATATTGGAGCGCTACTCGCCACTGCATTCCTTTTTCTGTGGTTCAGCTCCGGGAAGGCGGGCCCGGCGGTGGACGTCCACTTTTTCTGCTTGGGCGCGGGATTCCTATTGCTCGAAACCAAGAGCATCACGACCATTTCTTTGTACTTCGGCACCACCTGGTTCGTAAGCATGGTCGTTATACTCGGGATTCTCATCATGGTCTTTTTGGCTAATCTCGTTGCCCTCAGATTCAGCCGTTTCTCATTCTTATTATATGCGCCGCTTTTTGTATCGCTTGGATTCCTGTATTTTTTCCCTACTCAAAACGTGCTGTCGTGGCCATTTTTTCTCAGATTGACGTACAGCCTTGTAGTTATTCCTTTGCCGATCTTCTTCGCCGGGCTTATCTTTTCAACGACGTTTCGGGATGCTACTGATCCTTCACTCGCGCTCGGCAGTAATCTGCTCGGCGCGATGGTGGGGGGATTTGCGGAGTACCTAGGAATGATAATGGGAATGAAGGCGCTGCTCCTGATCGTTCTCCTCTTTTACCTATCGAGCCTTTGGGCTAGGTTGCGACCGGCCCAAGCCCGTATGTCCGCCGAGTCTTCGCGTTAGGGTTGCTTTTTCGTAAATTCAAACGGCACTCGAGCTTCTCCAATTTCAGGCACGGTAATTTCCTGACTCCTGATACCCGCATCTTCATGCCAGGCTTTAAGCATATAGGCTCCGGCAGGGATATTTGCGTAGGATATGCTTGAACATAGTTACCTCCTTTGTCGTCCCATTCGACAGAGTACGGTCTTGTAGCTAGTCTTTAGCGAGCAAAAAAAAAGCCAGCACACCCTGGCAAAAAAATTGCCAGAGCGGCTGGCTCTAAACTCTCCTTTTCATTTCCCCCTCCGAAGAACGCCTTGCGCTCCTCCGGTTTGGCCTCAGATCATGCTAGAAGCCGTCTCGATGATGGGGGAGGCTAATTACGATGCGATAGATATCATATGCGACTCTGCTGTCAAGTAGGTTCTCTTTCAGTGCGAGATTCAATTGTACGACGCTCAGTGCAATCAAGACAAAAGTGAAGAGAAATTGAACATCGTAAACGGCTTAACGAGAACAATTCCAACATTTATCGTCGGTCAATTTTTGATTTTTCTGTGTAAGCTCGGCGTCATCGAGATCCGGGCGATCTCGCGGAACTCTTCAAGAGCGGCTTCGTGATCTTCGACGACTTCCCGGCCGAGAACGTCCAGACCGGAGAGATTGTCCGAATTCTTTGAGGCTTTCGTCCCTGAGCCAGAAAATGTCGAGGCTGGCCTTGTCGCGGCATTGTGAAAAGACCCCCGACCCTTTTAAATTCTCCCGAACCCCTTTGCGGCTGCGACCTGCGCGATACCGCTGCCCATGAGGCCGATGCCTATAACACCGACTTTGTGCTGGCTCCGAACTATCCGAAGCTGCGATTCAAAATGGAATACAGTTCGCCAAAAGCATTTACACGGCTCAAGAGATTGCGGCTTCTGCCCACATTGCCGGAAAAGAGCTGGCAAAAACGGTGATGGTCAAGATCAATGATAAGATGGCGATGGCTGTTTTGCCCGCTTCTCACAAGGTAAATTTTGATCGTCTGAAAAAAGCGGCAGGAGCGAGTAAAGTTAAACTTGCCCATGAGCAGGAATTTAGGGACATGTTTCCTGAGTCAGAGGTCGGAGCTATGCCGCCTTTCGGAAATCTTTATGGGATGGAAGTTTTCGTGGACGAAAGTTTGTCCCAAGACGAAGAGATTGCGTTTAACGCCGGCTCTCATACCGAGTTAATTAAATTGGCTTACAGGGATTTTGAAAGCTTGATAAAACCAAAGGCGACAAAGTTCGCGGCGAGCTAAGAACGGCAAGGATAGGGGGTTAGATTACATTGCTCTCCGTTCTATATTCGTGCGCTGTCATTGAAATTTTGACATCACGCTCACTTATAAGCACCCGCTGCTCGAGCACCTAGAGAAAAGATGTAATTTGTCACCGCCACAACGAAGTTCATTGTACGCTCTCAGACTGCGGGCTGATCCGCTTTACCCAGTAATAACGGGCGATCCGGCGGAGATCTTCCGCCGAGACCCGGTTCACGAGCACAGTCGTTCCTTGTACTCCGCTCACCACACCGTAGCTTTGAAACAGCCGGATGTGGAAGTTCTCAGGCGCGAAGCGGAGTGTGATGGCGACAGCTAGAGGTGCCCGCTCGCGTAGCGCGGTCTGAAGCGCCGGGTCGATGCGCCCGGGAGCAGTCGTAACGAGAAAGAGTTCCCATCCACCCCAAGCGACTGCCACGACAAGGAGGAACACCACTGACCGGTGCCTTAAGACTGCGACCACCGGCATGGCTGAAGCTTTCATCGGCTCGAGGAGACTAGCCCCCAGCGCTCCACCGTCCATCGCTCGATCGGTTGGAGCACCAGCCGGTCGGTGAGAAGCCACAAGATTCCGATCGTTATAATTCCCACCAGAATCGTGTCCGTCTGATGAAAGTTGCTCGCGTTGTAGATCAAGAATCCAAGGCCGGTGCTGGTAGCGATCATCTCCGCAGCGATCAAGGCGCGCCAGCCGAACCCGATGCTCATGCGAATACCGATCACGATATTCGGCATCGCGCCCGGAATCAATACTTGAAAAATAATGTGGCGGCGCGAGCCGCCGAGCGTGCGCACGGCGTGCTCGAAAATCCGCGGGACGCTACGGACCCCCACGAGGGTGTTGTAGAAGACCAAGAAGAAGATCGTGTTGAACATGATGAAGGTCACACTCACCCAGCCGAGCCCGAACCAGGTTACCGCAAGCGGGAGCCAGGCAATTCCCGACAGAGAATTGAAGAAGCCCGCGATCGGCTCGACGACCGGCGAGAGCCTGCGCCGAAGCCCGACAAAAATCCCAAGCCCTACCGCTAGCGGCACGCTGATCACGAGCGACACGAGCACCCGGCCGACGCTCGCTCCGATGTTGGTCCAGAGCGACCCATCCTTGAGCATGTCCCAGCCCGTCCTGGCCACGTCGGCAGGCGGAGGCAGAAAGATCGCCGGCAGCACGTTGGCTCGGGTCACGAGCGCCCAAGCGATCAGGATAAGCGCGAAGGGCGCCGCTCCCCGACCGACGGCCAACAGGTTACCGCGCCACCCATGCATCATCGCTGCACCATCCCCCAGCGCGCGATGGTTGCCTCCTCGAGCGGGCGGAGGAGGAAATAGTCCAGGGCCACCCACAGGGCGCCAATGATCCCCATTCCCAGCATGATGCGCGAGGTAAGATGAAACGTCTGGGCGTTAAAGATCATGAAGCCTAAGCCGTTGGCACCCACTAACATTTCCGCGGCGATCAGGGCGCGCCAACCATACGCCAGCCCGAGCCGGACTCCCATGGCGATGTTGGGGAGCGCCCCCGGGAGCAGCACGTCGCGGACGATACGCCAGCGGGAGGCGCCGAGGGTGCGAAGCGCGTTCACATAAATCTGCGGCACGCTCCTGATGCCCAAGAGCGCGTTGAAGATCACCGGGAAGAGAACGGTGTAGTTGACCGCCACCAGGATCGTCCGCTCGCCGAACCCAAACCAGATCAGCATCAGCGGCAGCCAGGCGATGCCCGATACCGATTGGAAAAAGTTGAGCACGGGATAGGCGAAGTCCGCCGTCGCGCGGCTGACGCCGAGAAGCAGACCGATCGGGACTCCCACGAAAAGCCCAAGGAACGCGGCGAGGACAATGCGTCGCAGGCTCTCGGCGATAAATATCGGGAGCATGCCCTTTGCGATCAGCTCGAGGAACGCCGACAGCACAGCAGAAGGAGGCGGCAAGAAGTAGTCCGGAACAGGAAGAGTTGCCGCTCCTAGGCTCCACGCGGCGATGGTGGCCGCCAAGATGAGGACCCAGGTTGACGCGATTTCCCAATGTCGTTCCACTGGATTCTTACCTTTTAAATCTTCACAGAGCGACTTCGACAAAATTTATCGCGCCAAGAGGCCAGCAAAACAAAATCCGAATATGTCGGAGTAGGAATCATGGTCGCCCATAACCCCCTCCACGGATCCGGACGTGCAGTATTACTGCATCCGGCTCTTGCCTTAGGTAACAACGCCAAAGCGGTCCCAGGGATAAGGGTGACAGATGCGAATCTGCGGAAGCCAACGGGCCACATGGCGCTTCATCCGAGTCCACGGCAAGTGAGTTCTCTGACTACGCCGTTTGAGTACGCGCCACCAAATCCAACTCACCGCCAGTCGAAAGTCGCTGACCGATACCACATTCATGGGCACAGCATAGTACCGCATGTGGCCAGCCACCACCGAGCGCAGGTACCTACCCATCTCTGGAAGGGACTCGTGCATGCGCTGGCGAAGTTCTTCCTTGATCTGCTTCAGCTTCGCCTGCCATCGCCTGCGCATCGTCTGCCTCAGCACCATAAACTTTCCCTTGCGCGTCTTGCCACAGCTGTGGGTAAATCCGAGAAAGTTAAAGGTGTCGGGCTTTCCCTCTCCTCGCCTGCGCCGCTCTTGCTCCGCATATCTCCCAAACTCAATCAAGCGCGTTTTCTCCGAGTGAAGTTCCAATCCAAATCGGCCCAGCCGTTCCCCAAGCTCACTCCACAACCGCTCCCCGTCCTCCCTTCGCTCGAATCCAACCACGAAGTCATCCGCAAACCGCACCACAACCACATCTCCACGCGCTTTGCTTCTCCTCCATTGCTGAATCCAGAGATCGAATACATAGTGGAGATAGATGTTGGCCAAAAGCGGACTGATGCTTCCGCCTTGAACCGTCCCTATCTCACTTTGCATTCGCTTGCCCTCCTCCATGACTCCGGCCTTGAGCCACTTCTGGATCAGCCGCACCACGCGCCGATCCGCTACTCGGTGCTCGATAAACTTCACCAGCCATCCATGCTCGAGAGTGTCAAAGAAAGCACGGATGTCACAGTCGAGCACCCAGTTCACTTTGCTCCTCATGATCCCAAGCGTAAGCGCATCCAAGGCATGGTGCGGGCTTCTGTTAGCTCGAAACCCATAGGAGAACCCTACAAAGTCCTCCTCGTAGAGCGCGTTAAACACCTCCACCGTGGCGCGCTGAACAATCTTATCTTTCAGCACCGCCACTCCGAGCGGCCGAAGCTCACCCGGCTTGCCCACCTTGGCGATGTACGCCCGACGCACAGGCTTGGCTCGATAGGCTCCTCGCTTGAGTCGCTCCGAGAGATCCTCAAGATTCCTTTGCAACTTCTCTCCGTAGTGCCGCCACGTCTCGCCGTCGATCCCTGGAGCAGCTTCGCGCCTGAGCGCGAAGTATGCCGCACGCAGCCGCTCAACGTCATAAACGTGGTGCAGGAGCGCTGTGAACCGCTGTCGCTTATCCCTCCTTGCTGCCTGACGTATCCGCTCAAGCGCGCCGGGCATGCCTGGCCGGCCCTGAGTCCGGGACATGTTACGCTTAAGCAAATTCCCCTTGGCCAGCCCCCTTCCGTCCACCGCCTCCTTGGCCTCAGGCTCAGCTTCGTTCGGCGGCTTTGTTCGTACTATGGAGCTGTCCGACTTCCCGTGTCCGTGCATCATCGGCGTGCGTCCTTAGACTTCCCGCTGCGGTCTGGGGTTTTCTCTTCCCCAGACAGACACAGGATCTCCCGGTTCCCGCTCAAGGTGCTTACGTATATGCGCAGGGTCTCAGACCGCGCGGAGCCCACAAGCGGCTCGCGATATCGACGCTTCCAGTTTTCCCTTCCGCTTATTTCGACAGCGTCGGCACCCCGGAGTAGCCACCGCTTCCGCGGTGGGGTTTCAATTTCGCGGCTCAATGGTTGGCCTGTACGTACCCCTGTCAACGCTTCACCTGCACCCTTGCGGGCGCCGATGCATGACTCGGAGCCGGTGTGGATCGCTACTCCTTCACCGTATGAAACTTTCATTCACAACACCTTGCCGGTTTTACCGGCGCACCGAAATCCGAAACAAACCTAAAGACTTAAATCCCAATGACGAAATCCGAAACGGCCTTGTTTGGAACTTTCTATTTTAGACCATTTGAAATTGTTTCGAATTTCGGATTTCGAGCTTCGAATTTGTAATTTCATTTGTCCTTCGCCTACTTCGCGTCTTCGCGCCGAGTCATCGTTTTTCGCGGTTCCGTAATCCAAAATTATTGAAGATTTCAAATATCTTTGGCTAAACCTCCCTACCTACTTCCTCGCGCACCAAGCCGAACACCTTCTCCTTGGCCGCGTCGAATGTCCCGTCCGACATCAAGAGATTCCATCTGCGCCGCGCGCGAGGGATGCCAACAGGCACGAGCGCCTTAACCCGTCCAGGGCGTCCCGAAAGCACGCAGCAGCGGTCGCCGAGGAATACCGCTTCTTCGACGTTGTGGGTGACGAATAGAATAGTCTTGCGCGTGGCTTGGGCGATGGCGTTGAGTTCTTCCTGAAGGGTAATGCGAGTCTGGGAATCGACCGAGGCGAACGGCTCATCCATCAGCATCACCTCTGGATTGGCCGCCAGAGTCCGCGCCACCGCCACCCGCTGCTTCATGCCGCCCGAGAGCTCGTGGGGATACTTGCGCTCGAATCCCCGAAGCCCGACCAGCTCGACAAAGCGGTGGACGATTGCGGATCGCTTTTCCTTGGGGACGCTTTGAATCTCCAAGCCGTGGGCGATGTTTTTCTCCACCGTGCGCCACGGCATGATGGCGAACTCCTGAAAGACCACGCCACGATCGGGTCCTGGCCCGGTCACCTCACGGCCGTCGAGCAGCACCGTCCCCCGCGTCTTTGGGAGGAGTCCGGCGAGGACATTCAGGAGGGTGGTCTTGCCGCATCCGCTTGGGCCGACGACCGTCAGAAACTCACCCTCCTCCACGTCCAGATCAACACCGTCGAGCGCCACAACGCGCTCCCTGGTAAAGGGATTGACGTACTCGTGCCCCAGCCCGCGAATCGTGATTTTCGCCGTCACATCCTCAGCGCGCCGGCTTCAAATCGGCAAAGAGTTGCGGGTGCGTCTTCATCACTTTCTCGATGAACCTGAGCTCGAGGCCTTGCTGCCACGGGATCGCGGACTTCAGCTTTTTCTGCTCGAGGAGAATCTTGACGTTCTCGTCCCAGGCCGCAACCGTGTGCGGCGTGATGCGTGCGTCGAACACCATCTGGGCGAGCGCCTTCTTGGCGACGCCTGCGTCCAGGCCGGGAATCCAGCGGGTCGAGATCTCTGCGGCTTCGTCGGGGTACTTGCGCGTGTGCCAAGTCGCCTCCGCCATACCGATCACGTACTTCTCGGTCAGATCCGGCTGCTTGTCGATGATGTCGTTCCGCACCGCCATGTTGATGAAGTAGCCGATGTGCCCGCCGCCCCGGCTAAGCAGCACCGCGTCGGGGATCTTGGCCTCGATCTGCGAGGCGAACGGCTCCCAGCAGGCCACGGCGTCCACGCTCCCGCCCTGGAGCGCGGAGACGATATTTCCAGGCGGGACGTTGAGCACCTGCAGTTTCTCGCGCGGGATCGCCTTCTTCATCAAGACGACGCCGAGGTATTCATCTGCAGTGCCACCGGCTGGAGTGCCGAGCTTTCGGCCTATGAGGTCCTCGATCTTCGTAATGCCTGTCCCTTTACGCGTCCAGATAGTGACCGATTGATCCCAGTACTTGCCGCTGCGGTCGCCCATCAGGCCGACCACACCCTTGGCCGCCATGCCGCGCTCCACAGCCAGCGGATAGTTCGAGTAGGCCGACCCGATAATCTGGACCTCACCTGCCTGAAGCGCCTGGCTCATCTGCTGGCCGGTCGCTAAAACCTTGAGCCTGAGATCGATGCCCTGTTTGAGAAAGAGGCCCTTCTCGACACCTACGAAGCTCGGGACGTGGTTCATGTTATCCCCGACCGCCGCGTTCAATTGAGCGGGCTGCTGCGCCGCAGCCGGCAAGGCCAGCATCATTGCCATCAGCACAGCTAAGCTCAGTGTGAGTCGCCTCATAACGCCCTCCCGTTGAATTCTACTATTTGCTGACAATGTCCTTGCAGCTCAGGATTTCGACTTCACCGTCCACGGCCGAAGCCTGGTGTTCCGTATTTGGAGGAATGAGCGCCGCGTCGCCTGGTCCGAGGATGCGCTCCTCGCCACCGATTCGAACGCGCACCTTGCCAGAGAGCACATTGATCACCTGCTCCTCGGGGTGTTTGTGCGGCTTGGCTCCAGTTCCAGCAGCGAAGCGGTAGCGGCCGACTTCGACCTTCGCGCCTTTGATCGTGGGCCCTTCGGCTGCAGAATACTGAGGACTGATCACGCTCCTCTTCATCTCGCTCCAGTTATAGAATGCCATAGTCCCTCCCTTTATATTCCTGAGAGATCCCAAAATATGGCGTGAATGACGAGCCTGTCAAGAGTGAAATTTGCGCCATAATATTTCTATTTTCCGCTTTTTTGGTTGCACTAGAACTGCACGGTGATTTTGGCTTCGTTCCCCATTGCAGAGATCGCTGCTGGACCACGTCAGTCCTTGATCCGCATAGAGATCTAGCATAGATTGCCGCCCATTAGAGACCGTAACATCGGCCCCAACGACGACAGGAGGAAGAGATGCCCAAGCGTGCGGCCAAGCCGATCGGCCTCGCTATCGTGGGAGCAGGACGCATCGGGCTGATCCGGGCCGAGATCGCCGCGAAGCATCCGAACGTGGGGTGGATCGGCCTGGCCGAGATCCGAGCGGATCGCGGCAACGAAGTGGCGGAGCGGGTGCGGGCCGACTTCTGCACCACCGATTACCGTCAGTTGCTGGCACGGCCCGAAGTAACGGCTGCCGTGATCGCAACCGATGAGCACCTGCACGTCGATCCCATTCTCGCCGCGGTCGAGCGCGGGCTGCCTCTGCTCATCGAGAAACCCCTGGCGACGGAGCTATCCGAATCGGAGCGCGTGCTGCGGGCGATCCAGAAGTCCGGCGTGGACGCGGTCGTCGGTTATACGCAGCGGTTCCGCCGGCGCTGGCTCACGGCGAAGGAAAAGGTACGGACCGGGCAGCTTGGCGACGTGACTCTGGTGACCTCGCGCGCGTTCATGAACCGGCTCGTGGCTTTGGACAACTACAAGCGCACCAACGATCCAACGCAGATCTCGCCGATGGTCATCTCAGGCACCCACGCGCTCGATATCGTCATGTGGATGATGGAGTCAAAGCGACCGGTGGAGATCTACGCGCGCTCGGTGGACAAGGCGCTGGCGCCGATCTGCAAAGGCATCGATGCCACCGCCGGGGTCATCACCTTCGAGGACGGAAGCTTGTACCACGCGTCCATATCCTGGGCCCTGCCGATCGTCTGGCCCGGCGCGGTCTATAGTCTCGAGGTCGGCGTCGTCGGCACCGAAGGCGTGCTCACGATCGACGATACGCACCGCGATGTCGTGCTCGCGACTAATATTTCACAGGGAGAAGGGTATGCGCCGGATGCGAGCCGGCGCGTCGATTTCCTCGGCAGTTACCCGCCGGGGGACATCGCGCTGGGCGAGCTATGGGGCCCGATGCGCGATGAGACGAACTCGTGGCTCTCGCGCCTGGCGCTCGGCCACGCAACGCCTCACGCGACCGCTGCGGAGGCGCACAATCGTCTGATGTTGACCAAAGCGTTCGATCTTTCGGCCCGGCGCAAGTGTTCCATCTCGCTTCCGATCACCCCAGAGGACGAGGAACGCTAGGCCTGTATAGAGGAGCGCTTGTGGCCACGACTCTGTACACTCTCAATTCCACCGGACGTCGCCGGTTCGCCGAGTTCCAACGGCGTTTGGCCCTTCGCGCCCGCGTCAGATGGTCTTGACCGTCCCGAACTCGAAGATATGCGTCACGGCTTTCAAATCGGCGCCTGTAACAAGCGCTCCCGCGCCTACGACGAGGGTGGAGGGCAAGAGCGCAAGCGGCGCTGATGTGTCGTGTACGCTTAGATCGCTCTGCGGCGCTATTTCGAGGATGTGAGCGATTGAATTTATTTTTGGTGGGGTACTTCCGGTTCTACTTTTGAGTCACGTTACTTAAGCAGCTAGGTGAACGCTGCTCGCGAATGGCTACTTACGTTTAATTATCACTGGCACCGAAGGTGCCAGTATTAAAGGAACTGACCCCAGTCGTAAAGTTGCAGGTGTAGTTGCGGCTATTTCTTATCGCTGTCAGTCGTAACGACTCTAGTTCCGGAAGGTTTTCTTCTTTGCACATACACATGTACCCAGAAGTCATACAAATTCGACTCTGTAAATTCTTCCGTTTGCTCGCTTCCAATAAACTTTCTGTAGCCGATCGTGACTGTTTGGTTGTGCTTGGAAACCCTTAGTAAGCGGCCGGCCTTCTGATCAACGTAAGTTCCCACTGTCCATAGGATTTGTGGCAAGCTGTGAAGATCTGGGGCATCCTCCCAAGGAAACCCTAATGTTTGCCCTTGATGCTCCAGTCGATCGAGATCCTTTGGCATGAATTGCATTCCCAGAAACACAAAAGGAGACTTTTTAGGTGGAATGGGGGTTGAGAATTGAGTTTTCAAGTCGCTCCAGAAATTCCGGAAAACATTTTTAGAATCGCTCGGCTTTGCAACTTTGTCCGTTTTCTTTGCCTCAGATTCTCCTTCAACAATGTACTTATTGTCATCGACCTCTAAATCGAAAGCCTGTACGCCTAGCGCCTCCAATCCTAGCCCGATGGCACGAAGAGTGTGCTCGTAAGAGGTTGTACTCTCAGAGGCCTCAGGCAGCTGCGCGCTGTCTGACTTCACGGAAACGACCTTAACGCAAAACAAATGCCATGAACGTCCTTAACCGGCGTTGCGTGTAAGGTGTTGAATTTATAGGTTTCCGATGACTGAGTAAAACAGCATCAGTGGCAAGCAGCAGCAGAAATTTACATTTTTGTCCGTACTTTGCAATTAAAGTCATGATTCTTCTTTCCATGATTTGTAACGGATCGAAGCTCCGGTCGACGATGGAATTTCAGCAAAAGGTGGAGGCGGAGGGGTTGCCATAACAATAACGAAGGCTTGCCCCCCACACAAAGGCGACTGCGATTGACTTACCTCAGGTGGCGCCGATTGCGCAAAAGATTGTGGAAGAGGAAGGAGCAACAGAGCGTATCAAGGTCGTGGCGGCGGACGTTCTGAGCGGTCCGTTAGCGGGTTCCTATGACGTTGCTGTCTTGAGGGCTTTTCTCCAAGTGTTGTCTCCACAAGATGCGCGCCTAGCAATAAAGCACAATAGGTGCGGCAGTGAATCCAGGCGACAAGATATACATCATTGGTCAGATTCTTGATGACTCGCGTATGTCTCCTTGTTGGATGCGGGCGAGTCTCACACGGAAAAGGAGCACCGAGATTGGTTAAATGAGGCAGGATTCGTAGAGATTGAACGTGCTAACTTCTTGCTGGCTGACCGAAGCGGTCTCCTGACGGCTCGAAAGCGGGCGTAGCCAATTGAATTGAATTCTCCACCGCCCTATTTCGCGTGAAATCAAATTGACGTGTCGTACAGTGGCGACAAACGGCCGGAAGGAGTAGAAAAGTAGCAAAGGAGATTCGGCTATGAATTCGGGTATTCACAAAGTCGGTGTTATAGGCATTGGCCTCATGGGCAGCGGCATCGCGCAGGTTGCTGCCGCAAAGGGGTTCGATACGGTCGTCGTCGATGTCACGCCGGAGATTCTGACCAAAGGATTAGAGCGCATCCGGGAGAGTCTGCGGCGGCTGGTCGAGAGCCATCAAAAATCGAATGGCAAGATCGGGATTACCCAAGAGGAAGAGCAGAAGACGATCGCCCGTATCAAGACCTCAACGGACCGCCATGACCTCTTGGACTGTGACATCGTGGTAGAAGCAGTCGTGGAAGAAGAAGAGGCAAAACAAAAGCTCATTTCGTCTCTGTCTGAGATCGGCTATCGGAAGCTTTTCGTTTCCAACACCTCCTCTATTTCGATCACACGGCTCGCCGGTTCTTACCCTTTGCCAGAGAAATTTATGGGCATGCACTTCATGAATCCAGTTCCGGTTCAGCCCGGCTGTGAGTTGATCCGGGGCTTTCTGACCTCTGAGGATACCTTCCAGAAGGTAGTCGAGTTCTGTCGCGAGCTCGGCAAAGAGCCGATCCTGGCCGAAGACAAGGCGGGATTCGGAATTAACCGGATGTTCGTGCCATTCTTGAACGAGGCGGTGAAACTAGTCGAGGAAGGCATTATGAGCTGCGAGGATGCCGACAAGACTACCATCTGCCTCGGCCACAAGATGGGACCCATCAGCACGCTCGACTACGTCGGTCTCGATACCACGCTGGCGATTGCCCAAGTCCTAGAGAAGGAATTGGGTCCCGGTTACAAGGCATCCGACCTCTTGTGCAAGCTCGTCGCCGCCGGATTCTATGGGATCAAAAATGGCCGGGGTTTCTACTTCTGGGAGCAAGGAAAGAAGGTCGGCGTGAACCCCGCCGTGCAACGTTACCGGCGAAAGTAGCCGGTGGGCAAGGAGCATAGAGCAAAGCGCCAAGGGCGAAGAGCAGATAGCCGATGTCGAATTGCGAATTCGCTGACCTCCGACCTCTGATTTCTGATCTCTGTTGCGCGCCCATCAAACTCCTGACCTTACACCTAACTTTTCTCACAACCCTAGCCGATCTTGTGCGCGCGGGTCTCCGCCCGATGCTTCTTTAGATAGGGAACAAATGGGGTTCCGCCGGTGCCCACGTCCGTCGGGTTACGCTTTCCGCCCTGACTCTGCTTAACGATATAGTTGCGCGCGTACTCGAGATGGGTCGAGCGGAAAAGCTCGATGCCGTCGACGGCGGCGTTGTAAGCGTCGCGCAGACCCGGGCACGCATCTCGATGTCGAAGGACATAGTCGCGCACCGACGGTCCCGCCTCCACCGTTTCGATGAACGCCCGATGCCTCGGCGGCATGTAATCGCGCATCTCTTTGAGATAGCTACCTAGCATATCTTGGGCGTGTGCAATTCCGAGCGCCGCGTCGAGCGCCGGGATAATCGAGCTTTGCGCGCCGGTCTCGCCGCGAAAATTTTGCGCTATACCGCCGTAATCTTCCACGCCCTCGTAAATCATCCCTGCGGGCAGGCTCGGATGATTGGCCCATCCGTGTATGTAAGGCCTCACCCGGCGAAAGTACACGTAAGGGTCGCAGGCGTCGGGCATGCGCAGGAGGATATCGTGCATCGCTCCGAGCGTCTGAGCGATGGTCGCCAACTCCTCCGTGACAATTTCCGGTTGATGATCAACGACCGCATGTTGCGCCGTGATGATAGCGGCGAGCGCCCGCCCAGCTTTGGCTTCGATGGCGACGTGAATCACAACAAACCACTCTTCGTCTTGACCGCCGAGAAAATTTTGCAGCAACACAATGTTGCCGAGCTCGATCGCGCTTTGGGCATCTAGCCTGCGCCAGTTATCCAGGGCGTAGGAGGCGTAAGAAAGCACCGGCGGGCGCCCGAGCATGCGCGCGAGTTGATGCCACGGCAGCGCAAGGCAAGCCGGAATCGAGCTGACCGTCTCTTTTTCACCCCAGACATAGGCGTGCCCTAGAAACGACAGGATCACCATCGCTCTTCTTCGTTCACGATCGTCGCAGAGTCGCGTGGCATCGAGAAGCGGCGTGTCTTTTATGAAATTCCGAACTTTGCCGGTCATCAGGAGTTTCGGCAGCTCCCTCCCGATCTCCTCCCAGGGAGAAAAATCATTCGGTAATCGATCCAGAGGGTCCGGGGTAGGTAAAAAGCCTCTGTCGCCGTCGACCTCACAATTGCTCAGTTGCCGCAGGACGGAATTTGAAGTGTGATCTACTTCCGTAGCCATCTCATCGTCCTTGCGGCTTCAAAGCAGATTTCAAATCGAAGATGAGATCGTCGATATCTTCGACGCCGACCGACAGTCGGATGAGGCCGTCATCCAAACCGGATCTTTTCCGCTCTTCTTTGGGGATCGAAGCGTGTGTCATAACGGCGGGTAACTCGGCGAGAGACTCCACGCCGCCAAGGCTCTCCGCAATCTTAAAAATTTTTAAACGCCCTAAAACGCGCCGCGCCTCAGCGAGCCCTCTTTTGACCTCGAACGAGACGATCCCGCTGAAGCCGTCCATTTGGGAGGCGGCGATCTCGTGGCCCGGGTGGTCGGGCAATCCCGGATAGTAGACCCGGCGCACCCGCGGATGATCCTTCAGGAAGTTGGCGATATGAGTTGCATTCTTCTCATGCTCTCGCATCCGCAAAGCAAGAGTTTTTATGCCGCGAAGTGTGAGAAAACAATCGAAGGGGGAAGGCGTCGCGCCCGCGGCATTTTGCAGGAACTTGAGCCGCTCGTAGAGCGAACGATCGCTGAGGCAGATGGCACCGCCAACCACGTCCGCGTGTCCCGCGAGATACTTTGTTGTGGAGTGAAGGACAAAATCCGCGCCGAGCGCGAGCGGCCGCTGGAAGAAGGGCGACGCGAAGGTGTTATCGACGAGACAGAGCGCCCCGTGGCGATGAGCGATCTCTGCGGCTGCCCTGATGTCCGTGATCCGAAGGAGCGGATTCGTAGGCGACTCGATCCAGACAAGCCGGGTATGCCTAGTCATCACGCGCTCAATCTCTTTGACGTTGGAGGTTTCAACAAAAGAAAACGTGAGGCCGAAGTCTTGCAACACGCGCCGAAACAGCCGGTAGGTGCCGCCGTAGACATCACGCGAAGAAACGATGTGGTCCCCGTGCTTGAACAGGAGCATTGCCGTCGTCGCCGCCCCCATGCCGGAGGAGAACGCCAGGCAGTCCTTAGCCGACTCGAGGCTCGCAAGCGCTTTTTGCAGGGCCGTGCGGGTCGGGTTGTCCGTTCGCGAGTAGTCATAGCCCTGATGGACGCCGGGCGCGCTCTGCGCGAAGGTGCTCGTCTGATAGATCGGGACGGTGATCGCCCCGGTGGCGGCTTCGGGCTCTTGTCCGACGTGAATGGCGCGCGAGGCAAACTGCAGCGAACGTCGTTGGAGCTTTCTTCGTGCCATCAAATCTATTCGCCTAAGTGCTCCACCACGTCGAAGCGCGTCACAATTCCGTGATATTTTCCGCCGTCGCGGACGAGAACCGCCGGGAAAGACTTGAGCAGCTTGACGACCTCATAAACATCCTCGTCCGGTCCGACGGTGGGGAACGGAGGCTCGAGAAGAGCTCCAACGGTCAGCTCCCTCACCTCAGGGGTCTCCATAGTTTTTTGAAACAGCGCGGTCTCGCTCAACGAGCCCACGAGATTCCCCTTATCGAATACAGGGAGCTGGGAGACGCCCGACTGGTTCATGGTCTCGATGGCATCGCGCACGGTGGATGTCAATTCGACCGAGAGTAGCTCGGGGAGCGGCCGCGTTTTGGATTTGAGGATTTCCCCGACCGGCAGGCTCCTCCCAAGAAATTGGTTCTGCCTCATCCATTCGTCCGAGTACATCTTCGAGAGATAAATTTCCCCGGCATCGGGGAGCAGCACAACGACAAGATCATTTTCTCCCAACTGTCTCTCGCGCGCGTACCGCAGCGCGCCTTCGACCGCCGTGCCGGAAGACCCGCCACAGAAAAGACCCTCTTCCCGCGTGAGCCGCCTGCCCATCAGAAACGACTCGCGATCCGAGACCGTGACGACGCTGTCGATGCATTCGAACAGCAGGTTCCTGGGAACAAAGTCCTCGCCAATCCCCTCGACCTTATACGGGTGTGAGTCGCCCCAAGACCATTTTTCGCGATTGAACACCTTGGCGAGAATCGATCCTTCCGGGTCCACTCCAACGACGGTGCACTGCGGATTTTTTTCTTTCAGGAATTTTGCGGTTCCCGAGATCGTCCCTCCGGTTCCCATTCCCGCAACGAAGTGGGTGATTTTCCCGTCTGTCTGCTGCCAGATCTCGGGACCGGTGGAGGCGTAATGCGCCTCCATGTTGCTGGGATTATCATATTGCATAGGCAGGAAGGCACCCGGAATCTCCTCGGCCAGCCGTCGCGCGACCGAATAGTAGGACTGTGGCGACTCGGGTGGAACCGCCGTGGGTGTCACAACCACTTCCGCACCGAACGCGCGCAGCCGGCGAATTTTTTCGATGCTCATCTTGTCGGGGATGGTAAATATGCACTTGTAGCCTTTGACCGCGGCCACGATGGCGAGCGCCACTCCCATGTTACCGGAAGTGGGCTCGACAAGGGTGCCCCCGGGCTTGAGCAATCCTCTGCGCTCCGCATCTTCGACGACCGCAAGCGCAATCCGATCCTTAACGCTCCGCCCAGGGTTGCACGCTTCCACTTTCGCGCAGACGGTCGCAGGCAGTCCTGACGTAATACGGTTGAGCCGGATGAGAGGAGTGTTGCCGACGGCTTCGAGGACGCTAGGCAAAATTTTGGACATAGGGTCCAGTGGTCCTTTCCGAGTTTGGACGGATGGTTTGTTACACCGCTCTTCGAATCTCCGCCACAGATTGTCGATTTTCCAACGCAGACAGATCGCCGGCCTCTTGGTTCAGGTAGGCGGCCTGGATAACTCGCTGCATCACTTAGTCTTGGGCATATTTTTGCGCCTTCGCCTCTATATACCGATACGTTTTGCCATCTGATCTACGGCACTGTAGGGATCTATCTGCCGTTCGGCGATCAGCTTGACCTGTGTTTCAAGTGAATCGTCGGCGATCTTTTTTGCAAGCTCAGCGAACACTTTCTCGCGCAACAGAGAAAGCAATTCCTGCCGGCACAAATTGAGCCGTTTGCTTTGATATTTGCCGTTGTCGACGCTCTCCTTCCGGTGCTGTTCGATACACTCCACCAGCAAGTCGATCTTCTGGTTCTTGATGGCAGAGGTGGCGACGATGTGAAAATCTTCATCTACAAACATCGCTTCGAGTTGCTGGACCGTCTCGTCTGCGCCTGAAAGATCGGCTTTGTTGACTACCAGGATATCGGCGATTTCGGCCAACCCGGCCTTCATGCCCTGAACTTCATCTCCCATCTGGGGCGTCAGCACGACCACAACCATGTGGGCCAGCGCGGCGATCTCCAGTTGGTCCTGCCCGACCCCTATGGTCTCGACGAAGATGACTTCTTTGCCCGCGGCATCGAGCAGATGGATGGCTTCTCGAATAGCCGCGGAGACGCCGCCACCGCTCCCTCGGGTTGCGAAGCTCCGGATAAAAACCCCGTCGTCGACAAAATGGTCGCGCATCCGAACGCGGTCGCCCAAGACGGCCCCCGTGGAGAAAACGCTACTGGGGTCCACCGCGAGAATTCCGACAGTTTTTTTTCGCCGCCGATACTCAGCTGTCATGCGATCGATGAGACTGCTCTTTCCCGTCCCGGCAGCTCCGGTCACTCCGATCACATGCGCTTTGCCCGTATGAGTATAAATGCGCTTGAGAACGGCCTTGACCTTTGGGTCTCCGTCTTCGATCAGACTCATCAGCGACGCCACCGCGCGGCCATCACCTTTGAGAATCTGCTTTATGGCACTGCCTGTCATTAGCGAGACCCAGAGAAAGATTGGAGCAATGGAGTACTGGAGTGATGGAGTGTTGGATATTGATTAACCATTACTCCATCACTCCATTCCCCGCAGCAATTCCCTCGCGATCACCATCCGTTGAATCTCTGAAGTTCCCTCGCCAATCTCACAGATTTTGGCATCACGAAAGTATCGTTCCACAGGATAGTCTTTGATGTAGCCGTAGCCTCCGTGGATCTGAATTGCTTTCGTAGCCGCCCTCATGGCCGTTTCAGCAGCGTAGAGCTTGGCCTCTGAGCCAGCCATCAAGAATGACATTCCCCTGTCCTTGAGTTGCGCGGCGCGATAAACCAAGAGGCGCGCGGCGTCGATTTCGGTGGCCATGTCGGCCAGCATCCACTGAATGGCCTCAAATTCCGCAATCGGCTTGCCAAATTGCTTCCTCATCCGGGCGTACTTGGTCGACTCCTCAAGAGCGCCTTGAGCAATCCCTACCGCCATCGCCCCAATCCCCACGCGACCGCCTTGCAGAACCTTCAACACGTCGTAGAAACCGCCGTTGAACTCGCCCAGCAAGTTTTCTTTTGCAATGCGCACCGATTCCAGCTGCAGAGCGGCCGTATCAGAAGCCCGTACGCCAAGCTTATTCTCAAGCTTGCCGATTGTCAGCCCCGCTGTGCTTCGTTCCACAATAAATGCCGAGATGCCGCTGTTGCCTCGAGACGGGTCCGTTGACGCCATGATCACGTAGACGCCCGCAGTGGAACCCTGCGTGGTGAACTGTTTCTCCCCATCGAGCACCCAATGTTCTCCTTCGAAGGTTGCGCGGGTCTTAAGAGCGGCGGCATCGGACCCAGATCCGGGCTCGGTCAGTGCCCAGGCGCCCAGCTTCTCGCCATGCGCCAAAGGAGGCAAGTATTTTTGCTTTTGCATTTCGCTGCCAAAGCTAAGAATGTGAGCCGCACAGAGCGAATTATGGGAAGCGACAATCAACGCAATGGCGGCATCGACGCGGGCAAGCTCCTCGACGATGATCGCGGCGCTGACGGCATCCAATCCAGCCCCGCCGTATTCCTGCGGAATCATGATGCCAAAGAGGCCCAGCTCAGCCATCTTTGGAACCAGATCCGTCGGGAAACGCGCCGCCTGGTCGCGCTCCGCAGCTCCCGGCGCAATCTGCGTCTCGGCAAAATCGCGGATCGTCTGCTGGAGAAGTTCTTGTTCTTCCGTGAGATCAAAGTTCATAAAGCTCTTCGCTCATCTCGGTCGCGAGCCAACACGCATATATCGAGCTGATTCATTGCTCCAGCCGCACATTTCTTTTCCTTGACGGAAGCGAGCTTACAAAATTAACGATCTCTGCAAGCGGCGCACCCGGTGTAAAGATCTCCTTGACTCCCATCTTCTTGAGACTGTGGATGTCCTCCTGAGGAACGATTCCTCCGCCGAAGACCGCGATATCCCGCGCCTTATTTTTCTTGAGGAGATCGAGCAGCTCGCCGAACAGAGTCATATGGGCGGCGGAGTGGACGGAAAGACCAATAGCGTCCACGTCTTCTTGAAGCGCAGAGCTGGCGATCTCTTTAGGAGTGTTGTGGATGCCGAGATAGATCACCTCCATGCCGGCATCCCGCAGCGCTCGAGCGACGATCTTAACCCCGCGGTCGTGACCGTCGAGACCGACCTTGGCGACCAAAACGCGGAGCTTCCGAACTGGCTGCTTTCGATTGTTCGCCGTGCTCGAACGTTGTCTGTTCATGCGTCAGTCGTTAGAGGAACATTGGAGTGATAGAGCGGTGGAGTGATGGGCGCAATACTCCAGTACTCCAATACTCCATTTCTCCATTCTTCTGGCACTCCAACACTCCATCACTCCATTCCTCGCCTCACAGGCTCACCGCTTCGCGATATTGTCCGTACACCCTGCGAAACACCTCGCAGATTTCTCCGACTGTAGATTGCGCCCGTACGGCTTCGATGACCGCCGGCATAAGATCGCCGTTTGCTTCAGCCACCCCCGCTAGTTGACTGAGCACGGCAGCCACTTTCTTTGCGTTGCGACTTTTCTTGCTCTGCTTCAGTCTCTGCACCTGCTTTTTTTCTACCTCTCCTTTGATTTTGAGAATCCGGAGGCGCCGCTCTTCAGGCTCTGTGTAAGCGTTCACGCCAACGATGACTCGCTCCCGGTTATCCGTCTCTTTCTGATAGGCGACCGCGGCGCCGTGAATCTCGCTCTGGGGAAAGCCGCGCTGGATGGCTTGGACCATGCCTCCCATCTCATCCAGCTTGTCGAAGTAAGCCTTGGCTTCGGATTCCATCCGGTTGGTCAACCACTCCAGATAATAGGAGCCGGCCAATGGATCGACTGTATTCGCCACTCCCGACTCCTGGGCGATGATCTGTTGAGTCCGAAGGGCGATCTTCACCGCTTCCTCTGTGGGCAAGGCCAGCGTTTCGTCCAAGGAATTCGTGTGCAGCGACTGGGTTCCTCCCAAAACTGCGGCGAGCGCTTGAAGTGTGACCCTGACGACGTTGTTGTAAGGCTGCTGCGCGGTTAAGGCGCATCCGGCGGTTTGGGTATGAAAGCGAAGCGCCAGGGACGCCGCGTTCTCCGGTCGGAACCGCGCTTTCATCTCGCGCGCCCACAGACGGCGCGCGGCGCGATACTTGGCGATCTCTTCGAAGAAGTCGTTGTGGGCGTTGAAAAAGAAAGAAAGTCTGGGAGCAAACTCGTCTACCTTCAATCCCGTCTCGATGGCCGAACTCACATAGGTCAACCCGTCGTACAAAGTAAAGGCCAACTCTTGAACCGCAGTGGAGCCGGCTTCCCGGATATGGTAGCCGCTGATGCTAATGGGGTGATAGCGGGGCGCGGATTCGACGCAGAAGCGAACAGTGTCGTTGATGATTTTGAGCGAGGGAGCCGGCGGGCAGATCCATTCCTTTTGCGCGATGTATTCTTTCAAGATGTCGTTCTGCAGCGTTCCCTGAAGATCTCTAAAGCCGACGCCCTGGCGTTCAGCGACCACAAGATACATGGCGAAGAGAACGATGGCGGGACCGTTGATGGTCATCGACACGCTCACCCGATCAAGAGGAATGTCGCGAAACAGGGTTTCCATATCCGCCACCGAGTCGATGGCCACGCCGCATCTTCCAACCTCGCCTCTGGATCTGGGATCGTCGGAGTCGTAACCCATGAGAGTCGGCATATCGAAGGCAACGGAAAGCCCTGTATTCCCCTGTTTGAGTAGATAACGGTAACGCCGGTTACTTTCCTCGGCCATGCCAAAGCCCGCAAACTGGCGCATGGTCCAGAGTCTTTCGCGATACATCGTAGGATAAATCCCGCGGGTGAAGGGAAATTCTCCGGGCGTGCCCAGGTCGCGCTGGTAGTCGAAGTCCTTTATGTCGTCCGGCCCATAAGCCGGTCGAATCTCAATATCGGAGAGATTCTTAAAACGTTTCTCCATCGACTTCATGGGCATTCTCCTCGCCGTCAATCAGACGGCGCGCTATGACCAGGCGTTGAATCTCAGAGGTCCCTTCATAGAGGGTTGTGATCCGGGCGTCCCGAAAAAAACGCTCAACGGCGAATTCCTTTATGTAGCCATAACCGCCAAAGATCTGAATCGCCTTGTAAGCCACCCGGTTCACCGTCTCTGACGCGAACAGCTTTGCCATGGCGGCCTCTTTGGTGACTGTCTTTCCTTGCTCGACTAGCCAGGCCGCGCGATACGTCAACAGTCGCGCCGCATCGATCTCCGTTGTCATGTCGGCCAGCATCCACTGAATCGCCTGAAATTCGGCTATGGCATGGCCGAACTGACGGCGTTGCTGCGCGTAAGCCACGGATTCTTCCAGACATCCTTGCGCGATGCCGAGCGCCTGGGCGGCGATTCCGATCCTGCCTCCGTCCAACGTCGCGAGCGCGATCCTGAAGCCTTCGCCTTCCTCGCCTAAGAGGTTCTCGCGAGGAACGCGGCAATCCTCGAATACGAGGCTGGCGGTCTCTGACGAGCGAAGCCCGAGCTTATCTTCCAATTTGCCTGCGCTGAACCCCGGACTATTTGTCTCCACGAGGAAAGCCGAGATTCCCCTTTTGCCTTTTGCGGGGTCGGTAACGGCATACACGATGGCGAGATCCGCGCGGCTTCCGTTGGTGGTGAAAATCTTGTTCCCGTTGAGCCCATAGTCGTTGCCAAGTCGTCTGGCCCGGGTTTGAATGGAGCCTGCATCTGAACCCGAGCCTGGTTCGGTCAGCGCATAGCAACCCAACCACTGCCCGCGCGCCAACAACGCAAGATATTTTTTCTTTTGCGCCGGACTGCCGAAGCGTAGAATAGGCGCGCAGACAAGCGAGTTCTGCACGCTCATGACCACCGCCAAGGAAGCCCATGCCTTGGAGATCTCCTCCATCGCGACGACATAGGACAGTAAATCCATTCCGGAACCGCCGAATTCTTGCGGCAAGAACATACCCATGAAACCCATCTCGCCGAGCCTCTGGACGAGTTCCATCGGGTAAATACCTTGCCGATCCATTCGATCCGCAACCGGCTTGACCTCTTTTTGAGCGAAGGCCGACGCCATTTTTTTGACCATCGCCTGCTCTTCAGTGAGTTCAAAATCCATTTGCACTCTGAATCCAGAAATCAGCATTCAGAAACGCGGCATTTTAAATTACCAACGCTGCTTTTCGTTCTGATACTCTTGGTTTCTGTATTCTGGCTCCCGTATTCCTAATGCCTTTCAGACCCGCTCCACCATCATGGCGACGGCCTCGCCGCCACCGATGCAGAGGCTCGCGACTCCCGTGCGCAAATTCATGTCTTGCAGCGCATGAAGCAGAGTCGTTAGAATCCGCGCGCCACTGGCACCGATAGGATGGCCTAGGGCCACGGCTCCGCCTCTCACGTTGACCTTCTCGGGATTTAGACCAAGCTCCCGATTGACCGCGACGGAGCAAACTGCAAAAGCTTCGTTGATTTCAAAGAGGTCGACATCGGCTATCGCCCGGCCCGTCTTCTTGAGCAGCGCCGCGATGGCATGGGACGGTGCCGTGGTGAACCATGCTGGGTCGGTGGCGAAGGAATTGTAACCGACGATCTGCGCCAGAGGTCGAAGGCCGAGAGCTTTGGCCTTCGCTTCCGCCATGACCACCAAAGCTGCGGCGCCGTCGCTGATGGCAGAGGCGTTTCCCGCAGTGACCTTACCCTGCTCCTTAAAGGCAGGTCTCAGCGCAGGCAGCCTCTCCAAGCTCACCCGCTTCGGTTCCTCATCCTCCTCCACCATTCGCTCGGTCCCTTCCTTTTGCGTCAGCGGAACTGGCACGATCTCTCTTCTGAACTCGCCTCTGCGCTGCGCATCGAGTGCCCGGCGATAGCTCGTGGCGCTGAACTGATCTTGCTCGTCCCTGGAGATGCCGAGCGTGTCGCCGCACAGCTCGGCTGCCTCGCCCATGTGAAATTGGTTATAGACGTCCCAGAGCCCGTCTCGGATCATGCTATCGATTAACTCGCCATGACCCATGCGGTAGCCGCCTCTCGCTTTCATCAACAAGTAAGGCGCGTTGCTCATGCTCTCCATTCCACCAGCGACCACCATGTCGGCATCGCCCGATACGATGGCCTGATTCGCCAGCATCACCGCCTTTAAGCCCGAGCCACAAACCTTATTGACGGTTGTGCATCCGACAGACTCAGGCAGACGCGCGCCAAGACTCGCCTGACGGGCCGGGGCCTGTCCCAAACCTGCCGACAATACGTTTCCCATGATAACCTCGTCCACTTCCTCACCTTTCATTTCCGCTCGTGTTAACGCTGCCGCTATGGCAATGCTGCCCAAGCGAGTGGCGGAGAGGGACCTCAGAGCACCGTTGAAGCTCCCTATGGGAGTACGGGCAGCGCTGACGATGACTGCTTTTTTCATGGAATTTTCCTAGCCTGGCGCACAACCAGATGCAGAACCAGATAATGACCAAACCGAGTTCATGGCGGAAAACCTCTTCGCAAATCTCCGTAACAAAACTCTCATTTGCTTCTTCACCGAATTCTTTTTCAGTCGCTTCAAAGGATCCCAGGTGAGATTATTCAGGGTAAATTTATGGGAAAGGAATTGGACTTGAAAGAGAGTTGAACGCGAGTCATTGGATATGCTGCAGATGTCGGGTCTGAGCACGACTCGATCTAAAACAGCCGGGATCTTACGGCTGGGGGAGGGATCGGATCGAAAAGCAATTTTGGCCGGTCCCAAATCCTTTACCAACAGCCGCATCGGACTCCTCCAATCGGCGCTGTGACTTCCCGCTACCAATTGATTTTAACATATTTAAAATAAACCTGAAGCGATGTAATATGATCTTGAACTATGAGAGAGGTACTCGTCGGCTGCTGGTTCTGAGTGGGTCAACTACGTCGACAAGAGGAATCTCAATGCCGAAGAAGACCGTTCAGAGTTTTAGCGTCGAGTGGCTCCAAATTTTAGATGAAAATGGCAATTGCGACGAAGCGCTGCGCCCGTCTTTAAGCAATGACGAGATAAAGAAACTCTACGAGTGGATGCTCCTTGCCCGGATTTTTGACGAAAAGGCCTTCAAACTCCAACGGGAGGGGCGGCTCGGCACCTACGCTTCCATCCTCGGGCAAGAAGCGGCTCAGGTCGGGAGCGCGTTGGCTCTTCGACCTGACGATTGGATGTTTCCTGCTTTCAGAGAGCCCGGAGCCTCCATCGTCAGAGGCCTGCCGATGCGCATGGTTCTGCAATACTGGGCGGGCGATGAGCGCGGCAGCCTGATACCAGAAGAGCTGAACGACTTTCCGATCACCATTCCCGTAGGCACCCAGATTCCGATTGCCGTCGGCGCCGCGTGGGCCGCCAAACTCAAGGGAGACAAAATCGCCGTGATGGCCTACATGGGCGATGGCGCAACATCAAAAGGCGATTTTCACGAAGGTCTAAATTTCGCCGGCGTCTTCGCCGTGCCGGTGGTCTTTATATGTCAGAACAACCAATGGGCGATCTCCGTTCCACTTAAACGACAGACCGCAGCTAAAACATTGGCCCAAAAGGCCATCGCCTACGGCTTCTCGGGAATTCAGGTCGATGGCAATGATCCCTTCGCTGTTTACAAAGCGACCCACGAAGCGCTCGACCAAGCAAGAGATGGACAGGGACCAACCTTGATCGAATGCGTAACTTACCGCCTGGGCGACCATACGACAGCGGACGATGCCAGCCGGTACCGGAGCCGCGATGAGGTGGAGCAGTGGAGAAAGAAGGATCCCATCGAAAGGCTGAAGAAGTATATGGAGAAGGAAGGCCTCTGGAATAAGTCTTACGATCAAGGGGTCTGTTCGGAGGCCAAGGAGAAAGTGGAGCAAGCCGTCCATGAACAGGAAAATTTCCCTCCTCCAGATCCACGGGATATCTTCCGCTTTACCTTCCACGAGCTCACGGCGGAACTTAAGGAGCAGTCGGAAAACTTCTTTAACGCGAACGGGAAAAGGAATATTCGGGACTGAGGTCTGTCGTTATGGCAAAACTGACGATGGTCGAGGCGATTAGTTTGGCCCTGCGACAAGAGATGGAGAAAGATCCAAGGGTGCTCATCCTTGGAGAAGATGTAGGAAAAAATGGTGGGGTTTTCCGGGCCACACAAGGACTGTTCGACCTCTTTGGAGAAACACGGGTCGTGGACACGCCATTGTCGGAGTCGGCAATCGTAGGAGTTGCAATCGGGATGGCGGTTTACGGCTTAAGACCCATAGCGGAAATACAGTTCGAAGGCTTTATTTATGCCTCCATGGAGCAGCTGGCCAATCATGCAGGACGGATCAGAACCCGTTCGCGAGGACGCTATTACTGTCCACTAGTCGTCAGGCTTCCTTACGGAGGGGGAATTCGCGCGCCGGAGCACCATTCGGATAGCAACGAAGCCTATTTTGTTCACATGCCTGGAATCAAGGTCGTCGTTCCCTCGACTCCTTACGAAGCTAAAGGTCTTTTGATCGCCGCTATCCGCGACCCTGATCCGGTGATCTTCATGGAGCCCAAAAAAGTCTACCGCTCTTTGAGGGAAGAAGTTCCGGAACAGGAGTATCTCATCCCGCTCGGGCAATCACGGATCGTTATGGAGGGAACCGACATTACCTTGATCACTTGGGGCGCTATGCTCCAACCTACCTTGCAAGCCGCCACTCTTTTGGAGAAAAAGGGAATTAAAGCCGAGATCATCGATCTCAGAACCTTATCGCCTTTGGATACACAAACGGTGATAGAATCCGTGGAAAAGACCCACAAGGCCGTGGTCGTGCACGAGGCGCCCGCGAGCTGCGGCGTTGGCGCTGAGGTTATCGCGCGGATCAATGAGAAAGCGCTGGTGCATCTAGAAGCACCCGTGGCAAGGGTCACGGGATTCGACACCGTCATGCCTCTGCCAAAATTGGAGAAGTACTATCTCCCCAATGCGGAAAGAGTCACCGAAGCTGTTGATCGAATTCTAAATTTCTAACACCTTAGGAGCCTTCGATGCTATGCGAGTTTAAATTCCCCGATGTCGGTGAAGGGATCGCTGAGGGGGAAATCGTCCGATGGCTGGTCAAGGAGGGCGATTCGGTCGAGGAGGATCAGGACCTGCTAGAAGTTGAAACGGATAAAGCGCTCCTTACCCTCAATTCGCCCTACACGGGAAAGGTCACACAACTCCATGGCAAAGAAGGAGAGATTATCAAAGTAGGCGACGTCCTAACGACCATCGAAGCGGGCGGCGAACAAGCGACGGCATTAGAAGCTGAAAAGAAGGACTCCGGCACCGTGGTGGGAACGCTCGGCGATAATGAAGTGGTCGAAGTCGTTCGTCCCGTGCAGGCCACGCCCGCCGTCCGCGCTTTAGCCAAACAGATGCAGATTGACCTGGCAAGTGTGAAGGGGACTGGCCCCGGGGGCCGCATTACGAAAGAAGACGTCGAGACGGCCGCGGCGAAAACCGCACCGCAAGCTGGCGCAGAAGCAGATGCGTATGGTTCGGTGGAAAAGATACCCCTCCGCGGCATTCGGCGCACGGTCGCAAAGCGTATGGCCGAGGCCTCCAAACGTGTCGCCGAAGTGACCATCTGGGAAGATGCCGACATCACCGAGCTAGAGCAAGTGCGCGCCAAAGAAAGGAAGGTGGCAGAGGAAAAGGGAGTGAAGCTCACCTATCTTCCTTTTCTGATTAAGGCCGTTCTCCCGGCCTTGAAGGTCCATCCCTATTTCAACGCCAGTCTGGACGAGGCCGCGGAAGCGATCATTCTCAAGAAGTATTTCAACGTCGGCATCGCGGTTGACACGCCCGATGGTCTTATCGTCTTTGTAATCAAAGACGCTGACAGAAAAAACATTCTGGATTTGGCAAAAGAGACAGCGACGCTCGCCGAGAAGGCGAGGCACAGAAAAATTGATCTCCATGAGCTAAAAGGCAGCACGTTCACCATCACCAATTACGGTGTCGTCGGAGCTTCCTACGGCACTCCCATCATCAACTACCCTGAAGTCGCGATTTTAGGATTGGGAAAGATCGAGGATCGGCCGGTCGTGAGAAACGGACAAATTGCCATCCGCAAGATCATGCCCCTCTCTCTGGCATTCGATCACAGGGTCATTGACGGTGTGGAAGCGGGACGTTTCCTCGGCGTCGTCATCCAGCATCTGGAAGATCCCAACCTCATGCTCATCGAGGGAAAGTAACTGGCTTAAATCACTCCTCGCGAAGCCAAATCTGGGTTCGTCCCAGTAGCGAAAAGCCAATGAAACCTCTTACGTGGAGTTGTCTCCCGCCATCTTCCAGCGTCATCTTGGCACGATAGACCTTGCCGTTTTCCGGATCTAAAATCTCTCCCCCCTGATACTCGTCACCTTGCTTTGTCAGCCCCCATAAGATGGTCATGCCGATTACCGGCTGGTCATGTTTCTCCCCTGCGCATTTCTCGCACTTGGGGTTCGGATCTTCGCCCGGCTTGGGAAAAATTTTTTCCACCTTTCCCCGATATTCCTCGCGCACCTGTATCACGCGCACCAGACCGCGCGGCTTGCCGGTGTGGTCGTCGATCGTTTTCCAGAGACCCATCGGAGAAAGATCGGTTGCGAAGGCGGCGGATCCTGCCAAAAACGCAACGATAATTATTTGCAGCGCGGCAATAGAAAAGAAGCGCGATATCATATCTGGTATCCTGACAATTGAGATTCCAAAATAGAGCTGCTCATCCCCTTGACAATAACGTTCTGACGCGTCCAGTGTAACACAACAAGCGTGCTGAAAAGACCAACGAACTGAAAGGAGGCTTAAGATGGCTTGGATCAGAACCTTTGAAGAAAATGAGGCATGTGGGCTTGCAAGTTGGATCTACCGGGTACTTCGGTGGACGCGCGGAAGCGTCCCCAATATTGTCAAGGTTTCCAGCCTCAACCCACGGCTTCTGGTTACTCTCGGCCCCCTCTTTCGGACCTTGATGGACGGTCCGTCGCCGCTGACCAAGGCGCAGCGCAAGATGGTGGCCATAGTCGCATCCAAAGTAAATCGTTGTTTCTATTGAACTGAGTCCAACGGAGAGTTTCTCCGTAAAGAGCTCGATGACGCAAAATTGGCCGATGCGCTCATGGAAGATTATCGAACGGCTCCAATCGAAGCAGAAGTAAGGCAGTTATTATCCTTTGCCGAAAAAATGGCGCGTGATGCCAGTCAGGTGACTCATGGTGACATTGAGACGCTGCGAGCGGCCGGCTTCTCTGATCGCGCGATCTTGGATGCCGCCCATGTCACCGGCTTTTTCAGCTACATGAATCGGGTCGTGCAGGCCCTTGGAGCGGATGGCTCCTCTCGATCAGTTTAACTCTGGGTCCACGGCCAACGGGTTCCTTCGCGAAGACCGCTTCCCGAAGTTCTAAAAAAGGCTTGTCTTCCTCACAAGTCAAATATACGCCCGCTCGGCCTTACGGATCGCGCGGTAGCGCTCGAAAGCCTTTTGTTCGTCTTCGAGGCCAAGGAAGGATTTGATGGTGGCGCCGCGAAAGATATGACCCATCATTTTTATCGCATTGCACAGCGTGAACCACGGGCTGTGAAACAGAACCGCCGGCAAGTGACGAAGCTTCATCCATCGCTCGGCTCGCCACCTTAGAAACTCAACCTCCTCCGCCGTCAGGTGATCGGTTCGGACCACTGCTGTGGTGCCATCGTACTCTTCAGAGTTCTCGTTGATGATCAACCCGCGGTCATGAAAATCTTGAGTCATGGGCGTGCGGGGGTAAGGGGTCGGGTGCTGAATGTACGGCCAATCGACGTAGCGTCGGGCAAACTCGATATTGGCCTCGATTGACTCGCGCGTGTCTCCCGGATTGCCGACGATGAGCCCGCCGACGACATACATTTTATTCCGGTGGACGGCATCGATAGCTTGGATCGCGGCGTTGCCGACTTTGTGCCCGTTTTCGCGTCGGACGTTTTTGGAACTGGCACGCAGGAAGTTTAGATCTTCGTCCAGGATGTTCTCGATTCCGAGGAAGACATACCGGAAACCCGCCCGGCGCATCAGGGGCACCAACGTCTCACCATGGTTTGCAATGGCCGATGTCATCGCCTGCACGATGTAGTCTAAATGATTTAGCCGGGCGTCTATAATCGCCTGGCAAAGCGCTTCGAAGCGCGACACGTTGAGGGTGATGTTGTCATCGACCAGAAAGATCGCCTCGGCGCCGTGGTCTCGGGCGTCCTGTATGTCCGCGAGCACTCGATCGAAAGAAAAAGTGTGAAATTGGCGACCGCGCATCGCGATAATCGAGCAAAAACTGCAATCAAACGTACAACCACGAGAGGTTTCAACGACGTCGACCTGGCGGCCAAGCATGGTGTAGTCGCTGAGCACACGCGCCTCACGGTTGGGCGGCCTTATCTCATGGCTGTCTAGGCCGCTGACCGGTCGACCCGCATTGTGGTGAAAGCGACCCGCCTCTCGGTACGACAGGCCCGAGATGCGCGCATAGTCACGATCACTTTCCATCGCCCGCAGCAGCTCGCGAAAAGTGATCTCACCTTCGCCGCGCACGATGAAGTCAACCTCACCGCAAGTATAGGCTTCCGGCGCCATGCTCGGATCATAACCGCCCACGACGATTTGGACGCCTGGCCTAAGCGAACGCAGCAGCTCGATAATCTTTTGCGCGCTCTTGCGCTGGAAGGTCATTACCGAGAGCCCCACCAGATCCGGCCGAATCTGGTCTATTAGCTCGCTTAATGCTGCTCGGACACGATGCTGGACTAGGACCAGGTCAGCGACAGCGATTCGATGGTGCGCATCAACGTTTCCCGCGAGAGAAGTGAGCGCGCCGTTGGGCATGCGGATGCTGATAGTCGGCGTATGCTCAAAAGAATCCGGCATCGAGAGAAGCAGAATGTTCATGACAGATCTCCTCTGCCGCCTTAGTATAGAACCATTGAGCCTCTAATCAACTCATTGTGGAGAATCGGCGCTAAATTGAGGCAACCGCGTTTTCGTGAAGGCATCGCCGGCGCAGCTCGATGAATCTCGCTGGATAAGGTAAGCATGACGCAGAACGGCTTGCCGCAGAGTCACGGGCAGAGCATGCGATCAGCCATGAAAAAGACCATCCGGATCAGGCGAGTTTCTTCGAAGAAGGAGCTACAGAAAGCTTTCGCCATTCGCACGCGTGTCTTCGTAAAAGAACAGGGCGTGCCTGAAGCGATTGAATTAGATCGGGATGATCGGCGCGCCTGGCATTTCCTGGCCTTCGTCGGGCGGCGGCCGGTCGGAACGGCAAGGATCGTGATGCGGCGCGGGAGCGCGAAGATCGGGCGTATGGCGGTTTTAAAAAGCTACCGAAGACAAGGCATCGGAACGAAGCTACTGAAGCGGGCTCTTGCCATGGCGAGGAAGCAGGGCGCGTACAAGATTTATCTGCACGCGCAAGTCGCTGTGATCGGTTTTTACGAAGGCTTAGGCTTTCGCTGCGCCGGGCCGATTTTTACGGAAGCCAAAATTCCGCATCGAAAGATGATCCTGCGATTTCGTCTTCTTGCCTCAAAGCTACCAATCACGCTCTAAGTTCACCTGCCTGTCGCCGGTCGATGAATTGTGCCCACCCAACACGTCTGAACATTTTCGCCCCGGTCAGGTAGTTTTTGACGGATCCGGTTCGCCGCTGCTACCGAGAGACCCGACAAAATCAAGGAGTTGCAATGCTGGGTCCGATGGCATAGCGGTTGCTCTCCTCGACTTCCTGCCAGGAGGCTTCACTAAGAAAAGGAGACTAATATGAAAAACGTCAAACTCACCATTGTAGGGGGACTTCTCGCCGGGGTTCTAATAGTCCCAAGTTTACCCGCCATAGCAGACGACCACGGTCACCGGCATATTCCGCCAGGTCATCTGCCGCCGGCGGGTATGTGTCGCATTTGGTATCCGGGTACGCCCCCGGGTCACCAACCACCGCCAGGCGATTGCCGGACCCTCAGCCGCCAAGTTCCCCGCGGAGCGCTGCTGATCAGCCGCGACCGGTCATGGACATACGAGGAGCGGCAGCGGCCCGACTATTATTATCACAAGCATTACGCCGGTAGACCGGACTGGCATGAGGACCATCGGTACCCGCATGACTATGACGGGCGCAGATATTCCAGAAACGGTGAGATTCGGCAAGACAGGCGGGATGTCCGCGATGCTCGCCAAGACCTCCGACAAGACCAGCAGCAGTTGCAAAAGAATCGTGACGAGCTGAAAAAAGATCGGGCTGAATTGCGAAGAGACATCCACGACGGAGCCAGCCGAAAGGAAATCCGTGGGGATCGGAAAGAGATCCGCGAAGACGTGCAAAAAATCGCCGAGAACAAGAAAGACGTGCGCCAGAGTCGGAACAAACTGGGCGACGCCCGCGACGAGCTGAGAGACGATTTGCACCGAAGATAACGCACACACTTCGAGCGGCCTGGCCCATGGTGTCTCATTTGGCCGGGCCGCTCCCGTCTTTATTCCACCCTTCCAAAATCATTACGGTCAAAAAACTGGCCTCTCGCATTTCAGAAGAAAAAAGGCACGACGAGCATCGCGGCGGAACACGTCGTTGTGCTCGTGACAACCTTTTGCCTTTTTGATTTCGATAATTCTAATTCCCGTTTACACGACAGGCATCCCTAAATCTTTCCTTTTTATTAATTTTCTTGACAGGGCTCGAGCTTTAGGTTATATCCGCGGGAAAATGATTCCTACCAGTCAAATTCTCATCTAGCCATCATCAAGCTGAGGTATGTGATTATCTAAGAAATATGACTTAGATGACCAGGTCAGCCTATGACGGATCCCATCGCAAACACATGGTGATAACTGGGCGACGAATTACTGAAAATCAATTTTCATCACCACCTACGTTGGAAAGCAATAGAAGGCGCATCGGAGTAGGCAACCGCGACCGTCTTAAAGATGTCCAGGATGGGTCGCGCCGCCGGAAAGCCCCGAATTGGGCCCGGCAATTTCTGCTCGCAGCCACGTTCACGGCGCTGATCTGCGGACCGACGCATGCAGCCGTTGCGCAGTCGGACAGCGAGCGCATCGCCGAGCTGGAGCGCAAGCTGGAACAGAGTCAGCAGACCATCGAAGAGATGGCGGCGCGCATCCAGAAGCTGGAGATGGCTGGTCCGCAGCAGCAGCAAGCGCCCGCTCCGGGCGCCCAGCCAACGCCACCCTCAGCGGTCGCGAACTTACCGGCCAAAGAAGCGGGCCACGCGCACGACGCGCAGCCCGCCCCGGCAGACCAGGGTATCATCACTCTATTTGGCACGCCGCTCCACGGCTTCGGCGACGTAGGCGGATTGGTGACAAACGCCAAGAGCCGGCGCAAAGGCTTTACGGTGGGATCACTCGATTTTTATCTCACCCCCGACTTCGGGGCGAACGTGAGGGGCTTGGCCGAATTGAATTTCGAGGTGAACAGCGAGGGTGACCTCGACGTAGACCTGGAGCGCTTCCAGCTTGGATACGCCTTCGGTGACTACGCGACCGCCTGGCTCGGACGGTTTCACACTCCCTTTGGCTATTTTAACACGGCCTTCCATCACGGCACGCAGCTCCAGACCGCCGTGCGGCGCCCGCAGTTCCTCGACTTCGAGGATAAGGGAGGGATCCTGCCCGTGCACACCGTGGGATTATGGGGGACCGGCGGGGTCGCGCTCGGCGGCGGAAAGTTGACCTACGACCTCTATGTCGGGAACGCCGCGTCGATCGAGGACGGGACGCTGAACATGAATATGGCCGGCTTGACTCGTTTCCGGCCAAGCTTCGGAACCACGGTCGGTTACACCTTTCGCGGCGCTCTCGAGGGACTGAAGGCCGGACTTCACTGGTTGCGGGGCGATGTGCAAAGCCTGACCCTGAACAACAAGACAGCCCTCAACATCACCGGCGGCTATCTAGTCTACCCGGAGGAGCCGTGGGAATTTATGACTGAGCTATACCGGTTCGACAACAAGGACCTGACGGGTGGAACTGGTACGCACGGGAGTTGGGCGACATTCGGGCAACTGGCGCGGACCTTCGGACGCTGGACGCCTTACGGGCGGGCCGAATGGACAAACTTCAACCAACGCGACCCCTACTTCCACGACTTGGAAACCGGCAGGTCGTACGTGCGCGGGGCTTTGGGCATCCGGTACGACCTCACGAGCAGGGCTGCACTGAAGCTCGAGTTCCGGCGGACTAGGACCAAAGAAGCGGGCAGCGACTTCCAAAGTGACAACGCTGGTGAACTTCAGTTCTCCATCCGGTTCTGACGGGAGAGGCGAGTGGCGAACGGCGGTGAAACGCGCGCTGCTATTTGCGCTTTGGGCAAGCGTCGTCGCAACCGGGCGTTTCGGACTTGCTCAGACGCCTACCTTGTACGTCATCGGCGGCCAGGGTGTAACGTTAACCGGGACCGAAGTGAAAGAGGTCTACCTGGGCGATAAAGTGTTCAGTGGATCGGTCAAGCTGGTTCCGGTAGATAACGCCGCCGCGCGCGAAGCATTCCTGAGCAAGGTGATGGGGATGACCCCGAGCAAGTACGAATCGGTCTGGACCAAGAAGGCTTTCCGCGACGCGCTCAATCCACCGAATCTGTTGTCGACGGATGCCCAGGTCGTAGAGTTCGTCAAGCGAACGATCGGGGCGGTGGGCTATGTTTCCACACCACCGAGCGACGTGACAATCATCCAGAAGTTCTGAGCGGTACGAGCTCGGACCCCAAGCTCGTGTGCCACGCCACCATTTCGCTCGACTTGCTCTCCCGCCTCACCCCACAGCCGCGCCCGACATAGCATCCCGAAGTAAGGGTATCTGAACGATTTTCATTTTGGCTCCGGTGGTCGGCGGCGACGTTCGTGCTGGATATGTTGAATCAGTACACACCTTGCAAAAATCCCGAAGGAGTGTCGGTGGGCACGTAGTTTGCTTAAGGCTTTGCGTTGGAAGAGATTTTTTAGCCCAGCCCAACCAAAAACGATTTGAACGTTAAGAAGACGCCAATTTTGTACAATTTTGCACAAAACGTGAAGTGGATTCCGCATGGCGGATAACTCATCCACGAAACCGATCGAGCTGTTACTGATCGAGGATAACCCCGGAGACGCTCTACTCATCGAAGAGATGTTATCCGAAGTCAAAGGTTTCCCTTTCACCTTCGACCACGTTGCGCGTCTTTCCGAGGGCTTAGAGCGAATGGCGTCGGGCACAGTCGGCGTCGCGCTGCTGGATTTATCCCTGCCCGATAGCCATGGTCTCGAAACCGTCGCTAGAGCGCGCGCCCAGTCGCCGGGAGTCCCGATAGTCGTGATGACCGGGCTCGATGATGAAGAAACCGGAATCGCAGCGGTCAAGATGGGCGCGCAGGATTTTCTTGTGAAGCGGCAACTCGACGGCAACTTGTTGGTCCGTTCGCTCCGTTACGCCGTTGAACGTAAGCGCGCGGAGGAGCAGGCGCGGCGTCATCAGGAACATATAACCGCTTTGCATAAAATCGAGCGAGCCATTACCTCGACGTTGGATCTTCATTCGCTTCTCAGCATTCTTTTGGAAAAGCTCGATCAGCTCCTTCGGTATCCTGCTACGACTGTCAGATTGTGGAACAAGGAGAGCGCGTGTCTAGAACCCGTGGCCTGCCGAAATCTGCATGAAGAGTCGTGGAAGCTTATCGCGCGAAAGAGCGGGCGCGGAGTGACCAGCCTCGTCTTGGAAAAAAAGGCTCCCGTAACGATTAAAAACGTTCAACGCGACCCCTGCGTTCGCAATCCCGACTTCTGCCGCCAGCACAACTTGGTCTCCTATCTAGGGGTTCCGCTCATCGTCAAGGAGGAATTGCTTGGTGTGCTCGGCTTCTACACGAGAGAAGAACACGACTTTAGTAAGGAAGAGATCGAGTTTCTCTCTACCGTGGCGGGGCAGGCCGCGGTCGCGATTCAGAACTCTCAACTCTATCAACAGACCCGCGATCAGGCCATTGAGCTCGAGTGCGCCGATCGAATCAAAAATGAATTTCTCAGCGTCGTGTCCCACGAGTTGTGCACTCCGGTCAACGTCATCATGGGCTATACCAAGATGGTCAAGGACGGGATGATGGGAGAATTAAACCCCGAGCAAGATCGCGCTCTGGGGAAAGTCTCGGTCTGCGCGAAGGATTTACTGGCGATGATCAACGACATCTTGCGAGTGACGATGATTGAGAGCCATGGGCTTTCGGTCGTAAGAACGAAATTTAATATGAGCGTCCTGGTTGACGTTCTTCGCGCAAGCTGTGAGATCCCGCCGGGTAAAAAAGAGGTTACGCTTCATTGGGATTGTCCCTCCAAACTTCCTGTCATCAACACCGATAACGAGAAGCTTGCGCAGATCCTACAGAACCTGATTAATAATGCTATCAAATTTACCGAGAAGGGACTGATAACCGTATCGGTCCGCCCGCTTCCGCAAGAGGAAAGCGTCGAATTCACTGTGCACGACAGCGGGATCGGAATTCCGAACGAGATCCTTGCCACCGTATTCGAAAAATTTCATCAAGCCGACAGTTCCAGCACCCGGAATCATAACGGCGTCGGACTGGGACTTTATATTGCTAAAAAGTTAACCGAGTTACTCGGCGGCAGTATTACCGTGCAAAGCGAGCTTGGTAAGGGATCCGCTTTCACTGTGAGGTTGCCGTGTATGGGCGGCGATAAAGACACCGCCTTGATCGCCGATTCAATCCACTGACACCGGGAGTGCCGGGGGGCCGCGATCTCAGTTCACCCGTCCACTCTAGAAATGAGGAAAAAGTCGAAATGGCACAAGACCAGACATTAAAGCCGATTGAAATCTTGCTCGTAGAGGATAATCCGGGCGACGTGCAATTGACCAGGGAGGCGCTGGAGGAAGGCAGCCTTCTTGTGAATCTCAGCGTGATGAATGATGGCGCGGAAGCGATGGCGTTTCTGCATAGGCGAGGAGAACACGCTGATGCTCCCGCGCCCGACCTCATTCTGCTGGATCTCAATTTGCCCAAAAAAGGTGGCCGCGAAGTCCTTCAGGAAATCAAAGCAGACGCCGATCTAAAGTGTATCCCTGTGGTGGTGCTCACCACCTCAGAGGCCGAAGCGGACATTGTGTCGACTTATGGTCTCCATGCGAACTGCTACATCACCAAGCCCGTGGACATAGACCAGTTCATCAAGATCGTGCAACTCCTGGAGCAGTTCTGGTTTACGATCGTGAAACTACCGTCTCAGGGAAACAGTGTCTGCAGAGCATGACTGTTACCTGGATCGTAAGCCGCCAGAAGCTCACGTGTGCGAGCTGGTTCGATCGGGGACAACGGCATCGGCATTGATCCCAAGCTTGCCGAAAGGATTTTCGCTATTTTTCAGCGTTTGCCCACGCGCCAGGAGTGCGCCGGCGCGGGGTATCGGCTGTATGTAAGAGGATCGTAGACGCCACGGCGGACCCATTCCCAAATCGTGGTGAAATCGAGCAGGTTGCCGACTTGACGGATGAGAACGCCGCGTGATATCGGCGGGGGAATCCTCTCGCTTTTAAACGGGCGACTGCGACAATGGTTTTCATGAAACGCTCAAAGGAACTGAACCTGTGGACCGTGCTCATCGCGGCGGTTTTTGTTACCGCTTTGACGGCGAGCAACGTGCTGTTTTTTAGTCGACAAGCGCAGAAAAGCCACAAAATTAATACCCTCCTAGGTCAGATGGAAGGGTATGTCAATCGTTTGAACACCCTCGAATGGCAAGCCATGGCCAAGGAAAAGTTGGATCAGGGCGCAAGGGAAAGCGTTCCAAACATCCGCCGCGCCATGGAGTCAATTTTTAAAACGATAGCGGACTACGACAGCGAGGGTCAGCCTTTTCAAAAAATAAAGCATACGTACGGGATGTATAACGAAGCCATCGAAGCGGAATTTGAGCTTTTGGCCGGGGGGAAAATCCAAGAGGCGCGCGATCTGGATAAACGGCGAGTCGATCCGTCCTATGAAGCTCTGCTTCAAGCCTTGAGCGAAGCCGCTTCATTTCACGATCGTTCCGCCCAGTGGAACCAATTCATTGGCCAGGCGGGGTCTATCTTGATAGCCGTCCTCGCGCTCGGATTTTTTCTCCTTCGCTTTGAGCGAGCGCGCGGATACGCCCGGGTCGCAGAAGCCGAGCATAATGCGCTTCGACGGAGCGAAGAGCGCTTTCGGTCGCTGGTCGAAAACGCCTCGAACGTCATCGCCATCGTCGATACAGACGCTGCAGTACGATACGTGAGCGACTCGTCAATGCGGGTCGTTGGTTGCCGCCCGGACGAGCTCACAGGCAAAGTGTTGCTCGGGTACGTGCACCCGGACGACAGGGAGAAACTGGCGGCCGTGCTTTCGTCGTGCGCACAGGAAAGTCGGGCGGTTTTGACGAGTGAGGTTCGTTTCAAACGATCCGAGGGCGATTGGTGCACTATCGAAGTCGTTGCCAGCAATCGTTTGTCTGATCCTGCGATCTCAGGGATCGTGATCACCTTTAGGGATATCACCGAACGTATGCGAGCCGCAGAGGCGCTGGTTCAAAAAGCGGAGGAGTTGGCGAGATCCAATACCGAACTTCAGCAATTTGCTTACGTGGCATCTCACGATCTTCAGGAGCCGCTGCGGATGTTGTCTAGCTATAGTCAGCTCTTGTCGAAGCGGTATCAAGGCAGGCTGGATCAAAAGGCCGATACCTATATCCGGTTCATAGTCGATGGGGCGAAACGGATGCAGGTGCTGATCAATGATTTATTGACCTATTCACGCGTGGGCACTCGGGGTAAGCCGCTTGGTCCAACTGATTGCGAAGCCGTGTTGAAAGCGGCGCTGACGAGTTTGCAGATAGCGATTCGCGAGAGCGGCGCGGTAGTGACGCAGGATCCCTTACCGACAGTGTTGGGAGAGGAGAGCCAGCTCGGACAGCTATTTCAAAACCTGATCGGTAACGGCATCAAGTATCGAAACAGCAGGGCGCCGCAGATCCATGTTTCATGCAGACAGAAAGCGGCAGACTGGCTATTCTCAGTGAAAGACAATGGGATTGGCATCGACCCCCAATATGCCGAGCGAATATTCATCATCTTCCAACGCTTGCACACGCGAGAGGAATATCCCGGCACGGGGATTGGTTTGGCGGTGTGCAAGAAAATCGTCGAGCGCCATGGCGGACGCATTTGGGTCGAGTCCGAAGCGGGGAAAGGCGCAACGTTCTATTTTACGTTGCCTGCCCTGGTAGCCGAGCAAATACCGACCACCGGATGAGTATCCTTAACGGACATATCCGACGCATCTTGCACGTCGAGGACAACCCCGGCGATGTGTGCCTTATAGGCGAGGCGTAAAGGAGTCGGGTCGAGCCGACGAGGTGGCTGTCACTTCAAATGGGGAGGAGGCGCTAGATTATCTGTACGGACGAGGAAAATATTTTGGCGCTCCGCGTCCGGATCTCATACTGCTTGATCTTAATATACCAAAGAAAGGCGGCCCTGAAGTGCTGGCTCAAGTCAAGAACGACGCCGCGCTCAAACATATCCCTGTGGTCGTATTGACCAGCTCCTCCGCTCCGCTTGATATCAGCCAGGCTTACGGATCGCATGCGAATTGTTACGTTACCAAGCCGACAGATCTCGATGAGTTATTCCGCGTGGTGGGTTTGATTGAAGCATTTTGGCTCGACGCGGTGAAGCTGCCAGCAGGGAGACGCGACTGACGGAAACCTCCGCCTCGCTGTCTCAACTCCGGGGTTGCTTTGGCCCAGACTGACGTTATGATCCGATGGACCGTTGTGTTTTCGGCCTTTTCAACAGGATCAATATCTCACTTTTCGTAGAGCTTTTTGATAAAGCCGGCTCTGTCAAGCTCCTCGACGAAGCTCCGATCGGTAAACTCTTCCGGCTTATGATTCCAGACCTCGGGGCGTGTCGCGGCCACGTATTCGAAGCTGGTCTTCATTCCCGCAGTATTGGGGTAGGGCGCCGGGAGAAATCCCTTGGCGAAGATGTCATACGATTCGTTGACCAATTCCTCGTTATCGACCCGGAGAACTTTCTTGATCACCTTTTTGCCGAACTCTCGGTCTTTTTTAAACAGCGCGGTTCCTTCAAGATGCGCCTTCATATAGTTCATCAGCATGTCGCGGTCTTTCTGGATAATGGCGCGCCGGGTCGTGATCTCAATCCAGGGATAGTCGATCTCTTTTGCCGAATCCCAGAGCATCGGATATCCCATTTTCATCGCGATGCCATAACCGGGAAACGAAAGCGACGCGGCATCGATGGCGCCCTGCTTCAGCGCCGCGATCCTTTCCGGATCACCGCCGATTTGAATCAGAGCCACATCGCGGTCCGGATTGAGCCCCTTCTTTCTAAGGATATGGCGCACGAGGAAATCCGTGAGTGAACCAAAAGTCGTGACGCCGACTCTCTTTCCCTTGAGATCCTCGACTCTTTTAATCTCCGGTTTGACGATCATCGCATGAACCACTCCGGGAAGGGTGTGAGCGAGGATGACGAGATCGGAGCCGGAAAGATCGGCGTTGATAACAGTGGGAGTCGCTATCGGGGCGACTTGAATACTCCCGCCAATCATCGCCTTCGAGGATTCCCCGGAACCACGCATGGCCACGGGATCGGCATAGAGACCGTACTTCTCGAAGAGCTTGGCCTCTTTGGTCACGTAGATGATGATGTTGCCCATGCTGACGGAGGAGACTCCGACATATATTTGCTTCAGCGGTTTTGACTGCGCTGAAGCAGGGACGGGAAAGGTCAACATGACGGCCCATATCAGCGCCGCCGATGTCATGCTGCGCAAAGGGTCCTTACGCGCCCGAGACATAGGTCACCTCCAAGCGTACTGCTTACAAGTTTGTGTTGCATCGATCGAAGTAACCGCCGAGTCTTTTTTTTATAGCACCGCTCCAGGCGATGCGAAAATGGTCGAAATTATTCCTTCAGAGACCTTGGCCACATTCCCGAACCAATTCCCGAATTCGCTTGTAAGAGTTGCGCGTTACAACTGGAATACTAAGGACTTGATGGTTACGGGTACGGTGCCGGAAGGCTCTAGAACGTTGCCCAAGTCTATGAAGTCGAAGTCTCGGAGAGTGACGCCGTCGATACATAGGATGTCGTTCTCGAGTCCGAACTCTTGCTTAAGGACGGTGCCTACCAGCCCCGCCAAATCGTGGACAAAGACCAGGTAGATGGATCGACCGCTTCTCAAGGTGTCTGGTAAACCCTCCAGCAAACCACGACAGAATGCGGCGATACGGATGGCAGTGGGCGGCCCGCCCCAGTGAAACACCAGGGCGACTTCGGCTTTTCCTTCCTCCAGATCAAAGAGCTGGAAATGACTCAGGATCTCCTGCGCGACGGTCGTGGCGTCTATCTCGCCGCTCAAATCCACGGCGGGGCGCAGCACCTGAAGATTTTTTCGCGGCAGCAATTCATCGTTGGAGCGGTAGATCGTGTTGCCGCTCACCTGAACGGTGTGTTGAGCGGCGCCCGTGACGGTGGCGCGGATACACTCGCGGGCAGGCGCGAGCGGCCAAGCGATCGCGCCGTTATTTGCGTAGCGCCGTAGCGCCTTACCCAGGGGCGCGCCGAGATCGCCAAAGGATTTGCTTTCCCTTCCGTAGACGTATTCGCCGACACCACCTGAAAAGATAACCGCGTCGTAGCTCTTCGGGCCACTGAGAGGTGGCGTCAGCCAGAGCTTTTCAAGCTCGGGCGCTGGGTTCTCGTCTCGCGCAAGACTAAGTACGGCGCGGGCCATGTGGTCGGCGAGCCGCTCTATCTTTTCCGGCGCGACTTGGTCGCCAATTTTCCACTCGAACCCTGCCTGCCGGGCGAGCGACTGGCCACCGGGCTCCAGAACGGTGATGGCGCCGTTATTGTCGGCGGCGAGTAAGCGGCCACCAACATGAAATGCGGCGGTGCTCAAGACTCGTCCACGTTCGACTACGGCTAGCTTGGTGGTGCCGCCGCCAATGTCCACATTGAGGATTCGGCATTGCCGCTCGGCGGAGAGGGCGACGGCGCCGGAGCCATGAGCGGCGAGCAACGCTTCGAAGTTGTGGCCCGCGCTGGCGCAGACAAAGTTCCCCCGCTGCGTGGCAAACAGGTCAGCGATGGCCCGGGCATTGTCCCTGCGGATTGCCTCACCTGTAAGAATAATGGCTCCTGTGTCCACGTCCTGCGAAGTGAGTCCTGCTTCTTGGTATGCGGCATCGACAAGAAGCCCGAGCGCTTGATCGTCGATCCGCCCGCGACCGGCGGCATACGGGGTGAAGTGAACCGGAGAGAGGTAGAGAGTCTTGCGCTCCGTCACTACGAAGCGGCTGGACAGTTCTCGCCCCAGCCGGCGCAGCACCAGGCGCGAGAAGATGATCTGTGAAGTCGCCGTGCCCACGTCGATGCCGACGCTGGTGAGGGTGATAATGTCTAGCTTCGAGAGCGGATGTTCTTCTTCCTCGCGTTCGTCATGATCCCGGTTATGCGAATGCACCGTGTTCGTCCAGGAAGTGGGCTTTGACGGTTTCCGCTCCCGCCTCCCCAGTGCACCATGGGACCATGTTCTTCATCTTGCAGATGATACCTCGCTTCTTGAGTTCTGCCTCGAAGATGCGATGGATCTCCGGGTCCTCGTCTTCATACTCAACCTGGCGACCGCCTTCCTTGCCGCTTACTTCGCCCGTGCGTAGCACGGTGGACTCGCGTGCCTGCCAGCGATTGGCAGCGTACTTGCGGGAGAGGCCTTGGTTC